>OUNO010002946.1_pt2 | contig 13290 bp, 9 predicted proteins | sample 1779811 | NCBI WGS metagenome assembly OUNO01 (sample SAMEA3914804, study PRJEB12502) | metagenome | biome: forest; material: soil | place: Canada | collected 2010-06-25 | depth 0.3 m | reverse complement strand
GGCGCGGTGCGCGTCGTCAAACCGACCGTGGCCATGCGCAACCTACTCGCAGATTTCGCGCCCACCGTGCTGGTGATTAGCCTGGTGCTGGGTACGGCGGCCGCGCTGGCTGCGGCCTGGATTGGACGGGCGATTGCAGCACCGATCGAGGCGCTCAGCGTGTTCGGAGAGCGCGTCAGCCTCGGTGAACGGCGCGGCGCACCGCCGGTCGCGTTCGGCCGTGAGGTGACGCGTTTGACGCGCGCCATCGACTCCATGCGCCGCGATCTCGAGGGTCGCCCGTTCGTGGAGACCTTCGCCTCGGACTTGTCTCACGAATTGAAGAACCCGGTCGCTGCCATTCGCGCCAGCGCCGAGGTGCTCGAAGAGAGCGCGCTGGAGGAGCCCGTCGAGGCGCGGCGCTTCGTCGCGCGCATTCGTGAGGCAACCGCGCGCATCGAACGGCTGCTGAGCGAGCTGCTCAGCTTGGCGCGCATCGAAGCGCGCGGCGTCGAGTCCTTTGCGCCGGTCGAGCTGAGCGATCTCGTGCGCCGCGCGGTCGACTCGCTCGACGCGCAGTCGCGCATCGTGCTCCACGTGTCGGGGGACACGCGCGTGCGCGGTGACGAGCTCTGGCTCTTGCGCGCCCTGGCGAACTTGCTCGAGAACGGGCTCACCCATGGTGACCGCGGCGCGCCGCTCAGCGTCGAAGTGTCGCGGCGCGAAGAGTGGGTCACGCTGCGGGTCGTCAGTCAGGGCTCGATCTCGAGCCACGTGCGCGAGCGCTTGTTCCAGCGCTTCGTCACCACGCGCCCCGACAAGGGCGGCACCGGCCTGGGGCTAGCCATCGTGCGTGCGGTCACCGAAGCCCACGGCGGGCAGGTCGAATTGCTCAATTCCGGTCCGCCGGAGGTCGTGTTCCAGATCGGCCTGCCGCCCGCCAAGCGCAGCACGGCCCGGAAAATCTTGGGCGCCGTCCAAGAAGCCCGCCACGAGCTAACGGCAGCTGGCAGAATAGATCAGTAAAATCATGCATTTGTGCGGCGTGTCGTGGATCTCCACGAAAGCTCCACATACGATCGGCCTCTGCCGTGGGAAAACGTAAGTAAGCGAGGCACTTAGCTGTGCCGCCTCGCGAGTTGCTTGAACTTCCTAGCGTGCTTCGCCCGGCATTCCCTGGGCAGCGGAAAGAGAGTCTCTTTGGTCACTGGCAAGAACGGGTCGAACGGCGCTTCGCTCATCCCCCGCCACGTAGCGATCATCATGGACGGCAACGGGCGCTGGGCGAAGTCCCGCGGCCTGGAGCGCGCCGAGGGGCACGCCGAGGGAGCGCGAGCCGTGCGCGACGCGGTGGAGACCGCCACCCGCATCGGTGTGAAATACCTCACGCTCTACGCGTTCAGCGTGGCCAACTGGGCGCGCCCGCGGCCCGAGGTGGAAGCGCTGATGCGCTTGCTCGTCGAGTTCGCCAAGAACGAACGCGCCGATCTGCGCCAGAACGGCATCCGCGTGAACGTGATCGGCGCCCTCGAGGATCTGCCGACGTCCACGCGTCACGCCGTGGAAGAGCTGATGGCGTACACGCGCGATGGCGATCGCATGACGCTGACGCTCGCGCTGTCGTATGGCGGCCGCCAAGACATCGTGGAAGCTGCGCGCTCCTTGGCCGTGCGTGCGCGCGCGGGCCTGGTGCTCCCGGAAGAGATCGACGAGACCTTCTTCCACCGCCAAATGACGACGCACTCCTTACCGGATGTGGATCTACTGATCCGCACGGGCGGCGAGACGCGCGTGAGTGACTTCTTGCTGTTCGAGTCGGCCTACGCCGAGCTCGTCTTCTTGCCCATCATGTGGCCTGACTTTAGGCCCGACACACTGACCGCCGCGGTCGCTGATTTCGGCAACAAGGAGCGTCGCTTCGGCAAGACCTCCGAGCAAGTGCAGATGACGCAAGCCGCGTTCGATCCAGTCGATCGCGCCGCTGGCTCCGCTGCCGAGTGACGCGCGCGTGACGAACGGCGGGCGCTTCGATGCGCTCGCTTCGCCCGTTAAATCGGCCTCAATCGCGATTTAGTGGCGAACCATTCGCACCCCGAAAACGTATTCGGGGCGTGAACAGATCGCTTCGTACAATCCTCCACTCTGCTTACTTCGCCGTGCTGCTCGGCGCGTGCTCGTCGAACGATGCGCCATCACCCACAGGTGTTAGCGGCAGCGGCAGCGGCGGTGCCGACTCGGGCTCGCATATCGCTGGTGCTGCCGGTGATGCGAACGGACCTGTGCCCACCGCCGGAGCCGCAGGCGACGCACCGGAGATCGGCGCAGGCGCGACGAGCGCGGACGCTGGAGCGAGCGACGACGCAGACAGCAGCGGCAGCGCGGGTGAGGGGGGAGACGCGAGCGTTGCAGGTTCGGGCGGCTCGGCTGGCAGCGTGGCAGGCGCCGCGAACGGAGGCGGCGTGGGCGGCGCAGCGCAAGGCGGCGCAGCGCAAGGCGGCGCAGCGCAAGGCGGCGCAGCGCAAGGTGGCGCAGCGCAAGGTGGCGCAGCGCAAGGTGGCGCAGCGCAAGGTGGCGCGTCCCAAGGTGGCGCGCCGCAAGGCGGCAGCGGCGGTGCAGTCAACGTCGCGGGTGCCCCGAGCGACCCCAACGCCGGTCTGATGATCCCGTGCGACGTCGCCAAAACCTATACCGTCTGCCACAATTGCCACACGAGCCCGCCCTCGAACGGCGCGCCCTTCGCCTTGGTCACGCTCAAGGACCACCAAGACTACAAAAACCTGGAAATCGGCGACGTCACGTTCGGGATCATGCCGCTCGAAGGCACGCTCTCGCCCGCCGACCGAACCCTCATGCTCGCCTGGCTCGGCGCCGGCGCGATGGGCGTGCCGCAAGCCGCGTGCCCCTGAGCTCCGTTTCCTGTCCCCGCAAGTCTCGCCGGCTCTGCGAGCACGTGCCGCCACGATTCACTTTGCTTTCGGCAAAGTGAACCCACACTACATCGAGTATTCGACGATGTTCAGTGAGGGGACTTTCGCTGGCCAGGTGATTTCGCGGATGCGGCCTTTGAGGCATTCGGCCAGCTTCGGGCTCTTCGGGGTCGTCGTGAGGTCGATGGCCACGGCCTTGCCGCGCCAGACGGCGACGCGCAGCTTGAAGTGCGTGGAGCCGGGCTTGCACGGTTCGTACAGCGACTCTTCGGTCAGCGGCTTGCTCAGGGTTTCCTGATCCACGTTCAAGCGCTCGGACGCGGCGGGGATGGCTTTGATCGCGTCCTCGACCGACATGTCCGGCGTGAAGTTGGGCTCGGGGACTTCCTCTTTTTTGGGGGGGGCGCTCTCGGCGTCGGGCTTCGGCTCGGCATCGTCCGGGGGCGGCGGCGCCGGCTTTTCCGAAACCACCGGCGCATTCGAAGCGCTCGGATCCTCCGCCGGCGGCTTCCCGCCACCGCAGGCCACTGCGCCTAGCGCGAGCGCTGCGAGCGCAGCAAACGTGAACGGAACAACGGACCGATGGCGTAGACCCCTCGTCATGCCCGAAGGCTACCACAGGGCTCCGGCCCCGCTCCCGCTCCCGCTCCCGCCTCAGGGGCTGAGTGAGCGTTCGCTGAACTGCCGCTCGGTGGAGAGCTGCGCCAAGTACTCGACCAGGCCGAATTTACCCTGCGCCAAGCCGGTCCGGGCGGTCTCGGCGAGGCAGCTGACGCCTCCGCCACCAGCATAAACATACTCGCTCATCAAACCACTGACGCAGTCGGTCACGTCGGGATCGGCGGCGAGCTTCATGGCCAGGTCCTGGGCGCCATCGAAGGTCATCGTCTGCTGGCCGCCGTTCAGCGCGTAGCCGGTGGCGTCGATTGTCAGCCCAGCCTCGGTTTCACGGTAGCGGCCGAGCTCGTCGAAATGCTCGAACCCGAAGCCGATGGGATCCCATTGCTTGTGGCAGGTCGCGCACACGGGGTTGCCGTTGATGTGTGATTGCTCGTAGCGCTCCCGCGTCGTGGTCACGCCCGGCGAGGGCTCACTGATGCTGGGCACCGACGGCGGCGGCTTGGGCCGCACGTTGCAGAACATCTTCGAGTACACGAGCAGGCCGCGCCAAGTGGGCGAGGTCGCGTCGGCGTGCGAGTTGGCGGCGAGCAGCGAGCCTTGCGCGAGCAAGCCCACGCCCCAGTTCGCCGGGCGATCGACGCGCGTGAAGTCGCCGCTGGCCGCGCCGAAGCCGTAGAACGCGGACAGCGATGCGTTGACGAACGTGTACGGCGCGGTCAGGAGATCACTCAAGCTTCCACTCTTCGTGAACAGCACGTCTTCGATGAAGCGCTGTGTCTCGGTGGTCATGTCCGTGGCCGTGCTTGCGGTGAAGTCTTTGTTGGTCTTGGTGCGCGCCTTGACCAAGGGGTAGCCCGACCACTCGCGGAACAGCTCGTGCACGGCTTCCTTACCGTTGGGCGTGGCGAGCAGTGCACGCGCCTCTGCCAGACGCGCCTCGGGCGTCGCGAGCGCGCCTGCGTCGGCTTTTGCCAGCAAATCTGGGCTCGGAGTCGAGCCACCGAAGGTGTACGCGATCTCCGTCGCGATCTCGTGCTGCGATAGCGCGTAGCTCGCGCCGTTGGCGACGCCCAGCTCCGAGCGGTACACGGCGTTCGGCGACTCGAAGAGCGCGACCAGCGTCCACTTGATGCCGAGCTGGAAGGTCGAGCGCGCGCTGACCGACGCAAAGTAGTCGCTATAGCGCTTGCTGTCGTCCGCACTGAGTGGGCGGCGGAACAGGCGCTTGCCATATTGATCGATGAACTGCGCCGCACAGGCCGCACCGGGAGCGCTCGAGGCACAGGGCAGCACTTGCGAGAGCACGCCCTCTGCCGTCACCCGTGTCGCGATGTCTTCGGCGGTGCTCAGGATCTCTTGCGCCGTCTGTTGCCCGACGGTCAACGTGGCCGCGTCATTCGAGAAGCCGAGCGCGGAGACCGCGTCCGTGCCGATCTTCACGCCCGACCAACCGCTCACGATCTGCGGGAAGATGTCGGTCGCGGTGTGTTGGAACTCTGCCTGAGTCAGGCGCCGCAACTGCGGTGGCCCGACCTTGGAGGTGTCGCAGCGCTCGCGCGCGGTGGTCTGCGTCGTGCCGGCCGCAGCGACTGGAGCACCACCAGCGCCCGCGGCGCCGCCTTGATTTTCGGGATCCGGGTGATCGCTCGGAGCTCCGCCCTTGGCGGCTTGGCAGCCCGCGATCGAGACGATCAGGCCTGCCCCGGCGAGCACCTGGCAGAGTAGCGAAGTGCGCATCAGGCCTTCAGCTCCTGGATTTCGCTGACCGCTTGGCCGCCGATGGTCGTAACCGGCGCGCCCATGGCCGCCGCGATCGTCGCCAGCACGTCGGTGTGAAGGCGCGTGGTCACGTCCACCACTTGTTGCGATTTCAGGTAACCACCGCCGCCGCCGATCATCACCATCGGTAAATGTGACTTCTGCTCTTTGCCGTCGATCCACACCGAGCCGGTGTCGGAGTTGTGGTTCGCGCCGTCGGAGACCTCGCTCGTGACGTACACGAGTGAGTTGTCCAGCACCGTGCGCGAAGGCGAGCTCGGATCGAGTGGGTCGGGTTGGTTCAGTGTTGCCAGCAGCTTGTCGGCCAGGTGCTGATAGAACCACTGCTGGCATTTGGCGAAGCTCGTGCGCCCCGCGTCGTCCCACGAGTGCGAGATGGGCTGATGGTGGCCTTGCGGAAAATTGGGACCGCCAGGGAAGGACATGTCCAGATCCGAGTTCACGTGCATGTTCTGCATCGTGATCACGCGCGCCGCGCCGCACACCAGGGCATGCGCTGCCGCTTCCAGGTGACCGTCCAAGACCAACGCGAAGTTCTGCTGATCGAGCACGTCTTTTCCGCGCACAGCGTCGACCGCGGGCATGCTGGGGCGCGAAGTGCAGCTCACGATGCCGCTGCTCGTGCCACCGGACTTCAACGCCAGCAGCGCGTCGAGATGCAGTTTCAGCTTGCTGGTCTCGCCGGTCAGCGCCGAGAGCGAGCTCTGCATCGATTCGATCTCTTTCGCGTTCAACGCGAGGGCTTCCTGGCGGAACGCGGCCTCGTCGACCTGCGTGCTCCCCGCGGGCGGCACCAGATTCGCAAAGTAGGCGTCGGCTGCGGCCGTAGGATCTTCCGTCGCGCGCACCCACGCGCCGTGCTGCGCCAGGTACGAGTCCGAGCTGAAGCCGGCGCCGGGCGTGTACGGGCGCGCGCCGACCACGAACGGAGTCGTGTTCAGCGCCTTGGCGATGGTGGCATCGATCGAATCGACGGGCGTGCCGTTGGCAACGCCTTCGCTGAAGCCGGTGAGCGTGGCGCGGATAGCGGCGTGATTGCCGGCAAAGTCGTTCATGGCCACGCCGCGGATCACGTTCACAGAGCTCTTGTACGGAGTGAACGGCGACAAGATGCCAACGCCTGTACCGGCGAGGTTCATGTCCGCGCCCGTGCCCAGGGGCTCGTAGTGCTCGAGCGGGATGCCGTGCGGGACGTAGAAGATGAACAGCCGCGTGGGCCGCGCCGTCGGAGCGGCGCCCGCCAGACGGGACATCTTCAACGCCAAGGGGGCCGCGATGCCCAGGCCAATTGCGCTCAGGAAAGCGCGCCTGCGGAGGCGACCCAGTGATCGAGAATCCTGCATGTTTCCTCAGCTTAGCGACCGAGATTTACTCAACTTGCGCATTTTAGCTCAGGGCGATGACTGATTCGTAAACGCGGCAATTCGAGCTTGCGTTGCGCACATTGGCCTACTCACGCGCGCGCACGGGCGACGGATTTTTGCAGTGCACATGCGCTGCCATTCGCGCCGGAGTGCGCGCGAGCCCGGGGGGACACCCGAGGGGGTGGACCAGTCACATGCGGTTGCAACCGCGAAGCGAGTTGGCCAAGCGGAATGGACGCGCGCGCCAACGAGCGCTCACGCCGCGCGCAGCGGCGCGGCCGATGTTGCGTAAACAAAACATTGAGCGACCCGCTGAGCAGCGCTCCGCGTTCTGGCTCGCTCAAGCGCTGTGGTACGCTCTGCTCTGCGCGGCGGCAGATGAAGAATAGAAGTCGGCATTGGTGTCTCCGTGCTTGCTTCGGTTCGCTGTCATGCGTGCTGCTGTGCGCGTGCGGGGCGCGCAGTGGGCTCGAGCTCTGGAGCTCGCTTGCTGGGGCTGGCGGCGAGGCACAACTGGGTGGCGCCACGGGAAAGAGTGGAGCGGGCGGCGGCGACAGTAGCGGCGGCGACGGTAGCGGCGGCGCTACCGTCAACGGAGGCGCCGACACGGGTGGCGCGCTCGCGACAGGCGGCGGCGGAGCGAGTGGTGGCGCGGCCGCGGCCGGAAGCGGGGCATTGGGCGGGAGCGGGGGTGGCGTCGCGTGTCCGGGCGGCGGCAGCGTCGAAGTTTGCAATGGCATCGATGACGACTGCGACGGCGAGATCGACGAGGATTTGCCGCTGGAAATCGTGGACGGGCCGATCGTCGTGCGCAACGACGAAGGCAGCACCGCTGTCGGCAGCTCGGGCTCCTGCATCAGCTGCGCTTGGGCGTGGCATCCGCAGCTGATCGCGCCGCAAGATCAGCTGGGTGTGGTCTGGTACCTCGGTATCGACGGAGGTCACGAGCAACCGAGCGGCTTCGGTCGGCCTCTGTCTTGGGAGCTCGAGCCACAGGGCGCAGTGAGCTCGCTCGGGCCGCAGTTCTGGCTGGAGGCATTGCGACGCGGCGATACGGTGATGCGCGGGAGCTTGCTCGCGCTCGTGCAGCGCGTTGGCGCCTCGGACCGCGCCAGCTTTGCTTTCGTGGCCAGCGACTTCAAGGCCAGCGACTCGATTCCGCTGCCAGGTTGCACCGGTCCGAGCGCTGGTTTCTCGGTCGCAGCGTTGCTTCCTGGGCTCATGAGCTGCGTGATGGATAACGTGTTTCGGTTGTTCGTCGTCGACGAGCAGCAGGCGCGCGTGGTGACCAGCTTCGAGCAGGACGTGCAGGCTCCTGGCTCGCCGGTGATGTACAGCGGGAGCGCCGTGGGGGCGCTGAATGGCGGGCGTGGGCTGGTCGCGTTTCCGATCGTGCACCCATCGGGCAACGGCAATCTGCTTTGGACGCTCGAGATCGCGGCTGCCGGGCCCCCGCTCGCAGTGCCGCGACGGCAAGCTTTGGAAGGCACGTCGGCCCCGGTGTTCGATGCCTTGATCGCTCGCCCCGGCGGCTACCTGCTGTTGGGTCACGAGGGCTTCGGTGCGCCGACTCCGGGCCGCTTCACGGCAGTGCTCGATCTGGAGGGTCAGCGCGTCGGGGCCGTTGCCCACTATGACCAAGGGTTCACGGGCTACGACGAAGCTTCGGTGATTCGTGTCGGGACAGGCTCGGTTGTCGCGGGGACCGCCGCCGACGGGATCTTGATCGAGCAACTGGACAGCACAGGCGGCCTGATTCGGCAGCAGTTGCTTCGGGTCCCCGCCTACTCCGCAAGCTCGCTGCTGTTCGCACACGGCCACCTGTATCTCGCGTACGCAGAGTCGCCCGATTTCACGATCGCAGCGAACCGCATCCTGGTGGCGCGCATGAGTTGTGCTCGTTAGGAGCGAGGCGTTTTACGGGTTCTGTGCCAAGCGCAGCATCACCCCCGCGTTGAGTCGATAGTTCGCGGCTCCCGCGGGCGGGTCGACTGGCCCCGTGTTTTCGAGCACCGCGCCGGCGCCGATCGCCACGTACTTGCCTTGCGCATTGGCTCCTTGCGAGCCTGGCAGCCAGGTATTGCCGACGGCAGGAATGACCACGCCCGCCGGCCCCTGGAGCGAGAGCGCGGTCTCGAGCCCATTGCTGAGGAAGGTGTTCGCCCCGGGATCGGCCAGCGTGCCGAAGTCGAGTGTGCTGCCAACGTCGGCTGCGATGCTCGCGCCGACGTAGCCGCTCGTCGGCCCGCCGTTGTCTTTCAATGTGACGCCGCGGAATTTCAAATTCAGCAGTTTGCCCGTGATGCGCATGCCTCCGTGCACCTGCCCGACGGCCATGCCGTTGTTGTAGATCTGCGTATTGCGCAGCTCGAGCACAGCATTGTCCGGGCTCGTGGGATAAGGCGCGAGGTCGATGGCAAGGCCCGCGTTGTCGTGGATCGTGGAGCCAACGACGACCAACGAGGGCGGTAGCGCCGAGTAGATGCCACTACTGCAACCAGTGATCTCCGTGTCGCTGATCGCGACGGAGCCGCCGAGCAACTCCGAACGCAGGCACTCGAGACGGTCGGAGGCATTGGGCTTGAGCGCCAAGCGCGTCTGATTCTCGGTCGTGAACGAAGCCGATTCGCGCAGCAGCACGACCTCGTGCGAGAGCAAATCCATCGTCACGTGGTCGAGCGTCACCTCGGAGAAGCCGTTCGCGCTCACGCCGAGCTGGAGCAAGTCCACGACGGTAGCGTCCTTCACGATCAGCTTGCCGAAGCCCGACGTGCGGAACGCGGCGTTCCCGACTTGTCCGGTGTCGTTCAAGTCTTCGAAGATGCCGCCCGTGACCGTCAGGGTGCCCGTGTCGCGCACGAACACGGTGCTCGTGCCGCCCTGCGCGAACACGTGATCGTCCGCTGCGCTGAGCGTGGCCGTCACGGTGCCACCGATTTGAAGCGCGCCCCCCTCCGCGCCGCAGCCTTTGAAGAACAGATCCACCAGGCTCAGCGTTCCCGCTACGGTCGCGGTGATGGCGTTCGTGCACGAGTCGAACTCGAGGCCTTCGAGCGCGGAATTGCCGGCGATAGTGAACAGAGTCGGGGCCTGACAGGCAAGCGTTGCCAAACCCGAGTGGTCCGCGCGCACGTCCACGCCGTCGGGCACGGTGAGCGCAGGCTGATTCGGATACGTGCCATCGAGCAGGACTACGGTGTCGCCGGTTTGCGCGACGGACAGCGCGTGCTTCAGCGTGAGAAATGGAGCCGCGCGCGTGCCTTGGTTGCTGTCCAGGCCGTTCAATCCCACGTACAGGCCGTTGAATGTCGGCCCTGCGCCAGCCTCACTGCCCGCGCCCGACTCGCCTGCGCCAGCAGCGTCGGGTTCGCCTGCCGCGCCGCCCTCGGGGGCTGAGCCCGCTTGCCCTGCTTGCCCCGCTTCCCCGACCGTCCCGCCCATCGCGTGCATTCCGGCCGTTCCTGCACTGCCGCCTGGCGCGTTGGACTCGCCGGCAGCGCCTGCGTCATCCGTAGGTGGCATGAGGACCTTCTTCTTCTCCGCACCCGAGCCGCACGAGGCGCTCACACCCAACACCGCCAGCAACGAAGCTCCGAACCAACGCCTGGCGATGCTCTTCATGCCGAAGCAATAGCGACCGTGAGCGCGGCGGGCAACGCGCGCTTCGTCTACGACTCGAGGTGCCTCGCGTTGTTTACGAAGTGTCGCTCGTCGTCGACCCTCGGATCCCCGGGCGAACGCGAGCGCCTGCGAGCCGGCCGATTACGAATCGTTTACGAGCTCGAAATCTCGCCACGAAGCGGCGTTCGCTCGGGTTCAGTTGGCGATGCCGCTCGCGACCTTGTCGAGCCAGGTGCGGATGATGTCGCGCCCGACATCGAGGAGCGGCAATTCAGTCCACTCGTTGCGTTGGTGGGCTTGCGCGTTCGTGCCTGGACCGAAGTTCACGGCAGGAACTCCGAGCTGAGCGAAACGCGCGACGTCCGTCCACGCTTGCTTCGGTTCGACGACGACCACGCCGCTTTCGGCGAGCGCGCGGATCAACGGATGGTTGCGCAAGGGCGGCGCCGAGGGCGAGACGTCGGTGAATTCGACTTCGGCTTCGCCGGCCACCAGCTCGCGCACGTAGGCTTGCGCCGCTTCCGCCGTTCTTCCCGGCGGGAAGCGGTGGTTCACGTTCAGCTCGAAGGTGTCGGGGATGATGTTCCGACCGCGGCCGCCGCTGGCCATTGTTGCGCTGATCACGGCGCGCCACTCGAGCTCATCGATGAAATGCGACTTCGGCGCCTCGGCCGTGAGCCGCGCCAAAAACGCGGACGACTTTTGAATTGCGTTCTCGCCCTGCCAGGGACGCGCGCTGTGCGCGGTTCGGCCGCGGAAGCGCACTGTGGCGTGCAGCGAGCCGCTGCAGCCGAGCTGCAAGCGGTTGTCGCTCGGCTCGAGCGCCACCGCGACGTCGACCTTGCTCAGCTCGGGATCTTGAGCGAGCACGGGGCCCAGCTCATTCTCGGCGAAAGGGCCTTCTTCGCGCGCGTAGAACACCAGCGTCAGATCGACGTTCGGTCGCGTTGGGTTCTCGGCCAAGTCGAGCATGAGGGCCAGGCCGCTCTTCATGTCGGCGGCGCCCGCTCCGTACAATTTGTCACCCTCGATGCGCGCTGGCCCTTCGTGTACCGTGCGCACGACATCCAAGTGACCCGCGAGCGCGACGTGCGGTCCGCCGTGTCCGCGCGTCAGTGGCACGACGATCGACTCACCGTAGCGGCGGATGGGCGCGGCGAGCCGCACCTGTCCGAGCCGCTCCAGCACGCGATCACAGATTTCGCGCTCCTCGCCGATGGGCGAGGGGATCTTGCACAACCAAAGCAGCGTTTCGGCGAGTGAGGTCATCTTCAGCTAGTGCAGGTATAGACGCTGGCGCGGCGCGCCCCAAGGTCAGCCGCAGCGAACGCCGAAAAGGCAGCGAAAACAGCGGCTTAACCGAGGTTCTGCGGCGTTCGTGACGGAGTTGATCCGGCGCGGTGACAATCTCGTGGAGCGGCGGCTTCCGCGTGGACAGCGCTTCGGGACAGCGGTGATAACGCAGCCGATGGACGAAGTGTTCGGCCTATTCCCAACGCCCTTCATGCGGGCGCGCGCCACGCTGCCGGCTCCGTTGGTCGCCGGGCTAGTCGACCATTTCACGAAGCGCGCGACGCGTGACAACAATTCTTCCTCGAGTCTCTCGCACACCGAGATGCTGCGCCCGGGTGACAGCCCGCTGCTCGGTGAGGCAGCGGCGCTGATCGCGCCCAAGTTGGTCGAGTTCGGCGTGCACCTGTTCGGTGAACGCCTGGAATGGTTGCTCAAAGAAATGTGGGTCAACGTGCTCGACTCCGGCGGGCGTCAAGCGATGCACAACCACGCCAATAGCTTCGCGTCCGGTGTCGTGTACCTGACGCCCACGCATCCGGGCTCGCAGACCGTGTTCATGAAGTCGCCGGGCGGCCACGACTTCATGTTCAAGAACGATCACGCCAAGACGTTGCCCAACGAATACAACGCCGACAAGTGGATCAGCCCGGCGCCCGAGCCCGGCGACATGGTCTTGTTTCCGAGCTACCTGATGCACGCGGTGCCACCGAACCAAGGTCCGCGTCGCATCACGTTGTCCTTCAACGCCATCGTGTCCCGGCTGGATTCCTGGGGCTATGTGGTCAGGCTCGGCTAGGTGAGCAGGACCAGCAACGTGCGGCGCTTTTGGGCGCCCGCGATGTTGATGGTGGCGTCCGGCTTTGACGGCTTGGGCTACCAGATCGTGTGGACGCAGCAGTCCGCATTGTGGTTGGGCCACGAGTCCGCCGCAGTGTTGGCCGTGGTCGCCGCATTTTTCGGCGGCTTGTCGCTGGGCGCGCTCGGCTTGGGCGCGCGCATCGAGCGGAGTAGCCGGCCCGTGCGCTGGTACGCGGGCTGCGAGCTGATGATCGCGCTCTGGGGCCTGCTGCTCGTGTTCGTGATGGCTCCGTGCAGCGCCTGGCTCGTGCGCTTGACCGGCGCGCAACCCAGCGCTCTGGCACAGTGGGCGATCGCGTTCTCGGGCATTTTCCTGTTGCTCTTGCCGGCGACGGCTGCGATGGGCGCGACGTTGCCCGCGATGGAGCGCATCACCGAGGCGCTGCCCGAGCACGGCGAGACTCGCAGCGTCGCCGCGCTGTACGCCGCCAACACGTTCGGCGCGGTGATCGGCGTGCTGGTCAGCGCATTTTGGTTGGTGCCCGCCGTCGGCCTCGCGCGTGCCACGGGGTTGTGCATGGCGCTCAACGCCCTGTGCGGCGTGACCTCGCTCTACGTGTTCCCGAAGACTGCCGAGCTCGCGCCGAGCATGCCGCTGGCTGACGGCGCCGAGCGCCGGGCCCTGGAATATCGCTTCGCTCTGACCGGGCTTTTGGGCATCGGCTACGAGGTGCTCGTCGTGCGCGTGCTCAGTCAGGTCACCGAGAGCACCGTGTACACGTTCGCGCTGCTGCTCGCGGTGTACCTGGTCGGTAGCGCCGCGGGCGCTGCGGCGTATCAGCGTCGGCTCGTCACTCACCCCGAGCGGGAGCCCACGAGCGATGCGCTCCTCGCCACGCTGGCCGCAG
>OUNO011322958.1_pt1 | contig 13338 bp, 17 predicted proteins | sample 1779811 | NCBI WGS metagenome assembly OUNO01 (sample SAMEA3914804, study PRJEB12502) | metagenome | biome: forest; material: soil | place: Canada | collected 2010-06-25 | depth 0.3 m | reverse complement strand
GGCGCCAAGGCCGATATCGAAGGCCGGATCGGTCAGATCAAGCGTCAGATCGAAGACACCACCTCCGACTACGACAAGGAAAAGCTGCAGGAACGTCTGGCCAAGCTGGCCGGCGGTGTGGCCATCGTCCGGGTCGGCGGCTCGACGGAAGTCGAGGTGAAGGAAAAGAAGGACCGGGTCGATGACGCCCTCAACGCCACCCGCGCGGCGGTCGAGGAAGGCATCGTTGCGGGCGGCGGCGTGGCGTTGCTCAAGGCCGGCAAGGCTCTCGACGGCCTGAAAGGCGACAACGCCGATCAGGACGCCGGCATCGCCATCGTGCGGCGCGCACTCCAGGCCCCGATCCGCCAGATCGCCGAGAACGCCGGCGTGGAGGGCTCGATCGTGGTCGGCAAGGTGCTCGACAACGCCTCGGCCACCTACGGCTTCGACGCCCAGACCGACAAATACGTCGACATGATCACCGCCGGCATCGTCGATCCGGCCAAGGTCGTGCGCACGGCCCTTCAGGACGCCGCGTCCGTGGCCGGCCTGATGATCACCACCGAGGCCGCGGTCGTCGAAGCGCCCAAGAAGCCCGCCAACGGCGGCGGCGCCGGCGGCGGTATGCCGGGCGGCATGGGCGGCATGGGCGACATGGACTTCTAAGTCCTGTCATTCAGGCACTCTGAAAAAAGAGGGGCGGGGTCCTTACGGGCGCCGCCCCTTTTTCTTTGTCCGGATCATCTCCTCCGGTGGGGTCCCCCACGCGGCGGTTGCCAGAAGTCGGGTTAGGGCGAAGCCAAACAGGCTCGAACGGCTGACGCCCCAGGATGCGGCCTGTTCGTCGGCGCGCTCGATGACGCTCTTGGGCAGATAAATGTTCACCCGCTCCGACGGGTCAGGCGGCGTGGCGGCCAGGGCCAGGATGGTGACCACATCCGCATCCTCGGGCGGGCGGATGGCGTCGAACCCGGTGGACCCCGGCAGCGGCAGGTCGCGCTCAGCCAGCTCCTGCATGGCCCGCTCGAGGGCGAGCTGGGCCCGGGCCACGGCTTCTTCCTGGGTCCGTCCGCCAGCCACCGCGCCCGGGAAGTCCGGAAACCACACGCCGAACACGCCGCTTGGATCGCGCTCCAGCACCGCCGGATAGAACCGCTTCGCCATCAACCTCGTGATCTCGTTCGAGTGTGCGAAATACCACACGAAAGTGACGAGATCGAGCCTCTCTCGACTTCGGGTTGATGCCTACCGGTTTCTGTCGGTGATCTGGTTGATGAGCCCGCTGGCGACCCAACTGGTCAGACCGAGAACGATCACGGTGAGGATCAGGGCGACGGCGCCGTGGATCTGGATGCCGTGAATGAGCACGGTGACCAGCCACACGGTGATCGCGTTCACCACCAGCAGGAACAGGCCGAGGGTGATGATGGTCAGCGGCAGGGTCAGGATGATCAGGATCGGCCGGACCAGAGCGTTCATCACCCCCAGCACCAGGCCACCCTCGACGAGCGCAACTGTAGTGCTCACATGTACGCCGTGGACGATCTTCGAGGCGATCCAGAATCCCACGGCCGTGGCCAGGGCGTGCAGAATGAAGCGAACCATGAATCCTCCGAGGGGTTGGCCCGGGCAATCTAGCGTTGCCTGCGGAAGATGAAAGCGGCGCCGCGGCTTAACGTTGACGTGAACGTAATGCCTCGCTAGGCCGCTGGTTGCGCCAAGGCGGGCGAGAAAACCGCGGCGCGTCGGCCATTTGAGGAGTGAGACCTGCTATGCCTATGGAGCTTCGCCGTCCGGAGCGGACGTTCACCATCCGTCAGCTGTGCGTGGAATTCGCCTGCACCGCGCGCGCCCTGCGCTTTTACGAGGACAAGGGGCTGCTCGCCCCCGCCCGTCAGGGTCTCAACCGGATCTATTCCTATCGCGACCGGGCTCGGTTGAAGCTGATCCTGCGCGGCAAGCGGGTCGGCCTCGCCCTGGCCGAAATACGCGAGATCCTCGAGCTGTATGACAAGCACGACGGCGGGGCGACGCAGAATGCCCTGGCTCTGGCCAAGTTCCGTCAGCGCATCGTCGCCTTGGAGCGGCAGCGCGAGGACGTCGACCATTCCATCGACGAATTGCGCGACGCGTGCGCGCGGCTGGAGGCGCAACTTGCCGCGGTGCGGCCCGATTTGCTGACGGCCGCCGCGCCGCCTGCGGTCGAACCGGCCGCCGCGGCGCGCGAGCGATTCCGCGCCCTCGCCCACTAAGATGAGCTACCGGCCGCCGGTTCGCGAGCATCTGTTCCTGCTTGGCGACCTCCTGGACATCGAACAGCACAAGGATCTGCCCGGTTTCACGGACGCCTCACTGGACGTTGTCGAGCAGATCCTGGACGAGGCCGCCCGCTTCTCGTCAGAGGTCCTCTCGCCCCTGAATGCCATCGGCGACAAGCAGGGCTGCCGATGGTCCGATGACGGCTCGGTGGCCACGCCGCCAGGGTTCAAGGCTGCCTATGACGCCCTGGTGGCCGGCGGCTGGCCGGCATTAGGGGCGGACACGGCTTGGGGCGGCCAGGGTCTGCCCGGGGTGGTCAACCTCGCGTTCAGCGAAATGAGTTCGGCCGCCAACATGGCCTTTTCGATGTATCCGGGGCTGACCCACGGGGCCTATTCGGCCATCGAGCACGGCGGGTCGGACGCGCAGAAGGCGCTCTATCTGCCCAAGCTGGCGTCGGGCGAATGGTGCGGGACCATGAATCTCACCGAGCCCCAGTGCGGCACCGATCTTGGCCTGCTGCGCACCAGGGCGGTTCCCGCCGACGACGGCGGCTATCGCATCAGCGGCCAGAAGATCTGGATCAGCAGCGGCGAGCATGACCTGGCCGGCAACATCATCCACCTGGTGCTGGCGCGCATCGAAGGCGCCCCAGCCGGGACGCGCGGCATCAGCCTGTTTGTCGTCCCCAAGTTCCTTCCCGACGCCGAGGGGCGGCCGGGGGCGCGCAACGCGCTCGCCTGCGCCGGCCTGGAAGAGAAGATGGGCATCCACGGCAACGCCACCTGCGTCATGGTCTATGACGGGGCCACCGGATGGTTGGTGGGCGAGGAAAACCGCGGCCTGGCCTTGATGTTCGTGATGATGAACGAGGCGCGCCTGGGCGTTGGCCTTCAGGGACTGGCCCAGGCCGAGGCGGCCTATCAGGCGGCGGCCGATTTCACCCGCGAACGCCTGCAGGGTCGAGCGCTCACTGGCCCGGTGAATGCTGGCGGCCCGGCCGATCCGATTATCGTCCACCCAGACGTACGCCGCATGCTGATGGACGCCCGCGCGGTGCTGGAGGCAGGCCGCGCCTTCCTGTTCTGGACAGGCCTGCACGGCGACCTGGCCCGGGTCCATCCTGGCGAAGCCCAACGCCAGAAGAGCGCCGATTACATGGGTCTGATGACGCCGGTGCTCAAAGGTTTCCTCACTGAGCGCGGCTTCGCCATATGCTCCGACGCCCTGCAGGTGCACGGCGGGGCCGGCTTCACCGAGCATTTGAGCGCCAGCCAGCGCCTACGGGACTGCCGCATCACCCTGATCTACGAAGGAACCAACGGCATCCAGGCCCTGGACCTGGTTGGGCGCAAGCTGGCCGCGAATGGCGGGCGGGCGATCACCACCTTCCTAGCCGAGATCGATGCGTTCGTTGAGGTGAGCGGAGGCGAAGCGTCGACGCGGGAGTTCGCCGAGGCCCTGGCCGGCGCAAAGGCCCAGCTTCAGGACGCCACCCTGTGGCTGATGCAGAACGGCCTTGCTAATCCCGACAACGCCGCCGCCGCATCGACGGATTATATGCGGCTCTTCGGGCTCACGGCCCTGGTCTATATGTGGGCGCTGATGGCGCAGGCGGCGGGCAAGAGGATCGCCGCCGGCGATGCCGACCCGTTCTACGCCAACAAGCTCATCGTCGGGCGCTACTTCATCGCCCGGGTCTTGCCGGATGCCGGGGCCTGCCTCGCCAAACTCAAGACCGGGGCGGCCCCGGTCATGGCCCTCGCGCCGGAAGCGTTCTGAACCGATGAGCGGGCGCCGAGCCACCGTGACCTGGACCCTGGCCGTGAGCGGCGAGGAGTTCCTCAAGCGCCGTTACAGCCGGGTGCATAAGATCGCCTTCGAAGGCGGGGCGGAGGTGGTCGGAACGCCGTCTCCGGCGGTGGTTCCCGCGCCCTGGTCGCAAGCCGACGCCATGGATCCGGAGGGTGGGTTCACCGCCTCGCTCAGCGCCTGCCACATGCTGTGGTTCCTCGACCACGCCGCGCGGGCCGGGTTCGTGGTCAGCTCCTATGTCGATGCGGCCGAAGGGACGCTGGGTCGGATCGCGCCCGGCAAGATGGCCATGACCCGGGTGGTTCTGCGCCCTGTGATCGCGTTCGCCGGCGACAAACGGCCCTCGGCGGAAGAACTTGAGGGCCTGCACCACGCCGCCCACGCCGACTGCTTCATCGCCAACTCGGTCACTACTGAGGTGGTGGTGGAAGGGTAGGGCGTCAGACCCCTTCCAGCCACCCCGTCGCCCGCGCCTTGAGCGTGGCCATGTCCTTCAGCTCGCACTCCCACACCGCCTCCACCCGCCAGCCGGCGGCCTCCAGCGCGGCCCGGGCGGCGTGGTCGCGGGTGCGGTTGGCGCCGATCTTGGCCGTCCAGTAGGCGCGGTTGGCCTTGGGGACCCTCGCCCCGCGGACGCAGTCATGACCGTGCCAGAAGCAGCCGTGCACGAACACGGCGAGCCTGCGGCCGGCGAGTACAATGTCGGGCTTGCCTGGCAGGTCGGCCCGGTTGAGCCGATAGCGTCCGCCGAGCGACCAGATCAGGCGCCGCACGGTGACCTCGGGCGAGGTTCCCGTCCCTTTGACCCGCCGCATGACCTCCGAACGCTTGGCCGGCGGATAGACGTCGGTCAGATCAAAGCCCCTCGAACAGGGCCGTGGACAGATAGCGCTCGGCAAAGCTCGGGATGATGACGACGATGAGCTTGCCGGCCATGTCCGGCCGGTCGGCCACGTCGAAGGCCGCCGTCAGCGCCGCCCCCGAGGAGATGCCCACCGGGATGCCCTCGATCTTGGCCGCCAGCCTGGCCATGGCGAAGGAGTCCTCGTTGCTGACCTGGACGATCTCATCCATGACCGAGCGGTCGAGGATGGCCGGTACGAAACCGGCCCCGATGCCCTGGATCTTGTGCGGGCCGGGCGCGCCGCCGGAGAGCACTGGAGAGGCGGACGGTTCGACGGCGATCATGCGCACCGACGGTTTGCGGCCTTTAAGCACCTGGCCAACGCCGGTGATGGTGCCGGCGGTGCCGACGCCGGAGACCACTGCGTCGACGCGCCCACCGGTGTCGTTCCAGATCTCCTCGGCCGTGGAAATGCGGTGGATGGCCGGGTTGGCCGGGTTCTCAAACTGCTGAGGCATGACCGAGCCGGGAATTTCGGCCAGGAGCTCCTTGGCCCTGGACACCGCGCCAACCATGCCGCGTTCGGCCGGCGTCAGCTCGAGTTTGGCGCCCAGCAGCAGCAGCATCTTGCGCCGCTCCAGCGACATGCTCTCGGGCATGACCAGGATCAGCTTCAGGCCCTTGGCCGCGGCCACGAACGCCAGCGCGATGCCGGTGTTGCCGCTGGTGGGCTCGATGATCGTGGTGCCGTCGCGGATCAACCCCTGGGCCTCCAGCGCCTCGATCATGGAGACGCCGATGCGGTCCTTGACCGAAGCCATGGGGTTGAAGAACTCGAGCTTGGCGACAACCTCGCCTTTTGGCTTGAGCCGGGCGGTGAGGCGGGGCAGGCCGACCATCGGCGTATCGCCGATGGTGTCGATGATCGAGGGATAGATCTTGCCACGCCCGTGGCGCTGGTGGCGGTGGCTCTCGGTGTCGTTGGCGGCTGCGTCCATGACGGGCTTTCTTGTAATGGGTGGCGGCCCGACAGCATTTAGGCCCGCGATAGCGATCATGGAAGCGGGGACGCGTGGCCCCACTCCCTGTCCTTTGGGAGCGGACTGGAAGCGTATAAGGTGATCGCTGACAACGAACAGGAGCGCGCCATGCAGACGGCCTTCGATCTGGTGATCCGGGGCGGCGAAGTGTTCAACGGCTCAGGCGGAGCGTCCGCCCAGGTCGACGTCGCGGTCAAGGACGGCAAGATCGCCGCCGTCGGCAAGATCGCCGGAACGGGGACCGAGGAGATCGACGCCCGCGGCCAGATCGTCACCCCGGGCTTCGTCGATGTCCACACCCACTACGACGGCCAGGCGACCTGGGATGGGCGCATGCAGCCCTCGTCCTGGCACGGTGTGACCACCGTGGTCATGGGCAATTGCGGCGTCGGCTTCGCCCCGTGCCGGCCTGAGGATCACGACCGGCTGGTCAGGCTCATGGAAGGGGTCGAGGACATCCCGTTCCCAGTTCTGTCCGAGGGCCTGCCGTGGAACTGGGAGAGCTATCCCGACTATCTCGACGCTCTCAGCGCCCGCGCCTTCGACATCGATATCGGCAGCCAGCTGCCGCACGCCGCCGTGCGCGTCTTTGTCATGGGCGAGCGGGGCGCCCGGCGCGAGCCGGCCACCGCCGCCGACATTGCCGCCATGGCCGCAATTGCGAAGAATGCGGCCCAGGCCGGGGCGCTGGGCTTCACCACTTCGCGCACCCTCAACCACCGCACCAGCGACGGCGCCCCCACCCCGACCCTCACCGCCGGCGAGGACGAACTGGCCGGCATCGCCATGGGCCTGAACGCCGCCGGCGCCGGCGTGCTGCAGGTGGTGTCCGACTTCACCGACCCGGAGATCGAGTTCGCCATGCTGCGCCGCCTGGTCGAGCGCTCCGGGCGGCCGCTGTCGTTCACCCTGGTGCAGAGCCCTATCGACCCGGAGGCTTACAAGCTGCTGTTAGCCAGGCTCGAGGACGCGGTTGCCGCCGGCCTGCCGATGACCGCCCAGGTCGCTGCCCGGGCGGTGGGCGTGCTGCTGGGCCTGGAGCTGACGGTCAATCCGTTTAGCCAGCACCCGACCTGGCGCGACGTCGCTGGCCTCCCCTTGGCGGAGAAAGTCGAGCGGCTTGGCGAGCCCGCGTTCCGGGCCCGCCTGCTGGCCGACCATCCCCACGACGGGGCGCGGCGCATGCCGACAAACTGGGGCCGCATGCATCTGATGAGCGGGCTGCCCGACTATGAGCCCACGGCCGACAGCACCGTGGAGGCCCGCGGCCGGGCGCTCGGCGTCGCGCCGGAGGAAGTGGCGCTGGATCACATGCTGCAGAATGGCGGCCGGGGCATGCTCTATGTGCCGTTCCTCAACTACGCCGAGGGCTCTTTGGACGCGGCCCGCGCCATGATCGTCCATCCGCACAGCGTACCGGGGCTGTCCGACGGCGGCGCGCACGTGGGCATGATCTGCGACGGCAGCTTCCCGACCACCATGCTCACCCACTGGACGCGGGACCGCACCCGCGGACCCAAGCTGGCGCTGGCCGATGTCGTACGAATGCAGACCCGGGATACGGCCCGCACGCTGGGATTGAACGATCGCGGCCTGATCGCGCCCGGCTATCGCGCCGACCTCAATGTGATCGACTACGACGCCCTGGCGTTGCACGCGCCAGCCGTCGCCTATGACCTGCCGTCCGGCGGCCGGCGGCTCATCCAGAAGGCGAGCGGCTATCGGGCCACGATCGTCGCCGGCGAAGTCACCTATCGCGACGGCGAGGCCACCGGCGCCTTGCCGGGACGTCTGGTGCGCGGCGCGCAGCACGCGCCGCTGGCCATGGCTGCGGAATAGGGAAGGGCTGGTCATGGTCGGCATCCTTGAGACCGCCTGCGAGTGGCGCGCGCCGGACGTCACCGATCCCACGGCGTGGACGCAGGTATTGTCCGACGCCGATGTCGCCGAGCTTGAGGCCGCCATGGCCCACGCGCGGACGGTGTCGGCGGACTTCCTCGACATCGCCAAGGCCGACTTTCCCCTGCCGAACCTGTCGCGGCGCCTGAAGACCGTCGAGACCGAGCTCATGGACGGGCGGGGATTTGTGCTGGTTCGCGGCCTGCCGCGCGAGCGCTGGTCCAACGACGACATGTGCCTGGCCTATTGGGGCATAGGGGCGCACCTCGGCCGGCCATGGCCTCAGAACCACTACGGCCATGTGCTTGGCGACGTCACCGACCAGGGCAAGACCTGGGACGATCCGACCGCGCGCGGCAACGAGCTGGGCGGCATCGGCCTGGATTTTCACTGCGACGGCTCCGATCTCGTCGGCTTGCTCTGCCTGGCCACCGGCGTCAGCGGCGGCGCCTCGGCCGTGGCCAACTCTGTGGCCCTGCACAACGACCTGGTGCGCGAGCGGCCCGACCTCGCCGCCGAGCTCTACCGGCCCCAGCCCTACGACACGCGCGGCGAGCAGCGGCCCGGCGCACGCGGCTGGTACGAGCTGCCGGTGTTCACCGCACATGGCGGCCGTCTCTTCGTGCGCCTGATCCGCGCCTATATCCTGGCCTCCCAGCGCCACGCCGACGCCCCGCGCCTGAGCGAGGCCGCACGCGAGGCCCTGGAATGGGTCCAGACCCGGGCGCAGAGCGGCGCTTACAGCGTGGTCATGGATTTCCAGCCCGGCGACATGCAGTTCATCAACAACTACCACGTGCTGCATGGTCGCCAGCCGTATACGGACGATCGCGCCGCCGGTCGGGTGCGCCACCTCAAGCGCTTGTGGCTGGAGACTGAGGCTCTGACCGACCGCCCGGCCTATTTCCGTAACAACGTCTCGGGCCACTGGTCCGAGAAGCGGGTAATCAGCCGCCTGGACGCTGTGGGGTAGACCTACAGCGCCACCGGCTGGCCGTGAGGGGTGTGGAGATAGGCGTGCGTCCAGGCGCTCTTGCGATCAGCCAGTTCGGCGCCATCGGTGAGATTCTTGGCGCGGGCGAGAGATTCCAACGCCGTTAGCCAAGACTCGTAATAGGGCGCGTCGGGCGCTGAGACGATGGCTTCAGCCAGCGCTTCGGCCCATTCGCTCCAGCTGAAGGCGCCGCGTTGGTGCAACGCCAAAGTCAGGGCGAAGGCCTGGGCCTGCCACGGCTCCTCGAAAGGCGCCTCAGGCGGGTTCAAGGTAGCTTTCCCACAGGTCGATATGGACGCTGTCGGGCGTGTCGTGGCCCCACAGTTCGGCGGCGGCGAATCGGACCCCATACAGCCGCTCCGGACATTCGCCGCGGAAGTGGGCGTTGGTGTCGGGCAGCACATGAGCCCCGTGGTCGCGCTCAATGATCCCGACGTGGCCGCGGGCATAGCGCGGCAAGCGGGTATGGCCGACCGGGTTGAGAGCGCGTGCGCGCACGCGCTCGCCGATCTGGAACCGCGCGGGGGCGTCCGTCAGGCGGAGGGTCGGACCCCCAGATTTCAGAGCCGCCGGAACGCGCTCGGCCGTCAGGGGCGGAGCAGCCTTCGGCGCACTGGGCGCGTCGGGGACGAGACCGCTCTCGTCGATCAGGGTGGTCAGGCCGGCCAGCCACTTCTCGTAGTAGGTCATGGCCAGATAGTCCGGACCTGGGATGCGCTCGCGGGCATGACGGCTGGCGTCGATGTTCCAGCGGCCCCAGGCGCCCATGGCAATGGTCATCGCCAGCACCCGCGCCTCCCATGGGGCGTGGAACAGCGGCTCGTTCGGGTCCGGGGCAATCGGGCCCAGGCCGTGCATGCCGCCCATGTCGTGGACGCCGTTCACGGCGCCGCCGGCGCCAGCCGGGCCGTTCCGATCATGGAATCGCGCGTGACCAGCGCCGCGAGGGCGTCCTCGGAGAGCCCTTCGCTGCCGGCGGGTCGTTCTGGGATCACCAGGTAGCGGATCTCGGCGGTGGAATCCCACACCCGGATCTCGACCGCGGCTCCCAGCGTGAGGCCGAATTCGGCCAGGACGCCGCGCGGATCAATCACCGCCCGCGATCGGAAGGGCGAGGCTTTGTACCAGGTCGGCGGCAGACCCAGCACCGACCACGGATAGCAGGAGCACAGGGTGCAGACGACGAGGTTGTGCCGCGTGGGTGTGTTCTCCACCGCGATCATGTGCTCGCCCTGGCGTCCGCCATAGCCCAGCTCAGCGATGGCGGCGGTGGCGTCGGCGAGCAGGCGCTCGCGATAGGCCGGATCGGTCCAGGCCTTGGCGACCACCCGGGCGCCGTTACGCGGGCCGACTTTGTGCTCATAGGTGTCGATGATGACGTCGAGCGCCGCCGGATCCACTAGGCCCTTGTCGACCAGGAGGGATTCCAGGGCTTTGACCCGCAGCGCCATGTCGCCGGGCGGATGCTGGCCGTGGTCGTGGTCGTGGTCGTGGTGATCGTGATTGGTCATGGTCTGCGCCACCCCGCGGACATTACCTCTGTCTCGCTTTCCTGGCCGCGTATTTGGCGTCGCGGGCCGCCTTCTGCTCGGCCTTGGTGAGCGCCTTGCGCTCGCGCCGCTCGCCGCGCTTGGCTTCCAGGTCGGCGGCCTCGCGGGCCTGGGCCTCCTGGCGGGCGGCCTCCTTGGCCTCGGCCCGGGCCTTACGCACCTCCTCGAGCTCGCGCGCACGGCGTTGCTCCCGGCTCTCGAAGTCCGGTGCAGTCACCGTGGGTTTGGGCTTCATCTTGGCCAGGAGGGCTTTTCTGGCTTCGCTGGCGGTGGCCAGGCGCTCGGCGTGGCCGGGATTGTACGGGTCTTTCATGGGTCCTTTGTGGAGGTGGGGCGAGGCGCGCCCCTAAAAGCTCAGATCGGACGCCATGGCAACCGGGCGCAGGTATCTAAATCCCAGGAAGCGGCCCCCCCTAAGAACTCAGTACGACCAGGTCGGCGGAGTGAAACCCAGGCGGTATTCGACCTGGCGCATCGCCCCCTGCACCGCGCCGTCGTAGCAATCGCGCGGCGAATCCTCGGTAATCGGATATCGTGCGTCGAGGCTGCCGCAGGCGTCGCGGGCCGCATGTTCGATCCGCCGGCGCAGGGTGCGCGCACCCCAATCGGTGGAAAGGTCCAGGTCGCGGGCGTAAACCACACGCGATTCCCGCACCGCCTCGATCGGGGCTCCGGTGGAGGACGAACGGCCATAGTGGCGCGGCGCGTAGACGGTTATCCCCTCGGTCGTGGTGGTATAAGAGGTGTCGGCGCCGTAGTTGTTGGCGTCATAGGGGGCGTCATATGGGGCGTCGTAGGGCTGGGCCTTGGCCGCCCCGACGGAGAGAACGCCCGCCAAGGCCATGGCGGCGACCCCCGCGGTCATGCGCAGTCTAAGGCCAGTCATGATGTTAGCTCCTTGCGAAATACGCCTCGCCGGCGGGCTCGCCTCCTGGGGAGGATGAACGCGCCGTCCCGACAGCAATGGAACGGCTCAGGCGGTAAGAGGGTTGCCGCTTCATCGCTCCAGCATCGGCTTGCCCTCATGGGCGACCAGCAGATCGTGCATGTCGTCGGCGTGCTCCTCCTCGACGGTGAGGATCCACTCCAGCATGCGCCGGGTCGAGGGGTCCTTGTCGCCGAAGTAGCGGATAAGCTCGCGATAGTGATCGACGGCGATGCGCTCGGCGATCAGGTTCTCCCTGATCATGTCGACGAGATTGCCGCCGACGGCGTATTCCGACGCCGAGCGCGACAGCAGGCCCTCGGGATTGAAGTTGGGCTCGCCGCCGAGTTGGGTGATGCGCTCGGCCACCGCCATCATATGCTCTTGCTCTTCCTTGGCGTGCTGGGCGAACTCCTTCTTTGGGCCCTCGCTGGAGATGCCCTGGGCCATGAGGGCGTGGTTGGTGTAGCGCAGCACGCACACCAGTTCGGTGGCCAGCACTGACTGCAGGATCTCCACCGACTTGTCGCGGTCGCCGCCATAGGTCGACCCAAGCGCTCCGGTCTCGAGATTCTGGCGGGCGCGCCGGCGCAGGGTTTTGACGTCCGACAGGAAGGGTGTGGCGGCGTCGTCGGCCATGGGGAAACTCCTCAGATCATCGCAAATGCGGCGCCCGCCCGGGCGGTCAATGCGCGGACCCGGCGCAGGTTCCAAGGGCCATCGGCGTAGTTTCGCGGAGCCTGGGAACCGTTAAGCCTCAAACCTGTTGCGGTGAAGGTGGGGGCGCCAACCAACAGGTGACGCCAGATGCCAAATCACACCATCCGTATCGCCGCCGTTGCGGCGTTCTGCGCCCTTCCGCTTGTCGGCTTCGCTCAGATGAGCAGGTCGGCGCCGGCTCCCGCCAGCCCGCCGGCCGGCTCTCCCGAGAGCGCGCCGACGGCCGGCTCCAGCGCCGCCACCGGCGCTCAGTCCAACACCAACGCCACGACCGCCAGCCTCGCGACGGGCATGACGGTCAAGGACAACACCGGTGCGGCCATAGGCAAAATCAGCAAGCTCGGCGCCGACTCGAGCGGCGCATCGGTGGCCACCATCACGATGGCCAACGGGGCGTTCCAGGCGCCGGCCACCGCCCTCGCGGTGCAGGATGGCGCGGCGACAATCAACCTGACCAAGGCCGAGATCGACGCCCAGATCAAGGGTAAGCCGAAGTCGTAGGGCGTCGGTCCGCCCCCCGGAGGGTCGGCGCACGCCCGCCTGAGGATAGACTACGGGGGGCGGCGGCCGCACGGGGTTGAACGCCTTCAAGGTCATCGTCCCCCGCTGTGCGAGGCAAAGAGCAAATGACGCGCGTGCTTTTGATCGGCCTGACGCCGGAGAGCGTAGACTTCAGCGATCCCGGCCTGCCGCCCGGCATGAACGCCGAAAAGATCCGCGCCGGCATTGAGATCGCCGAGCGCCAGATGCGCGACCGCGGCTGGACGGCGGAACAGTGTCTGGTCGAGCCCGACGCGACGGCGGCCGCCGAGGTCCGGCGCAAGCTGGCGGGCGCGCGCTACGACTGTGTGGTCATCGGCGGCGGCATCCGCCTGCCGCCGCGCAGCTACCTGCTGTTCGAGGCGGTGATCAACGCCGTGCACAGGGGCGCGCCGGACGCGGCCATCGCCTTCAACACTTCGCCGGAGACCAGCACCGACGCCGTGGAGCGGTGGGTGAACGCCGGTTGATGGGTGGCTAGCCGTCCACCCCCTCCGATCCACCCCTCCGGTCCACCCCTACACACGGTCCACCCCTCCGGTTGCCCCTCCGGACACCCCGTGTTATCAGCCGCGCGGCTTTGAGGGACGGGTCGCCAGCGGCCCCGCTCCGTTGCCCATTTCGGCGCAATCAAGCCTTTGAAGCCGGGTCAGGAATCCAACTCCCGATCGCGGCGATGACGATTAACGGCGGGTGGACGTGGCGGACGATTCTCAGAACGGCGGAGTGGGCGCGCGGTACGCGCGGGCGCTGCTGGACCTCAGCGTCGA
>OUNO010000821.1_pt3 | contig 13350 bp, 10 predicted proteins | sample 1779811 | NCBI WGS metagenome assembly OUNO01 (sample SAMEA3914804, study PRJEB12502) | metagenome | biome: forest; material: soil | place: Canada | collected 2010-06-25 | depth 0.3 m | reverse complement strand
GAGCGAACAAACTCTTGGCACAACCGATTTCGTGGCCTGCTCGTGCGCTGGGAGCGTCGAGGTGCTCACTACCTCGCGCTGCTCCAATTCGCGTGCGGCTTGATCGCTTTTCAGCAGGCAACATGAGTTTCAGGATCGGCTCTTAGACCCCTCACGTGACGTCGCGTGGGCGTTTCGCGATCTCGGGATACGCCTTCAAGATTTTGTCGTCGAACGTCGCCAGGGCGATGCCTTCCCGCTCTGCAAGCTCGACGAACAGGGTGTCGTAGACCGCGACGCCGGAGCTGATGGACCGCGCCAACGCACCGTGCCAGAGCGTCCGATTGTTCACCGAAAGAATGCCAAGCCGCCCAGCAAGCGCCAGCTTTGCGGTAGCGTCCTGCACCGTGACGACCTTCGCCCGGGTTGCCATCCAGACCACGTTTGCGATCTCGGCCTCCCAGACAGCAGGCGCCAGGAGCTCATCGGCTTGGCTCCAAAACTCGCGTGCCTCGCTGACGAACTTCGGCGTTCCCAACAGGAAGTACGCAACTACGTTCGTGTCGACGACAGCCTTCACCGCCTGCCCGCCGAGATCCATTTCTCGAGCTCGGCTGCCGATGGTCGACGCGCCTGGGTCTCCCATGAGCCCTCGATTTGGCGTAGGACGGCTGCGCGCTCGCCGACGTATTCCTCCAGCAGATCGCGAACTTCCTGCTCCATCGAACGGTGTCGGCGCTTCGCAATCGACTTCAGATTGCGTACCACTCGTAGAGGGACGTTCCGGATGGTGAGGGTGGCAGAACCTTTTGCCATGCTGGCATAATGCTAGCAGATGGGGCGCCCCCCAACAACGGGCTGAAGCAGACGCGTGAAGGGGCCTTTGGTCGGGCAGAGCAAGGTCTGCCGGCTCGTCTTCTGAGCTCTGCCGGACCGGTTTGGGATCGCAAGCCCAACGCTGACCCACGCTCTGGGGCGAACACCCAGCCCGGTTAAAGAGCGGCTGGCCGCGCGCGACTCGGACAAGATTTGAAATGGCGCATCGATCGACTACTCTTCCGGACTATGCGCGTGCCGACCGACTTTGACCTGCTCATCGGCACGATCCTGCGTGCCGACTCCGGCACGGCAGAGTACCTGGTGGAAGCACGGCTGGGGGTCGGGGGCACGGCCATCGCGTACTTGGTGCAACGCACGGCGCTCGGCAATCGCTCACCGGCGGTGGTCAAGGTGATTCGCCCGGAAATCGTGGAGCGTCACGGCGAGACTGCGGCGACCGTTTTCCTCAAGGAAGTGGTAGCGCTCGGGCGTCTCAACGAGCGCTCGCCGCCCACGCCGTTCGTGCTGCGACTGTTCGACGTGGGCCACGTCGCGGTGCCGTGGCGGGAAGGCAGCATGGAGCTGCCGTGGTTGGCCATCGAGTACGTCAGTGGTGGTGTCGAAGGGACGACGCTGCGCGACCGAGTGCTGCGCAGCACCGAGCTCACGGGCTTTGCTTTCGACCGTACGCGGGCAGCGCGCGCCCTGCAGCACATCACTGCGGGGCTCGAGGAGGTCCACGCGGTCGGGGTCATCCATCGGGATCTCACGCCCGGCAACGTGCTCTGTTGCAACGCTGGCAGCGAGGAGATGTTCAAGCTTTCGGACTTTGGCATCGCGCGGCCGGTCGGCGTGGACGCCACGTTCGGTAAGCTCATCGTCGGAACCCCCGGCTACATATCGCCCGAGCAGGTCTCGGAGGGCACCTCCAGCGTGAGGAGTGATGTCTTCAGTCTGGCTTGCCTCACGTATTTCATGCTCACCGCCGAAGAATACATTCCGGCCAGCAATGCCATGGAAACCCTCACTTTGACCGCTCGCCCCGAGCGGCCAAAGCTGATTCACGCGCGCGCCCTGTGCCCGGAGCTGCGCGACGATCCGGGGGCCTGCGCCATCTTGGATGACTGGCTCGCGCGCGCGGGTGCGCGCGACCCCGCCCAACGCCCGAGCTCGGCACAAATGTTTTCGGCGGTCGTCCTGCCCGCCTTGCACGAAGACTCGGGGCGCGGCTCCGAGCGGTATCTCTCCGCGCTCGGCTTGCAACGCGCGGTCTCCTTGCCGAGCATGGATTGGGTCGTGCGCCATGCTCCGGGTGATGCCGTCGTGGTGCACAGCGCGGGTTGGGACAGCGACGGTCAATGCTTGGCCTTGACGGATGCGGGCGTGCGCCATTGGAACGGTAGCGCCTGGACTGACGCGGGCTTCGAGACGCTCGGCGGGCAATCCGCGCCGCGCTTCGTGCGGCGCGTGGCAGCAGGGCGCTGGCTCGGCGGTGGCAACACGCTGTTCGAGTACTCGCGTAAGGGCATGAGCCGCATCGTGCGCGGCAAGCAGCCCGACCTGACATTCCTAGACGCTTCGGGGTCATTGGAGGATCTGTGCGTGGTCGTGGCCCGGGGGCCAGACGGGCCGCCCCTGTTGTTGGCGTTGAGCGGAGGGCGTTGGCTTCGGTCGCTCCCGCTGCCGACGGCGGCCGCCGTGAACGGGCTCTGCCAAATCGACGACGAGCGTTGGCTCGTCGTCGGGCGTGAAACGGCCGGCCGCGGCTTCGCGCTGCTCTATTCGCCGCTCGATTGGTGGGCGGAGCCGCTGCCAACACCCGCTGCTCGCGCGTACATTGCCTGCGCGAGCCGGCGCGAGCGCGACGTGTCGCTGGCCGTTGGCACCAACGGCACGGTGCTGCGTTTGGAGCGCGGCGTTGCCTCGTCCGCGCAAATAGAAGGAGCACCCGATTTGGTGTGCACTGCAATCGATGTGCTCGACCGCGAATGGGTCGGCGGCATCGGCAGCCTGTGGGCGAGCCCCGGCGGCGCGAATTGGCAGCGTGTTTGGCACGACCAGAGCTGGAAGCGACCCTTCATCAGCATTCACGCGGACGTGGCCTCCGTAATGGCAATGACCGCCGATGGCGCCGTGCTCGAATGCCGGGCATCATTGTCGACGCTGTCCGAACCATGAATCCCACCGAAGCCTCGATTATCGCCGGAAAGTACCGGCTGCTCCGCAAGCTCGGGCAAGGCGCCATGGGTGCCGTTTGGCAAGCCGAGCACCTCAGCCTCAAGTCCCAAATCGCGATCAAGTTCATCCAGGTCGACACGGCGATGCCCGCCGATGCACTCGCCCGATTCCTGCGTGAAGCTCAGGCAGCGGCTTCGCTCCGTAGCCCCCACGTGGTCCAGATCCTCGACCACGGTGTGGACGACGGGGTGCCTTACATTGCGATGGAGTTACTCGAGGGCGAATCGCTCGCAGGACGCTTGGCACGTGTCGGGCGCCTCGAGCCACGCGAGGTGTCGCAGATCATGATTCATGTCGGTCGCGCCATGGTTCGCGCCCACGAAGCCGGCATCGTTCATCGTGATCTCAAACCCGACAACATCTTTCTAGTGCAGAACGACGACGAAGAGCTCGCCAAAGTGCTGGACTTCGGCATCGCCAAGGCCAGCGACGTGGACGGCTTGAACGCGCCCGTCGCAGCCGCGACGCGGACCGGGGCGGTCATGGGTACTCCGTATTACATGAGCCCAGAGCAGACAGAGGGTGCGAAGGGAGTCGACGTTCGTGCCGATATCTGGTCGATCGGTGTGATTGCCTTCGAGTGCCTGCTGGGCCGGCGCCCCTTCGACGCGGAAACGTTGGGCGGGTTGCTGTTGGCAATCTGTACCAAGCCCATGCCCATTCCTTCACAGTTCGGGCCGGTGCCCGCGGGGTTCGATGCCTGGTTTGCTCGAGCTTGCGCGCGCGACTTGAGTCAGCGCTTTGCGTCCGCCAAGGAGGCCACGCAAGAGCTCAGGCGCGTCTGCGACGACAGCGCACCGGCCAGGGGCGCGACATCGGCTTGGCCGGTCGCGCCGGAAGCGGCTTCGCCCGGCCCTCGGCGCCGCTCCGCGCTCAACGACTCGAGCGGTCTATCAGGGCAAGGGTTTGCATCCACGCAGGCGGAGCCCAGTGCAGCGCCGCCCAAGGGCGCCAAACGGATCTCCGGCCTAGGGCTCCTCGCGTTGGGCGCGCTGTCGCTGGCTGCGATCTTACTCGCATGGTTCCTGCTCAACGGTCGCGTCGTCCCCGCTAGTTCCCCCACTAGCGTTCTTCCGTCGGCCGCGTCCGCGGCGACGACGGCGGTCGCTACCCGGGCGCCACTGCCCGAGCCGCCCGCGGCCGTCTCATTGCGGGCCTCGCCCGCCCTGTCCGCTTCGGCAGCGGGTACTCCGAGCGCATCGCCGCCGCGGAACCATGGGGAACATCCCGCACAGGTCGCGCCGAAACCGCGCGAGGCAAGCTCGGCAACCCCGCGGCCCACTAAGCCCGACCCGGTAAATCTTGGAATTTGACCATGCTTGTTCATGGATGCGAGCGCGATAGGGAACATACTGTCGTTGCGCGCCCGCACCGGGCACTGCTGGACAAAGTTGGCATATGGCGTTCGGAGTTCTCAGGGTTCCTCGGTTCGTGCGACATGAGCTGCTCGCGATCACCGTCAGCACATCGCTTCTGTTGACGGCGTCACTCAGTGCGGCGCCGGTCGATGACTCGACCCGCGCAGCCGCGCGCCGGCTCGGCTCCGCGGGTGTCGAGGCCTTTCAGCAGCGCGACTACAAGACGGCCAACGACAAGCTCGGAAGAGCATTCCGTGTCTTGCAAGCCCCAACATTGGGACTCTGGTCTGCGCGCGCGCTCGAGAAGCTGGGCAGGCTGGTGGAGGCGCAAGAGCGCTACCTGATGGTGACTCGGCTCGCGATCGAGGGAGGCGATACCGAAGTGCAAAAGAAGGCGCAGGCGGAGGCTGCGGTGGATCTCGCTTCTCTCTCGCCGCGCGTCCCCACGATCGTCGTCCAGGTGGAGGGTGCAAGCCCGACGGATGTCGCACTGACGATTGACGGAGCTGTCCTGTCGGCCGAATTCGTCGGCGAGGTTTGGCCTTTGGATCCGGGCTCGCACCAAGTCGTGGGCGTCCGCGGCTCCGAGCGGATCGAAGCTGAGCTCGTCGTCGCCGAGAGCGAGCACAAAACGACGGTGCTGCGCTTCGGAACGTCGCCGGCCGCCGCCGCTACGGGTCCGGCTCCAGCGCGAGCCGAAGTGCCTGTGCAGGCAGCCGGTCCAGCGCGAGACGCGGGCTCGGGCATCTCGCAGCGCACGATTGGCTGGATCACGGTCGGCGCTGGTGTGGCAGGGTTCGCGCTCGGCGGCGTCGCCGGGACGATCGCCCTCGCCGACCGCGGCGGGCTCCACCAAGCACAGGGTGCTCCCGCTCCAGACGACTGCTACGCCACCAGCTGTGGCACGGCAGCAAAGGACAAGGTCGACGCTTACAACGGCATGCGGACGCTTTCGAGCGTTGGCTTCATCGCCGGCGGCGTGCTGGCGGCGACGGGCGTCGTCTTGATCTTGACTGCGCCGCACTCGACGTCGACATCGAGCACCGCGCTCATCATCCAGCCGTCTGCGCTGCTCGTCCGGGGTGCGTTCTGATGGCGGCTCGGCGCTGGCTGACCTTCTTCGCTCTGGCTAGTCTCTTTGCCGGATGCTTCCTGCCGAAATACGACATTGACCCCACCATCGACGATCTCGCGAAGACCGGGGGCGGCGCGGGCGGTGTTGCGGGCGCATCTGCTTCAGCGGGCGGAACGGCGAAGGCCGGCGCCGGCGGCGCAGTTGCAGGCGCAGGAGCGCCCGCAAGCGGCGGAGGCGGCAGCTCGAAAGGCGGCAGCTCGGCAGGCGGCGGCAGCTCACATGGCGGGAGCTCGGCAGCAGGCAGCTCGACAGGTGGCGGCAGCTCGACAGCAGGCAGCTCGGCAGCAGGCAGCTCGACAGCAGGTGGTGGTCCGTGCCCCGACGAGGGCACTGGCGCCGGCGGCAAGTCGGGTGGTGCGACTGCGACCACCGCGATCATCTTGTTCGACAACGTGGTGGTTCAGGACGCACAGAAGACGAAGATACTGTCGCAGTGGCAGTTCGCCGACGGCAACGTCATCGCCGATACCACGACCGATCCGCGGCCCGCGGACAAGTGGTCGCGTTCGCAGTTCTTCGGGGACGTGAACAAGATCAGCCGCGCGCCCGGGGCACACAGCACCTTCCTTTCGTGCGACGGCAACCCGGACAGCGGCAGCCTGAAAAATACCGTGCCGTTCACGGCGGCCGCTCAGTACTACGAGGCCAGCGTGCTGTTTGCCGTGCATGACTTCTCGGGAGCCACGATCACCGCAACGGTCAAGCTCGTTACGGGAGGCGCCATCGACGTCACCTGCCCTGCCCACGCGCTGCTGTACGCCGTGAGCGGCGCAGCCGAGACGCCGAATCTCCCCATCACGTTGCTGGAGGGCGGATGGCAGAACCTCTCGCTCTCGGTCCCCGCCACGGGGTTCACAGCGGTCGGCGAGGTCGGCATCCGCCTCACCACGTACCCCTGCCAGTAGGGCGCGAGGGCGCGCGCTCCCTCTCACGGGCTGGCCGCTCGATTGAGGACCTTGTGACGGCCCGTCGTCATGCTTCCGACACTCAGTGAGCGACTGCCTTGTCGAACGCGTCGAGCGCGGCTTTCACCGAGTCGAGGTCCTTGTCGGTTTGGCTTTTCAGGGTGTCCCAGGCGGGCCCGGTTTCGGTATTGAGGCCTTCGACGTCGCGTTCGGCGGCGGTGCGACGCGCGTCGTACTCGGCCGAGGCAAGGGCAGCGCTGGGCTTCGCCTTGGCCTTGGCCTTCGCCAGCTTCTCTTTCAGATCCTGGGCTTTCATATCGAACCCGGTCAACGTCTTGCGAATGCTCGCGCGGGCAGCGCTGCGGGCGGGTTCTGCTTTTGCATCGGCGATGCGTCGTTCACGCGCCGCGGCTTCTTGCTTGTTCGCTTCAGCTTCTTCGGCAGCCGCCTTGGCCGAGGCCGCGCTCTTCGCTTGATCGAGCTTGGTTTGCTCCTCCGCATTGTCGCAGCCTGCCAGCGTGGCGATCAGTAAACCTAGCGCCCAGGCCGCACGTATCTTGGTCATGGCCGTGCAGCCTAGCCGAGAAGGCTACCCGGGTGGGTATCGGAAGCGACTTCGAATCTCCACGGCGTTTGGCGCGAGCCTTGCGCTGGGTCGCCCGTGGGCAGTAGATCCCGATCGTCTCCGAAATCGCCGGAGCGAGCGAGCGCCCATGACCGAAGATCTCGAGCCGGATACCGACGCACTCTCGGAGCTCGGCCGCATCGTAGCGGCGCCGAACGACGTGCCCGTGGCTGCCGACATGAGCTTGTACGATGACCTCCTGGCGGCGATGCAGGCGCGCTTGGTGGAGCGCGGGCCGAAGAGCATGGTCGTCGTGGGACCGGTAGGTGTCGGCAAGACGACGCTACTGCGCGCGCTATTTCGGCGTTTGGCGCTCGCCGGGTACACCGTCCTGGAAACCAGCACCGGGCAGCTGATCAGCGGGATGAAATACATCGGCGAGTGGCAACAGCGCATCACGAGCTTGATCCGTGAAGCGCGCGCCGACCACAAAGTCATCGTCTATTTCCAGGACTTGAATCAGGTCACGACGGTCGGAACGACCGAGACCTCGACCGATACGTTCGCGACTTACTTGCGCGCGCCCGTCGAGCGCGGCGAGCTGGCACTACTCGGCGAGGGCACGGCGGCTGCGATCGCCGTGGGCCTCGACTCGGACCCCTCGTTTCGTCGCTCGTTCATCGACGCACGCATGCTCGAGCCGAACCTCGGCCAAGCGCTGCGGATCACGACCGGCGCACTTTCGACCATGGCTGCGGAGGGCGGCCGCGAAATCGAAATCTCCGACCCCACGCTCGGCTTCGTGCACGAGCTCACGGATCTGTACGTTCCCGGCGTCGCCTTCCCAGGCAAAGTGCTGGACGTTCTCAAGCCGCTCGTCGAAGAGGAGCGCAAACGCACGTCCGATGGCCCGATTCGGATCACGTCCGAAGCCGTGATCGGCGCGCTCTCGCGTCGCACCGGCCTGCCCGAGTGGCTCTTGAACGACGCGGTACCCTTCGACCTGGAAGGCGCACGCCGCTTCTTCGGCGAGCGCATCATCGGTCAAGACGAAGCCCTGCAGACCGTGCTGGATCTGATCACGCTGGTGAAGGCTGGGCTCACCGATCCCAAAAAACCGCTCGGCGTGCTGATGTTCGTAGGCCCGACCGGCGTCGGCAAAACGGAGATTGCGCGCGCGCTAGCCGAGTACCTGTTTGGCTCGGTCGACCGCATGCTGCGCATCGACATGAGCGAGTTCAAGGACTACTCGAGCTACGAGCGGCTCACCGGCTCGCACTCCGGCAACGCCGGGCAACGCGAAGGCGTGCTCACCGGCCGCGTACGTCAGCAGCCGTTCAGCGTGGTGCTGCTGGACGAATTCGAGAAGGCACACGCGAACGTCTACGATTTGATGTTGCAGCTCTTCGACGACGGTCGGCTCACGTCCGGCAAAGGCGAAACCGTCAGCTTCCGCCAAACGATCGTGATCATGACCAGCAACCTGGGCGCTGGGCCTGCCGAACCGACCGTGGGCTTCCTCGATCAGCGCAGCGAGGCCCGCTCGCACGACGTGCGCAAAGCCCTGGAGCGCTATTATCGCCCTGAATTCCTGAATCGAATCGACCGCATCGTGGTCTTTCGCAGTCTCGACATCACGGACATGCAGGCCATCGCTCGCCGCGAGCTGGGCCACGTCATGAATCGTTCGGGCATCGTGCGACGTGAGCTAACCCTCGACATCGATGAAGCGGTGATCGCTTACCTACTCAAGGAGGGCTTCTCCCCCGCCTACGGCGCCCGCCCGCTCAAGCGCGTGATCGAACAGCGTCTGCTTTTGCCCATCGCGCGGCGCATCGTGTCCTCCACGGCCGTGCCCGAGCTCGTTACCGTCGGAGTGCGCCAGGGCAAGCTCAACGTGCGCGTGCTCTCGGCCGCCCCGGTGGTCGAGGTCGACCGCGTGCGCGTCGAGGATCGCGAGATATCGCTGACTGCGATGCGTGTCGGTGTAGCGGTGCTGGAGCAAGAGTTGCAGCAGTGTCGTGACAGCGCGGCTTCACTCGGCCTGCTCGCGGAAAAGGCAGACCTGCTCGCGCGTACGCAAGGGCCGCGGTTTTGGGAGGAAGCCACGAGTGCGCGGGCCGCCGTGGCGCGGCTTCGCCACCTCGAATCGCTACTCGAAGAGCTGAGCTCGCTCGATGCGAGCCTCGGCGATCTGCGCGAATGGCTGCCGCGCATCGAGGGCGAGCGCCGCCTCGACAACGTGCGCCGCGCAGCCGAACGCTACCTCGAGCTGCGTCGTCGTCGCGAAGTGCTGGCGTTGCGTCTGCTGTCGGCGAGGCCGGAGGATCAAGCCAGCGCGTTCGTGCGCTTGCGCGAAGTGGGCTCCAAACGCGCTGACCTGATCGAGCGCGCGCAGGCCATGTATCACGGCTGGGCGGCGCCCACGGGCTGCGACGTCACCGTCGTGGCCAGCACACCCGGTGACGAGAGCACGCCCGGCAGCGCTACCTTGCTCGTGAGCGGCGCAGGAGCGTACGGCTTGTTCCGCGGCCAGCACGGCCCGTCCGAAACAGGCCCGAACCGCCGCGGACGGACGACTGCGCGTAAAACCGCTTAGGTAAACCAACACTTAGCTCGTGTTGCGCGTCAAAAGAGACTCGCACGCCACGAGCAGAGCGCTGTCGGGAGATCCTGCGCGAATTCGTGGAAGACCAGGGCATTCTACGGCAAAAGACCGCCGAGCAACGACGGGTCCTCGAGCGAGAGAGAGACGAGCTCGGCAAGCGCCTCGAGCGCTGGTATGAGCGTATCGAAACGGATTCCGAGCTCGGTGACGTCGGCGCGGAGCGCCTCCGTGAGCTAAAGACCAAGCGCGACGAAGTCGTGCGTACGCTGGCCAAGCTGCGGCCCATGCACTCCGTGCCGCCGTACCTGTACAAGCCCGAGACCATCCAGCGCTTCCAGGTTCGGCTCCGCGAAGCGTTCCTTGGAGGTGACCGTGCAACCGCGCGCGTCTATCTGCAAAATCTCGTGGACCACATCGTCGTCGGTGAAGACGAAATCATCATCGAAGCACGCGCGGGCGCAGCTCTCGCCATGATGTCTGCGTCAGGCACGACTCCTCCCGAAGCCGCCAAGGGAGAAGTTCTCGCAGACGTAGTAGATTGGCGCGCCCCAGTGGATTCGAACCACTGACCTACGGCTCCGGAGGCCGTCGCTCTATCCAGCTGAGGTGCTGCTCCTTGCGGTGTGCGTCGTAGAGCGGTCGGTCGTGCTCGCGCCTTTGGCGCTGCGCGCGCCCGGGACCCTCAACGCCGGACGCGGCGCCAAGGCGCGCCGCGCGCGGCGGAGGGTCCTACGGCCGCGTCTTGCCGAACAGTTGCCGCCGTTGGCACGCAACAGGCTGACAGGTTGAGCTGCCGCAGCGACTGCCCCAGGCACGAGCGTGCGCGGGCGTGAAGTCCGGGTGCTACTTGGGCGCCCAGATCTGGTAAGCTGTAAGGCGTGTCTGCAAACCTCAAAGACGAGGCTCCACCGAGCAAAGAGTACGACCACAACGGCGTGGATAGAAGTCTCGTGCGTGCTTGCCTCGGCGATACTCCGCTCGAGTGCTTGCAGGCACTCGAGGAGATGCATCAGCTTGCCGAAAGTGTGAAGCGAGTTGGAGAACCGATTCCTCAGGCTGATTGAAGTCCTCACCCGCCATGACGTTCGATTCATCATCGTCGGCGGAGTGGCGGCCGTCTTGCAGCGCGTGCCCATCAACACGCAGGACTTCGACCTCGTTCACGATCGCGCCAAGGACAACATTGCTCGCCTGCTCTTGGCCCTCGCCGAGCTCGGAGCCGAGTACGCCGACGACCCCCGACATCTCAAGCCGAACGAGTCGCACCTCGTGGGGCCTGGCAATCAGCTCTTACGGAGCGGCAACCTCAAGTTCGATCTGCTCGGTTCTATCGACTTTGGCGGCGGCTACGAAGACCTCCTGCCGTGTAGCGAAGTGCTCGACGTCGGCGGAAGTGCAGTCCGAGTACTAACACTGGAAAAACAAGTGGAGCTCAAGCGGCAGCTAACTCGGCCCAAGGACAAGCTGATGCTCATGCACCTAGAGGCTGCTCTCGACGAACGCGAAAAGGCGAAGCGCGGGCAATGATCTGAGGTCAGGAGAGCCAGACCCGGACAGCACCTCCACCAGCGGAGTCGTCAGAGAGAATCAGCGCGCCCCAGTGGATTCGAACCACTGACCTACGGCTCCGGAGGCCGTCGCTCTATCCAGCTGAGCTAGGGGCGCTTGCTTGCGGGAGGTTTCTCGCACGCTCCGGGGGGTCGGGCAAGGGCGCTCCAGGGAGTCTGATTTCTGCGCGGTTTGTGAGGCATTGACGAACGCGGTGGAGGTGCGCGCCCCACCCAGTGCGCTCGCTTTCTGGAGGAATCGGAGGAACGCACGCTCTGTCTTTTGGCACGCTGGAGCGTCCACCGCGGGGATGCCCGAGCTGGCTTCGGGCTCACGAGCCGCCCGAGAGCGCGGCCGTTCGAGCCGCGCCGTTCTCAAGACGAATGGGCGGCCTAGAGCCCGCTCTGCTCGATCCAGCGCCAGGGCAAGGTGCCGTGCGAGAGAGCCCAGTCGTTGAAGCGCTTGAGGGTCCAGCCTTGTTCGTCGACTTTGCGTTGCTTGAGGCGCGTGACCTCGAGCTTGCCGAGCAAGTAGCTCATGGGCACGGTCGGGCTCATCGTGTACCAGTTCACGTCGCCCTGGGCGCGGCCGCGCGTGAAGCCCATGTGCTTCATCAAGTGTTGCACCGCGCCTTCGTAGCTGAGCTCGCCGGTTTGAAGGCCGCAATCGATCAAGATGCGGTGTGCACGCCAGAGCGCGTCGTTCAGTTGGTTCAGGCGTGCAACCGGTTCGGCAACGACGCCTTGGTCGACCGCCATCTGCTCACACCACAGCGTCCAGCCCTCGTAAAACACGGAGTGTGCGAACAGGCGGCGCAGCTTACTGGGATGCCGATTCGCAGTGCAAAACTGCAGGTGATGCCCAATGTACGCCTCGTGCGCGCAGGTCAGCGGCACGCCGTAGTGCTGCCGAATTTCGGCTGCCTTTTCGGCGGGCTTGTCGCGGAGCAGGCTAAGATCGTTGACCCAGAAGATGCCGGTTTGGTCGCTGTCGTAGCAGCCCGGTTGCGAGTAGGCGGCGGTGGGGAACTGATGGCGCAAGAACTCCGGCACGAGCTTCACGAGCAGGCGCTCGCCTTTCGGCAAGGTCACCACGTTGGCTTTGCGGAACGCCTCGCGCACGCGGCGCGTTTCGAATTCGTATTCTTCGAACAGGCTTGGTTGCTTGGGCGTCCACGTCGATGACGCGCGCTCCAGGATGTCACGCGGCTTGCCGCGGCCGAGCTTGCGCGCCTCGACCGCCATCTCGGCCTCGATGCGTGCCACCAGGGTGCGTCCGAGCGCTTGGGCCTCACGCGCGCCCAGATCCCAACCGAGCCGCTCGCGAATCAGCGCTTCGAAGCGCTCGCGCCCGACGGAGAAGCCGCCCTCGGGCCCTGGCTTCTGACGTTGAATTTGCTTCGAATAGGCAGCGAATGCGGCTTTCGCTTTGCCGATCAGGCCATCGATCCCGGCGGGCGTGGCGCGCTTCGTTCGCTTCAAAGGCTCCGCGATCGCGTCGAGCAAGCTGGGCGCACCCGCGCAGCTTTGCACGGCCATGTTCGTCCAAATCGGGATCGGCGCATCGAGCAAGCTCGCGCTGCCGTTCAGGTAAGCGGGCAGCTTCTGCAGGCGCGACAAGATCGCGTCGGCCGCGGGTTTCAAGTCGTCGGCATGCTTGACGACCAGGCCGTGGATGCTGCCGATGGCACCTGATGCACCGCGCTCCGGGTTCTTGCGGAAGTCAGCGCGTTCGAGCGACCACACCTCGGTTCGCAGCTCGGCCATGAGCGCGCGGCGATCGAGCCAGGCGTCGCCGCGGAAGTCGACTTCGGGTAACGCTTCGACCGCGCTGAGCGTTTCGCGCACTAGCTTTTCATGGGCGCGGTACAGCGCCAGGCTCGGACGCTCGAGCTCGGGCTCGAACTCGCGGCGCCCAGTGCTCGCGCCGTAGCTCGGGAAGCGCGCGAACGTTTGCTCGACGTAGGCATCGGCAGCCTTCGAGAAAGCCGTCAGCGATGGATTTTTTGCTGCTGGTCGTGATGCGCGCGGCATTGTTCGAGGCTGCTCGATGGTTCGAAGTACGTCAACCATATGAACCAAGCTCCGCTCGGGTAGTGTTCCTGTCCCTGCGAATGCCCATGAACGCCTTGGTTCGTTGCTCGATAATTGCCACGCTCGTAGCGTTCGGCCTCGCCGCGTGCGGCTCGAGCACGC
>OUNO010003449.1_pt3 | contig 13409 bp, 7 predicted proteins | sample 1779811 | NCBI WGS metagenome assembly OUNO01 (sample SAMEA3914804, study PRJEB12502) | metagenome | biome: forest; material: soil | place: Canada | collected 2010-06-25 | depth 0.3 m | reverse complement strand
TGGACGCTGGAGGTGTCGACCGCAGCCGGGGCCTTGAAGGTCGCCGTGCGCACCGCGACCACGGCGCCGACCGCCAGCACCAGCCCCACGGCCGTCAACGCCGTCTTGCTCTTCCAGCCCATGGTCCTACGTCCCCTTCAAGCTTGTCGTGATGGATGCGCCGCCGCCGGCGCGCTTTAGCGCCAGTTCACCGACGATGCGTTCATGGACGCCGCGGCGCAGAGGATTGAACAGCATGGCGACGGTGCAGATCGCGACGCCCAGCAAGGGCAGGGTGACCATGGCGATCTTCAGGCCGTGCAGTGTCTCGGCGGTCTGCGTTGTGTTGGGCCGATAGCCGATCAGGCTGAGCGTGAGGCCAAAGAGTCCGGCGCCGACGCCCAGGGCCACCTTCTGGAACAGCAGCGCCAGGCCGAAGACAAAGGCTTCGGCGCGCTGGCCGGTCTTCCACTCGCCGTATTCGATGGTGTCGGGCAGGATGCCCCAGTAGGCGAACGCCATGCCGAGAATGGCGACCTGCATGTAGATCAGGAAGGCGAACATCTGCCAGGCGACGCGCACGTCGACGAGGGCGAAGGCGATCAGGCCGGCGGCGAAGATGGCGCAACAGGCCAGCCAGATCGCGCGCTTGCTGAGCCATCTGCCGGCGATCATCCAGAACGGCACTATGACCAGGCCGCTGGCGCTCATCAGCGCCAGGGCGGTGCGGGCCGCGGCCGGGTCTTGGAGATAATATTTGAAGTAGTAGAGCACCGACTTGGTGAGAGTGGTGGCGCAGGCGATCATGAAGCCGCCGCCGAGGATCAGGGTCCAGAAGGCGCGGTTGCGCAGCACGCCGCGCCAGTAGGCGGCCGACGATGTCTCGGCCTTGGGCGCCCGCGGTGGAACCTGCTCGCGGGTAAGCGCGACGACGACGGGCAGAACGAGGGTCGCGGCCAGGGCGAAGACGCAGGCGGCGACAAAGAAACCCCTGGCGCCGTCGGGGCTGCCGGTGATGGCCTTGGCGATCGGCTGTGTGGTCAGGGCGACGGTCATGCCGGCGACGGTCGAAAACAGCATCCTCATGCCGGAGATGATCGCGCGCTCCCGGGTGTCTTGCGTGATCCGGGCGCTGAGGGCGGCGTAGGGCACGTTGACGGTGGCGTACAGCGTGCGGAACAGCAGGTGGGCGCACATCACCACGGCGACCAGGGCCGGACCCTCCAGCGGCGGGCGAAAATAGAGGAAGGCGAACGACAGGGCCAGGGGCGCGGCGCCGAGCAGGATATAGGGCCGATAGCCCCCCCAGCGGGTGCGGGTGCGGTCGGCGGCGGCGCCGATTACAGGATCGATTAGTCCGTCCCAGATAGAGGCCACCATATAGATCAGGCCGGCGGCGGCGGCGGAGATGCCGACCGCGTCGGTGTAGTAGAACAGCAGATAGATCGAGATGCTCTGCCAGTAGAGATTGCAGGCCAGGTCGCCGCCGGCATAGGCGGTGATCCTTGCCCAGCCCAGTCGGCCGGCCTTTTCCGAAATCGCCAAGACGTTCCCCCTAGTCTCTGTTTTTCTGGCTTTGTCGCGTCACCGTGGAGCCTCGAGCACGAAGCGCGCGGCGACGCCGCCCTCGGCGTGCGGTGCGACCCACACCTCGAACTCGCCAGGCTCGACGATCCAGCCACCCCGACCATCGGCGAAACCCAGATCGGCGGCGCGTAGGGTGAAGGTCGCCAGCCCCTGTTGGCCCGCTTCGATCGGCAGCTTGCGGAAGTCCTTGAGTTCGCGCACGGGCCGCACGCGGCTGGCCGCTAGGTCGCGGACATAGAGCTGGGCGACCTCTTCGATCGAGACCCCCGTAGTTTCGGCGATCGCGCAAGAGACGGTGATCGCACCGTCCCAGGCCAGGAAGGAGGCGTCCACCTGAGTATCGCCGTAGTCCGCGCGTCCATAGCCCAGGCCGTAACCGAACGGGAAAAGCGGGCTGGGGTCGAGGTCGAGATAGCGAGCGGTGAACCGGGTCGGCGGCGGTTGGGCTGGCCGCCCGGTGGCCTTGCGGGCGTAGTAGATCGGCAACTGGCCCTGGTGGCGCGGGAAACTGGCCGGCAGTCGGCCGCTGGGCGCCGCCAGCCCGAGCAGCAGGTCGGCGACGGCATGGCCTGTCTCCGAGCCCAGAAACCAGGTGACCAGCAAGGCGTCGGAGAGATCGACCAATTCGGGGATGATCAGCGGACGGCCGGTGCGCAGGAGCACGACGAGCGGCTTGCCCAAGGCTTTCAGGGCTCGCGCCAGTTCGAGCTGGGCCTGGGGCAGGGCGGTGTCGGCCCGCGACCGCGACTCGCCGGACATGTGCTGACCCTCGCCCAGCGCCAACACCACGACGTCGGCGTTCGCGGCCGCGGCCAGCGCCGCGGTGAGCCTGCCAGGGATCGCCGCCTCGATGTCGCAGCCGGGCGCGACGACCAGGGCGTCTGGACCTAAGGCGGCGGCGAGGCCTGTCTCCAGGTTTACCGACCGTGCGTTGTCGGCGAAGACGGCCCAGGCGCCGTTCAGATGGGCCTGTTCGCGGGCGAAGGGGCCGATCAGCGCCACCCGCGTGCCAGGCTTCAGCGGCAGGACGCCGTCCGCGTTCTTCAGGAGCACCGGGCAGCGGCGGGCCGCTTCCCGCGCCAGAGCTTGGGCGGGAGCGGGATCGTAGGCCGCGTCCAGGCCGCGATAAGGATTGTCGAACAGTCCCAGGGCCTGCTTGGCGCGCAGGACGCGCATCACCGCCGCGTCGAGGTCGCGCTCGTCCACCGCGCCGTCGGCGATCAGTCCTGGCAGATGGTCGGCATAGAGGCCGCTCTGCATGCACATGTCGAGGCCGGCCAGGAAGCATAGCCTGGCCGCCTCGCGTGGCGTCGCGGCCAGTCCGTGAGTGATCGTCTCGCGGTCCGAATTGTAGTCGGAGACGACAAAGCCCTCGAAGCCCCACTGCTCGCGCAGCACCTGCGTCAACAGCATTCGGTTGGCGCTGGCCGGCACGCCCTCAACGTCGTTGAAGGCGCTCATCACCGCGCCGACCCCAGCCTCGACGGCCGCGCGATAGGGCGGCAGATAGTGGTCGATCAGGGTGGCGTGCGAGATCTCGGCGGTGTTGTAGTCCAAGCCCCCCTCGGCCGCGCCATAGGCCGCGAAGTGCTTGACGGTGGCCATCAGTCCGCGCGGATCGGCGAGATCGTCGCGCTGGAAGCCGTGCACACGGGCGGCGGCCATGCGCCCGGCCAGCAAAGCGTCCTCGCCGCTGGATTCGACGAAGCGGCCCCAGCGGGCGTCGCGGCACAGGTCGGCCCCCGGCGCGAAAGTCCAGTGAATCCCTTGCGACGCCGCTTCCCGGGCCGTCGCCTCGGCGGTCCGCCGTGCCAGTTCCGGTTCGAAGCTGGCGGCCTCGGCCAGCGGGACGGGAAAGGCGGTGCGGAAGCCGTAGATCACGTCGGCGCCGAAGATCAGCGGGATCCCCAACCGCGACTCCTCGACCGCGAGTCGCTGCAGCGCGCGGATATAGTCGCGTCCATGGCCGTTGTAGAAGCCGGTCACCCGTCCGGCGCGAACGTCGTTGAACTTGCCCTTGGGAGTCTCGAAGCTTAGCACCGGGTTGATCGGATCGGGTCCGGCCAGCGTCACGTCGGCGGAATACAGGCTGAGCTGCCCGATCTTCTCCTCGAGCGTCATGCGCCCGAGCAGCTCTTCAAGCGACTGAGATGGCTTGGTCACGAACAGGTCCTATCGCCGCCGCCGGCTGGCGACTCTCCAGCGACGAGATTACACTTACAAGCAGTATTGCCTACTTGTAAATTGACGGCCACTATCGCGCCAACAAGCGAGCAGGAGGAAGATGCAATGCGTTTGAAAGCAATCCTAGTGGCGGCGACCAGCTGCGGCCTTATGGCCATGGTGGCGGAGGGCCATGCCCAGACGCCCGCGCCGGCGGCCCCGGCGACCGCTGCGGCCGCGGCGCCCGATCCTTTGCGCGCCTATATACCGACGACGATCTCGCCCCAGGCGGCGGCGCTCTACCGCGCCTATCGGCCGCTTCTGCTGTCAGCCGGCCCCAAGATCGCCACGACGACGGCGGAGTTCGACGCCAACTACAAGACGGGCGAGGAGCACGCGATCACCGTCGATGCGCCCTACGTCAAGGCGATGGGCCTGACCATCATCGAGCGGCAGATCAGTGGCGTGAAGGTCCTGGAGATCCGGCCCAAGGACTATCAAGACGACGGCACGGTGCTGATCCATGTGCACGGCGGCGGTTTCATCTATGGCAGTCCGCGGTCGAGCCTGCGTTCGTCGGGCGCGATGGTCGCCGCCACGGGCAAGAGGGTGATCTCGGTCGACTACACCGTCGCGCCGCGCGGACAATTCCAACTGGTCACCGACCAGGTCGTCGCGGTCTACAAGGCTCTTCTGGCCGAGGGGATCAAACCTTCGAAGATCGGTCTGTTTGGCGAATCCGCCGGCGGCAACATCGTGGCCGGTTCAGCCCTGAAGCTGCGCGACCAGGGCTTGCCGTTGCCGGCGGGCCTGATCCTGGTGTCGCCGGCCACCGACCTGACCGGCGCCGGCGACACTCGCGTCACCTTGGCAGAGGTCGAACCGGTTCTGCGGCCCGTGGGCGCCATCCAGCCCGGGATCGACGCCTATGTCGCGCCGGCCGATCAGAAGAACCCCTATGCTTCGCCGGTCTATGGCGACTTCACCAAGGGCTATCCGCCAACCCTGATTCAGGGCGGAACCAAGGAGATCCTGCTCAGCGACATGGTGCGGCTGCATCGGGCGATCCGGGCGGCCGGCGGCGATTCCCGCCTCGAAATCTATGAGGGCATGCCGCACGGCTTCCCCAGCCTGATGGTCGGGGTGGGCGCGCAGGAAGGCAAGGAGGCCATGGCCGAGTCCGCCGCCTTCTGGCGGCTGCACATGGCCAAGAACTAGGCTCTTCCAACCCTTCCCCCCTCGGACTTGCGCCGAAGGGGGAAGAGCTCAAGGGGAGGGGAGGGGCGTTGGAGAAAGCCGCCTCGCCCCGGCTCAGCGTCCGAAGAACCTCATCACCTCGGTCTTGATCCGCAACAGAAAGATCAGGGGCGCGATGCGTCGCTCATGCCAGTCGAGTTCGGCCTTGTGGAGGCCGTTGCGGGTGCCGGTCGTCTCGGGGCCGAACACCATCCAGGGATCGGTGGCCTTGCCGTAGGGCGACCAAGTCGGCGCGCCGGCGATGTTCGGGGCGCCGGTGCGGGCAAAAGCGATCCAGCGGGCGTGCATTTCGCGCGCCAGCCGTTGATCCCCGGCGGACGGCGCCGGCGGATCGGCGGGTTGCCGGCCCAGAGTCTCGAAGACATAGAAGATTTCCGACCCGTGACCGGCGCGCTTCTGAGGCGTCCGGGCCGCCTCGTCGACATGGTCGAAATAGTAGAGATAGGCTGGCGCATGACGCGACCAGCGCCTGGCCACCCACCGCGCGGGGGCGACCAGCAGGCCGTCGCGCAGCATGTACCGTATGGCCAGATCCTCTTGGCCGGGCGCCAAGTGGTAGACTGCCATCGCCTTCTTCACGTCTTTGGCCTTGGCGGCCGCCTTGGCCTTGGCCAATCCGCCGCCATAGTCGAGCAAGGAATCCTCGCCGCTGTTGACGCCGATCATCAGGGGCACCGCCGCATTGCGGCCAGCGTCTATGCCCATCGTCGGGCTTTCCGGACTTAACGGCCGGCTCGGATAAGGCTGGGTTTCCCCCGGCACAGCGGTCAGGGCCCGAGCCGGCAGGGCACGCAGTTGCGCGGCCGTGGCCTCGGCCGGCGCGCCGGCGGTCCGGGCGGCGGCGACGCCCTGCTGTTCGGCCTTCGCGCCGGACGTGGCCGGCGGAAACCAGCCGCCGCCCGATTCCACGATCGCCTTGTGGAACAATCCGCGCGCGGCAGGTGCGACGGTGAGCGTGAGGACGCTGATCCCGCCAGACGATTCGCCGAAGATGGTCACGTTATTGGGGTTGCCGCCGAAGGCGGCGATGTTGCGCTTGACCCATTGCAGCGCGGCCATCTGGTCCATCAGCGCATAGCTGCCGAGCTGTCCGCCTTCGCGGGTCAGGGCCGGATGGGCCAACGCGCCCAGGTGGCCGAGTCGATAGTTGACGGTGACCAGAACGACGCCGTCCCGCGCGAAGGCGGCGCCGTCATAATAGGGTAGGGAGCCCGCGCCCATCCGGCCCGAACCGCCATGGAACCAGACCATCACCGGGGCCGGCCCGCCGCTGGATCGGGCCGGGGCCCAAACATTGACGGTCAGGCAGTCTTCGCTCGTAGGCTCCGGCGCGCCGCCATAGCGTGTGATGTCGGTGACGCCCGGCGAGCCCTGCTGCGGGCAGGCAGGGCCGAAGAGTTGGGCCTGCCGGCTCTCTGGCCAAGGTCGCGCCGGTTGCGGCGGCTTCCAGCGCAGCGGGCCGGTCGGCGGCGCGGCGTAGGGCAGGCCGCGAAAGATGGAGACGTCGCCCGCCGCTTCGCCGACGATTTCGCCAGTGTCCAACCGCGCGTGCGGCGAGGTCGTCGCCGCTGTCGCCGGAGCGCTCGTCAGCGCCAGAATCGCCGCGGCGGAAAGCGTCGTTGCCCGTTTGCGAATCCCTTGCCGATCAATCATCTCGTCTCTCCCCGATGCGCGGCTGCGTTTACGGCCGCTCTGTGAGCCTTTCACGCCAATCGGCCCTGCAGTTCGCGAGGATCGGCGCCGAAATGGCAAGTTGCCATTTACAAGCAGTTTGTACCGAATGTATATGTCTGGACAACACGAGGGACGTTCGGTCCCCGGATGGTTCAGCGGGTTCGGCGATCGCGCCCGTCAATCAAGGCTTCAGCGCATTCGGGCTCACGCTTGGTGCATGTGGCCACAAGGAGGGGAAGATGCTCGGTAAGACGCTTATGGGATCGTCCGCGCTCGGGGCGCTGGTTCTCGCGACGATGATCGCGCCTTCGGCCTGGGCGCAGACCGCGCCGGCCGAAGCCAGCTCCGCGGCGGATCACAATGCTGCGGCCCCGACCAGCGTCGCCAGCGACGACACGGTCCAGAGCCTCTCCGAAGTGGTCGTGACCGGCACCCTGATGCGGGGCATCGCGCCGGTCGGCACCCATGTGGTCGGTATTTCCCGCGAGGATGTCGTGGCCAGCGGCGCGGCCTCGTCCAACGACTTGCTGGCCGCCATCCCACAGGTCGGCAGCTTCGGCACCGCGCCGCGCGGCAACCAGGACGCCGGCAGCCCGCTTGTCGTGCCCAACCTACGCAATCTCGGCGCCGGCGGCGCGACCACCTTGCTGCTGCTGGACGGCCATCGGATGGTCGGGGCGGGCGTGCTATCGACCTCGACCGACCCTTCCATCATCCCGCCGGCCATGATCGAGCGAGTCGATGTGATCCCTGACGGCGGCTCCTCCATCTATGGATCGGACGCCATCGGCGGCGTCATCAACTTCATCACCCGTCGCCACTTCGACGGAGTCGAGGTCTCTGGCCGCTACGGCGCGGCGGATTCCTATACGGCGGCGGACGCCAACCTGACCGTCGGGCGCGACTGGGACAGCGGTTCGTTCATCCTGTCCTACGCGTATGCCTGGCACACTAACCTGCTGGGCGCCGATCGCGACTATGCGACCTCGAACCATCTGGCGGCGGGGGGAACCGACTTCCGCAACACCGCCTGCGCGCCGGGCAACATCACCATCGGCGCCACGACCTATGCGCTGCCTGGCCGGGTGGCAGGAACGCTCAACCGTTGTGACGACCAGAAGGCCGTCGATATCTATCCCCGCGAGCGGCGCAACAGCCTGTTCGGCTCGTTCACCCAACAACTGACGCCGAACCTGGAATTCGTCGGCACCAGCTACTGGTCACGCCGCGACACCCAGATCCTCACGGCCCAGTCCTCGCTCAGCGGCTCGGTCACGGCGACCAACCCCTATTTCCAGCCGATCGGAACCGAGGTCGCCCAGACCGTGGCCATCTCGTTCGCCGACGTCTTCGGACCCAGCAACGTCAGCAACCACGTATTCGACTCCTATGGCTTCACGCCAGGCCTCAACCTGTCGCTTGACCATGGTTGGGAGGTGCGCGCCTCGGGCAATTTCGGGCGCAGCAACAATCTGATCCACGAAGACCTGATCAACGCCGCCGCCGCGACCGTGGCGTTGGGCGGGACGACGACGGCGACCGCGCTCAATCCGTATGACGTGAAGGCGACCAACCCCGCCGTCCTGGCCACGATCGAGAACTTCGACAATTTCGGCAAGGCGAGCCAGCGCCTCGCCGAAGGCGGCGTGGTCGCCGACGGTCCGCTGATGGATATGCCGGGCGGTCAGCTGCGACTCGCGGTCGGCGTCGAATATCACTACGAGAATCTCAAGCAGCGCATGACCAGCGGTCCGCGTGACGTCGCCGGCGCGCCGACCGCCGTCTCGTCGCGCGACGTCAGTTCGATCTTCGGCGAAGTGTTCGTGCCGCTGGTCGGTGACGGCAACAGCCGACCGGGGTTGCGTAGCCTAGTCCTGTCGGCCTCGGTGCGACGCGACGACTACAGCGACGTGGGCTCCACCACCAATCCCAAGCTCGGCTTCACCTACAAGCCGTTCGACGATCTGACGATCCTCGGCAATTTCGGGACCTCGTTCCATGCGCCGGGTCTAGCCGAATCCGCCAGCACGGTGGCGTCGCAGGTGCAGATCCTGCAGGTCAGTCCGTTCCGTCCGGTCACCAGCCCGATCACCGACCTGTTCCGTCCGACGATCATCATCGCCGGTGGCAATCCCAACCTGCGGCCAGAGACGGCCGACACCTGGTCGTTGGGCTTCAAGTGGAAGCCCCGGGCCATCGAGGGGCTGTCGATTGGCGCCACCTATTACGACGTCGATATGACGGACGTGATCGGTCTGGTCTCGCCGACCACGCTGTTCACCGACCCGAACTTCGCGCCATTCTACATCATCAACCCGACCCTGGCCCAGGCCCAGGCCGCCGCCGGCGCGCGTCCGATCGTTGGCGCGCCGTCTATCGACAGCCTCTATGTCGGCCGCTCGCCCTTCCTGTTGGTCGATGCGCGGATCAACAACTTCGGGGCCATCGTCACCAATGGCGTCGACTTCGACATCTCCTATACGCGCTTGGTCGGCCGGGCCCTGGTCAACGCCAGCCTGGCGGGCACCCGCACCCTCAAGCGCGACCTGGCTTCCGGGCAGAACGGTCCCTATACCGACACGCTGAAGAACGGGACCAGCGATCTGTTTTTCGTCGCCGCCCTTGGGGCTAAGATCGACGCCTTCACCGCGCGCGCCTCGCTGAACTATCGTGGCGGCTATCCGATCCTCGGCGTGGTCAATCAGACCAAGGTCGACGCCTTCAAGACCGTCGATCTGTTCCTGTCCTACGAGGGGCCGAAGGGCGGCGCCTTTGACGGCACGCGGATCAGTCTGAACGTCGACAATGTCCTCGATGAGGATCCGCCCTATTTCAACAGCAACATCGGCTACGCCAATGGATCGACCCTAGGTCGTCTGGTGGCGCTTGGTGTCACCAAGACGTTCTAGGCCAACTATCCGCGTCGAGGCTCCAGCCAAGGAGGGACCTCGACGCGGTCGTTTTCAATCAAGGGCGCTGACTTTGCACGGTGTGCGGGTTACATCAGGTTGGCGCGTTAAAGTGTTCAGAGGAATAGAAATTGGCGGGTGATGAGGCGTTGCTGGTTCAGGCTCCATCGCGGCGACCGCGCGCCCAGCGGCGCACGACCGTTCAACGACGCACCCAGGCGGAGCGGAGCGCCGAGACGCAACGCAAGCTGATCGACGCCGCGATCACGGTTCTGCACCGTATGGGCTATGGCGCGACCACCAGCGGCCTGATCGCCGACGAGGCGGGGGTCAGCCGCGGCGCGATGCTGCACCAGTACCCGACCAAGGTTGACCTGATGCTGGCCGTGGTCAGCGACGTCTATGCGCATGAGACCGAGGAATATCATCGCCGAGGCGGAGAGGTCTCCTCGCCGCGAGAGCGCTTCTATCGGTTCCCCGAGCTGATGTGGGACGTCTTGACCCGACCCTCGGCCATGGCTGTTCTGGAAATCATGATGGGCTCCCGCTCCGACGCGGAGCTGGCGGCGCGGTTGGCGCCGTTGCAACGCCAGATCGAGAACACCTCTCGCGCGACCGTCGAGCGGATCCTGGAGGAGGGCGGTTTCCCCGACCTGCCGGAATTCCACGCGATGCGTCGCCTGTTCGTGGCCGCCGTGCGCGGCCTGTCCATCGACCTGATGCTGCTCAGGGACCGTTCGGAACTGGACCAGGCGATCACCCTTCTCCAACGCTTTCTGCGGGCGCTCTACGAAGGCGACCTGCCGCCGGCTGGCGAGCCTCGATAAGGCGAACTCCGGTCGACCCTCGATCTCGTCTTCTGGACAGGCGCGTTTGGCGTCATTAGAAGCGGTACGAACTGTTTGTAAATTACGCGAACGCGGGTCCCGCCGTCGATTTGCCACTGGCCAGGGAACAATCATGCCGCTTTCTCCGCTCCGCATTGTCGGCGACCGTTTCATCGACGCGCAGGGGCGCGACGTCCTGCTGCGCGGCGTCAACCTGGGCGGTGATTCCAAGCTGCCCTGGCCGAGCGGTGGGGCCGTCCGGTTCGACGACTTTTCCGACCACCGCGCGGTGAGCTTCGTCGGTCGCCCCTTTCCCACGGAGGAGGCGAACGAGCATTTTTCCAGGCTTCGCGGCTGGGGGTTCAATTGCCTGCGCCTGCTGACCACTTGGGAGGCCGTCGAACACGCGGGGCCCGGCCAGTACGACGAGGTCTATCTGGACTACTACGCCGAGATCGCTCGTCTGGCCGGTGAGTACGGCTTCTACGTGTTCGTCGATTTTCACCAGGATGTCTGGAGCCGGATGAGCGGCGGATCGGGCGCACCGGGCTGGACGTTCGAAACCGTCGGCCTGGATTTCACCCGTTTCCACCACGCGGATGCGGCGTTGGTGATGCAGCACGCGTTCGACTACGGCGACCCCAATCCCTACCAGGCCGGCTATCCGCGAATGTCGTGGTCGTCCAACTACAGGCTGCCGGCCAACGGGATCATGTGGAGCCTGTTCTTCGGTGGTCGCTGGCTGACCCCGTCCTTCCAGGTCGGCGGCGTGAACGTGCAGGACGCACTGCAGGGCCGCTATCTCGCTTGTCTCGATCAGGTCGCTCGAAGGCTGGCGCACATGCCTCATGTCATCGGGTTCGAAAGTCTCAATGAGCCGTCCATCGGTTGGTTGGGCCAAGCGCTTGTCGAACGCGGGGTCGACAAGCCTTCGCCCGTGGCCATGGGGCCGGCGGTCAGTCCTCTGGACGGCCTGGCGCTCGCCCGCGGCGCGGCGGTCACCGTCCCGGTGCTCGGCGGACGTGAGGAGGGAACGCCTCGCGTGGTCGGCCAGCGGACGCTCAATCCAAACGGCGTGTCGATTTGGCGAGATGGGATTGCATGTCCCTTCGAGGCGGCCGGAATCTACGTTTTGCGGGACGGGAAGGGTCAGGCGCTGGATGAAGACGCCTTTCGCCGAGGCCCGAGCGGCGATCTGGATGTGGCGCGAGACGTTTTCCAGCCGTTCTTCGACGCGGTGGCGCGCACGATCCGCGCCCATCGCCCGGACTGGGCGCTGTTCGCCGAAATCGAGGTCGCCGGCCCGTTCGTCGGCCGCATCTATCCGGAGGTCATGCCCGAAGGCTCGGTGAACGCGCCGCATTGGTACGATTTGGCCAATCTCACCACCAAGACGTTCGACGTCGATGACCATGTCGATGCCTTCACCGGCCAGCGGCTACGCGGCGAGGCTGAGATCGGCGAGAGCTATCGCCAGGGCCTCGCGGCGCGCAAGGCCTTGGCGGCCCCCTTCGGCGGCCCGAGCCTGATCGGAGAAATCGGCGTGCAGTTCGACCTCGACGATGGCGCGGACTATGTGGCCTGGGCGGCCGGCGAACGTGGACCGCAGCTGTTCGCCAAGCAGGCCTTGGCGCTGGGCCTGATGAGCGACGCGCTCGATGCTTGCCTGTTGTCCGCCACTTGGTGGAACTACACCGCGACGAACAGGAACGATCCGCGTATCGGCGACGGCTGGAACCAGGAGGATCTGTCGTTGTTCTCGGCGGATCAACGGGAGGAACAGGCGGATGGGAGCCGCGGGGCGGCGGGTTTCGCACGGCCTTATGTCCGCGCGGCGCAGGGCCGGCTTCTGGGCCAACGGTTCGACCGCGAAGCTCGGACCTTCGAGGCGACGATCGACATCGACCCCTCGCTCCCAGCGCCGACCGAGATCGCCATCCCGGCCGCGACCTTCCCTGACGGCGTTGACGTGCGAGCCAACGGCCGCATTCGCCTGACGCCGGGTCTGGTCGAGGTGATCTTCAACGAAGCGGGACCTGCGACCGTAACGCTGGCGCCGCGCTCCGCGCCATCGGAGGATGCCAATTCGCTTCTGGCCGCGGCCAGATGATGGGCGAAAAAGGGGAAGGGCCCGGATCATGATTGGCGTCGCTCCCAGGCGGAAACGCCGTATGGCCGCGGGGGTGGCGGCCATGCTCTTGGCCATGTCATCGCAGGGGCCGAGCCGAGCACAAGCTCCATCGGGCGACGCCGACGCGCTGGCCGCCGGGTTCCGCGCTCCCCCGCAAGACGCCAAGCCCAGGGTCTGGTGGCATTGGATGAACGGCAATGTCACCCAGGAGGGTATCGTCGCCGACCTGGAATGGATGAACCGCGTCGGGATCGGCGGGGCCCACTACTTCGACGCTGGCGGCGTTCTCGCCAACTATCGTTTCATCGAGCCCCGGCTTGTGGTCGGCGACGACAACTGGCGCCAGGCGATCCATCTGGCGGCCGCCACGGCGGACCGGCTGGGGCTTGAACTGACGACCGCCGCCGCGCCGGGCTGGAGCCTGACAGGCGGCCCATGGGTGACGCCGGTCCAGGCGATGAAGAAGTATGTCTGGAGCGAGACCACGCTTGAGGGCGGGCGGCGCTTTCAGGGCGTGCTGCCCCATCCGCCCATGGCCACCGGGGCGTTTCAGGACGACGTAAACCCCAAGGCTCCGGACGGAGCGTCCTTCTATGCGGATGCCCTGGTGACGGCCTATCGTTTGCCCGCCGCCGAGCGCGGCGACGACGCTCCGCCTCGTTTGACCGCCAGCGGCGGGAAGGGCGATCTGGCGCTCCTGGCCGACGGCCTTGTCGGCCGCACGGTTCAGGTCATGGCGGCCAAGGTCGGAAAGGCGCCATGGATCCAGGCGGAATTCACGACGCCGACGACCATTCGCGGCCTGGAGCTCGGCATGACGGGCCTGGGGGCCAGCGACGGATCGACCAAGCCGCGCCTACTGGTCAGCGACGACGGCAAGAC
>OUNO010004808.1_pt4 | contig 13433 bp, 10 predicted proteins | sample 1779811 | NCBI WGS metagenome assembly OUNO01 (sample SAMEA3914804, study PRJEB12502) | metagenome | biome: forest; material: soil | place: Canada | collected 2010-06-25 | depth 0.3 m | reverse complement strand
CCGACGCCTTCTTCCTGACCGATGAGCAGGGCCGCATCTGGGATGTGAACCTGCGCGCCTGCGAGAGCCTCGGATACACGCGGGACGAGCTGATCGGGATGACTCCGTTCGACTTCGTCACCGACCTCCCCCCTGCTGTCTTCGCCGATCGGATCCGGCGACTCCGCGCCGGGGAGACGCTGGCCTTCGAGCTCGAGAACCGGCGTACCGACGAGACGGTCTTTCCGGCAGAGGTTCGAGTGAAGGCCTTTTGGGAAGGCGCCGAAGTGTTCCACGTGAGCCTGGTGCGGGACATCAGCGAGCGCAAGCGGCTGGAAGAGGAAGTTCGCCTCGCGACCGCCCGCCTCGACCTGGCGCTACGCGGCTCCAACATCGGCATCTGGGACAGCGATATGCCCGACGGCGACTTCGCGAACAGCCTTGTCTCCTACGTGAATGTCTTGGAGCAGCTCGGCTATGAACGTCCCAGTGCCCCGCGGGACCGGAAGAGCGGAACGGGCGTGATGCACCCCGACGATCGCGTTGCCTATGACGAGGCCGTCCGCAAGTACCTGTCCGGCGAGACCAACGAATTCGAAGTCGAGAGCCGCGTCCACCACAAGGATGGTTCCATCCGCTGGATGATGTCTCGGGGAGTGGCCGTGCGCGATGCAGGGGGCAAGCCGATTCGCTTCCTGGGCACGGCTGTCGACGTCACCGACCGCAAGCGCGCCCAGGAATCACTACGGGAGAGCGAGGAGCGGTTCCGTCAGCTTGCGGAAAACGTGGACGGCGTGTTCTGGCTGGAAGAAGGCGGCTGGCAGCGCTTACTCTACATTTCACCGGCCTACACGACGGTCTGGGGGCGCACAATCCAGAGCCTCTATGAGCAACCGCGCTCGTGGATCGACACCGTTCATCCCGACGATAAAAACCTGGTGCTTGGAAGCTTGGAGCGACAATATCGGGGCGAACCCACCGCCACGGATTTTCGCATCGCACGCCCCGATGGCTCCATCCGTTGGGTACACTGCAGCGCCTTCCCGATGAGAAATCAGAACGGGGAAGTGTATCGAGCCGTCGGGCTGGTGGAAGACATCACCGAGCGCAGGCAGCTCGAGGAGGAGCTACGGCGGGCCAAGGAGGCAGCCGAGGCGGCCAACCGCGCCAAGGACGACTTCCTGGCCAATGTCAGTCACGAAATCCGCACGCCGATGAATGCCATCATCGGGATGACCGAGCTCGTGCTCGACACGCCGCTGGACGAAGGCCAGCGACAAGGCTTGAAGACCGTCAAGTTGGCGGCCGATAGCCTGCTCTCGATCATCAATGATCTACTCGACTTCTCCAAGATCGAAGCCGGTAAATTGGGGCTAGTCTCTGCCGACTTCTCCTTGCGCACGGTCGTCGGGGACACCGTGCGCGCCCTCGCGGTGCGGGCTCACAAGAAGGGACTGGAGCTGATCTACCAGGTGGAGCCGGACGTGCCCGACGCCCTCGTGGGCGACGCCGGCCGGCTACGCCAGGTGCTGCTCAACCTGGCGGAGAACGCCGTCAAGTTCACGGACCGGGGCGAGGTCCTCGTAGGCGTGGAGACCGAGAGCAGTGGCCCTGCGCCGAGTCCGGGAGCGAGGGAGGTCGGCCTCCGCTTCACGGTGCTGGACACCGGCATCGGCATTCCGCCCGACCAGCAGGCGCGCATCTTCCGAGCCTTCGAGCAGGAGGACACCTCGACCACGCGCAAGTACGGCGGCACCGGCCTGGGCCTGACCATCGCTTCCCAGCTGATCGCCCTGATGGGCGGGACAATCAGCGTGGACAGCGCGCCGGGCCGAGGCAGCACGTTCGCCTTCACGGCTCGCTTCGGGGAGCCGCCGCATCCCGCCGCTGCGGTCGCCGGTCCGTCGCCCGTCTCGCTTCACGACCTGCCCGTGCTCGTGGTCGATGACAATGCCACCAACCGCCACATCCTGGTCGAGTGGCTACGCGGCTGGCAGCTGGACCCCACGGAGGCGGCTGACGGGATGGCGGCCATGAACGCCCTGTTGCACCACGCGGCCAACGGCCGACCGTATGCGCTGGTGCTGCTCGATGCCCGCATGCCCAACGTGGATGGCTTGGCGGTGGCTGCCATGATGCGGGAAAGAGCCGAGCTTGCCGCGATACCCATCATCTTGCTTACTTCCGGAGAGCGGCCAGGCGAGCCTGCCCGATTTCGCGAGCTTCGCATCGACGCGCAACTGCTCAAACCGCTCCAGCAGGGACAGCTCCTCGAAACGATCCAGCGAGTGATGAGTCGGACTCAGGGTAACGCATCGTTTCCTGGTTGGCCCGCGCCCGCTCAGCAAGCCCCGTTGCCACCGGCGACCACGACTCCACTGCGCATCCTCGTGGCCGAAGACAATGAGCTCAGCGCGCTGGTCCTGGAGCAAGCCCTCGCCGGGCGGGGACATCGCGTCCGGGTGGTGAGCGACGGTCGGGAAGTGCTAGCGCTGGCGGAACAAGGGAGATTTGACGTGCTGCTGCTGGACGTTCACATGCCGGGGCTGGACGGCTTTCAGGTCGTTGAAGCAGTTCGCGCGCGGGAGCTCATCACAGGAGGGCACCTGCCCATCATTGCCCTGACGGCGCGTTCCCGGAAAGAGGATCGCGAGCGGTGCCTCGCCGCCGGCATGGATGATTTTCAGACGAAGCCAATCGGTCCCGCCGAGCTATTGGCAGCCATCGACCGGGTCCTCCAAACTCATTCTTCTCGCTAGAAAGAGCAGCAGCACACTCCTTCCAAACAACGCTCGTAACGCTTCCAAGTCCCTGGCCGAAACATCGTCCGGAACTGGGGCTTGAACGTCTCTTCGACGAAAACGCGCAGCGTTGGCGCATCCGGCCGGAGCGCGAGAGTTCCGGTCGTGTGTGCGATCTCCATCAGCCTGCGCGCTTCGGAGTCGGTTGAGCGCCTTGTACGAACGACGCTCCTTTTTCGGCTCGATCCGTTGGTATTGCGATCGAGGGCAAACGGTTTCTCGATTTTTCCGATTTCGTCCCGCAGCCTGAATCGACTCGTGGCGGCTTGACTGCGCATCGTATTTTCCAACCGCCTCTTTCGAGTTCAAAGGGCGCACCGCGCGCGTCTTCGAACGAACGGAGCTGCCCAGTGACGACGCCTTCCAGGTCGGCGTGGTCACTGGGCGGTCAGCTCAATGCTCGATCGACACTACCGGGCAATTCACGTCAGCCGCTACTGCGCCGGGGTGAGCCGCGGCCGCGCTGCTCAGGTCCATGACCGATGCGAATTGCGCATTGGGATAGGGCGCAACGGCCCAAAGCGGCGAATAGCCCGGATCGGTGGGCAGCGTCGCGACGACGTTGTGGGTCTGTTCGTTGCCAACTTCCGTTTCGAAGCCCGAGGGGGGGCCCGCCGAATCATCGTTGAAGGTAACGTAGATCGGGGAAATTGGGACCTTCGTGCCCGACGCGGTCAGGCCGCCGGTCTTCTCGCCGAACGTGAAATAGGTGACGACTTTGTCCTTGAACCAGCCGCGCACGAGCTCGGTGCCCGAGGTATCACCAGCGTACCGTAGCTTGGCACTCGAGCCGCCCGGCACGATCGGGCAATTGACCAACATGTCCGTCGGAGCTTGCGAATAGCCCGAGCTGGCCACTGCAGCCGCGCTGGTGATGGTATTGGCCACGTAGTCACTCGGAACCGTCACGGCAACGACCTGCCAAAAATCGTTGTACCCGGCATCGCCCGGGATCACGTCCACGATGTTGAGCTGATGGTCGACGGGCTTGCCCTCCTTCATCAATACATAGATGGGCGCAGCCGCCGTCGGCTGCACGTCGAAATTGTAGTACTCGATGACCTCGCCGTGCGGGCCGAAACCCTGAGTGATGAACGGCCCTTGGTCGAAGTCGACGGGCGCGTTGGGCACAGGCAAATCAGGCGAGTCGCTACGCTTTTGCAAGTGGCCCGCCGCGTCACTGAAGCGATCGATGGCGACGACGTCGACGTTATCGGGATCGAGTGGAATCCCCGAAGCGGGGGCCATTTTGTCGTCGCTCGAACAGGCGCTGAGCCCAATTGCCGACACTAGAAGGGCAGCCAAACATGAGTTACGCATGATTTCCTCGCACTGACATGGTTCCGACAGCTACACGCTGGGGGCGAAGCCGCAGAACGCGTTTGAATGCGCGAGGTACGAACCTCACGAAGAACGGTTACAGCTTATCGAGCTCGTAAACAGGGCGAGCGACTTCGGGCGTTCGAAGTGAGCCGCATTCGTGCACGGCGAGCATGAGTGTCTTGCGACCTCGGGGCTGCCGTTCTTTCTCCAGACAACCTACTCAAGCACTGCAAGTCACTTGAACATCCTGGAGAACGAAGATGAAGATCAAAAATTCGGTAGTGTTGGTCACCGGCGCGAATCGTGGCATCGGCCGCAGCCTCGTCGAAGCGTTGCTGGCAGCGGGCGCAGGACTAACGAGTACCAGCGAGCAATTGAACCAAGACTTTGCGGTGAACTTTTATGGTGCGCTCGCGGTCACCAAAGCTTACTTGCCTGCGCTCGAGCGCGCTCGCCACGCCGCCATCGCCAACGTTCTGACCGTGGTCTCGCTCGCGAGTCGCCCGGTCATCGGGGGCTATTCAGCCAGCAAAGCGGCTGCATTTTCGATGACCCAAGCCCTCAGAGCTGAGCTGAAACAAAAGAAAATCGACGTGCATTCCATCTTTCCAGGCGCGGTCGACACGGACATGATTCGAGCCTTCCCGATCCCGAAACGAGTTCCTCCGCGGTCACGACCGCCAGCGCGGCTCGACGAGGTTGCTTCGAGGGGTTGAGGGCAGCCGGCACGCTTGAAAATCGCTGCTAGATGCTTGCTCAGCACAATGACCCACGACAGGGAAATCTTTTCCATTCGCCACGCGCTCCCAGCCGATGTCCCCCGCCTGCGAGCAATCGAGGACGAAGCGGGCGCGCTGTTTTCCGGCTCGGGCCTGATCGACGAGGCGCTCGACGTGAGCTTTCCGCTCGGCGAGCTGACGGCGCTCGTGGCCCTGGGCTCGGTTTGGGTTGCCTGCACGGCAAACGACCTGCCCGTCGGTTTGGCGATCGCTTCACTGAAGGACGGCGCCGTGTACCTCGAGGAGATGGACGTGTTGCCGATGTTCGGCAGGCGCGGCTTGGGCACGCGCCTGCTCGAACACGTGTGCAGCTGGGCACGTCAGCAGGGGCATCCCGCAGTCACCCTCTCGACCTTCCTCGATGTGCCGTGGAATGGCCCCTTCTACCGGAAGCACGGGTTTCGCGAGTTGGCGCCGCAGGAATGGTCGCCGAGCATGCATCTGATTCGGCAAAAGGAGACAGGGCATGGGTTGCGCGTGGAGGCGCGCGTTTTCATGCGTCGGGACTTCGCCTAGTTTTTTCCCGGGATAGCCGCCGTTCCACGCCGTGGAACCGCCGTAACGGCGTTCGTCACGCCACCGGGTCAGAAGGAGCTAACCCGATGAAACATCCAATCTGAGCCATCATCCCGCTGGTCGCTACCCTCTCGTTGACGGCGGGCGCCGACACCTACCCAAGCCCGTGGCAGACGTGGAATGCCTAGTGGGTGCGTGGAAAGGCGGCGGCTCGCTCGTCGCCGGCAAAGACAAAGCCAAGCTCGATGCAACTTGGACTTGCCAGCGTACCTCGGCCGCGTTCGGCGTACTGTGCACGTTCCACGTCACCGGCATCCCGGGCATGGTCGCTGGTCGCTGACGATGAGACCGATCTGATGGGCTACGAGCCCAACACGAACACTTACCATTGGTACTCCGTGACCAACGCGGGCGAGACGCACGATCACGTCGGAAGCCTGGGGCGACCAAGGGCGCGTCGAGCACAGCAATCGCGAGATTGAGCTGCTCAGTGCCGAGCTCGAGCGAGCGTTCGGTCTGCAAGATCGGCGCGGCGAGCGAGCGCGCGCGCAGCAACGTGCAACGCCGCATTGCACCTGGCATCGAGCAGATCCGCGTCGCTTCGCCGAAGTTTGCCGAGCACCTCGCAATCGCCATTCGCACCGGTACCTATTGCGTATACGAGCCGCCATCTTAGCTCCACCTGATGCGGTTCGTTTCTTGTCAAAACGATGGCCATCTCGGTGGCATCACTCAAATGCGACCTCATGCTGTAACTGCTTCGCGAGAGGCGCATACCCGCGTTCATGATCAACTGGTCGACATCGCTTCGAGTCGGGCCTCTTTTGCTGGGCGCGAGCGTCGCTTGCTCGAGCGCCGATGGCGTGAGCAACGAGGTGACAGGCGGCGCGGGTGGGAGCGCTGCGACCTCGAGCTCCAGCGGGAGCACCGGCAACGGACTATCGGGCGCATCTGGCGCTGCGGTCGGCGGAGGGGCGCCTACCCTCGACGCGCCGGCGGATGCCGAGTCACTTCTCCCGTTCTTGACGAGGAGGCAATACGCGGGCTGGGCCAAGGAGGAGGGCTATCACCCATCCACCGGGCCACACGGCGACGCGGTGCGCGTTTACTACAGCCCAAAGGCCGCCGCAGCGCTGGAGGCCGGCGCGCTGACCCTGCCATCGGGCGCAGCGGCAGTGAAAGAGCTCACTAGCGGTGGCTCGCTCTATGGCTTCTCGGTTTGGGTGAAGGTGCGAGACGCAGCTGACCGTGGCAATGGCTTTTTCTGGTACGAGATCATCCAACACGGCGGGGGCAACGACACCATCTACGGCAATGCCTTCGGCAGTGAGGACTGCGTCGGCTGCCATCAAGCCGGCAAAGATTACAACCTATCCACCCTGCCATTCAAATGACCACGAACAGTCGTCCACGGCCGGACGCCGAGCTCCCACCCGTCGAACTGCGCAGTGGCGATTGCGGTGAGCTCGAGGCCGACGGGGCTCGAGCGCCGACGGAGTGTCCTCACGGCTCACATTGAACCCGTCGATTGGCGTGATGCGATGTGTTTTTGGCGCGATGCGATTCGTCTACCTGCGGGGTCGCGACCAAGGTCGACGCGGAGGAAACACCATGAGCAAACACGCCGCCATCTCCCCCAGCGAAGCCGCGGATCGCCTGGCGATCCGAGAGCTCGTCGAAGCCTACGCGCACTGTGCCGATCGTCGCGATGCGAAAGGTCAGATGGCCCTGTTTACGGAAGACACCCACTTCGTCGTGTACATGGACGCGAAGAACCCGAAGCCCTCGCAGGAGCTGCATTCACGCGAGGCACTCGCTCCGGTGTTCGATGATCTCGACAAATATGCAAGCACGATGCATTTCGTCGGGCAGAGCACGATCCTGACGCTGAGCAGCGAGCAAGCCACGGGAGAGGCCTATACTTTGGCGCATCACCTCAGCGTCGATGGCGAAAAGCGGCGCGTGATGGTGGCGGCGCTGCGCTACGACGATACGTTCGTGAAACAGGCCGGAATGTGGCTGTTCGCCGAGCGCAAGCTGTACGTCGACTGGATCGAGGAACGGGCGCTGTCTTGAGGGATTGCCGATGACCGCAGCAGCAACGGCTCCGAAACGCCTGGTCCTGGTCGGCGCGTCCGGAATGGTCGGTGGCTACGCCATTCGCGCCGCGCTCGAAGACGTCGGGGTGGCAAGTGTACTTTCAATCGGCCGCAGAAAGTTGGGCATCGACCACCCCAAGCTGAGCGAGGTGATTCATCCGAGCTTCGCGGATTGCTCGGCACTCGCTGGGCCACTCGTGGCTCGGGACGCAGTGGTTTTCTGCTTGGGGACCTATACCGGCGCAGTGCCCGACGCGGAGATGCGCGCGATCACGGTGGACTACACGATGGAGTTCGCACGAGTGCTGCGCGGTAGTAGCCCTGCCGCGGCGTTTTCCTTTTTGAGCGGAAGCGGCGCTGACCCAACGGGGCAGAGTCGACTGCCCTACGCTCGCTACAAGGGGCAAGCCGAGAACGCGCTGCTCGAAGCGGGCTTCCCTCACGTGTATCTGTTCCGTCCCGCGTACATTTACCCTGTACAGCCGCGGAAAGAGCCGAATCTCAGCTACCGACTGCTGCGCGCCGTTTATCCCTTGTTCCGCGCCTTGTTTCCCAACCAAGTGATTCGTGCGGACGACCTAGCGCGGGTGATGGTGGACGCCGCCGTGCGTGGGACACCGCGGGGGACCGGACCGGTGCTCGAGAACCGCGACATCCGAGTCATCGCCGGTTCGCTTCATCCACCAGCTGGTTGAACGATCGCCGCTTGGATGTCCCGAGTCGTTCCTCGTACGCGTGGACGAGCAAGACTCCGGCGCCCGAGCCCTCGGCAACCCTCAGCGCACGCATCGACGCGCACCTGGACCCGTCGCTGAAGTCCGTACCGACGACGATCCTGGTGATGGGGCGCGCTTTTGGGGGTCACCATCATGTGTTCAGGAGACCGCCTTACGAAACGCGCCGTGATCAACGGCGCGCGTCAGCCGGCCTCGAGTTGTCGCGCGGCCGCGTCAGCAGTGTCTTCGGGACGCGTGTTGAAGGCGATCGCCGCGTTGGGCGCGGCCTTGTGGACGAGATTCACCACGGTCTCGAACAAGGTCAGGCTTTTGGGGGGGAGCCTCAGGCCGCCGCCGATCACCACACAATCGTAGGCAGCGCCCTTCAGCGCACTTTCCAACAGGGCGCTTCCGGCTGCATCGGGCGTGATCATGCAGGTATCGCCTTGCCAACCCCGTTCCTCGATCTTCGATACCCCCAGCGCGATCCCGGCATTGATCTTTTCGGCATCGAAGCCGGGCGGCAAAGAGGGGTCCGAAAAGTCGACCGTTTCAGGCTTCTGACCGACGAACAGTACACGCTTCATGGGTTTCTCCGGTCGAGTTGTGGTGCTGGAACACGTGTGGAAAGGTCGCTCGGCCGCCGAGATTGCTGCGCCCTGTTCTTGCTTCTGTCGTCAGCGGCTGGTGGCCTCGCCGTAGCATGCCTTACAAACGCGGCCGCTCGCACCTCGCCCCTGCGTCGCTCAGTAGCTGAAGTTGCAGGTTCTATGCTGGGAAAAAGATGCGCGGCTGGCATCCCGACGAGAAACGGAGCGACGGCGAATCCGACCACCCGCTAGTGGCCGAATGCCCGCTGGCAGCCCGTGCTCCCGATGCCCGTAATGGTCCAATCGGCACGGTGCTCGAAACAAACGTTCACCTTCTCCGGGTAAGTGCTCGAGGCCGCGCTCAGGTACACGTCGACGAGCTGCGCCTGGTCTTTGGCGATTCGAATCGGTCCGCGACACTCTCAGTCGGGCCGATAGAAAAAGCCCTCGGCTCGCAGTGCAAACCCTACCTGGACGGCCGTCGAGCCGGGCGAAGCGACTGCGTTCAGCACCTCGACCTCGTAGTTGCGCCCCCACAAACTACAACAGCGGGACGACTGCGGATCGACCGAGCAGGTCTCAGCGCCAACCGAGAGTGAAGTGCGAAATGTGCCGCTGCCAGCGCTGTCCAAGCACAGCGCCTCGCCAGCCACGGTGACGTTGAGCCCCGGCAGCAGATCTCCGAAGTCTTCGGCAAAGCGAGTGACTGACGAGGACAGGACCAGCGCGTACAAAAGCTCGCCCGAGTCTGACCACAAGCCATCGATGCTCGGGGTGTCGACATCGCTACGGTCGACCCCGCGAGCGCCAATTTTGAACGTCATTCCTGGATCGATCTGCGGTCGTTCGACGAGCGACCGAAAATTGGCCAGCATGCCGCAGTTCGGCGAGAGATCCGTGCGCGCAACGTGCACCCAGGTTTCGAGCTGCTCTGCGCCATTGCTGGGAAATGTCTTCAGTTGCACGGACTCGGCGCGCACCGGAATCAGAAAGCCCCTGCCCTGCGAGGGGTCAGCCAAAGGCTGACATGGCGTTAAGGACCCTTGATACGCGGTGCTGCTCAAGCCAACGGTGACGGGCGCGGACTTGTACGCAGGGCAGGCCAGCTTCGGATTGGTGCAGCTCAGCCGGCCTGTCCCAGTACAGATGGCCGCCCCCACATCGGGCGCCGTTGGAGTACAGGACGCGGAGCCTGCAGCCGCCGCGTCCTGCCCCTGAGCCTCGGTTTTCGACTTTCCACCGCAGCCCCCGGCGAGCGCGAGTAGCAGCAACGCAATGGCTCGGTGGCTCACGCGACCCTTCGTCATGTCACCAGAATACGCTCGGCCGTTCTCGGGCCTGCCGGAAAGTGCCCTTCGTGCTCGCCGACCGCCTAAAGCGCACTTGCGAAGTCACCACAGCCCGGAGAGAACGAGGAGCTGACCGCCCTCGATGGGCAGCGAGCCGACTCGGAGTTGGCTGATGAATGCCCGCTCGTCGCGTACTGGCCGATGCGCGAAGTAGGGCACTGAAAAGCCGATCGCCGCACCGACCACGCTGCCCGTGAGCACGTCCGTCGCGTAGTGCCGATCAGCCGCGATCCTGAGGTAGGCGCCGGTCGTGGCGAAGCTGAGCCCGACGATCCACATCAGCGGCGCCAAGCGATGCCCGCGCATCGAAGCGACAGTTCCGGCGGAGGTGGCCAGCGAGAACGCGAGCGAAGCGTGCCCTGAAAAGAAGGACATGTTGTCGCCGCTCGACGCGTGGGCCTCACGGTCCGCGGCACTGCGAGCATGCACGTCGGGGCGCTCACGGGCGAAGCCGAACTTGGCCCCCTGCGCGAAGCTCATGGTGATCACGGCTGGCTCTGCCACGAGCAGTAGGTCGTCGGGGATCTCGTCCACGCGATCGTCGTGGGCGGCGATCAGCGCGGCCACGCCCGTACCGGCCAGGGGCGCGAGGCCGAAGCTGAACACGCTGCTCAGCGTGTTCGCGGTGGTCGTGTTCGACCAGCGGAGGTGCCTTCGGATCGACGAATCGAAGCCGTTCAGGTTGTCGCTTCCGTCCGAATTGCGGTCGCACCAGCGACAGTCGTGGGATGCCAGCTTGCTCGCGAAGAGCTCGCCCCCAAGCCAAATGACCGTGCCGGCCGCAGTGATGCCGATGTCGACCGGCAGGTTCATTTCCAGCGCGACGCGGTGTCTCACCGGCTCTTGTGCTGCGCTCGGGCGCGCCACGAAGCAAGTCAGACACAAGCATGCCAATGAAAGTGAAAGCGGCAGGCGCAGCAAGGCTCGCGCCGCAACTTGGAACTTCATGCTGGGGACGTCTCGGAGGTTCGATGAGCTCATTTCGTCGGTCGTTCGATCGCAACCAGGCGAAGGCTTCGCTCCGCACCTAAATCATAGAGATGCAGCAGCAAGGGACCTGGAGCAACACCGTTGTAAAAGCGCACGGTCACGTAGCGCTCGGCCGCGTTGTCCGACCATTCGTTTTGCAGCGCGCTGGGGCCAAGATCGGCACACACCTGCGCATCGTTTCCCTGAGCGACCGGGGTGGCGGTCGGGTCGTTCGGGCCGTGCGTGACCTGTGCGCTGTACCTGAAGGAAGGCGCGGGGAAGGCGGCGCTGCGCCGCGCCAGGTCGGCGGCGCACACGTGGCGACCGTCGATGCGAACATCCGCCATCGGCGAGAGCTTGCCGAAGTAGCGCCGCAACAAGATGCGCTGGCGCTCCAGCAGCACGTTCGTCAAGAACGCGGTGTGCGCCGGGTTCGAGAAATCCCCCACGCGCACCGCTGCGCGCACGTGTTCGGGCGTGAAGCGCGAGATGATGCGCGCGGCCCAGGCGCCATCGCGCTCGGTCATGCGCCCGAATGCAGGATTCGGGTATTCGCTGCGCCAAGACTCCGGATCGAAGTCACGAGCGCTGAAGTAGCCGAAGTTCTCGGCACCTGGGGTACGCTTGGCCCGTTCCCAAGGGCGCTCGATGCTGCCGAGCGTCGCGAAATCTTCCAGGACGTAGTTGAAGTCGAGCAGGTAAGCCTGCCCCAGCCGGCGAGAGAAGCCATCGACGTCCCACTCGCTCCCAAAGCAATCGCCGAGGTCGATGTACCAGTGCCGGACGTAGCCTGCGCTCGCGGGATCGCCGGGGTTGTCGGACATCCAAGTGGACATGCTGTTCTGCTCGCGCGAGTCGAAGTGATCGAGCCAGGCGGCGATCAGCCGGGCCCCGCGCAGATCGCGTCGGTTCTCGTGCACGATCACGTCCGAGGGATCGTCCGAACGGCGCCCTTCGTAGGTGAATGGTCCGAGGGGCACGCCGGGAAGCCAGCGTGAGGCGGCAGCGCGATACAGCGCGCCGCGGCGCCCAGCCTTGGCCAGGATGGCTTCGAGCAAGGCCGAATCGAACTTGAGCGGGTGACCGACGTTGCGCTTGATGAACAGCCCCGGCTTCAATTTGAGGGCCGACTTTTTGAAGTAGACCACGCTGTCGCACGCCGCCCACCAGCCCGCGGCATAGTACAACCGAGAAGCGATGCTGGTCGCGGCGGTTGCCCGCTCGCGCTGCTGGTCGTCGGTCTTCAACATGTACCCCTCGCCGGCGACATTCACGCGAAAGCCCGGGTTGGCGCCATTGTCCTTGCCGTGATCGATTAGCCACGCGCCGTCCGCTGGATCGGAAGCCAACATCGGACCCTCGGCGCAGTAGCCCAGCGCGGCTTGCTCCGGAGACATCGGGCGCGCACCGATCCGATTGGTGAACCAGCTCGAATCAGGAACTTCGTCGAAGGCATTGACGTTCTCTGCTTCGCCGTAGGAGTCCACCTGGAAGAACTTGGACACCGGTCGGAACACCGTGTTGTCCACGGCATCCCAGGAGAACGACGACTCGTACGGCTCCGGTGCACAAACCGCCGCGCCTACGCTGCCTCGATCGTGTTCGTCTTTGCATTCGACCTTCACCGAGTCGAGATCTTGATCGCGCAGCACCGGCGCGCGCAGGGCAAACTGGCGCGGATCGTGCGCGCAGCTGGCGAGCACGGCAGCCACCGAAAGACACGCCGCACACCGCAGCCGAGCCCGTTCAAAAGCCATGATGTGACCCAAATACCAGCCGAAAAGAGGACACATGAAACCCCTCGTTGAACGGGTCGGTCGCTGCCGCCACGAGCACCTCGAGCCCCGCACTCGGATCGCCGTTCGAGCGCACGCCGATGCCACTACTCAAGCGCAGCAGGTCGAAGTCGAAGCCGTCGAGGTGAGCGCCGAACACGTTGCCCACGTCGCTCTGAATCACCCCGTTCAGGTACACCCAGATCGGCCAAGAATACTGCACACTGGCGACGATCGAGGAGCGATCGATCAGCCGACCCTGCAAGTAGCCGCGCATCGGGCGATTGCCACCGAGCGTGATCTGATCGGTGAAGGGAACGTCGCCCTCGAGCGGATCGGCAAAGTCGGCGTCGAGGCTGACGCCGACGGTGCGGTTGTTCCAAGCGTCGATCGCCACGCCCGCCGTGCCGCCGTAGCTGGTCCAAGCGCGTCGCGGCGCCGAGGCGCGCGCCGGGGCGAGCACGAGCTCGCCGTGTGCTTCCACTCGGATGCCGGTGCCATTTTCAGGCGCAGCACGGCGTGTGTCGAGCGACGCGG
>OUNO010000503.1_pt3 | contig 13440 bp, 15 predicted proteins | sample 1779811 | NCBI WGS metagenome assembly OUNO01 (sample SAMEA3914804, study PRJEB12502) | metagenome | biome: forest; material: soil | place: Canada | collected 2010-06-25 | depth 0.3 m | reverse complement strand
CTTGGCGCCGGCGATCCCGAAGTCGGCGTGACTCGCCTCGCCGATGCCGTTGACGGCGCAGCCCAGCACCGCCACCTCGACCGGCTCGGCGTAGCCTTCCAGCCGCTGCTCGATTTCGGCGACGACGGAGTCCATGTCGAACTGCAGGCGGCCGCAGGTCGGGCAGGCGATCAGGACCGGGCCGCGCTCACGCAGCTGCAGCGCCTTGAGGATCTCCCAGGCGACTTTGACCTCCTCCTCGGCGTGGAAGGTCGAGAGGCTGATCCGGATCGTGTCGCCGATCCCGTCGGCCAGCAGGGTGCCGAGGCCGACGGCCGATTTCAGCGAGCCCGACCATTTCGTCCCCGCCTCGGTGATGCCGAGGTGCAGCGGATAGGGCACCTTCTCGGCCAGCAGCCGGTTGGCGGCGATCGTGTACGGGACGTTGGTCGACTTGATCGAGATCTTGAAGTTGGTGAAGTCAAGGCTCTCCATCAGCTCGGTGAACTCGACCGCGGCGGCAACTAGAGCCTCGACCGGGGCTTCGCGCTCGAGCTCGTGCAGGTGCTTGGGCAGCGAGCCGGAGTTGACCCCGATCCGCATCGGCACGTTCTTTTCGTTCGCCTTGACCGCCACCTCGGCGACTTTCTCGCGGCCGCCGATGTTGCCCGGGTTGAGGCGGATGCAGTGGGCGCCGGCATCGATCGCTTTCAGCGCCAGGGTGTGGTTGAAGTGGATGTCGGCGATGATCGGGATCGGCGACTGCTTGACGATCGTCTTCAGCGCCTCGGCGTCCTTCTCGCGCGGCACCGCGCAGCGGACGATGTCGGCACCCGCGTCGGCGACCCTGTGAATCTGGTCCATCGTCGCCGTCAGGTTGGCGGTCTCGGTCTTGGTCATCGTCTGCACCGCAACCGGCGCACCGCCACCGATCGGGACCTTGCCGACGAAGATTTGGCGTTTCGAGGCCATATGCAGAGGTTATCCGGGCGCGGACACGGACCGTGTTACCGGACCTGGAAGCCTTCGCCCGTGATCCGGCCGATGTCGTTGCCGAGGCCGATGAAGAAGAGCATCGCGACGAGGGCGAAGCCGATCACGCTGGCCCGCTCCATCACCCGCAGCGAGACCGGCCGGCCACGGACCTTCTCGACCAGGCTCCAGAAGATGTGGCCGCCGTCGAGCGGCAGGATCGGCAGCAGGTTGATCAGTCCGAGCGAGAGGCTGACCAGGGCGAGGAGCAGCAGCGCCGGCGCGACGCCGACGTCGATCACCTGGTTGGCGACGTCGCTGGTGCCGACGATGCCGGAGACCTGTTCGCGTTCCTTCGATTCGAACAGGTGCGAGAAGACGTGGACGGTGCCGGAGGTGACCATCCACATCCTGTCCGCGGCTTCGGAGACCGCGGCGCCGGCACTGAGGCTCGCCGGCTCGGACCCATAGGAGAAGCCGACGAGTCCGCGGCCGGCTTCGGCGTTGTACTCGGGCCGGACCGAGATCGTCTGCAGCTGGCCGTCGCGGCGGATCTCGAGCTCGACCGGCGTGCTGGCGACGCAGCCCTCGACCTGCTTCCCGGCGCATTCGTGAGAGCCGACGAGCTTGCCGAACTTCGTCAGCCGGTCTTCAATGCTGAGGCCCGGGTAGCGGTGGCCGTCGATCGCGACGATCTCGTCGCCCGGCTTCAGCACCTTCGCCGCCGGCGAGCCCGGGTTGGTCACGCCGACGCTCTGGTCGATCTCCTGGAAGGAGGTCATGTAGACCCCGAAGAGGATCGCGAAGGCCAGGATGATGTTCACCGCCGGCCCGGCGCCGATGACGACGATCCGCTTCCAGACCGGCTGGCGATAGTAGGCGCGGTGGGCGACCTCCGGGGGAATCTCTTCCTCCGGGTTCATGCCGGTGATCTTCACGTAGCCGCCGAGCGGGATCGATTTCACCCCGTACTCGGTCTCGCCGCGTTTGAACGACCAGATCGTCGGGCCGAAGAAGAGGAAGAAGCGCTCGACCCGCATCCCGGTCGCCTTGGCGGCGACGTAGTGACCCGCCTCGTGGAGCATGATCAGCAGGCAGAAGCCGAGGAAGATGAAGAGCCAGTTCATGCTGGAGTCAACCCCCGAACCTGGTCTTCAGAGCGGCGACGGGCCTCGGCGTCGGTGGCGAAGAGGTCATCGAAGTGGGTTACGGGCCGGGCCGGCATCTCCTCCAGGACCCGCTCGATCACGGCGGCGATTCCGGTGAACGGGATCCGGCCGTCGAGGAAGGCCGCGACGGCGACCTCGTCGGCGGCGTTGAGGACGCAGGGCGCGGTCCCCCCCGCCTCGCCGGCCTCGAGGGCCAGGCGCAGGCAGGCGAAGGTCTCCGGGTCGGGCGCCTCGAAGGTAAGCGCCCCGACCGTGGCGAGGTCGAGCTGGGGGACGTCGACGTCGGCCCGCTCGGGGAAATGCAGCGCGTAGGAGATCGGCACCCGCATGTCGGGGTAGCCGAGGTGCGCCAGCGAGGAGCCGTCGTTGAGGTGAATCAGCGAGTGGATCAGCGACTGCGGGTGGACGACGACCCCGATCCGCTCGTAGGGGACGGCGAAGAGGTGGTGCGCCTCGATCGCCTCGAAGCCCTTGTTCATCAGCGTCGCCGAGTCGATCGTGATCCGGCCGCCCATCCGCCAGGTCGGGTGCGCCAGGGCGTCCTCGATGCTGACGCCGCTGAGGTCGTCGCGGCCGCGGAAGGGACCGCCGGAGGCGGTCAGGACCAGCTTCTCGACCGTCCCGGGTGCCTCGCGGCCGATCAGCTGGTGCAGCGCCGAGTGCTCGGAGTCGACCGGCAACAGCTGCGAATCGGTCGCCTCGGCCAGGGCCATGACCAGCTCGCCGCCGAGCACCAGGCTCTCCTTGTTGGCGAGGGCGACGTCGATCCCCTCGCTCAGCGCGATCACGGTCGAGGCCAGGCCGGCGGCGCCGACGATGCCGTTGAGGACGAGGTCGGCACCAGAGCCGGCGATCAGCTCGGTGATCCCCTCCTCGCCGGCCAGCACACGCCCGCTCCAGCTCTCCCCCGCCCGCGCCGCGGCGTCCGCGTCGGCAAGCGCGATCGTCGGCACGCCGTGCTCGCGCGCCTGCTCGACCGTCAGCTCCCAGCCACGGCCGGCGGCGAGGCCGACCACCTGGAGATCCGGCGAGGCGGCGACCACCTCCAGCGCCTGGGTGCCGATCGAGCCAGTGCAGCCGAGAATTACAAGCTTCCTCATCCCCTCAGAGGATACGGAGGCGCCGAGACCGCTCTCATGCACGCATACCGTGCACGAGGACGGTCTCGCGGCTAGAAGCCGCCGGCGCTTGGCTTGCCGTCGAGTCGGAAGCTGACGCGATACGGGCGGCTGGCGTTGCCGTACTTGTCGGTGGCGACGACCTCGAACTCGTACAGCGCGCCCGGTTTGACCTTGCTGCCGCCCCAGTCGCCGAGGTAGGTGAAGCGATTCAGCCCGGCCTTGCCGCCGGCGCGCAGGCGCTGGACGTTGGGGTCGGGCTTGCGGCAGTTACCGGAGACCGAGCGTGCGGGGTTGGCCGGGGTCGCGGTGAAGCAACCGAGCTTGTCGACCCGAATCAGCAGCGAGGCAGGCTCGCTGAGGGTGACCAGCAGCCGGGTCCCCTCCTTGAGGTCGGAGCGCAGGGCCTTCCACACGTAGGAGGTCTCGCCGCGCTCGACCGCAACCTGGTTGAGCCTGTTCCCTGGAGCAAAGCCCCTGCGCGAGAGCCCGAGCTTGACCTTGGGCGGCGTCGTGTCGGCCGATTGGGCTGGTGGCGGCGGAATCGTCGCGGCCCCACTGTCTTTCGGTGGCGGCGGTGGCGGCTGGTAGATCGCCGTTGCCGCCCGCCAGTAGAGCTCTTCGCCCTCGTTGTCGATCTGGTCGAAGCCGACAATCGCCCGGCCGTCGGCGGCGGTGACGAGGTCCGTGACCGACGCGTCGCCGTCGTTGGCAAGGTCGTCCGCGACCCCGGAGAAGGACTCGCCCGGTGGCCGCACCGACGCCTGCGGAGTCCAGAATTCACCGTCGTAGCGGGTCCAGGCGGCATACCCGGTGCCGTCCGGCCCGACGGCCGCCAGCGGGTAGCCCTCGACGTCCTCGATCTCGTCGGAGAGCTCGATCGGCGCTCCCATCGATACCCCGTTGCCGATCGAGGCGCGGACCTGATCACAGCAGGCGTGGGTGCCGTCGTCGACAAACTGCTGCCAGACGACCAGGACCATTCCGCTGGGGAACTCTTCGGTGTTGGGCCCGACCGCGACGTCGAGATAGGAGAGGCCGCCGATTTCGGCGACGGTGACGGCTTCGCTCGTCCCACGCTTGACCCTGACCTTGCCCGATTCCATCCAGGCGGAGACCGGGTCGCCGTTCGGCGCCACGGCGATCGCCGGCCGCGAGCTCGGTTCGGCGATCTGCACCCCGGCATCCCAGGGGCCGGCGCCGAGATAGCTGTAGAGATTGAGCCTGGTCGTGCCGAGGTCGTACTTGTGGCCGATCAGGTATCGCCGGCTGCCGTCAGCTGAGACCGCGACCTCGGGCTCGTTGTTGCCGGGGTATGGCGAGGTGTCGAAAGCTTTGCCCGGCGCCGGCGCGAAGTTGCCGCCGGAGATCAGCCGGACTTTGTTGCGTGGCGGGCTGTTGATCGTCCGCCAGCCGACGATCCCTTCGCCGTTGGCGGCGAGATCCATCGTCAGGTATTCGGCGGTCTCGTCGCCCGGGTCGGTGAGTTCCGTCACCCCACCCCAGGCGCCGAGCGAGCGGGTGGTGCCCTCGACGATGTCTTTGCCGCCCGAGTTGCGTTCCCAGACCACAACCGCCGACCCGTTGGCCGCGACGCCGATCCGGGGGCTACCGACGCCGGTGTTGGCGCTCACCGGCAGCGGCGAGCTGTAGGCGCCGGCGCCGGCCGGGAGCACGGCCGAGCCGATCGTCAACGGCCCGAAGGCATTGGTGAAGTCGGGGTCGTTGCGCCAGACGGCAGTGACGTTGCCCACCGCGTCGACGCCGACATGGGTCTCGGTCGCCTCGACTTTCGGCGGCGAGGCGTACTTGAAGGGCAGCCATCCCTCGGCCGAGGCGGCCGCCGGAGCGCTCAGCAGCATCGCCGCCGCGACCCCGATGCCGAAAACACCTCTTCTTAGATCTCCCCAGACCTTCACTGAACGCTGGAGGTTATCCATGCCCCGCCGCTCTGTGAATACGGCACTTGCCGTACCCGCGCGCGGCCTAGACTGTCCCATGGCACAGCTGCCTGGGGCTGACCTGCAAAGCGCGATCGAGTTCGTCGCCGAAGTCCACGCCTTCGAGGACGAGGACGCCTTCCGCCGCGGCATCCTCCCCGGCCTCGAACGGCTAATCCCCTGCGACCTCTCCGGCTACAACGAGGTTGATCCAGGCGGTGGGGCGCTGGTCCTCACCCATCCGGAGCCGATGCACGACCTGATGGGCGCCGAAATCGCCCGTCTCGCCCACCAGCACCCGCTGATCTCAGTGCAGATGAACGGCGACGGGCGCGCCTACCGGATCTCCGACTTCCTCAGCGCCCGCGAGTTCCACGCGCTCGAGCTCTACGCCGAGATCTACGGGCGGATCGGAGCCGAGGACCAACTCGCGATCGGCCTGCCGGGAGAGAGCGTTATCGGGATCGCCTTCAACAGGGCCAGGCGCAGCTTCAGCGAGCGCGACCGGGCGATGCTCGATCTGCTGCGCCCGCATCTGGCCCAGGCCCACGCCCGGATCATCGAGCGCCGCCACACCGCTGCCCTGCTGGAGGCGTTGGAGCAGGGCGTGGCAACGGGCGCCGTCGGCGTCGTGCTGCTCGGCGACGATGGTGCGGTCCAGTACGCGGGCGACCGTGCACTGACGCTGCTCGACCTCTACTTCTCCGCCCGCCCTGGCACGGGCCTGCCTGCCGAGATCGAGGCATGGCTCGGCTCGACGAGCAGAGGTGGTGAACCTGGCACCCCCCTCATCGTCACCGGCACCCCCGGGCAGCTCAGCGTCCGCGCCGAGCCCGGCAAGCACGGTGGCACGGTGTTGCTGCTTGCCGAGCGACCTGCCCTGACCGCCGAGCGTCTCGCCCCGCTCGGCCTGACCGGGCGCCAGGCCGAGGTCCTCGCCCTGCTCGCCGCCGGTTACGGCGTTGCCAGGATTGCCGACGCGCTCTTCGTCTCCCCCGCCACGGTCCGCAAGCACCTCGAGCACGTCTACGCCCGCCTTGGCGTCCACAGCCGCGCCGAGGCCGTGGCCAGAGCGCTCACCGTCGCCTGAGCGTCGAGTCCGCACTTACCCGCGCCATGCGCGGATTTCTACGGTCTCGTGCTCAGTAGACGAGCCAGACGGAGAGGTAGTAGCCGACGACGACGGTGAAGAAGACCGCGTCGAGGCGGTCGAGGATGCCGCCGTGGGGGCCGAAGATCGTGCCCGTGTCCTTTTTGCCGAGGTCGCGCTTCAGCATCGACTCGAAGAGGTCTCCGACCGGGGCGATGGCGGCGACGGCGGCGCCGATGATCAGCGCGTCCACCCCGCTCAGCCAGTCCTGGTAGAGGCCGGCGAACCAGAAGCCCATGGTGCCGATCAGGAAGCCGCCGACCAGCCCCTCGATCGTCTTGTTCGGGGAGATGTTGGGGGCGATTTTGTGGCTGCCGAACATCCGCCCGGTCGCATAGGCGGCGGTGTCGGCGACGAAGGTGCCGACCAGGACGTCGACCAGCAGCGCCGCGCCGTGGCTCGGCAGGTCGCGCAGCAGGACGGCGTGGACGAGCGGGATCCCGATCCAGAAGATTCCCATCAGGGTGACCGCGATCGAGATCGTCACCCCGTCGCGTTCCTTGGCTTTGACGGCGAAGGCGAAGAGCAGCGGGAAGGTCGCGGCGAGGATCAGCAGGACGTTGAAGGCGGTGCCGAAGTGGGCGGCGGCGATCAGCGCCGCGACGGCGATGTAGGAGGGGATCTCCAGCGGCCGCGAGTCCTCCGTCAGGGCGAGGTACTCGCGCAGGCAGGCGGCGCCGATCGCGACCATCGCGACGGCGAAGACGATGCCGCCCACGGCCGTGATCGCGATCGCGAAGACGATCCAGGGCAGGGCGACGAGGACGCGTTTGGCGGTCTCGCCGTTGAGCCCGCGCCGGCGCGGGGGCCGCGGCGGTTTCGGCGGCGGCGGCGGGTCGTCCTCGAACATCTCGTCGTCGAACAGTTCGACGGTCATAGGCGGGCTCCGAAGCGGCGCTGGCGCGACTCGTACTCCTGCAGCGAGGCCTCGAGGGCGGCGCGGTCGAAGTCGGGCCAGAGCTCGTCGCGGAAGACCAGCTCCGAGTAGGCGCACTGCCAGAGCAGATAGTTGGAGATCCGCTGCTCGCCGCTGGTTCGTATCAGGAGGTCTGGGTCGTGCATCTCGGGCGCGTAGAGGTGGGCGCGGAACTCCTCCTCGGAGTCCCCCTGGAAGTTTCGCGCCGCGTCGACGATCTCCGCCCTGCCGCCGTAGTTGAAGGCGACGTAGAGGACGATGCGGTCGTTGCCGGCGGTCGTATCTTCCGACCAGCGCATCTGCTCGACCAGGCCCGGGTCGAGGCTCTCGCGGCGGCCGACGAAGCGCATCCGCACCCCTTCGGCGTCCAGCTCCGGCGTTTCCGAGGCGATCCGCTGCTCGAACATCTGCATCAGCCCCTCGACCTCCTCGCGCGAGCGGTTCCAGTTCTCGGTCGAGAAGGAGAAGACGGTCAGCTCCTCGATCCCGAGCTCGGCGGCGTCGCGCAGCCGCGCCTTCAGCACGTCGGCGCCGGCGCGGTGGCCGTCGACCACCGGCAGGCCGCGCTGCTGCGCCCAGCGGCCGTTGCCGTCGGTGATGATCGCAACGTATTTCGGGGCATTCACGGGCATCGGCGATCCCGTGAGGAGGCGCTGAGCCGCCTCACACCTCGAGGATTTCCTCTTCCTTGCCCTTCAGGAGGGAGTCGATCTCGGCGATTGCCTCGTCGGTCTGCTTCTGCAGTGCCGCCTCGGCGCGGCGCTCGTCGTCCTCGCCGGCTTCGCCTTCTTTTTTCAGCTCGCGCAGGTCGTGCATGATGTCGCGACGGACGTTGCGGATCGCGATCCGGCCCTCCTCGGCGACGCCGTGGACGACCTTCACCATCTCCTTGCGGCGCTCCTCGGTCAGCTCCGGGATCGCCAGCCGGATGATGTTGCCGTCGTTGCTCGGGGTGAGCCCGACATCGGACTCGCTGATCGCTTTCTCGATCCCGCCCAGCGCCCCCTTGTCGAAGGGGGTCACGGTCAGCAGGCGGGCATCGCTGGTGGCGATGTTGGCCAGCTGCTTGAGCGGCGTCGGGTTGCCGTAGTAATCGACCGTGATGCGGTCGAGCAGGTGCGGCGAAGCGCGGCCGGTGCGAACGGTCGCCAGCTCGCCACGGCTCGATTCGACCGATTTGGTCATCCGGCCTTTTGCGTCATCGAGAAGTTCGTCGATCAGCTCCACAAGTCCCCATTCCCTCGCTATGCGGCCGGTCCGTTGGAGACCAGCGTCCCCACCTTCTCGCCGGAGACGATCCTATCTATGTTCAGCTCGTCGCCCATGTTGAAGACGTAGATCGGCAGATCGTTGTCCATGCAGAGCGAGAGCGCGGTCGAATCCATCACTTTCAGCCCCCGCTCGATTGCTTCCCGGTGGGTGATCGCGGCGATGAACTTGGCGTCGGGGTTGGTCGCCGGATCGGAGTCGTAGACACCCTCCACCCCGTTCTTGGCCATCAGGATCGCCTCGGCGTGGATCTCCAGGGCGCGCAGCGCCGCGGCGGTGTCGGTGGTGAAGAACGGGTTGCCGGTGCCGGCCGCGAAGATCACCACGCGGCCCTTCTCCAGATGGCGCATCGCCCGGCGGCGGATGTAGGGCTCGGCAACCTCCTTGACGTCGATCGCCGACATCACCCGGGTGTGCTGCCCGAGCCGCTCCAGCGCGTCCTGCAGGGTCAGGGCGTTGAGCACCGTCGCCAGCATCCCCATGTAGTCGCCGGTCGCCCGGTCCATCCCCTGCGCCGCCCCCTCGAGGCCGCGGTAGATGTTCCCGGCCCCGACGACGATCGCGACCTCGACGCCGCGGTCGCGCACCGCCGAGACCTGCTGGGCGATGCGATCGACCTCGACGCCGTCGGTGCCGTAGTCGAGGCTGCCCATCAAGGCCTCGCCGGAAAGCTTCAGCAGAATGCGCCCGAAGCGGGGCTCGGGAGAGTCGGTCACGTAATCGAGACCTTATTCCTCGCCGACGCGGAAGTAGGCGAAGCGGGCGATGCGGACGTTCTCGCCGGTTTTGGCGGCGAGCTCCTGACGCAGCTCCTCGATCGTCTTCGACCCGTGTTTCTCGGCGTTGACGTGCGTCTGGTCGAGCAGCGCCACCTCGCTGGCCCACTTCGAGAGCTGGCCGGAGACGATTTTCTCGACGACGTTGTCGGGCTTGCCTTCCTCCCGCGCCTTCTCCTCGAAGACCCGCTTCTCGGCCTCGCGCTCATCCTCGGGGATCTCGTCCGAGGAGACGTAGCTCGGCGCCGTCGCGGCGACGTGCAGGGCCACCTGGTAGGCGAAAGCCTTGAATTCCTCATTGCGGGAGACGAAGTCGGTCTCGCACTGGACTTCGACCATCGCCCCGACCCGGTCGTTGGCGTGGATGTAGGAGGCGACGACGCCCTCGTTGGTCCCCCGCCCTTCGCGCTTGGCGGCCGAGGCCTGGCCCTTGACCCGCAGCAACTCGATCGCGCGCTCGGTGTCGCCATCGGCCTCGGTCAGGGCCGCTTTGCAGTCCATCATCGCGGCTCCGGTGCGATCCCGGAGCGCCTTCACGTCGGCGGCGCTGATGCTCATTTGTCGCCCTCCGCTTTCCCCTCCGCCGGTGCGGAAGCTGCAGTCTCTTTCGTCTCGACGCTCTCAGCCGCGGGCGCAGGGGCCTCGGCGGCCGGTTTCGCGGCCTCAGGGGCCGGTTTCGCGGCTGCGGGCGCCGCTTTCGCGGGCGCCGGTGCGGCTTTCGGAGGCGCGTGGTTCGGCGGCACGTCAGGCGTGGTCGGGACCTGCGGCGCGGGTGCTGCCTGCGCCGGAGTCGCCGCTGCTTTGGCCGCGGCCTCGGCAGTAGCTTTCGCCGCTGCCTCGGCGTCGGCCGCCGCTTTCGCGGCCGCCTCTGCTTCGACCCGCAGTTTCTCTTCCTCCTCGCGCTTCTTGCGCTCTTCTTCGTCCTTTTTGCGGCGTTCCATTTCGACCGCGATCCGTTTCTCCTCCTGCACCCGCCAGGTGCCGGCACCCTCTTCGACGGCGGTGCCGATCGTGCCGATAACCAGCTGGCAGGAGCGGATCGCGTCGTCGTTGCCGGGGATCACGAAGTCGACCGGGGTCGGGTCGCAGTTGGTGTCGACCAGGCCGATGATCGGGATCCGCAGGCGGGCCGCCTCGTGGACCGCGATCTCCTCGGTTTTCAGGTCGGTGACGAAGACCGCGTCGGGCAGGCGGTCCATGTCGCGCACGCCGCCGAGGTTGAACTCGAGCTTCGCGAGTTCGGCCTCCATCCCCATCCGCTCCTTGGTCGGCAGGAGGTCGAGTTTGCCCTCCTCTTTCCAGCCGTTGAGCTCGTGCAGGCGGGCGATCCGCTGCGACATCGTGTTGAAGTTGGTCAGCAGCCCGCCCAGCCAGCGCTTGTTGACGTAGGGCATTTTGCAGCGATCGGCCCATTCCTGGACCGTGTCGCGGGCCTGCTTCTTGGTGCCGACGAAGAGCACCGTGCCGCCGCCGCTGGCGAGCTCGCCGGCGAAGCGCCGGGCGTTCTCCAGCAACGCCTCGGTCTGCAGCAAGTCGATGATGTGGATCCCGTCGAGCTCGCCGAAGATGAAGCGGCGCATGTTCGGGTTCCAGCGACGCGTCTGATGGCCGAAGTGAACTCCGGCCTCAAGCAGCTCTTTAAGGCCTGCCTCTGGCATTGAATCTCCTTGGTTTGGGTGCAGCACTCCCGCTCTGCTTGCCGGAAACCGACGATCATTCGTCAGGCAGGACCCGAATCGCTGGAACGGGGATAGGTTTCTGAACGGGCGATTGTAGAGAGGAGCTACTCGCCGGCGCGGGCCGCCTCCAGGGCGGCGGCGAGGTCTTCTGGCAGCTCGGAGCTGAATTCGAGCCGCTCACCGCTGAAGGGGTGGTTGAAGTCAAGCCGGTGGGCGTGGAGGAACTGACGCCGTAGGTCGTAGCGGCGGGCGCCGCCGTAGGTCGTGTCGCCGGTCAGGGGATGGCCGATGGCGGCGAAATGGGCGCGGATCTGGTGCGTGCGGCCGGTCTCCAGGCGGGCCTCCAGGTAGCTCTCGAGCGGCAGCAGCTCCAGCACCGTGAAGTGGGTCCGGGCCTGGCGCGAGGCGGCCCCGGAGACCGCCATCCGGTGGCGCTGGCGGGCGGCGCGCCCGATCGGGGCGTCGATCGTCCCGGTCCGCGAGCCGAGCTTGCCGCCGGCCAGGGCGAGGTAGATGCGCTCGACCTCGCGCGCCTGGACCTGCGCCTGCAGCGCCGCGTGGGCCTCGTCGCCGCGGGCTACGACGAGCAGGCCGCTGGTCCCCTTGTCGAGCCGGTGGACGATTCCCGGCCGCTCCGGGTCGCCCCCACCGCCAAGGATCTCCCCCAGCTCGCTGACCAGGGTCGGGCCGGTGTGCGACGGGGCCGGGTGGACGACGAGGCCGGCGGGCTTGTCGACGACGGCGAGGGCGTCGTCGAGGTGGACGATCCGCAGCGCCGGCTCAGCCACTCTCGGGCTCCCGCTCGGCTTCCCGCAGGTAGATCCAGACCAGCAGGATCACCCCGGCGGTGATCGACATGTCGGCGAGGTTGAACGGCGGCCAGGGCGGCAGGTCGATGAAATCGGTGACCGCGCCGGCCCGGATCCGGTCGGCCAGGTTGCCGACCGCGCCGCCGGCGAGCAGGCCGGTGGCGATCCACATCCCCGGCCGGGTCGGGTTGCGGGAGAAGAGATAGAGGACGATGCCGAGCGCGATCAGAGTCACCAGGACCAGCGGCGCGCCGCTGCCGCCGGCGAGGCCGAAGGCGACGCCGCGGTTGTGCGAGAGCGTCAGCCCGAGCGGGCCGAGGACGTCGATCTTCTCGCCCAGGGTGACGTGGCCCTCGATCACCGCCTTGGCGATCTGGTCGGCGACCAGGACGGCGAGGCAGACGGCTCCCGCCCGCCACCAGGCCCGCTTGGCCGCGCTCATCGCAGGATCGCGCCGACGATGATGCCCTGGGCCAGGATCAGGACGATGATCGCCAGGATCGGGGCGACGTCGAAGGCCATGCCGCCGGCGCCGATCGGCCGGGTCATGCGGCGGAAGACGTTGAGATAGGGGTTGGTCGACTCGGTGATGAAGTCGAGCACCGCCCGCAGCCATGGGTAGTACGGGACCCGCGGCACGAACGAGAGCAGCACGTTGATCAGGATCATCACGAAGTAGACGAGGAAGAGGGCGTTGACGTAGTCGGCGAAGCTGATCTTCGAGAGCAGGGCGAGGGTCATCCCCGCATCCTCTCCAGCGAGGCCTCGACGGCCGCCGCGAAGGCCTGCGCCGCGCCTTCACGGTCGAGGGCCTCGAGGCCCGCCTCGGTACTTCCTCCGGGCGAGGCGACCGCCTTGCGGACGTCGGCGGGATGGCGGACCCGCAGCAGCTCGGCGGTCCCGGCGGTCGTCTCGATCACCAGGTCGCGGGCCAGCTCCTCGTCGAGCCCGGCCGCCGCGCCCGCGTCGGCCAGCGCTTCCACCGCCAGTGCCAGATAGGCCGGGGCGCAGCCCATGATCGCCGTCGCCTCGTCGAAATCCCCGTCGGGCAGCTCGGCGACGTAACCGAGCAGGTCCAGCATCCCCCTGGTCTGCGCCGAGGCCTCGCCGACGACGCACATCACGCCCTTGCGGACCTCGACCCCGACGTTCGGCATCACCCGCAGCACTTCAGCGCCCGGGAACGCCGTTTGCAGCCGCGCCAGCGGCACCGCGGCGAGGATCGAGACGACCCGCTTCGCCGCCTGCAGGTCAGGCGCCACCTCGTCGAGCTTGGCGGGCTTGACGGCGACGACGACGAAGTCCGCCCGCGCGGCGATCTCCGTATTGGCAGCGACCTCACCGCCGAGCTCCTCGGCCAGCGCTCCGGCCCGGCCGGAGCCGCTGTCGGAGAACAGCATCGAGTCGAACTCACCGTCCCACCCGCGCGCCATAGCGGCGGCCATGCTGCCGGAACCGACGAAGCCAACGATCATGACCCGGAGACTATCCCCGGGCCATGATCGCCGGCCGCGAACCGGGCGGATCAGCCGCCCAGCAGGTCGAACAGGTCGGTGTGGTCGTTGGTCCCGAGCACAGCGAGGCCACCCGGCCCGCTGGCCCAGACCGGCACCACCGCACCGGTGTGCTGCCGGCTCGGCGGCGCCGCCACCGGCCCCGCCCC
>OUNO010012497.1_pt1 | contig 13454 bp, 21 predicted proteins | sample 1779811 | NCBI WGS metagenome assembly OUNO01 (sample SAMEA3914804, study PRJEB12502) | metagenome | biome: forest; material: soil | place: Canada | collected 2010-06-25 | depth 0.3 m | reverse complement strand
GTCTCGCCGCTCTCGGTCATCGTGCGGGTGACATAGCGTCCGCCGTAGACCCAGTAGATTCGCATCAGGTCGTCACCTCGGTTGAAGAAGCGGTGAGGAATTCCCGCCGGCACCCACGTCGCCTGCCCAGGCTCAAGGTCGAAGAGCTCATCACCTATCTGGGCTGTGGCGAGTCCTTCGAGGACGAAGACCGATTCTTCGACGTTGTGGCTGTGCAGCGGCAGGCCCTTACCGACCTGGAACTGAGTCTGACCCGTCGTTACGAGGTTCTGCTCGCTGTTCCACTTGCCGACGTACGGGATTGTCAGGACGCCATTGCCGCGGTCGAATGCGATGATCTTCGCCGGGTCCAGGATGAGGCTAGGTGCAGGTGGATACAGGGCCATTGTGGATTCCTTCGGGGCACTCGTTGGGTCAGGCGGGGCTGGGGAGTTGGCTGATCGCCGCGACGACGGCCGCGGTGAACTCGGTGGTCGTGCGGGTGCCGCCGACATCACGCGTGCGGCTCTTAGGATCGTCGAGGATCTTGTCGACGGTTGCGTGAATTGCCTGCGCGGCGGCGATGGACCTAGGGTCCTGGTTGCGTCGACCGATCCAGTCCAGGAGCATTGCGGCCGACAGAATCAACGACACTGGGTTGGCAATGTTCTGACCTGCGATGTCGGGCGCCGAGCCGTGTTGTGCCTGCGCAACGCAGACCTCGTCGCCTGCATTGATCGCTCCGCCGAGACCCAAGCTGCCCGACAGTTCAGATGCCTCGTCGGAGAGGATGTCGCCGAACATGTTGGTCGTGACGATGACGTCGAACGACGACGGCCGGCGGATGAGGGCCGCAGCAGTGGCATCGACGATGAGTTCCTCGAGTTCGACTTCTGGGAACTCCGCCGCAACCTTACGTACTTCTCGCAGGAAGAGACCGTCCGAGAGCTTGACCACGTTTGCCTTGTGTACGGCGGTTACTTTGTTGCGGCGACCGCGAGCCAACTCGAAAGCGGCGCGTGCGACACGCTCGGAGCCCCGAGCAGTGATCTTGCGAATCGAGAATGCGCTGTCCGCATCTGGCATGAACTCGCCCGAGCCGGCATACATATTTCGATCCGAGTAGAAGCCCTCGGTGTTTTCGCGGACGATGACGAGGTCCATCGGCTCCCGCAGGAAGGTGAGGTCTTCTCGAGAACGACACGGTCGGATGTTGGCATAGAGCTCGAACACAGTTCTCAGCTCGGCCGACGGATTGATGCCACCTTCGGCCCGGGTCGGGTAATCGTAGTGGGACACGGGCCCCAGGATCACTCCGTCAACTTCGGGAATTCGGGTCATGATGTCGTCGGCCAATGTGGTGCCGACTGCCGTCAAGCTTGCAAGACCGATCTCCCGCTGCTCGATCTCGATCCCCAGGCCAAACTTCTTGTCGACCGCAGACAGGACATCGAGCGTCGCTTCACTGATGTCAGGCCCGATTCCGTCACCGGGGAGCACGAGGATCTTCATCGCCCCTCCCCACTGTGGTGGAAGAACCGAATGCCTATGACCCGATTGCGTCCACCAGGCTCGAGGTGCAGCTCGGCGGCCTTGTCCCATTTCTCGAAATGGGGCGCAGCTCGGTGGGCCTCGAGTGCGTCCTCGTCGACATAGACCTCGAAGAGGAAATAGTGGAGCGGGTCTTCGACATTTCGCGAGACGTCGAAGTACAGGCAACCGGGCTCGTCTTCGAAGCTCCGCTTGGCATTCTCTTCGACTGCTGTGAGAAACCTCTCGACATGACCGGGGCGAACGCGGAGGTCGACTGAAAGCGTGATCACGATGCGTCCTTGCGCGTTGGAGCGGTCAAACCGGTGTGCCTGGCGCTGGTGAGCGATGATGCTGACATGCGTTTCCACTTTCGATTGCGTCGCAGCGATGTGTCGTCGTTCGCCGCGAAACAGGACTATGATGCGTACATGTATACATGTATACCAGAGGGATGGATCTGATGACACCTCAGCCGACTCGCACCTCGGGGGCACACTCCGTCTACACCGAGCTCAAGCGGCGCATCATGAACCTCGAACTGGAACCCGGCGAACGCCTGTACGAGCCCGCCCTGGCGGCCTCGCTTGAAGTAAGCCGCACCCCATTGCGCGAAGCGATTCGCCGTCTTACCTCGGAGAATCTGCTCGAGCAACAGCCAACCGGCGGCGTCGTCGTTCCACGGCTTGACTCGCGCGAGATCGAAGAGCTCTACGACGTTCGAGCATCACTCGAGGGCCTCATGGCACGCGAAGCATCACGTCGAGCGACCAAATCCGACCTTGCGGCTCTCGAGAACATACTCGCGCGAAACGCCGCAATGGTGCGATTCGCCGACGACGCCATGGACCTAGGCAAGCAACTCCATGATGCAATCGCCGATATCGCATCAAACCGCTGGGCGATCCGCCTTCACAATCAAATCGCCGATCAGATGGTGAGATATCGAGTCGTCACCAACAGTTCACAGGAACGCCGTGATGCCGCGCTGCAGGAACACAGGGACATCTGTGCTGCCGTCGCGTCGGGTGACGAAGACCGCGCGGCTACCGTGGCGTTCGAGCACGTTCTTGCGGCACGGGACCAGGCCCTGCGAGCCGTCGAGGGCGGGCGTTGACCCTCGGGGCCCTGATCCCGAAGTGACTCACTAGGTGGTCGCGGCGAAGTGACGCGGAGCGTCTTATGACACTTCAGTGGCAGTTCGAATGCGACCACGAACCGACGCATATGCGGCGACCCCGTCGCGCTCCGGGGCGGCAACGCGGATGACGGGCGGGCATCCCATCACGGGTGTCACGAGATCTCGAAGGGCATCGTTGTAGGCACGTTGCCTCTGCCGGCCGCCTGGGCCGAATCCGATCGCGGCCTTGTCACGCCGGTAACGGTCCGATCGTGGGGCCAACTCCCGACAGAGACTTTTGTACTCATGCAGATCGAAGCCGAGAGGGATTGTTGATGGGTAGAGATCGAGGGTCGCGAGCCGGAACGAGGTGAAGTGCTGGCTCTCGTCCACCTCGACGAGCACCCCGCTCTCGAGATGTAGGAAGTCGCCGGGCAAGGCGGTCATTCTTTTGGCGGCCACCTCAGACTCGATGCCGCCGAGGGTCTCGAAGATCGCTTGCATGGCTGGGACCACAGCGAGCGCCTCCTCAGGCAAACCCAGGTGACCACGTTGGTTCAACCACGGGATCTTGGCGCGCACCAGGTCAATGCCATCTTGTTCGGCTGCCGAGAGAAAAGCAGACTCGCAGTCACCTCTGGCCATACAGCAACCGTATCGGTGGAGTCGGACAAGCACACCGATCTACGCGGCGGTTTGGCGCTGCTCAGTGCCGGACTTCCCGCATGAGCAACACGCCACCTGAGTCTCCCGACGTTGAACCGGCGGTCTTGACCTCGATCATCGAATTCGCCGAGTCGTACGCGGCGTGGCTCGAGCATCATGCGGCTGAAGCGAGCGAACACGGTCACGATCCGAATTCGCAGACCAACCTGATCGAAGGCTGGCGGTTCGTCGCATTGGCTCTAACCGAGGCCCCGCTCTGAACCCAACTCCTTAGGTGCACCGGCATTGCGAACTGCCAACACAAGGTCTCAGTGCGACCAGCAGTCGCGATTGGTCTGTCGCGATGACCTAGACGTGTTTGAACGCGGCGGTATGACGCAGGTCCGAGCAGACGCTGGCCGGCTTCGCCGCGGCCTTGCGAACGATCGTCACTGACTGCGACCCTGATCGGATGGGGTTGGACGACGACACGATCTACGAAAGCACTCGCCGCTTCGAGGTCTGGACGTGGGGCGTTGGACATCGGGGGCTACTTCTTCGGAGTAACCCGGCTGCCGGCGCCCCGACCAGGATCGAACTTTGGTTCAAGCCCGCCTACGCCGTTTCCTTACCGTCATGGCTGGACGACATCCAAATCAGCCGAACGAGTGATTCGGCGCGGAAGCGTGCGACGGAAGTCCTCGGACGCACTCTCGCCGACTATGAGGACCTCTTCGTTGTTCGCAGCCGCCAAGGCTTCGGCTGGGTGGTTGCTGGTGGGGTTCACGGGCGGGAGGACGACAACGAATACGATGCGCCCACCATGTTCGATGGTTGGGAGGCCGGTCCAGACGTACGAACTCTATTCAGTTCCGCACGCGGCTAAGACCTGCGGTCAAGGCACCTCCAGCACGAGCGCGCGCAAGCGGCAGATAGACGCAGGCTTCGATAGGAAGTTTTGACGCGGAGGCGGGACGCAAGAGCGCAAGAGTAAGGCGCGTGAGCGACGACAAATTGCACCTAATACCCGACACCGTCCTCGACCGACTCGAGATGCTCAGCGCTCGCTGCGACCCTGGTCCGTGGACCGCGAGTGTCGAAGGCAGGGATCACGAGTCCGGCGACGACTTCATAATCACAGGCACCGAAGGCGACCGCGGCGAGGACATCTATGTCACGCGTGACAGCGGCCCGGCAAGTGCTGCCTGCCTGGACCTCATCGCCGAAGCTCGAACCTACCTACCCGCTCTTATCGCAGAACTACGCGAGCGTCGTTCTGAGTCGCAGGTCAACTAGCTGGTCTGCAGGTGAGGTCGCGGCGGTATGACGCAGGTCTTGAGCACGCGGGCCGCTGCACGAGCGGACGTACACGAGCGCTCTTTGGTGGCATCATCACGTCATGACCAACCATGAGGATTCGCACCACAGCCCGCTTCGCGATCTGATGGCCGAGGCGACGGGGCGCGCATATACCGCCTTCGAGACTCTGGACTCGGCGAAGGCGGATCCGGATGGTGCGGTAGTCCTCGAAGGTGATGACGGCGGACAACTCTATGTCGTCGTCCCAGCGCGCCAGGTTCTGTGCCCAGAAGAAGCGCTCGGTCAGTTGCTTCGTGACTTGGACGCGATCAGCTGGCCCGGAAACGACGACGATATGGCGCGCGTTGTGTACGAACGCCGGCCCGTCGGTGCGCCGGTCGCGGGCGGAATGGGTGGTGCCGTTGTAGGTTCCAATGCGTGGATCCACCCTAAGATAGAGCGACTCGGTTTGAGTGACGAGATTCGTGCTGTTATCAGCGGCCAGTTGGTGCGGCTCTCGGCCGAGAGCCGAGCGAAGCGCCGCGCCTGACCGGTCCCTGCGCGCGTGGGATCGGTGGACCGGATGTCGGCATGAGAGCGCCTGATGCGGCGATATGACGCAGGGCCGGCTCGCGCGATCGGAACGATGGTGGGCAACACAAGCGGGCTTGGCAGAACCGAACCTTAACGCCAATTATCTGCAACCCCTTGGCCGCGCGGTTGGGCGATAGCATCGACGCATGTCGGTCCCCAGAGCTCGTTTCTACATCACGCTTCTGCTCGGTCTGGTAGCAGGACTCATATCTGCATTGCGGTTTGCGGACAGCCAGCCGGCTCCAGGATTCATTTTCGCTCTGTGCTCCCTAGCGTTCTTGGCGCTCCTTCCACGGCGTTGGCGCGCGTGGCACGAACTCAGTTCCCCGCGCTCGTCTGACTAGTAATGGGACTGTGCGGGCCGGGCTGCGGTGCGCGTCGGAGTGATGCACGGCGTGTAAGCCGAGCGACTCAGAGCGTGAAGGGCGAGACGTAGACAACGTCTTCGAGACCGACCCGACCCAACGCGGACGCGTTGGTCAGATGGCCATCGAATGGCCCGATCTTGGTTATCGTGCCGCCACCGCGAAAGACGAGCTGGAGGCCGTGTTCGCGTTCCCATGAGCATTCGCACTCAACCGAGACGTAGACCTGACCGTCAACATCGCGATCAACGTGAAATTCGCGACCGAACGATACGTACTCCCAGACGAGCTCGGGTTCTGCGATCTCAGCAAGCTCCAACTCCCAACCCTGCTCCCGAAATAGGCGGACGGTGTCGCCGTAGTAGGCATGAACCGCGGCGCTGGCGGCGGGCAACGCGCTACCGCTATTCAAGAATGTTTCTATCGCGCGATGCACCGCGGGCTCGTCCTCGTCCGCTAGACAATCCTGTGAGACGACAATCTGCCCCTCGGCTCCTCCAAGAGCAGACGCCGTGACGGGAGCGCTGTAATACCAACCAAGACTCTCGTCCAGCGTCAATGGACCCACACCTGGCATCTCCATGCAGTCACCCTTTCACGAGCCGATGCGGCTCTGGGCAGAAGCGGCGGATAGACGCAGGTCTAACTTCACGAGTGTGATCCGGCGCTGTCTGAACGCTGGCGGGCCTGGCAGGCAGAAGTCATGGAGTCGAGCTGAAGGTTTCCGCCTGGAGGAACCTTCCGGTTTGGGCGTCGATCGCGTTCCAGAGGTACGAGGTGTACGAAGGTGTCGTCTGAACGGTCCGAGGCTTGTCGACTGGACCTGACTCAAACGGGTAAGGGTCACGGGCAATCACCAACCACACGAGCCTTTCTTGCATCGATGGGTGCACGACTCCGGCCGAATCTATTCGGCCGCTGTTGGCGTTGGTGATGCGAACCAACGCAATCTCGGTCACGAGTGCGCGCTGACGGGGTGTGCCTCGGGCCAGGACAGAGTGCTCGCTGATTTTCGGCTTGGTCCCACCATTGACCAAGGTCGTCGTGAGGCCGTTGTGGTTCAGTACCCGGAATGTGGGTGCGGACAGGTGATGGGCGACTGCGTGATCCGCCGGTGACCAACGGCTTGATCCGCAAAGCGTGGTCCCTACGGCGGGTCCACCTGAAAGGCACTGTCCGTCTTTGAGGGTCCTCCCTTTGAGGGGCTCATCGAGCTCGACTTTGTAAGGAACGAGCTCGTTGCTTTCGCAGTTTGCGATCCCGTCGTTCTTCGGGGTCACGTGGAACGTGACGATGATCTGGGATTTCGCGAACTGAACAACTGGCTTAGCGACTTTGCCGGTCACCCCACCGTTGCAGTCGAGTCGCGTGACAATGGCTATAAACGTCGACGACGAGTTGTTCAATCGCTGACCCCGTGCAAGTTCCCATACCCCCGGTGAACCGTTTGCATCGAACTTCCCCGCCGATCTTGACCCGCGGTCACCGTCAGCGGACTCAAACCCAGAGGTGCATGCCGACAACGAAAGGGCAACGACGCAAGCCGCGACTAGCCCGATCCGAAAGGTCCCCATGCACTAACTATGTCCGGCCACCAGCAGTTCGTCTCATGATTTCGGGACCTGGCCTCGTCATCCGATAGTGGGCCTCTATGTGAGATCGCGGCGAATTGACGCAGGTGGGACCGCGATGGCGGGCGACCAGGGCCGGCCAAGCTTTTAGAGTCCTTTAGACAACAAAAGAGTGCTTCAGACCCCTCCCCCGTAGAAGTGGCGGTATGACGCGGGTCCGACCTTCAGGGTCGGCGCTTGCGCAAAGAGCGAGTACTGAGGTTGGCCACTCACGGGTTCTTGAAAACGTCGTGGTCGCCGACGCGTCGCCATTGAACGGCGAGTTCGTTGTCGATGGTGACGAACTCAAACGTCGCGCGGCCGTCAGGGCTGGCGAACGGCCAAGTCATCTCAAGGACTCCGTGGGCTGATCGGACCGACTTAACCCGGAGCGAGGCTGGCCAAGCGGTTGCCGGATCTACGGCGAAGGCATCGCATGCGGGTACAAATCTGTCTCGTACGACCTTCTTGAACTCGGTCGCATGCTCTGCCTTCAAGCGTCGGTAGTCACTGTCGAAGGCTGGGGTGGTTACGAACTTCACTCCGCGTCGAGTTTGTCGAGGTGGGTCAGGAAGTCGTCGCCGCTTTCGTGAACGGTGACTCGTCCGGCCGCCACGTGCTCGTCGACCTCGCGCTCACGCTGCTGCCAGTGCTCAGACCAGAACCATGCCTGGTCAGCGGGAACGGGAAGGGCTGGTCGCAGTTCTATGACGCCGTCGGCGCGTTCGGTGATCTCGAGCTGCGCTCCGGGCTCGTCCAGATGCAGACGCTGACGCAGCTCAGCGGGCAGCGAAATGACGCCACGGCGCTGCAGCCCGACGTAGCCGTGGAATCCCTGAGTCTCTGCAGTCATATATCAATTGTGTCACGCACACGGATATGCAGCAAGACGGCTTTTCTGCAACCACTCGAGAACGGCGGGACGTCGGCCAACTGCTCCGTCACCTATGGGAAATCAGTCCTGCACCAGCGCGAGGTAGTCATAGGCCTGCGACGTAGGCGGTGAGGAAATGGACTCCGTGGCGGTCCAGGTTGCCGCGCGCCCGGTCATAGTGCTCAGTCGTGCGCGGATCAGCGTGCCGGGCCAGAATTTGTGATCCCGCCGGCGCTATGGCGTAAGTCCGACTGAGCCAAGCCAGGTGTTGGGTGAGCACGTTTTTCACACGTGGCACGCCCGCGAATCAAAACTGCGATGCTGAGCGCATGGCTTTGGGGCGACGAGAGCGTTTGCAGCAGCAGAATCGCAGCCTCGACCCCTATCGGAACCAAGTAGCGGAACTTGCTCACCCTGAGGAAGTCGGCGGCTTTCTGTTCACGTCGGTTACAACCGAGTGGAACCAGAGATCCGGCGTCCTTCGGTGGCGACGCTACGTCTGTCCGCGCGAAGCCGTCTTGTGGGAGGTCGCGACTCTCTTCCCTGATCGCCCACCTGCGTGGGTCGATGGTCTGAGCGACCCCGGAGAGGAGTTCGTGAGTGAAGTTGAGCGCGGCACTTTCGAGTTTGCCGGAGTCACATTCGAGGTCCGCTGGTTGCATGGAGCGGAGCTCGTGTCTGCAAAGCGTCGTTGTGGGATTCGCTAGCGTGAACTTCTACCTACAGGAGTTCGCGGCGATAAGACGCGCGCTGAGGCCAATGAACTGTCAGGGCGTCGACCAGCAGTACAGCTCCTCGGCGGAGCCTCGGGCTCGCCGGGCCAGCGACGACAGATCGGTGATCCAGATGGCTGCGACCTCGGCGGGGTAGTCGCCGTACTGTTCTGCCGCCCACAAGGCTGCGAACGTCGTGATCCTCGTCGGATCGATGTCGGCGAGCCCGTCACGCACCTGGGTAGCGAGCCGTTCCACTCCCGGATCGGTCAACCAGGGTGATGTCCCGTCCACCGGCGGTGGTGTGTCCGCTGGCGGCCACAGCCCCGTGCTGGTCGTAGGTCCTCGTTCGTACGGTCGGCCTTGGGCGATTGCCAGGAGTTGCTCGAGATGTGGATCCGGGAAGATCCCCTTGGTCGAGACGCCGTCCATGGCCGGTCTCTCGCCGGTGACCGAGTTGAGGGGACCATTCACTAGCGAGTGAGTGTCGCGAGCGATGCAATCGTCGGTTGCTCGAAAGTAGTCGAAGTAGACACCCATCTTTGCCTCCTGCCGAAAAGGCTAGCCTGAAAGGTTGAGACAGGACTGGATGTTCTTCTGGGCGGAGTCGCGGCGCATAGACGCACAAGCCGTCGATCATCTTCGGCGTGGATGGGCATTAGTCAGGGGTCGTTGGAAAAGGCCATAAATCCAGTCTGAAACTGATAGACAGAGCGCCTTGTGGGCCCGATGGGCGGGACCCGCGGAAGCGAAGGGTCCAACGATGGAATACGTGGTTATCCAAGTGACGCTCAAGGAGAAGTTCCTCGGGACAAAGTCTGGCAACCTCTCCGAGCTCGAGGTGGCGATCAACAATCAGGCTGCAAAGGGATACCGCCTGCACACGATCACGACTGCGTCCGCGAAGAGTTCTGGTTTGGGTGGTGGTGACCGGATTCAGGCGACGATGGTCTTCGAAAAACTCAACTGAGTGAGCGACACCCGAACGCGATACGTCCTAGTCACCGTGCGGGTCCGTCAATTGCTAGAGGTCGGTGTCGAGTCGTATCTGTTCGAGGTCAAGCTCGACGCCAATGTCGAAGCTGAGGTGATGGTCGCGGCGATTTGACGCAGGTTTTCGATGGATTGACCTGTGGTACTACCTGTAGTACCATCAAGGAGTGCCAAGCGTTGCCAAGATTCTCGAAGCGATGCGAAACAACTCTAAGAACGTCAAGTACCAGGACCTCCTCAAAGTCTGTGTCGACTACTTCGGAGAGCCCCGCACCACAGGGGCTCACACGCCGTATTCAAGATGCCTTGGGCCGGCGACCCGAGGGTCAACATCCAAGACGACAAAGGCAAAGCGAAGTCCTACCAGGTACTCCAAGTCCTAGCGGCAATCGACAAGATCGATGATGAAGGGAAGCAATCATGAGCAAGGTCGCAGAAAAGCCGAGCCTCGCAGATCGATTCTCGTACTCGGTCAGCTGGTCGGACGACGACGAGGGCTTCGTGGCGACGGTGGCTGAGTTCCCGTCCTTGTCATGGATTGCCGAAGGACGCCGGACAGCCGAAGACGGCCTAGTCGCTTTGGTCACCGAGGTGCTTGAAGACATGGGTCAATCTGGTGAACCAACCCCTGAACCCTTTGGTCAAAGAACATTCTCTGGCAAGTTCAACCTGCGCCTGCCCGTTGGGCTACACCGGGAACTCGCTCTGAAAGCTGAGCGCGAACATCAGAGCTTGAACACTCTCGTTGTCAGCCTGTTGGCTCGGCGCTCCTAGCCAACTCCAAACCCCAACTCCTCACCTCCACGCGGAGAAGTCTGTCGACCCGCAACGCGGCGGTATGGGGCACCCCACACCCACGCGTGAACGAGCGGATCACGGCATGCGCGGATGCTCGTGTTCCTCCCTGCAATGATTGCCCAATGCCCGACGTGAAGATTGGCACCGGTGACACATGTCTGGTGCTGACGTCGCTCGACCCAATAGACGCCCCTCCGCAGTCTCTGACGGTGGAGCTCCGCCTTGATGGACTTGCTGCCACTGTCGTCGTTGTACACCATTACGCGTCAGGCTTCCGAGACTTGGTCGACTTCTTCGAGCAGCAGGCGTATGACTGGCGCGGCTGGGACGGGGTTCGACAATGGGAGTCCCTTGAAGGCGAGTTGAAAATCGAGTCTCGTCACGAGTATGGCCACGTGCAGCTGCGGGTCACTGTGCGAAAGATTCTGCCCGACTGGGGAAACGACGGTTGGGTCGCAACCGGCGACTTGACGATCGAGCCCGGCGAACAATTGACGCGTATCGCGGCCGACCTGGGGGCGCTCGCGGCCGGTTGACAAGCCTCCAAGCTGGCATCCGCTATGCGGCGGACTGACGCAGACCGCAACGCGGCGGGGACCCTGAAGTCGAGCGGGAGGGCGATCTAGCCTCCGCGCTTTGTCAGGAGTGACCGACATGATCTCAGCATGGATGTGTTCGACACCGAGCCCTACTCTGGGCTGGTTCCCCGGCGCTGGCTACGAGTTGCAGCGTGCGCTGAGTTACTTGCGATAACGTTCGCCACACCAGCGCGAGAGTGGTGGTTTGATCAGGCCGAACGGCACCTTCACCACGAGATGCAGCCGCTCATCGACCGGCTCATCCAACAGACCGAGCCGTCTGCGCCAAGTTCATCTCACCCGCTACCCGCAGCCGACTGATTCGGTCCGATTCCTGTCGTAGGACTGTGGGACGCTGAAGTCTGCGAACCCGAACTCAGTCATCCGGGTGACCGCCTATGCCGTTGGCGGCATCTGGTCGATCGCAGCTGCAGCGTCTGGCTTGCAGTTCGATGACACCGAGACGAAAATTTTGGGCTTCCTGCCGATCGCCGGTTGAGCCTGTCCCCTCTGAACACTGCGAGGACGTTGCGACTATGCCAGAGTGGGGCACCGGTTTAGAAGCGTGTTGTCGAGCCAGTCGAATATGACTTGGTGCATCCGTGCCATCGATCCGACGTGGCAGTGTTCGCCGGCCCCTTCGGCTGTGGTGAAGCGGGCAAGGGTGGTGGCTGCGGTCATCTTCGTGGCGAGTAAAGCTGGTTGGCCCTTGAGGAACTGGTCTTCCTCGGCGTCCATGATCAGGGTCGGTGCGCTGATGCGGCCGGCAATTCCGACGAGCGCGTATGGGGGCGTGCGCCTGATGAAGTCGCAATAGCTGGTGCCGCCCATGGTCCATACGCCGTTGTCGAGGCCCCACCGGATCTGAGTGTTGCGGGATGCTTTCACGCGTAGAAGTCGTTCAGGCACTCGGTCTTTGCCGGCCAGGATTCGTCTCATGATGGGGGCGGGGATTTGGTTGCGGTAGGCCTGGTGGAAGTCGTAGATGCCGTCGTCGAGGATGAGCGTGGCGGCACGTGGGTCGAATGCTGCGGCGCGGGCGACGAGATAGGCGCCCATGCTGTAGCCGAAGTGGGCAATGGCAGTCGGGTCGACCTCGGGCAGCGCCAGCGCGAAATCCACTACCGGAGTGAGGACGTTCTCCCAGTCGGGCCGGAACGTTAGTCGTTGTTCACGGATCACCGCGCCCTGGCCTGGCCCGTCGTAGGCGAGCACGTTGTATCCACGGTCGAGGGCGGCGGCAGCGATGGCGAACCACGACTCCTCGGCAGTCGAGTCGTAGCCGTTGGTGTAGATCACGGTCGGGCGGGGCGTGCCGGAGTCATCGACAAGGAACAGGTAGCCGGGCAGTGTGGTGCTCTCGTAGGGAATTGAGATCTGGTCGACCGGGTGATCCATGAGGGTCGTGGCTGTGAGGAAGGTCTTGCGGGACAGGCGCGAGAGAGCCTGCACGTCTGGGTCGTCTGCCGGGTTTGCCCGTTGGAAGAACTCGGCAGTGCGGTAGTAGTTCGACGCCCGGAGGTAGGCGTGTCGTGCGCTGACTCGGTGGCCTTGTTCTGCGGATGCGTCGGCGATGGCGTGAACGCGTTCGGCGGTGGCGCGCCAGCCGCGGAGCCAGGAGTCCTCGTCGCCGTCGCGGATCGTACGGGCGGTGGCGATCACTTCGCCAAGATCCGCTCCGTTGTACGGCGCAGCGCCTGCTGCGCGCAGGGTCTCAAAGGAGAACGACTTGTTGTGGAACAGGAAGGTCATGGCAAACTCCGTCGATACGGTGGCGTCTCGTCGCACGCAATCTAACCCGAAGATCGACAGAACGCAACCGTATCGTCGCTGCTTCGCGCTACAGTGTCGCCGTGACTGAAACCTCAAACCGCCGTCGGCGCCCGCCCGCCGGCGCGGCGGTGCTTCAGCCAGATGTCACTGACGCCATCCGGCGAGCTGTCTTCGACGAGCTCGCCGAAGTCGGCTACGGCCGCCTTGCGATTGAAGGTGTTGCCCGACGGGCGGGTGTAGGCAAGACCGCGCTCTACCGGCGATGGCCGTCCAAGCGAGAGATGGTCGTCGACATCGTTTCCGAGGCCGCATTGGCGGTGACGCCGATGATCGACACCGGATCGTTGCTCGGCGATGTCGAAGGCTTCTTGCAGGACGCGGCACTACTGCTCCGCGACCCGATCTATGGTGCGATCGTGACGGATCTGATCGCAGAAGGCGCCAGAAATTCAGAGTTGGCAGCAGAGCTTCTTGCCAAGATTCGCGATCCGCGTCGAGCAAGGGCCGCGGAGTTGATCGAGCGCGCGATCGGCCGAAACGAGGTACCGAAGTCGGTGGACATGGAGATCGCGCTCGACTGCCT
>OUNO010001018.1_pt6 | contig 13468 bp, 10 predicted proteins | sample 1779811 | NCBI WGS metagenome assembly OUNO01 (sample SAMEA3914804, study PRJEB12502) | metagenome | biome: forest; material: soil | place: Canada | collected 2010-06-25 | depth 0.3 m | reverse complement strand
GTTGTCGAGCCGCGCTTCGGCCGCCGCCTGCACGGTCGCGTCGAGGTCGTCGGTGCCGAGCAGGATGAACGGGTCCGAGCCGCCGAGCTCGAGCACGACCTTCTTCAAGTTGCGCCCGGCGATCTCGGCGACGGCGCCGCCGGCGCGCTCAGAACCCGTGACCGAGACGCCGTGCACGCGCGGGTCGGCGATCACCCACTCGATCTGCTCGTTGGTCGCGTAGATGTTCTCGTAGGCGCCCGCGGGGAACCCGGCGTCGCTGAACATCTGCGCCATCGCCTCGGCCGATTCCGGGCACTGCGGCGCGTGCTTGAGCAGGATCGGGTTGCCGATCACCAGGTTCGGCCCGGCGAAACGGGACACTTGGTAGTAGGGAAAGTTCCAGGGCATGATCCCGAGCAGGACGCCAAAGCTGCTGCGGCGGACCAGCGCCGTGCCCTCGCCGCCGAGCAGCTCGATCGGCTCATCGGCCATCAGGGCCTCGGCGTTGTCGGCGTAGTACTCGTAGATCGCGGCGGCGAAGTCGACCTCGCCCAGCGCCTGCTCGGTCGGCTTGCCCATCTCGCGGACGATGATCTCGGCCAGCTGCTGGCGGCGCTCGGTGTGAAGCTCGCCGACTTTGCGGACGAGCGCGGCGCGCTCCGCCACGGTGGAGGAGCCCGACCAGGTCCGGGAGGCCTCGGCGGCCCGATCGATCGCGGCGCGGAGCTCGGCGTCGCTGATCTCCGGGTACTCCTTGACCTTCTCGCCGGTGGCTGGATTGACTACCGCGTAAGTGCTCATTCAGCTCTCCCTGTGGATGTCTGTATCGGGTCCCGAAATCATTGAAGCAACCGGCGGGCTCATACCCCCGCCGCTTCCAGGCCGAGGGCCTCCTCGACCGGCACGAAATCCATTCCCACGCCTTCGGCCACCGCCGCGTGGGTCACCTTGCCGGCGGCGACGTTGACGCCGGGGCGCAGGCCCGGGTCGCGCCGGATCGCCTCGGCGACGCCGAGGTCGGCGAGCGCGATCGCGTAGGGCAGGGTCGCGTTGGTCAGCGCGTGGGTCGAGGTGATCGGCACCGCGCCGGGCATGTTGGCGACGCAGTAGTGGGTGATCCCGTCGACCTCGAAGGTCGGGTCGTGGTGGGTCGTCGGCCGCGAGGTCTCGAAGCAGCCGCCCTGGTCGATCGCGACGTCGACCATCACCGCGCCGGGCTTCATCAGCGCCAGCTGGTCGCGGCGGACGACGAACGGGGCCCGCGCCCCGTGGACGAGCACGGCGCCGATCACGAGGTCGGCGCGCGGCAGCATCTCCTCGACCGCGAGCGTCGTCGAGTAGACGGTCGAGCAGCGCCCGCCGAAGACGACCTCCAGTTCCCGCAGGCGGTCGATCGAGCGATCGAAGACGAAGACGTCGGCCTCCATCCCGATCGCGATGAAGGCGGCGTTCATGCCGACCACGCCGCCGCCGATCACCATCACGTTGGCGGCCGCCACCCCAGGGACGCCACCGAGCAGGATGCCGCGGCCGCCGTGCGGCTTCTCCAGCGCGTGGGCACCCGCCTGGGTGGCGATCTTGCCGGCGATCTCGCTCATCGGCGCCAGCAGCGGCAAGCGGCCGTGGGCGTCCTCGACGGTCTCGTAGGCGATCGCGGTGACGCCGCTCTCGCACAGCCCCTTCGTCTGCTCGGGGTCGGGCGCCAGGTGCAGGTAGGTGAAGAGCAGCTGACCGGGGCGCAGCATCGCGATCTCACTCGCCTGCAGCTCCTTGACGTGGAGGATCATCTCCGCCTCGGCGAAGACCCCGGCGGCGTCGGCGACGATCGTCGCGCCCTGGGCCTCGTAGTCGGCGTCGCTGATCGCGCTGCCATCGCCGGCACCGGCCTGGACCAGCACCTGGTGCCCGTGCTCCGACATTTCCCGGACCCCGGCCGGCGTCACCGCGACCCGGTACTCGTCCGACTTGATCTCCGTCGGGATGCCAACTCTCATCCGATCAACTCCCTCGCTCGCAGGGCCAGCCAAAACTCGATCCGGTCGTGGGCGCGCGAGAGGTCGCGGCCGGTCAGCTCCTCGACCTTGCGCATCCGGTAGCGCAGCGTGTGGCGGTGGCAGTAGACCTCGCGCGCCGCTTTCTCCCACTGGCCGTTCTGCTCGATGAAGGCCTCCAGCGAGCGCAACAGCTCGCCGCCGTACTCCTCGTCGCCCGCCTCGATCGGGCCGAGCACGCTTTCGCAGTACAAACCGAGCGCGTCGTCGTCCTGGATCGAGAGCAGCAGGGTGAAGGCGCCGAGGTCGCGCCAGGAGGCGACCTCCGGGGCGGTGCCGTTGTCGAGCGCGGTCGCCTCCAGCGCGCAGCGCGCTTCGTGGAAGGAGTGGCGCAGGCTCTCGGGCGAGGCCGAGCGGCTAGCGGCGGCGCGGACGATGCCGCGTTCGGGGCTGAGCGCCCGGCGGGCGTCGGCGGCGACGTCGATCGGGTCGCGGTCGGCGGCATCGACGACGGCGCAGAGCAGTTCGCGGCCGCCGGTCTCGTGCGGCGCGACGACCGCCGGGCAGGCGTCGGCGGCGAGCGCCCTTTCCAGCGCGCCGGCGGCGTCGGCGGGGTGGTCGAGGGAGAAGACGAGCACCGCCGCCTCCTCGCCGATCCCGAACGGCTCCAAGCGGCGGCGCAGCTCGGTCGCCTCCATCCGCCCGCCCAGCGCCCCGGCGAGGACGTCGCCGGCAAGCCGGCGCTCGGTCTCGCGGGCGACCCGGCGGCGCATCAGCTCGAGCGCGACGACGGCGACCGCCTGCTGCAGGATCAGCCGCTCGAAATCACCGAGGCCGCCGGAGTCGCGGACGATCACGACCCAGGCCTGCGGCGGCCCGCCACCGGGGGAGATCACCGGATGGGCCAGCGCCCGCCCGGCGACCGAGGGGTGCGAGGGGACGAAGGGGTGCCCGTCGGCGGCGTGGGCGAGCGCCTCCTTGCGGACGGCGCCGATCGCGTCGGCGGAGAGCTGGCGCCGGAACCCGCGGCCGGCGAGGCGCTCGCCGCGGCCGTCGAGGATCGCCACCGTGCCGCCCACCGCGGAAGCGATCGTCGCCGCGATTTCCTCCAGCCCGCGCTCCTCGAGGACCAGCCGCTCGAGCCGCCGCTGCACGGCGATGCCGCGCTGCAGGACCTCGTACTGCTCGTTGACGAGCTTGGCGAAGGCCTTCTCGGTGATCGCGATGAAGGGCGTCGAGTAGGGCACCTCGAAGAGCGGGAAGTCGCGCTTCTCGGCCTCCTCGACCAGCGCTTTCGGCAGTTTGCGGTGGCTGAAGCCCGTCCCGAAGCCGAGCCCGGCGAGGTTGCGATCGGCGAGCAGGCTGACGAAGGAGCGCTGCTTGGCGGCCGTGTCGAGCGGGATCCCGGTGGTCAGCATCAGCTCACCGCCCGAGAGCCAGGGCGTCGGGTCCTGCAGCTCGGAGATGTGGACCCAGCGAACCGGCGCCTCCACGGCTTTGGCACCGGCCGCGAGGTCGAGGTCCAGTTCGTCGAGCAGGCTCTGGACGGTGAGCACAGCGCCCTAGCGGACGACCTGGTCCCAGGCCTCGGCGAGCACGCGGCTGAGCACGTCGTGAATCTCTTCGAACTGCTCGGTGTCGGCGATCAGCGGCGGCGCCAGCTGGATCACCGGGTCGCCGCGATCGTCGGCGCGGCAGATCAGGCCGTTTTTGTAGAGCTCGCCGGAGAGGAAGCCGCGCAGCAGACGCTCGGACTCCTCGTCGTTGAAGCTCTCTTTCGTTTCCTTGTCTTTGACCAGCTCGACCGCGTGGAAGTAGCCGGCGCCGCGCACGTCGCCGACGATCGGCAGCTCGCGCAGGCTCTCCAGCATCTGCCGGAACTCGCCCTCTTTGGCGAGCACGTGCCCGCAGAGGTCCTCGCGCTCGTAGACGTCGAGGTTGGCCATCGCGATCGCGGCGGCGATCGGGTGGCCGGCGAAGGTGAAGCCGTGGGCGAAGGAGGCGTCGCCCTGCATGAACGGCTCGGCGACCTTGTCGGAGGCGATCACCCCGCCCATCGGGGCGTAGGCCGAGGTCAGAGCCTTGGCGACGGTGATGATGTCCGGGACGTAGTCGAAGCGTTCGCAGCCGAAGTAGTGGCCGAGGCGGCCCCAGGCGCAGATCACCTCGTCGGAGATCATCAGGACGTCGTAGCGGTCGCAGATCTCGCGCACCTGCTGGAAGTAGCCGTCGGGCGGGACGAAGCAGCCACCGGCGTTCTGAACCGGCTCGAGGATCACCGCGGCGACGCTCTCGGGCCCCTCGAAGACGATCCGCTCCTCGATCGCATCGGCGGCCCAGCTCGGCTCGCGATCGTCGGGCCAGCGGTACATGTTGGTGTTTGGGACGTGACAGCCACCCGGGGTCATCGGTTCGAACTGGGTCCGCAGCTCGGTGATCCCGGTCGCCGAGAGCGCCCCCATCGAGGTGCCGTGGTAGGCGACCTCGCGGGCGATCAGCTTGTGCTTCTGGCCTTTGCCGTGCATGCGGTGGTAGTTGCGGGCGAGCTTGATCGCCGACTCCACCGCCTCCGAGCCGCCGGAGGTGAAGAAGACGCGGTTGAGGTCGGCCGGAGCCAGCGCGGCGATCCGCGCCGCGAGTTCGATCGCCCGCGGGTGGGCATAGCTCCAGAGCGTGTAGAAGTCGAGCTCTTCGACCTGGCGGGCAGCGGCCTCGCCGTACTCGGTGCGGCCATGGCCGGCGTTGACGCAGAAGAGACCGGAGAGGCCGTCGAGGTAGCGCTTGCCGTGGTTGTCGTAGACGTAACAGCCGTCGGCGCGGGAGATGATCGGGATCTCGTGATCGGCGTCATAGCCGCCCATCCGTGAAAAGTGCATCCAGAGATGGCGTTTCGCCAGCTCCTGAAGTTCGGTGTCAACTGGTGCCTGCGACGCGGTGGCCATGCCGCTCTCCTCTCGTACTACGACGATATGGACAAAGCTAGACCCAAGATGGCACAGAAGCAAGTGGTCATTGGGTCAAGTAAAGCCGCCGGACTTATACAGAACGTACAAGCCAAGACTGTGCTTTTGGGACATTTGCCACTTGCGTAGTGGTCCGCTGGGGCTTACCGTCGCCTGAAAGGGCCGCCGGTCCGCGAGGGCCACGAGAGGAGACGGATAGTGGAGAGCGCCGCAGTTCCCAGCCCCACCGCACCGGCCGCCGGCAGCGTCGAAGACAAGGGGCTGAAGAAGAACGCGATCGGCTTCGTCTCCAGCGTCGTCATCGGCGTCGCCTCGACCGCCCCCGGCTACAGCCTCGCCGCGACGCTTGGCTTCGTCGCCGCCGCGGTCGCCCTGCAGTCGCCGGCGATCCTGCTGATCAGCTTCATCCCGATGTTCCTCGTCGCCGGCGGCTACTACTACCTCAACAAAGCCGACCCGGACTGCGGCACCAGCTTCTCCTGGGTGACCAAGGCGATGGGCCCGCAGCTCGGCTGGATCGCCGGCTGGACGATCGTCGTCGCCGACATCATCGTGATGGCCAACCTGGCCCAGATCGCCGGGCTCTACAGCTTCGAGCTCTTCGGCTGGACGGCCGCCGCCGAATCGACCGTGGCGGTGACCGCGGTGGGCGTCGTCTGGATCGTGATCATGACCGCGATCGTGGTGATCGGGATCGAGCTCTCGGCCCGCACCCAGGTCGGGCTGCTGGCGGCGGAGATCTTCACCCTGGCGTTGTTCTCGATCGTCGCCCTGATCAAGGTCTACTCCGGCGACGCCTCCGACGCCTCGATCCACCCCAGCCTTTCCTGGATCAACCCGTTCTCCCTGAGCCCAAGCGAGATCTCGGCCGGGATGCTCTTAGCCGTCTTCATCTACTGGGGCTGGGACACGACCGCGACGGTCAACGAGGAGACCGAGGACCCCGGTGAGGCGCCGGGCAAGGCGACCGTGATCAGCACCCTGATCCTGCTCGGCATCTACATCGTCGTCGCCGTCGCCGCCCAGTCCTACGCCGGCGTCGACAACCTGATCAAAAACCAGGAAGACGTGCTCAGCTCGCTGGGAACCGAAGTCTTCGGCTCGCCGTTAGACAAGATCCTGATCATCGCCGTGCTGACCTCGGCGGCGGCATCGACGCAGACGACGATCCTGCCCACCGCCAGAACCACGCTCTCGATGGCCCGGGCCAAGGCGATGCCGCAGAGCCTCGGCAAGGTCCACCCCCGCTTTCTCACCCCGCACATCTCGACGATCCTGATGGGCGGGCTCTCGATCGTCTGGTACGTCGGCCTGACGATCGTCAGCGAAGACATCCTCTTCGACTCGCTCGCCGCCCTGGGCCTGATGATCGCCTTCTACATCGGCATCACCGGCTTCGCCTGCACGATCTATTACCGGCGCGAGCTCTTCCGCAGCGTCAAGAACTTCTTCTTCATCGGCGTCGGACCGTCGCTCGGCGGCCTGATCCTCTTTTACCTGCTGATCAAGAACGGGATCGAACTCTCCGACCCGGCCAACTCGGAATCCGGCAACTCCTGGTTCGGGATCGGGCCGCCGCTGGTGATCGCGATCTTCTTCCTCGTCCTCGGATTCCTCCTGATGTGGGTCCAGTGGCGCAAGTTCCCGGCCTTCTTCAAGCGCAAGCCCGAGGTCGTACCGGCCGGCTTCCTCGAGGGCGAAGCACCGGCTCCCGGCCCGACTGGAGTGGCTGACTGATGAGCGAGATCGTGGTCGGATACGACGGCTCGGCCTGCGGCGACGCGGCCCTGACCGAGGCCCTGGGTATCGCCGGCGAGCTGGGCGACAGCGTCGTCGTCGTCTTCGGCTACGCGCCCCCCGGGCTGTGGGGCGGCGAGATCGCCGAACACGAGGAAGCGATCGAGGAGCTGGGCGAGAAAGTCGTCGCCAAGGCAAAGGCCCAGGCGGCCGAGCGGGGGATCGAGATCGAGACCCTCCTGGTCGCCAAACGGGCGGCCGAGGCGCTGATCGACACCGCCGAGAAACGCCAAGCGCGGATGATCGTCGTCGGCAGCTTCGGCGACCCGCCGCTGAAGGGAATCATCTTGGGCTCGACGCCGAACAAGCTGCTCCATATGTCGGAGCGGCCGGTGCTCGTCGTGCCCGCGAGTAAATAGTGGCCGCCGCGGGTAGCCACGCTTGACGAAAGGACCCTCATAGGAGTGGCGGACTTGCAGGATCAGACCCCGAGCGTCGTCCTTCGCGACGTGACGAAACGCTTTGACGATTTCGTCGCCGTCGACGATCTGAGCCTGGAGCTGGCACGCGGGGAGTTCTTCACCCTGCTCGGGCCCAGCGGCTGCGGCAAGACGACGACGCTGCGGATGATCGCCGGCTTCGAGCTGCCCAGCGAGGGTGAAATCAGGATCGAGGGCGAGGACGTGGCGGCGCTGCCGCCCCACAAGCGGCCGACCAACACCGTCTTCCAGAGCTACGCGCTCTTCCCCCACCTCAGCGTCGAGGCCAACGTCGCCTTCGGCCTCAAGCGCAAGAAAGTGGGCAAGGATGAGATCGCCGAACGAGTCAAGGCCGAGCTGCAGCGGGTCGGGCTCGCCACCGAGGCCAACCGCCGGCCTTCGCAGCTCTCGGGCGGGATGCAGCAGCGGGTCGCGCTGGCGCGGGCGCTGGTCAACCTGCCGAAAGTGCTGCTGCTCGACGAGCCGCTCGGCGCCCTCGACCTGAAGCTGCGCAAGGGCCTGCAGATCGAGCTGAAGCAGATCCAGCGCGAGGTCGGGATCACCTTCGTCTACGTCACCCATGACCAGGAGGAGGCGCTGACGATGAGTGACCGGATCGCGGTGATGAACCGCGGCCGAGTCGAGCAGGTCTCGAACCCCGAGGAGGTCTACGACAAGCCGAGGACCAGCTTCGTCGCCGGCTTCATCGGGGTCTCCAACCTGATGCCGGCGACGGTCGCCGGGCCGGGCCGGGTGAAACTCGACGCCGGCCCCGAGGTTCCGGCCGAGACCGGGACGCTGGCCCCCGGCGAAGGCTGCGCCGCGGTGGTGCGACCGGAGAAGCTGCGGGTCGAACTGGCGGGCGACATCCCGCCGGCGGCCGAGGCGGCCGCGGTCGAAGGGGTGGTCGAGAGCTCGGTCTATCTCGGCACCGCGACCCAGCTCGTCGTCGGCGTCGGCGACGGGGTGCGGATGACCGTGCTGGTGCCGAACGCCGACGAGGCCGAACGCCAGCGGCTGCCCGGGGGCGGCGCCCGCGTCGTCCTCAGCTGGGAGCCCGAGCACATGCACGTGGTGATCGACGAGGAGCCCCGGGAGACGGAGACGGCCACCGAGGCAGAGGCGGCGGTATGAGGCCAGAGAGGATCGCCGGACGCGCCCTGCTGCGACTCGCGTTGGCGCTGGCGGCATTGGCGGCGGCGATCGGGCTGGCCGCCTGCGGCAGCGGGATCGAGTCGGCCGGCAACGCCACGGCGAATGGCGGTGGTGGTGGCAACGAGGTCAAGGTCGCGGCGAAGCCGAGCGGGTCGATGACGATTTCCAATTGGCCCCTCTACATCGACAAAAAGACCGTCGGCGACTTCGAAGACGCGACCGGCGTCTCGGTCCACTACGTCGAAGACGTCAACGCCAACGAAGAGTTCTTCGCGAAGATGCAGCCGCTGCTCATCAACGGTGAATCGGGTGGCCGCAGCCTCTTCGTCGTCACCGACTGGATGGCGAACAAAATGCACGAACTCGGCTACGTGCAGGAATTCGAACCGGCGGCGATCCCGAACTTCGAGAGAAACCTCGTCACCACCCTGCGAGCGCCCTCCTACGACCCCGGGCGCGACTTCGCGGCACCCTGGCAGACGGGGATGACGGGGATCATCGTCAACAAGGAACTGGCGCCCGACGTGCACTCGATCTGCGACCTCTTCGACCCGAAATACAAGGGCAAGGTCGACATGCTGAACGAACTCCGCGACACCGTGCCGCTGGTGATGAAGTGCGAAGGCGTCGACGTCGAACACGCGACCGAAGCCGACTGGCTGAAAGCGATCGAAAAAATCAAGGGGGCGGCCGAATCGGGACAGATCCGGCGCTTCACCGGCAACGACTACGCCTCTGACCTAACCAACGGCAACGCCGCCGCGGTGATCGGCTGGTCGGGCGACGCGGTGCAGCTGCAGGCCGACAACCCGAACATCGAATGGCGGATGCCCGAAGAAGGTTGCATCCTCTGGTCGGACAACATGGTGATCCCGGTCGGGGCGCCGAATCCGACCGCCGCCGAGGCCTGGATCAACTACGTCTACGACCCGGTGCACGAGGCCCAGATCGAGGCCTACGTCAACTACGTCAGCCCGGTCGAAGGGACGAAGGAAGTCCTGCTCAAAAAAGAACCTGAAGTCGCGAACAACAAACTGATCTTCCCGCCGGCTTCCTTCACGAAGAAGTGCTCGATCCAGCCGTCGCCGACCGGCGAAGAAGAACAGAACATCAACCGGGCGTTCAACGCGGTCCTGAACGGCTAGCCGGATGAAACTCGGGCGCCGCACCATCCCCTACGCCCTGTTGCTGCCGGGGACGGTCTGGCTGGTCCTCTTCTTCGTCATCCCCCTGTACTTCATGGGGAGGCTCTCGCTCGACTCGTTCAATCTCAACTACTACCAATTCGACTGGAACTGGCAGAACTACTCCGACGCGCTCAGCCTCTACGACACGCAGTTCATCCGCAGCTTCGTCTACTCGGCGCTGGCGACGGCGATCGCGCTGCTGCTCGCCTACCCGCTCGCCTACGCGATCGCCTTCAAGGCGGGAAGATGGCGGCACGCGCTGCTGCTGGCGGTGGTGGCGCCGTTCTTCACCACCTACCTGATCCGCACCCTGGCCTGGGTGACGATCCTCTCCGACGACAGCCCGGTGGTCGAAGTGCTGCAGTTCATCGGCATCGTCCCGGCCGACGGCCATGTCCTGGCGACCGGTCCGGCCGTGGTCGCGGGCCTCGTCTACAACTACCTCCCCTTCATGGTGCTGCCGATCTACGCCAGCCTGGAGCGGCTCGACACGCGGCTGATCGAGGCGGCGAAGGACCTCTACTCGAACGCCAGCACCGCCTTCTTCCGGGTGACGCTGCCGCTCTCGGCGCCGGGGGTCGTGGCCGGGACGCTGCTGACCTTCATCCCCGCCACCGGCGACTACATCAACGCCCAGTTCCTCGGCAGCTCCAACAACCAGATGATCGGCAACGTGATCCAGTCGCTCTACCTGAAGCAGAGCGACTACCCGGCGGCGGCGGCGCTTTCCTTCGTGCTGATGGCGATCATCCTGGTGATCGTCCTGATCTACATCCGCTTCGCCGGCTCGGAGGCGCTGATGGGCGAGGAGGCGGCACTGTGACCGCGTCCGCGCCGGCGCGCTACTGGCACTGGCTGCGCGAGCACGCGGTCACCATCGTCGGGGTCCTGGTCGTCGTCTACCTGCTGATCCCGATCGCGGTCATCTTCGTCTTCTCCTTCAACGATCCGGCCGGCCGCTACAACTACACCTGGGTCGGCTTCACCCTCTCCCACTGGACCAATGCCTTCGGCATTCCCGAACTGAACGACGCTCTCTGGACCTCGCTCAAACTGGCGCTCCTGGCGACGGTGATCTCGACGATCATCGGCACCCTGATGGCGCTGGCGCTGGTCCGCCACCAGTTCTTCGGCCGGCGCGCCGCGAACTTCCTGATCGTGATCCCGATGGCGACTCCCGAGATCGTCATCGGCGCCTCGCTGCTCTCCTTCTTCCTCGTCCTCGGCAATCCGGCGCTTGGCTTCGAGACGCTCCTGATCGCCCACGTCATGTTCTGCATCAGCTTCGTCGTCGTCGTCGTGCGCTCGCGGCTGATCGGGTTCGACCGCCGGCTGGAGGAGGCCGCGAAAGACCTCGGGGCGACGCCGCTGGAGACCTTCCGGCTGGTCACCCTGCCGCTGATCGCACCCGGCATCTTCGCCGGCGCGATGCTCGCCTTCGCCCTCTCAATCGACGACTTCGTGATCTCCAACTTCAACTCGGGGACGACGGTGACCTTCCCGCTCTACATCTTCGGCGCCGCCCAGCGCGGGATCCCGGTCGAGGTCAACTGCATCGCGATGATCCTCTTCGGAATCACCGTCGCGGCAATGGTCTTCACCACCTGGCAACAGCGCCGGGCGGAAAAGATGGCCTCCATTAGGCCTGATCAGGAGGAGATGGCGGTCGTTCCGGTCGCGGGGTAGGGACCCCGGGGAGGTCTCGCCGTCACGAACAGCGGGAGGTTCCGTCGAGACCTCCCCGGGGTCCTCACTCGGGCCGTGGAAAGGCTCGGCTATCTACCGATGTGGAAGCCGATGAGCTGAGGGATCTTTGCTACGGCTGAGGAGATTTTGCTCGGAGCGTGGCCGGCCATCTCGGCGTCCTCTTTGGCTTGGATCCCGAGGCGGATTGCTTCGCCGCCGATCCAGTGGAAGGGCTCGGGCGGGACGCGGGGGGTGGAGCCGTCGATCAAGGCGAGGCGGGTCGAGTCGTCGCGGCGGTCGAGGGCCAGGGCCGCTAGCGAGCGGCCGATCATGTTGCTCGGGCCGACGCCGTTGCCGGTGTAGCCGGCGGCGGCGAAAGCGCGGCCGTGGCGCAGCGAGCGGATCTCCGGCAGGTGGGTCGGGGAGGCGTCGATCGGGCCGCCCCAAGCGTGGGTGATGCGCTTGCCGCTCAGGCCCGGAAAGTAGTCGAAGAGGTGGGTCGCGGTCGCCCCGATCACAGCGGCGTCGACCTCGGCGCGGCCCTTCGTCCTCGCTCCCATCGCGATCCGGCCGCCACCCCAGCCGAAGGCGATGCGGCCGTCCGGGGTGGTGCGGAAGTAGTCGAGCAGGGCGCGGCAGTCGGTGATGCACTCGCCGCCGTCCCAGCCGACCTCGGCCAGCAGCTCGGGCACCGGCTCGGTCAGGACGATGTGCGAGGAGGCGACGGTGAGGCGGCCGCGCAGCGGGCCGTGGCAGCCCTTGGCGGCGGCGCCGATCGCCAGCACGGCACGGCCGGCGCGGACGACGCCGCCTTCGGTCCGGGCCTCGACGCCGTCGGCGCCTTCGCGGAAGGAGCGGACCGGCGAGGACTCGAAGATCTCGACCCCGGCGGCGCGCAGCTGACGGCGCAGCCCGAGCGCCAGACGGGCTGGCTGGACCGTCGCGGAGCTGGGGCAGATTGCGCCGGCGCGGAAGGCCGGTGAGGCGCAGCGCGCGGCGACCCCCTCGCGGCTCAGCGACGTCATCGCCTCCGGCACGCCGAGCTCGCGGCAGGCCTGCAGCGCCGCCAGCCAAGCGTCGTCATGCGCCGCCGCGGTCGAGACCTGCATGTAGCCGGCGGGGTGGAACCAGGCGTCAACCTCCTGCTGCTCGCAGAACTCGCCGATGCGCCCCACCGCTGCCTCTGCCGCCTTGCCGATCGCCAGCGCCGCCTCATCGCCCCAGCGGCGGCGCAGCGAGGGGAGCGAGAGCCACATCGCGTTGCAAAAACCACCGTTGCGGCCGCTCGGGCCGCGGCCGCAGACCTCCTCGGCCTCGAGCAGGACGACGCGGGCACCGGGCTCGAGCTGGCGCAGGTACCAGGCCGCCCAGAGCCCGGTGTAGCCGCCGCCGACGACGAGGACGTCGGCCTCGCGCTCGCCCTGCAGGCGCGGCGCCGACTCGACCGGACCGGCCTCCTCGATCCAGTAGCCGTGGGCATCGTGGCGCATCGGGGGGATTGTCCAGCACGGCGCCGCTCGGCACTGTCCAAAGATCGGCCGCGCCGTTGTCCAAGTCAGGCGGAACCGTCGGCGTAGACTCGCCCAGATGCCCGATTCCAACCAGGACTCGACTCCCTTCGTCGACGCCCTGCTGGCCTACGCGGCGCTGGAGCCGGGCCGTTTCCAGGTCCCGGGGCACAAGGGCGGTGCCGGCGCCGACCCGGCGATGCGCGAGCTGGTCGGCGAGGCGGGGCTGCGCAACGACGTCCCCTCGGTCACCGAGGGCGTCGACATCGGCCCCGAACCGACTCCCTTCCAGCAGTCACAGCTGCTCGCCGCCGAGGCCTGGGGGGCGCAGCGGACCTGGTTCCTGATGAACGGCGCCTCGCAGGGCAACCACACCGCCTGCCTGGCGCTGGCCCACGGCGGCGACCGCGTCGTCGTCCAGCGCAACGTCCACTCCTCGGTGATCGACGGGCTGGTCCTCAGCGGCATGCGGCCGACCTTCGTCGCCCCCGAGCTCGACGCCGAGCTGGGGATCGCCCACGGCCTCACCCCCGAGTCGCTGGCGGCGGCGCTGGACGCGACCCCGGACGCGGTCGCGGCGATGGTCGTCTCACCGACCTACTTCGGCGCCTGCGCCGACGTCGCCGCCCTGGCCGAGGTCGCCCACGGGCGCGGCGTGCCGCTGGTCGTCGACGAGGCCTGGGGGGCGCACCTGCACTTCCACCCCGACCTGCCGGCCGACGCGCTCGCCTGCGGCGCCGACCTGGTCACCTCCTCGACCCACAAGATCGTCGGCAGCCT
>OUNO010346891.1_pt1 | contig 13504 bp, 14 predicted proteins | sample 1779811 | NCBI WGS metagenome assembly OUNO01 (sample SAMEA3914804, study PRJEB12502) | metagenome | biome: forest; material: soil | place: Canada | collected 2010-06-25 | depth 0.3 m | reverse complement strand
GCGAGGCGCAGCCCTCGCCCGGTCGGGGTCACGTCGGCGACCGCGCAGCCGGTCGAGATCGTGGCGCCCGCCTCGACGATCTCGTGCGCGTAGGCGCGGGCGATCTGGGCGAAGTCGGTGACGGCGCTCGCCGGTGAGAACAGCGCCGCGAGCCCGCGCGCGTGCGGCTCGAGCTCGGCGATCTCCTCCGGGCCGACGCGGCGCAGCCCGGGAACGGCGTTGGCCCGAGCGCGGCGCTCGAGCTCGTCGAGGCGCGGAAGCTCGGCGGCGGCGGTTGCGATCACGAGCTTCCCGCGCTGCTCGAAGGGGATGTCTCGCGCGAGGCAGTAGTCACGCAGCTCGCGCGCACCTTCGACGCACAACTGCGCCTTCAGCGAGCCGGGGGCGTAGTAGAGGCCGGCGTGGACGACGCCCGAGTTGTGGCCGGTCTGGTGGGCGGCGATCTCGCGCTCGCGCTCGAGCACCGAGACCGACAGGCGGGGGTGGCGGGCGAGCAGCTCGCGCGCCACGGCGAGACCGATGATGCCGGCGCCGACGATCGCCACGTCGCAGCGGGCGGGCGCGGGGCAGTGGCGTGCGGGGCCGGCGGGCAGGCTATCCCGCGATCGTCGCGGCAGCGGTCGGCGCCGTCGCGGCTGCCGCGTCGAGGAGGCCGGCACCGTACAGGCGTTCGTCGTCGCCGCCGCCGAGCTTGCGCGCCGTCGCGCGTAGGCGCTCGGTGATCTGGTCGGGCGTCGGGGAGCGGCCGAGGACGCCGCTGGCGATGATCAGGGCCGCGGTCGCCGAGACCTGTGGGGTGGCCATCGAGGTTCCCTCATACCCGCCCGGGATGCCGAAGCGCCGCGGCGAGCTGCCGAGGAAGGTCACCTGGAAGACGTCGCGTCCCGACGGCAGTTCGGGACGGCAGTTGGGGTCGCCGGGAAGATCTGCGTCGGGGCCGCCGCCGGGCGCGACGAGGACGAGGCTCGAGCCGTCGTTGGAGTAGGAGGCGAGGCAGCCGTGTTCGGTCGTCGCGCCGACCGACACGACATCCGGGGCTCGCGCCGGGTAGGCGATGGCGGCGTGCCCCTCGTTGCCGGCCGCGGCGACGACGAGCACCCGGTGGCGGTGGGCGTAGCGGATCGCCGCGATCAGCTCGGGGATGTCGGAGGCGGTCACGCCGGCGGAGAACTCGAGGCTGAGGTTGATGACCTGGGCGCCGTGGCGGACGGCGAACAGGATGCCTTCGGCGATCGTCGACGCTTCGCCTTCACCTTGGCTGTCGAGCACGCGGACGGGCATGATGTGCGCGCCGTAGGCGAGGCCCGTGAGGCCATAGCCGTTGCCGGTCGACTCGGCGATCGCCGCCGCGACGAACGTCCCGTGGCCGTTGTGGTCGTTGGGAAAGCTGTCGTGCGCCACGAAGTCGTAGCCCTGGACGAACTCGTAGCGGCTGAAGTCAGGCGAGCGGCGGAAGCGGCCACGATTGGCGTAGGCCACGCCGGTGTCGAGCACGGCCACAGTGACGCCTCTGCCGCCCGGGGCCCCGTCGGCGGCGACGTTGGCCCATGCTTCCGGGGCGTTGACCCCGGCGGGGCCGTTGAAGTTCCATTGCAGCTGCGTCCAGTCACCCGCGGCCGGGCCGCTGCCGGGATCGTTCGGCACGAGCGCGTTCGAGGCGTGGGCGACGTAGTCGGGCACGGCCCAGCTGACGCCGGGGCGGGCTCGCAGCCGGCGCAGCTCGCCGGCGAGGCTCTCGCCTGGGGCGAGGCGCACGAGCCGGGTCCGGGCGAGGGCTACCGGCCGATTCGTGGCGGCCGCGCTCGCTCGGGCGCCGCCTGCGCGGGCCGTCACGCCCGCGGCGTAGCGGACGACGATGACCCGCGGGGCGCGCACTCCCCGCGCCGTGCCCGCGCTCCTCGCCCAGGCCGACGGCGCGAGGATCAGGAGGCAGCAGAGGGCCGCGGCGGGTGTCAGGCTGAGAGCGATGGCTCTCGATGGGCGGTCGGTGCGGAGGGTCATGGACTATGGGTAATGATGATGATCGCCGCTGCCGACACGCCACCGGCTAGCCACTGTTGCAGAGACCATGAGCCAGCGCTTCTTCCCACGCGACGACTACTTCATGGGCCTGGCCCTGCGTGAGGCCGAGCGAGCGTTGGAACACGACGACGTGCCCATCGGCGCGGTGATCGTCCGTGACGGCGAGGTGATCGGCCGTGGCCACAACGAGCGCGAGCTGCGCCAGGACCCGACGGCCCACGCGGAGATCATCGCGCTGCGCGAGGCCGCCCGGGCACAGCTGAGCTGGCGCGTGCTCGACGCCGTCCTCTACGTGACGCTCGAGCCCTGCGCGATGTGTGCCGGAGCGATCGTCCTCGCGCGCGTCCCCCGCGTCGTCTTCGGCACGACCGATCCCAAGGCCGGCGCCTGCGGGAGCGTCCTGGACGTCCTCGGCGAGCCTCGGCTCAACCACCGCCCGACCGTCGCCGGCGGGCTGCTGGAGGGCGCCTGCGCCGATCTGCTCACCGGGTTCTTCGCCTCGCGTCGCTAGAAGATCATCTAGCCTTGGGGCGTCCCCCAGGAGGGGTGGCAGAGCGGTTGAATGCGGCGGTCTCGAAAACCGTTGTGCGTCTTATTGGCGTACCGAGAGTTCGAATCTCTCCCCCTCCGTTGTAGAGCCGTTTGGCGTGGGTTTGCGGGGGTTTGCCTGCTGGCGGGTCGCGACGCACTCCTGCGGCAGAACCGCAGCAACGGTGCAGGGAACCGCAGCACCCAATAAACGACTGGCGCACGAATTGGCGCACGGCCAACCGCCGAACTCCCGTGGCCGTCACGCAGCGGCGCGCAGCCTCGCGAGCGCCATGCGCAGGCTGTGGCGCACGAACGGATTCCACGTTCGTCGCCGGGCAGCTTCGACCGCAGGGATCGCAGCGTTATCCCCGATATCGGCGAGCGCATCGCCAGCGGCCATCCTCACTAGGGCACTTCGCTCGTCAAGCGCGGCTACGAGCGGCGCAACAGACTCGCTCGCACGCATCTCCGCAAGCCCACGGATGGCGTGGAGCTTGATCCCGTCATCGCGCGCATCTTCGAGTGCGCCGACGAGGAACGGAACGTTAGCTCGGTCCCCCCGCATCCTCAGGCCCGCCACGGCGAATAGCCGCACCTTCTTGTCGGAGTCTGCTTCGGCCACGTGCATCAAGACCTCCCTTGAACTCGGGTCCTGGACTCGACCAAGAGCGAACACGACCTGCCTTCGGAGCTTGGCCGATCTACGAGCCTCGCTTTCGCCGAGGAGATTCAGAAGGCCCTGGGTATCGCGTCGGTCTTCGAGCCTGCGGATCGCTTGGCGTTGGAAAGCACCGACTGCCCTTGCGTCTGTCATGCGTTCCTATCGGCCTGAACGTGGCGCGTCCTGACTCCGCGCGGCACGTTGCACGCGTCGCTACATCGCGGCCTTGTTGAGATAGGTGTCGAGTAGGCTCGCTGCCTCGGCCTCGTTTCCGGGCATCCGATGCCCGTAGCGGTCGTAGGTGATCGCCACGCCCGCGTGGCCCATGTATGTGCTCACCGCCTTCGCGTTCACGCCCGCCGCGATCATCATTGACGCGAGTGTGCCGTGCCCGCTCCGCGCCCTGCGCGCCCGGAAGAAGGTCTAGTTGTCGCGGCTCGAGGGCGCTGGCAGCATGTGCGTTCGATGACGCACCTGCGAACTAACGGCCTCGCAGCGGTCGCAATCCTCGCCGTGGGCGCGGTCGTGAGTGGGTGCGGCGGCACGACCAAGGCCGTCCGTCTGCCCGCGAGCGGCCCGATCACCAAGACGAACGCCGTCACATACGCTCAGGCTGTCAACCTGATCCCCGCCGACGTGCCGGGAATGCTCAGCGTCTCGCTCGAAAGGGAATCGAAGCCGGGACGTGGAGACACAGAAGAGGCTCGATGCGCTGGTACACCTAGCCCAACGCGGGTCGTCGTGACCATCGAATCACCTTGGTTCAGAAGCGGCAGCGGACTGCAGGTGAAAAAGGTCCAATCTGAAGTCTCGGTCAGGCCGAGCGCGGCGCTGGCAACTCGGAGCCTCTCCGCTGACCAGGCCGCACTCCGCGATGCCCGCAATCGCACTTGCCTCCTTCGGGACGCTGCAGGAGGACTCGCCACAGGATTCCATCGAGCCAACAAGCGGATCTCTCTCAGCGTCGGTCGGCTTGTGCTGTCTCCGTTGCCCCACTCGCTCCCACGCAGCTTCGCGTTCCGAATCACGATGCCACTTACCTTCGGGCGTGCAGGACGCTGGTTGCACACGCGCGCGTACCTGGACGCGCTCGGATTCGTCAGAGGTCCGGCCGTAGTCAGCATGACGGCGGCCGGTTACTCCAGCCCCGTGCCCACGGCGACCGAGCAGCGTCTACTCTCGCTGCTCTACGGTCGCGCGTAGGCGCACAAGCTCTAGCTCGCACGGCGCGCCCGAGGCTCGTTGGCTGCCTGACATGATCCGGCCGGTGCCTCGGATCGCCTCGACCTGGCTGGTCCTCTCCATGACCGCCATGCTCGTCGCAGGGTGCGGAGGTAGCGGGAACGGCGCTGCCGAAGCGCGTTTCGTCGCGTTCGCAAACACCATCTGCTTCAAGATCAACTCGCGCGAGGCGACCACTCCGCCCACACCGACTGAACGCGCAAGGCTTCGGGTCCTGGAGAAGTCGGCGCGCAAGGCACCTCGCGTCGCAACGTTCCTCTCCGACCTCGCAGCGCGGCGACGATTGCGAACCGCGTTGAGCAAGCTCCCCAATAAGGGGTTCAACGTCGTGCCTGACGGCAGGTCATATCTCGACAAGGCTTACCGGCTCAGCGTCAGGGTCTACGCCGACGAGAAGGCCCTGGGCCTGACCTCCTGCCTCGGCAAACCGCCTCGGAAACCCATCGAAGGGTAGGAGGCCGCCACGCGGCTATCCATGAAGGTGATGAGTCGCGCGGTCGGCGGCCGAGCGTGGCTGACGACGAGGCGACGGTGGGGTCTAGCTGCCGAACGGGTCACGCGGCTTCCCCGCGTGTTTAGCGCGGGCATGAAGCCAACGCAGGACCCACTCCCAAGGTCCGCGATGCCACTTCTGCTGTACCCATCCGAGAGCGCCCATGACCAGCCCAATGCCGAGCGCGATGAGGAACAGGACTTCGATGACAGGCGAGCCGCAGGACCCTCCGTTTGCGCACCGGGGTGAGATGTAGGCGAGGCTGGAGAGCATCATCCAGCCCGTGTATCGACGGGACGATACGACAGCTTGACGGCGGTCTCCCCTCCCCTGCGCGCCCGCTCGCCCGCGCGCCCGCGCGCCGCGGCGGGCCGGACGCCAGAGAGGCCCCGCCTGAGCGAGGCCCCTCTGCGCGTCCTGCGGTTGCTTCATTCATGCGGTTGCTTCAGCCCTACGGTTGCTTCTTGTCCTGCGTTTCGTTCCTCCCTAGAGGGTCGCTTTGATCTGCAGGGCCGGCTGGAAGCCGCCCCAGCAGCCCGCGTCGAGGCGGAACGAGCCCGTGCCGCCCGCGCCACCGTCGCAGTAGTTCGACGGGGTCACCGTGTTCTGGTACGCGTCGTTCGGCGCCGGGTCGCTGCCGACCGTCGGAGCTTCCGGCGGTTCGATCAGCGCGACGTTGAGCGAGTCGTAGAAGCACCCACCGGATTCGCTGTTGCACGGCTTCGGGCGCTGCGGTTCGGCACCGTAGTCGCTCGTGTTGTACGAGATGCTGATGATGACCTTGCTCGGCCAGTTCCTACGGCCGTACGGGAAGCTGAGCTTGAAGTACTTCCCGTGGTAGCACTGGCCTTTGGCGAAGTAAGCGCCGCTCGGTTCGCCTTTTCCGTTGAGGCATTTGGCGTTGTTCTGCCGCGGGCGGTAGGGCATCTTCTGCGTCTTTGTGACCGACATGATCTGGGGGCCGACGGCGCCGGACGGTTCGACTTCGTTGACGCTCATGGTCACCGGCATTTCGAATTTCGCGCCCGCTTCGGTCAAGCATTCGGGCGTTCCCGTCCAACTGCCTTTCTGGCAGGCCCAGCTGCTCATGCCGACGATGACCGAGCCGTTGCGCCGGGCGGCACCACCGAGTTCGACGAGACCGCCGAACTGGGCCGTCTGGGTCGCCTCGAAGGACTCCGACACCGTGTTGGCGGGCGTCGGTGACGGCAGGCTGTTGTAGACCACTTCGCTTTCTGCGCTTGCCGCGCCCGCGGTCACCGCGAGCGCCATCGCGGCAACGGCGATCGCACCGACGAGGCTACGGGTTCGCGTTGGAATCATTCCGTCCATGTGTGTCTCCTTTTGAATGGCCGCCAGCCCGCTGTGAACAGGGTGGTGCTCGGCCGCCGAGGAACCCCCTCCAGGGCTCTCACTTGAAACCGGGCAGGCGCGAACGCCCGCTCGGCATGAACGGGCATCGAACGGCCACATCGCCCCCCGATAACCCCCTGCTACGCGAGCGAGGGTAGTGGTCCACATAGCCAAATGTCAAGCCGCTCGACCGAGCCTGGACCCGGTGCAGCGACGGGGCGGGCGCCGACGCCGGTCCGGCGCGCGATCCCTTCCGAGCTGGGATCATCGTTCGCTATGTCAGAACGAGCAAAAAGTATTGGACTTCGGGCCGGCTCCGGCGGAGACTCGCTGTGCATGGCTCTTCCCTCTGAGGATGCCGGTGGCGCCGCGCGGTCGCTTGAGCGTCCGCGCGGTTCCGCCCCGACCAGGACCGGCGGCTCGCGGCTACGTACTCTCGGCCGGCGGTTCCGCGCCGACCGCTCGTCCCCGCCTCCGATCGAGCCGCCGGCGCACGAGCACGGCCACGGCCTGACGGTGGAGACACGGGGATGGGCCGGAGAGTGCACGCTGATGCTGAGTGGGGATCTCGACAACGACTCGGTCACGATGCTCGAGCGCGCATTGGCGCGCTGCGCGGGGGAGGGCGTCACGGCCATCACCCTCGACCTCAGCGGGCTGCGGTTCATCGACTCGGCCGGCCTTTGGATGATCACGTCCGCCAAGAGCTGGTGCGATCGGCGGGGACGCGGCTTCTCGCTGGTCGCGGGACCCGCCCCCGTTCACCACGTCTTCGAACTGACTGGCCTCAGCGACGTCCTGCCGTTCAGGCCGGCCGTCGCCTGAGCCGCCCCGGGCGCACGGCTCCGTCGTCGTCCGGGTGCGAGGCTACTTCTGCGCGCCCGGCCGGGTGCCGACGCGCGGCCGGGTTGCGCCGCGTCGCATCTTCGCGTGGGTCAGGCGGCTGAGTAGCTCGCGCTCGGCTTCGGCGCCTTTGCGCGTCATGGAACTGCTGAGCTGGACCGAACCGCGCTGGACGCTCCAGTAGCCGGTGCGGGTCTGCTTGATCGAGAGTTGCTGGTCGGGTTGCGTCACGCTCGCCTTCCGGATCGTCCGGATCGGGAGACTTCTCTCCCGTGTCGATTGAGCCCCCTCAGCCAAGAGTAGCGCCGCACGGCGCACGGCGCGTTACGCATCTGTTGCCGGGCGGCGCGCGCGTTCAACGACGGCCGGCGCGCGCCGCGCCGGCCCGCAGGACGGCTCGCCCGATCGTCAGCGGGTGGGTGGCGAGCATCGTCACCCGGCCGGCCAGGCTGCTCGGATCATGGGCCACGCCGAGCTGGCGCAGGATGCTCAACTGGTCGAAGTAGACGCGCTCGCACACGATCAGGTCGCCGTCGAAGATGAAGAATGCGGTCACTCGTGTGCGGAATGAGCGCCCGGTCGGTGGAAGCGCCCTCAGCGGTCCGAGGTGGGTGCCGAGGAGGTCGAACTCGACGATGACGGCGTCATCTGCGTGACGCAGCGAGATGAGCTCGTTGCGCTGGTCGGGAAACGCCGTCCGCGTCTCGGCGAAGTAGCCGCGAACCTCGGCCTCGCCGTCATACACATCGCCGGTCGGAACGATCTCGTAGCGCGGGTGGGCGAACGTGCCGATCGTCGTGTCGAAGTCGTGGTGGTTCTCCGACTCCATGTGCTCACGCACGACCGCCTCGCGCCGTGAGCGCAACTGCGCGCTGCTCGTCTGCTCGCCGCCGTCGGACATGCCCGACTTCTACCACGCGTGGCGCGTCGTGCGGTCGCCCGGCAGCGGCTCAGCGCCGGCCGCCGCCCATGTCGCGGCGCATGCGGTGGACGCGGCGGAGCTCCTGGACGGCCTCGTCCATGCCGCCGAGCGCGTCCGATGGCCCGTCGAGCAGGAGCTCGGGCTCGATCCGGTTGCGCACGAGCTCGCCGGCGATGGCGTCGACGCGTTGGGCGCTCGCGCCGGGCCGCGAGCTGACGACCCGCTCCAGTTGCCGGCCGCGGAAGAGCATGCCGACGCCGTCATCGAGCGCCCAGCCGCCCGGCATGGTGCCGTCGCGGACGTGGGACAGCCAGACGGGGAGGCGCTCGGGCTCGCCGTCGGCGTGGACGGTCAGCGATCCTTCGAGCAGGCCCAGCCCGCTCATCGGCTCGGGCGGGCCGCTGGAGCGTGTCACGCCGGCCTGGAACCAGCACATGGCGCCGGCGCTCAGGCCCGCCAGCACGGTGCCGGCCGTCCAGGCCTCGACGAGCAGGTCTTCCAGCCGGTGCGCCTGCCAGATGGCGAGCAGGTTGCGCATCGAGCCGCCGCCGACGTAGACGACGTCCTGCTCGAGCACGATCTCGCGGAGCGTCCGGTCGGTCTCGCGGAGGCGAAACAGCGACAGGTGCTCGGCGACGCAGGTGCGGGCGGCGAAGCGCGCCTTGAAGGCGTTGATCTGGCCGCTCGTGTCACCCGAGGCCGTCGGCAGGAAGAGGATGCGCGGCTCGGTCGCTCGGGCGAGCGACAGGACGAAGTCGTCGAGCAGTGGATTGCTGGGCTCCATCGTGAAGCCGCCGCCGCCCATCGCGAAGATCATGCGCTCGGCGACCTGGACGACGGGTCTGGCGCTCATGCCGCGACCGGCTCCGGCGCGCGGCGCCCGCGCACGTGCGCCGTCGCGCAGCCACTGGCCGCGGCCTGCTGGCGGCCTCCGAGGTAGGACACCTCGAGACGGCTCTCGCGGACCTTCCGCCCGTCGAGCTGCACCCGGTAGGCGCAGCCGTCGGCGCGCGAGCTGACGGCGCGCTCCAGGCGTGTGCCGTGGAAGTGCAGCGCCACGCCGTCGTCGGCCGCGAAGCCGCCCGGCATGCCGTCGGCGACCGCGCGGTGGTACTCGGCGCGCCGGGCCGGCTCGGCGTCGTAGTGGACGCAGTTGGAGTACGGCAGCAGGCCCAGCCCGCGGACCGGCCGGGGGGCGCCGTGGAAGGCGCTGAGCGCCTGATCGAACCAGCACAGCGAGCCGGCCGACGGGCCGCACAACACGACGCCCCGCCGCCACGCCTTGCGCAGGATCGCGTCGAGGCCGTGGGCGCGCCAGGCGCCGAGCATGCTCAGGACGTTGCCGCCGCCGACGTAGATCAGGTCCTGCTCGAGCAGGTGGGTCGCGAGGTCATCCTCGACGCCGCCGGTGCCCTGGTCGCGGCGGAACAGCGATACGTGGCTGGCCTCGCAGCTCGGCGAGAAGCGGCGGTAGAAGCGCACGACGTAGTGGTCGGCGTCACCCGACGCCGTCGGCAGGAAGCAGACGCGCGGACGCGCCGTGCCGAGGAGCGAGAGGATGTAGTCGTCGAGCAGCGTGCCGTCCTTCTCCATTGAGAAGCCGCCGCCTCCGAGGGCGACGATTTGGGGAGCACGGCGTTGCATCGCTCATTCCCTCGATCGGTTCTGCATTGACAGCGTCCCCCAGCTTGCCGCCAGAGCTGCGCCGGGGATATGGACCGGCGTCGGAGATTCGACGCCGCACCGATCGACAGCCGCCCATACGACCGCCCATGCGACCGCCCATACAGCCGGGCCGCCGACCGCATGCGCTGCGCCTAGAGTGTCGGCGTGTGAGCGCTCGACTGGAAGGCACCGCCGTCGCAGGCCCCACCGTCGCAGGCCCCGCCCAGGAGGCCGTGATCTCGATCCGGGGCGCGATCAAGCGCTACGGGTCGATCGTGGCCGTCGACGGCCTCGACCTCGAGGTCCCGCCGGGCGTCTGCTTCGGGCTGCTCGGCCCCAACGGAGCGGGCAAGTCGACGACCATGCGGATGCTGACCGCCCAGGCGCTCGCCGACGAGGGCGAGATCTCGGTGCTCGGCTACGAGTTGCCGCGCGAATCCAAGCAGGCGCGTCTGGAGATGGGCGTCGTGCCGCAGCTCGACAACCTCGACGTCGAGCTGACCTGCCGCCAGATCCTGATGGTCTTCGCGCGCCTCTATCGCGTCCCTCGCCACGAGCGCCCGGCGGCCATCGAACGGGCCCTCGAGGTGGCAAACCTCGTGCCGCGGGCCGACACGATCGTCCGCGAGCTCTCCGGCGGGATGCGCCGGCGCCTGCTCGTCGGGCGCGGGCTGATCCACCGCCCGCGCCTGGTCCTGCTCGACGAGCCGACCGTCGGCCTTGACCCGCAGATCCGCCAGGAGCTGTGGTCGCTGATCGCCGGCCTGCGGGCCGACGGCGTGACCATCCTCATGAGCACCCACTACATCGAGGAGGCCGAGCGCCTCGCCGACACCGTCGCCGTCATGTCGGGCGGGCGCATCATCGCCCAGGACACGCCTCCGCGGCTGGTGCGCGCACACGCCGGGGAGAAGGTGCTCGAAGTCTATGGCCCGCCCGAGCGCCTGGCCGAGGTCAGCGCGCTGGCCGCCGGCGAAGGCTGGCAGAGCCGGCGCAGCGGCCCGGCCGTCGCGATCCTGCGCGCCGAGACGCTCGACGGGCGCGCGCCCGAGGGCGTCCTGCGACCGGCCAACCTGGAGGACGCCTTTGTGGCGCTGACCGGCGAGGACATCGAGTGAGCGCGCAGGCCGATTCGCCGAACCCGCGGCGCGTCGGGCGCCTGGAACCGGCCGCGCTGGCGGGTGTCATGAGCCGCGATGTGGCCATCTTCGGGCGCTACTGGAAGGCGACGACGTTCTCTTCGATCGTCCAGCCGACGATCTACCTGCTCGCATTCGGGCTGGGGCTCGGCGCGGCGGTGCATCAGGTGGGGCACGTGCCGTACAAGCAGTACGTGGCGACGGGAGTGGTGGCCACGGCGATCCTGTTCTCGTCGGCCTTCCCCGGGATGTTCAACACGTTCGTCCGCTGGCAGTTCCAACGCACCTACGACGCGATGCTGGCCGCGCCTGTCGACGTGGAGGAGCTGATCACCGCGGAGATCCTGTGGATCTCGCTGCGGGCGGGGGTGTACGGACTCGCGCCGTTGATCGTGGGGATCGCGTTCGGCCTGCCGCCGGAAGCGGGGATGCTGCTGGTGCCGCTGATCGGGTTCGTGACGGGCTTCGGCTTCGCGGCGTTCGGGGTGACGGTCGCCGCGGTGGCCAAGACGATCGACAACTTCAACTACATAACGAGTGCGGTGCTGACGCCGCTGTTCCTGGTGGCGGGCACGTTCTTCCCGATCTCCAACCTGCCCCACGGCATCCGCACGGTCGCCCAGTTCAACCCCCTCTACCACTGCGTTCAGCTGGTCCGCGACGCGTCGTTTGGCGGGCTGGTGACGGCCGATCTCGGACATGCCGCCGTCCTGGTCGCCTTCGCCCTGATCATGTGGCGTCTCGCCATCGCCCAGCTGGGTCGTCGCCTGATCGAGTAGCTGTACGGGGACGCGCATGCGCGTCCCCGCGGGCCGGCGCATGCGCCGGCCCGGACCACGGTGCATGCACCGTGGTCGCCCTCCGGGTTCTTACCTAACTCCGAGCTTCGGCCCAGGGTCCTCCCAGGTGCGCAGGCCAGTCTTGCCGCCATGGACTCCTCCGCTCATGCAGACGCCCTCCCCGCCGCGACGTTGCGAGCGAGGCAGCGCCCGCGGCTCGCCACTTGGGCGCGAAAGCTTCAGGCCCCCCGGCCCGAGCTCATCGCCCTGCTCGCCCTCGCGGGGGTCCTGAACCTGTGGGCGCTCAGCCGCAACGGGTGGGCCAACGACTACTACAGCGCGGCCGTCCGCTCGATGAGCTCGAGCTGGCACAACTTCCTCTTCGCCTCGCTCGACCCGAGCGGCGTCATGACCGTCGACAAGCCGCCGCTCGCCCTGTGGGTGCAGGCCCTGTCGGTTCGCGTCTTCGGCTACCACTCGCTCAGCATCCTCGTGCCGCAGGCGCTGATGGGGGTGGCCAGCGTGGCGTTCGTCTACGACCTCGTCCGCCGTCGCTTCGGGCGCATCGGCGGCTTCAGCGCCGGTCTCGCGCTGGCCCTGACGCCGATAACGGTGGCCGTCTCGCGCCACAACAACCCCGACGCCCTGCTCGTCCTCTGCTGCGTCGCCGCCCTGTGGTGCGCCGTCCGGGCGCTCGAGGACGGGCGTACGCCCTGGCTCGTCGCGGCCGGAGTGCTCGTCGGCCTCGGCTTCGAGACCAAGATGGGCGTCGCCCTGACCGTCGTGCCGGGCATGGCCGCCGCATGGCTGTGGTGCTCGCCGGCCGCCCGGGCCGGTGGGCGCGGCCTGCTGCGCTCGATCCGCCAGCTGCTGGCCGGCGGCGCGGCGATGGTCCTCGTCGGCGGCGCCTGGCCGGCGCTCGTCGCGCTCACGCCGGCAGCCGATCGGCCATGGGTGTCGGGCACGAGCGACAACAGCATCTTCTCTCTGATCTTCGGTTACAACGGCCTCGGGCGGGTCGACGGGCAGACGGGCGGACCGGGCGGCGGCGCCGGTGGCGGCGGCAGCCTGTTCGGCGGCAGCGCCGGGCCGTTTCGCCTCCTCAACACCGCTCTCGGCGGCCAGGACGGCTGGCTGCTCGGCTTCGCCCTCGTCGGCGGGTTGGCCATCCTCGCGAGCAGCCGCCTGCGCCGGGGCGACGCGCGCAGCGGCTGGCTGATCGCCGTCGGCGGCGCCTTCCTCACGACCGCCGTCCTGTTCAGCGCAGCCAGCGGCATCTTCCACCCCTACTACGTCTCGCTGCTGGCCCCCTTCACGGCGGCCCTCGTCGGCGCCGGCGCCGCCCAGCTGATCGGCGCCGGCCGCCTCGCGCGGATCGCCGCGCCGCTCGCCGTCGTCGCAGGCGTCGCCGCCGAGCTCGTCGTCCGGGGCGACTACGCCGGACAGCTGAGATGGCTGGCGCCCCTGCTGATCGTCGTCGGCGTCCCCGCCGCCGTCGCCCTCGCCGTCGCCCGCAACCACGTCGTCCGCCTGACGGCCGTCGCAGCGGTCCTCGCCGCGCTGATGGTCGCCCCCGGCGTGTGGGCGTTCGACACGCTCGGCCACGCCGCCAGCGGGACCTTCCCCGCCGGCGGCCCGACCTCGGCGCAGGCCGGCGGCTTCGGCGGTCCCGGCGGCGGTGCTCCGGCCGGCCTGCGCGGCTCCGGCCGGCTCTTCGCCGGCCCGGGCGCCCCCACCGGCACTCCGTCCGGCCCCCGGGGCGGCTTCTCCGCCGGCACCGGCTCCTCGGCGGGCACCGTCCGCGGCGGCTTTGGCGGCGCCTTCGGCCCGGGCGTGGCCGGCGGGACCGGCGGG
>OUNO010021190.1_pt1 | contig 13516 bp, 17 predicted proteins | sample 1779811 | NCBI WGS metagenome assembly OUNO01 (sample SAMEA3914804, study PRJEB12502) | metagenome | biome: forest; material: soil | place: Canada | collected 2010-06-25 | depth 0.3 m | reverse complement strand
CCCTGGCCGAGCTCCAGGCCCTCGAACCGCGGGCTACCATCGAGGCGCTTCAAGCACTCACCGCGGCCGCCTCGGTGGCCAGCCGCACCAGCCATGGCGGGACCGCCCCCGCCCAGGTCCGGGCCCAGATCGCCCTGTGGAAGGAGCGCCTTGCATGACCCGCATCGCCGTTGTCGTCGTCATTCTAGCGCTCGTCGCCGGCTGCGCCAAAGTCGGCACCCTGGACCGCCCGGCGCCGCTGTTCGGGGAAAAAGCCAAGGCCGAATATCGCGCTAAGAAGCAGGCGGAAGCGGCGGCCAAGGCGACCAAGCCGAGCAACGAACCCGAGCCCCTCCCCGAGCCGCTCCCCGCCGAGCCGCCGCCGGTGACCAATCCGCCGGTCAGCGGCGGCTCGGAAAAAGTCAACGGCCAGACCGTGTCGCCGCCTTCCGCCCCGGTCCTCGAGCCGCCTCCAGCCGAGCCACAATGAATCATTTCGAGTCGCGGGAGGGCGAACTCTTCTGCGAAGACGTCCCGCTGGCGGCTATCGCCGTGGCCGTGGGCACGCCGGCCTATGTCTATTCCACCGCCACTCTCGAGCGGCACTACAGCGTATTCCGCGCCGCGCTGGAGGCCCATCCGTCCCTAGGGACGCCCCTGATCGCCTATGCGGTGAAGGCCAATTCCAATCTGTCCGTGCTGCGCACCCTGGCCGCCCTGGGCGCGGGGGCGGACACCGTCTCCGAGGGCGAGATCCGGCGGGCGCTGGCCGCAGGCGTCCCGGCGCAGCGCATCGTCTTTTCCGGCGTCGGCAAGACCGCTGGCGAGATCGCCTTCGCCCTAGAGGCCGGCGTCGATCAGATCAATGTCGAATCCGAGCCGGAACTGGCGCTGGTCTCGCGTCTGGCCGCCGACGTGGGCATGCACCCGGCCGTGGCGCTGCGGGTCAATCCCGACGTGGGCGCGGGCGGACACGCCAAGATCTCTACCGGCGCCGCGGCCAGCAAGTTCGGAGTCTCCATGGCCGTCGCCGAGGCGCTTTACGCCAGGGCCCGGGCCGATCCGGCGGTGCGCATGGTCGGCCTCGCCTGTCACATCGGCAGCCAGATAACCGAGCTTGCGCCCCTGGAGGATGCTTTCGCCCGCATGCGCGAGCTGGTGGCGCGCCTGCGCGCGTCCGGCCACGGCGTGGAGCGCCTGGACCTGGGCGGCGGCCTGGGCGTGCCCTATTTCAACCAGCCCGATCCGCCGGATCCGAAGGCCTTCGCAGCCATGGCCGCGCGCGTGGTCGGCGAGCTTGATCTCCAGTTGGCGTTTGAGCCTGGGCGCGTGCTGACCGCCAACGCCGGGGTGCTCCTGGCCAGCGTCATCCACGTCAACGTCCGGCCCGACGGGCGCCGGTTCCTGGTGCTGGACGCGGCCATGAATGACCTGCTGCGACCGGCCATGTACGATGCCTGGCACGACCTGCGTCCGGTGCTGCCGAGGCCGGGGACGGCCGGCGCCTATGACGTGGTCGGACCGGTGTGCGAGAGCGGCGACACCTTCGCCCGCGACCGCCGTCTACCGCCGCTGGAAGGGGGCGATCTGGTCGCCTTCTTCACCTCCGGCGCCTATGGCGCGGTGATGGCCAGCGAGTACAACAGCCGTCCTCTGGTCCCTGAGGTGCTGGTCAGGGGCGCCGACTTCGCCGTGGTCCGCGCCCGCCCGACCTATGACGAGATGTTAGCGCGCGAGCCGCTCGCACGCTGGCTTTAGAAGGCGCGGTCGCCGGCGGCCAGCCGATTGATCGGGCGCACGAGCCGCCAGACGGCCGCGCGCAGACGCACCGGCCAGGGGCTGTCGAGATGCGCCGGGGTCGTGTCGGCCGGCGCCGCGCAGCCAGCGGCCAGGCGCTCGATCTCCACATCACCGTCGGTGAAATACGGATCGCCGCCGCCATTGCGGCCGAGCGCCGTCGGTCCGACGCCCGAGACCTGGGAGTCGCCTGTCACCTGGCCGGTGCGCGCCAGGGCGGCGGCCAGGAAGTCGCGCTCGGCGTCGAGATCTGGGTCGATATGGTGAGTGACGCGCCACGTGTAGTGCGAAAAGCCCACGCCGCGGTCGAAGGTGTCGGCGCCCAGCCACAGCGGCCGGGCCGGATCCGAGCGGTTGCTCAGGATGCGCCACAATCGCACGTGATGGCGTCGGTCGGCGCTGCGGCCTTCAGCCAACTCGAAGGCTAGGTCCTCCTTGCGGCCGTCATAGTAAAGGGCGCTGACCGGCGCGGCCGCATAGGGGCGGCGCAGGGCCACGCTGCCGACGATCTTCAGGCTTGACCTGAGGGTGACGGGGTTGGCGCCGCGCCAGCCGGCGCGGTTGAACGCGCAGGCGATGTCGCCCACGGAGCCGACCAGGCCGAAGTTGATCGGATCAGCCGGGATGCCCTGACCGGTGCGCGTCACCATCGGCCGGCCCTCGAGTCCCCAGTGGTGCTCGTAGTGCTTCCAGGCCAGCGGCAGGGCGGCCCAGGCGCCGATCAGCGCTGCGACAAGCGCCAGGGCCGCGAGGGGGACCAGAAGGTGGCGGCGCACGCGAGGCGTCAGGCCGGCCGCCTCGCGCGCATGGCCTGGGCGATGGTGCCGTCGTCCAGCCAGTCGAGGTCTCCGCCCACCGGCACGCCCCGCGCCAGCATGGTCACCTCCACCGCGGCCCCGGCCAGGCGGTCGACCAGATAATGGGCGGTGGTCTGGCCGTCGACCGTGGCCGGCAGGGCCAGCACCACTTCACGCACCTCACCCTCGCCGGCGCGACGGACCAGGCCTTCGATGCGCAACGCGTCGGGCCCCACCCCGTCCAGGGCCGACAACAACCCACCCAGCACGTGATAACGCCCGCGAAATGGCCCGGCCCGCTCCATGGCCCACAGCGCGCCGACTTCCTCGACCACGCAGATCAGCGAGCCGTCGCGGCCAGGGTCAGCGCAGATGGCGCAAGGGTCGGCGCTGTCCAGGGCCCCGCAGATTCGGCAGGTGCGAACCTTGGCCGCGGCGTCGGCCAGGGCCAGGCTGAGCGGCGTCAACAGCTGCTCGCGCTTCTTGAGAAGGGTAAGCGCCGCGCGCCGGGCCGACCGGGGCCCAAGACCGGGCAGCTTGGCCAACAGGCCTATCAGGCGCTCGATCTCCGGCCCGACCGCAGAAGCCATCAGATCTTGGGCATGCCGGGCAGGCCGGCCAGGGGACCGGCGACCTCGCGCATCATCTCCGCCTGGGTCGCCTCCAGCTTGCGCTTGGCGTCGGTATGGGCAGCCACCACCAGATCGGCGATAATCTCCCCGTCTCCAGGCTGGATCAGACTCTCGTCGATGGCGAGCCTGGCCATGTCGCCGCTGCCGCGCAGCGTGACGCGCACCAGGCCCCCGCCCGAGACTCCCTCGACCTCCTGTTCGGCCAGTTTGCCCTGGGCCTCCTGCAACCTCTGCTGCATGGCCTGGGCCTGCTTCATCAGCGATCCGAGATCTTTCATCTGCTTTCCTAGTCCTCGTTTTCGTCGGGTTCAGCCGGCCCGGCGATGGTGGCGATCTGGCGCACCTCCAGGATCTCGGTCCCGGGGAAGGTCGCCAACACGGCCTGGACGAACGGTTCGGCCATGGCCCCGGCGTGGGCGGCGGCCAAGTCGCGGTTCTGGCGCTCCATCAGGGTCTCGGCCCCGCCGCCGCCCTGGGCGATCACCAGCCACGGCTGGCCGGTCCACTCCTTCAGCCGGGCCGACAGGCGCTGGGCGAGGTTGGCCGGCGCCCCCGCAACCGGTTCGAACTCGATCGCGCCCGGCCGGAAGCTGATCGGGCGAACATATTTCTCCACGTCGAGCCGCAGACCGATGTCGCGCCTGGCGTCGATCAGGGCGGCCACGTCTTCAAACGAGGCCGGCGCGGCGAGCTTGGCGGCTGGGACCAGCTCCGGGGCCCTGGCGAGGCCGGCGCGAGCGCCACCACCGCCGCCGCTGCCGCCGCCGCCCGACGTTGGCGCGCCTATGGCTGCGGCGCCCTCGCGCAGGGCCTTGAGCGCCTCTTCCGGCCCCGGCAGGTCGGCGGCGTAGGCCAGGCGGATCAGGCACATCTCCACCGCCGCGGCCGGATCGGGGGCGGCGCGGACTTCGCCGAGGCCTTTGAGCAGCATTTGCCACAGCCGCGACAGCGCTCCTGCCGACAGGGCGGCGCCGATCGCCGCCAGGCGCGCGGCCTGGTCCTTGGGTAGTTCCAGGGCATCCGGGCCCAGGGTCCTGGCGACCGAGGCGCCGTGGCAGTGCTCCAGCATGTCGAGCATCGCGTTCACCGGATCGGCCCCGAAGGCGTAGAGGCCGCGAAACGTCTCGATCGCCGGTCCGGCCTCTCCGCGCACCGCGGCTTCGAAGAGGTCTATGGTCTGGGCGCGGTCCGCCAGACCCAGCATGTCGCGCACGGCCGCGGCGTCGACGCGCTCGCCGACCTCGGCCTGGGCCAGAGCCTGGTCGAGCAGAGACTGGGCGTCGCGCACCGAGCCCTCGGCCGCCCTGGCGATGAGCGCCAGCGCCTCGGCGTCGATGGTGAAGCCCTCGGCCTCGGCGATCGAGGCCAGGCTGGCGGCGATCACGGCCGGCTCCACGCGGCGCAGGTCGAACCTCTGGCAGCGCGACAGGATGGTCACCGGCACCTTGCGGATCTCGGTGGTGGCGAAGATGAACTTAGCGTGCGGCGGCGGCTCCTCGAGGGTCTTCAACAGGGCGTTGAACGCCGCGGTCGACAGCATGTGCACTTCATCGATGACGTACACCTTGTAGCGCGCCTGGGCGGGGGCATAGCGCACCCCGTCCAGCAGCTCGCGCATCTCGTCCACCTTGCTGCGCGAAGCGGCATCCAACTCCAGCACGTCGAGATGACGGCCTTCAAGAATGGCGGGGCAATGGCGGCCCAGTGCGCCAAGATCGGCCAGGCTCGGCTGGTGAACGGTGTCGCTCTCGTAGTTGAGGGCCCGGGCCAGCAGGCGGGCGGTGGTGGTCTTTCCCACCCCGCGCACGCCGGTGAGCATGAAGGCGTGGGCGATGCGACCCGAGGCGAAGGCGTTGGTCAGGGTCTTGACCATGGCCTCCTGGCCGATCAAGTCGTCGAAGGTGCGCGGCCGGTACTTGCGGGCGATGACCGTGTAGTGCGCCGGCGGTTCGGCCGGGGCGCCGAACATGTCGCTCGTGGCCGCGTCGCGCTCGACATCGCGCTCGCCGCCAGGCTCGGCGCGCAGCGTGTCCGGCTCGAGCACAGGATCGGTCATGCGTTGAAGAGGCGGCTCATTCGGGCTTGAAGGTCCGGGTGGAGACCGGCAGACGACCCGGAGTGAATCTCGTTACGGCTGCTTCCTTCCGGACCTGACCGGGTTGGCGAGGCCTCCACCCATCGCCGATCTCCACCGCCTATATCGCGTGGCGGGCGGCCCGGCGCAAGGCGCGACGCGCGAGCCACGACATGGGCGCCAAACCCGGCGCCAAGCCCTAATACTTCCGCCCAACCCCCGCACAGCGGCTGACGCGGGCGCGCGGCTCCTTTAAGAGGCGCGCATGCCCCTCGACAGCTTCACCAACGTCTTCGCCGGCAATCCGCTGGAGCGCGCCAGCTATCGTCGCTCCGACGAAGATTGGCTCACCGAACGTCTGGCCGACCCCAACGCCCTGGCGCTGGCTGTCTGGAACGGCAAGCTCCTGGTGGAGGACGCCAAAGGCGGGGGAGCGCAGATCGCCTATCTTGCCGCGGGCATGGCCAAGGCCAACTCGGTGGGCTGGGAGAAGCTGCTGTTCCTGGGCGTGTGGAAGGATATCCCGGTGTTCGCCGTCGACTTCGAGGGGGAGGCCGATCCGGCCGGCGGACCGCTGGAGGGGCTTGGCCGGTTCGAGGATCTGCGGGCGATCGCCATGACCCTGAGCCCCAACGAGGCGGCGATCGCGGCCACCGCCAAGTCGGTGTTCGAGTGGCGCCGGAAGCATCGCTACTGCGCAGCCTGCGGTCAGCCGAGTCAGGCGGTGGAAGGCGGCTGGAAGCGCCTGTGCCCGGCTTGCGGCGCCCAACATTTCCCGCGGACCGATCCGGTGGTGATCATGCTGCCGGTGCTGGACGAGCGCTGCCTGCTCGGCCGCCAGGCCGCCTGGCCCAAGGGCATGTATTCCGCCCTCGCCGGGTTCGTGGAGCCGGGCGAATCGATCGAGGAGGCGTGCGCGCGCGAACTGTTCGAGGAAGCGGCGGTGCGCGCGGTCAAGGTCCGTTATCACTCCACCCAGCCCTGGCCCTACCCGATGTCGCTGATGATCGGCCTGATCGCCGAGATCGAGCGCGGCGAGGCGGTGGCCGACAATGTCGAGATCGACGAGGTGCGCTGGTTCAGCCGCGACGAGGCCGCGGGCCTGGTCCGCGGCGACCACCCCGATGCCCGGGCGCCCGGCGGCCTCGCCATCGCCCACCAACTGATCAAGGCCTGGGCCGAGGAGGGAGCGCCCGCGCCCGACTCCTGATATCGTACGAAACATGAACTCGGTCCCGATTCTCGACCTTCTCCTGCTCGCCCTCGCCGTCGGCGCGGTGGTTTGGGCCATGGCCGAGCGCGGCCGGGCTCAGCACGCGCTGGGCGAACTCGCGCTCGGCCGGTTGGGAAACGAGGCCATCCGCGGTCAGGCGGCGGTGGCGGCCAATGCAGTCACAGACGAGCTCATCAAGCGCGCCGCCGAAACCCTGCGGCCGATGGGCGAGACGCTCCAACGGTTCGAAAGCCGAGTATCGGCGATGGAGAAAGCCCGGGCCGAGGAGGCCGGCGGCCTCAGGACCCAGATCGATCAGCTGCTCGCCGCCTCGATGGCCACCCAGGCGGAGGCTCGCCGGCTGTCCGAGGCGCTGCGGCGCGGGGCGGGCGTCCAGGGCCGCTGGGGCGAGCAGATGCTGCGCAACGTCCTTGAGCTGGCCGGCATGCGCGCCGGCACCGACTTTAGCGAACAGGTGCACGTCGCCACCGGAGACGGGGCCCAGCGCCCCGACGTCACCGTCAACCTGCCGGGCGGCGGAGTGTTCGTGATCGACGCCAAATGCTCGATCACCGCCTATCTCGAGGCCCAGGAGGCGCCCGACGAGGTCGCGCGCGAGGCGGCCTATCAGCGACACGCCGTCAGCGTGAAGACCCATATGCACAGCTTGGCGGTCAAGGCTTACTGGGACCAGTTCGACGCCTCGCCCGACTTCGTGGTCATGTTCATTCCCGGCGACGCCTTTCTGTCGGCGGCTCAGGACCGCCTGCCCGACCTGCACACCCAGGCCATGGAGCGGCGGGTGATTATGGTCACTCCGTCCAGCCTGTTCGCTCTATGCAAGGCGGTCATCTACGGCTGGCGCGCTCAGGAGCAGACCCTGAACGCCAAGGAGATCGCTAGCCTCGGGCGTGAGCTTCACCGGCGCCTGGCCCTCATGGGCGGACATGTGGTCGGCCTTGGCAAGTCGCTTGGCGCCGCAGTCGGCAAATACAACGACTTCGTCGGCTCCCTTGAGACCCAGGTGATGACCCAGGCGCGCCGGTTCGAGGCGCTCAAGGCGGACAATCCGTCTACCCCGATCCCCGACTTGCCGGGAATCGAGGCGCCGGTGCGTCCATTGGTCAAACTGGCCGCCGAGGAGCCGCCGGCGGCCTTGACGCTTAGCTGAGCCGCGCATACCTCCGCGCCATGACCATTCGTCCTATCCTCACCGTCGACAAGGACCTGGCGACCCTCAAGAAGGTGTCCAAGCCAGTGGAGGCCGTCGACGACGCTCTGCGCGCGCTCATGGACGACATGCTGGAGACCATGTACGCCGCCCCCGGCATCGGCCTGGCCGCCATCCAGGTGGGCGTCCCCAAGCGGGTTCTGGTGATGGACCTCAGCCGCGACGAGACCCCTAAGGCGCCGCGCCATTTCGTCAATCCGGAGATCCTCTGGGCTTCCGAGGAAACCCTGCCGTACGAGGAAGGGTGCCTCTCGGTGCCCGAGGTGTACGACGAGATCGAGCGTTCGGCCAAGGTGCGCCTGCGCTATCTCAATTACAAAGGCGAAGCAGTGGAGGAAGAGGCGGAGGGCCTGTTCGCCGTGTGCGTGCAGCACGAGATCGACCATTTGAACGGGGTGCTGTTCATCGACCACCTCTCGCGCCTGAAGCGTCAGCGCGCCGTCGCCCGGGTGCGCAAGGCCGCCAAGGGCGAGGAGTTGGAGCCGTCACGGATCTAACAACCTCTCCGTGGGAGAGGTGAGAATGCGCTTGGCCTTCTTCGGCACGCCGGATTTCGCCGTCCCCACCCTGGCGGCGCTGATTGCCGCCGGCCACGACCTCGCCTGTGTCTATTCCCAGCCCCCGGCCCCGCGCGGTCGCGGCCAGACCCTGGCCCCCTCGCCCGTGCAGGCGTTCGCACGGGGCCACGGCATCGAGACCCGCACCCCCACCTCCCTGCGCGCGCCGGAAGAGGTCGCCGCCATTGCCAGCCTCGACCTGGATGCGGCGGTGATCGTGGCGTTCGGCCAGATCCTGAGCCCCGAGATCCTCGATGCGCCGCGCCTCGGCTGCTACAATCTGCACGCCTCTCTGCTGCCGCGCTGGCGCGGGGCCGCGCCCATCCAGCGGGCGTTGATGGCCGGCGACGCGGTGACCGGCGTCCAAGTCATGCGCATGACCGTCGGCCTCGACGAAGGTCCGGTCTTCAGCAGCACCTCGACCCGCATCGACGCCCTCGACACCGCCGGAACTCTACACGACCGCCTGGCCAAACTCGGCGCCGACCTGATGGTCCAGACCCTGGACAAACTCGCCGCCGGCGAGGCGAGGCCGACCCCCCAGCTGGCCGAGGGGGCGACTTACGCCAGGAAGATCCGGCCCGCGGAGACTGCCATCCGCTGGGACCGAAGGGCGACGCGGGTCGACCAGCACATCCGGGGGCTCTCTCCCCTGCCCGGCGCCTGGTTCACCGCGCTCGGCGCGCGCGGGCCGGCGAGGGTCAAAGCCCTGCTCTCCCGGGTCGAGGATGGCGAGGGTCGGCCGGGTGAGGCGCTCGACGACAATCTGCTGATCGCTTGCGGCGAGGGCGCGGTGCGCATCCTGAGCGCCCAGCGCGAAGGCCGCGCGCCAGCGCCCGCAGCGGTGTTCCTGCGCGGCTTCCCGATCAGACGCGGAACCATCTTGCTCTGATGCCGCGTTACCGCCTGACCCTGGAATACGACGGAGGTCCCTATCGCGGCTTCCAGGCCCAGGCGGGTCAGCCCACCGTCCAGGCTGAGATTGAGCGCGCGGTCACGGCGTTCTGCGGCGAAACGGTGCGCGTCCACGCGGCCGGCCGCACCGACACCGGCGTCCACGCCGCCGGCCAGACGATCCACCTGGACTTGGCGCGCGCATGGCCGGCAGCCACGGTGATGAATGCGGTGAACGCGCATCTGGCGTCCGCGCCGATCGCAGTCGTCGCCGCAGCGGAGGCCGACGCTGATTTCCACGCCCGGTTTTCAGCTCAGGCCCGACACTACCTCTATCGCGTGCTCAACCGGCCAGGTCCCCCGGCCCTGAAGGCGGGCAAGGTGTGGCACATTAAGGCGCGGCTCGACGCCCCGGCCATGGACGCCGCCGCCCTGGCGTTGGTGGGCAAGCACGACTTCACCACTTTTCGCGACGCCGCCTGCCAAGCCGCCTCCCCGGTCAAGACGCTGGACGAGGCCCAGGTGTGGCGCGAGGGCGAAGAGGTGCGCCTGGGATTCTCCGCGCGCTCGTTCCTGCACCGCCAGGTGCGCTCCATGACCGGTTGCCTGGTTCAGGTGGGCCTCGGACGATGGAGCCGGGACGATCTCGTTCGGGCGCTGGAAGCCCGCGACCGGGCGGCGTGCGCCGTCGTAGCCCCGGCCGGCGGCCTGATTCTGATGAGCGTCGACTATCCGGCGGACGCGGCGACATAGTCCTCGACGACCCGCTCATAGACCTCCGTCAGCTTACGGATGTCAGCCACGCTCACCTGCTCGTCGACCTTGTGCATGGTCGCTCCAACCAGACCGAACTCGACCACCGGGCACAGGGCGCGGATGAAGCGGGCGTCTGAGGTCCCGCCGGTGGTTGACAGCTCGGGTTTCACCCCGGCCACGGCCTCGACCGCGCCGGCGACCAGGGTGGTGAACGAACCCGGTTCGGTAAGAAACGCCTCGCCACTGGCCCTCGGCGTGACGGCGACGGCGCCATTGAAGTCCTGGCCGGCGGCCTCGCCTTGCGCGCGCAGCCAGTCTGAAAGGGACGCGCCTGTGTGGGCCGGGTTGAAGCGGATGTTGAGCCGAGCGCTCGCCCGGGCCGGGATGACATTGCCGGCCGGATTGCCGATGTCGATGCTGGTGATCTCCAGATTCGACGGCTGGAATCCAGGGTAGCCTTTGTCCAGCACTCTCGCCTGCACGGCCGCCAGGTAACGGACCAGGACCGGGGCCGGATTGGCCGCGCGATCGGGATAGGCGACGTGGCCCTGGACGCCTTCGACGACGACCTGGGCGCTCACGCTGCCGCGGCGGCCGATCTTGATCATGTCGCCCAGCCGCACGACCGAAGTGGGTTCGCCGACGAGGCAATGGTCGATGGACTCGCCTTCCGCCTGCAATGCGGCGACCACGGCCTTGGTGCCGTGCTCGGCCTCGCCCTCCTCGTCGCCGGTGATCAACAGGGAGAGCGAGCCGGCGGCCCTGCGCCGGCTGGCCGCGGCGATGAAACAGGCGACGGCGCTCTTCATGTCCGCCGCCCCTCGGCCGTGCAGGGTCCCGCCGTCCAGCGCCGCTTCGAACGGCGGATGACGCCAGGCGGCCTCCTCGCCCGGGGGGACCACGTCGGTGTGGCCGGCAAAGCAGAGGTTGGACCCGCCGGTTCCCCGCCGCGCATAGAGATTCTCGATGCCGCCGAAGACCATGCGCCGACAGGAAAAGCCGATGCCGCTCAGCGCCCGCTCGACGATCGCCATGGCCCCTGCGTCGGCAGGGGTGACCGAAGGGCGGCGAATGAGATCGCGGGCGAGTTCGACGGGATCGATGGCGGCCATGGTCCTCCCATAACCGCGCCGGGCGGCTTATAGGAACCGATATGAAGAAGATCGACCTATCCGCCGCGCCCGTGCGCCGAGGCTGCGGCTACCCGCCGCCCTATGACGGCCCCTGCCTGGCTCGGGAGCGCGCCCAGTTGGGCGAGGCGGTCGGCCTCACCCATTTCGGGGTCAATCTGCTGACCCTGGCCCCTGGCGTGTGGTCTAGCCAGCGGCATTGGCACAGCGCCGAGGACGAATTTGTCTGGGTCCTCGCGGGCGAAGTGGTGCTGATCACCGACGACGGCGAAGAGGTGCTGCGGCCCGGTGACTGCGCCGCCTTCAAGGCCGGCGAAGCCAACGGCCATCACCTGGTCAATCGCTCGGACCATTCGGCCAAGGTGCTGGAGGTCGGCAACCGCGCGGCCAGCGACCGTTGCGTCTACCCCGACGCCGACATGGTCGCCGAGCCGGAGGACGACTTCTATCGTCACCGTGACGGGACGCCCTATCCCCCCTGACTCCGCGCCCCCCAAATCGGGGGGGTCAGCGCTGCTCGAACCCGGGGGCGCCGGGGAATTTGGGAGGGTGGCCACGCCCTCGGTCGCCCCGGAAACGTCAGGAGCCTTAAGCCCAGCTCTCGGCTTCGCGGGCGATCACGGCCCGCACGAACGCACCGGTATCCTTGAGCGCCGCCGGGCTCTTGGCGGCGCGGGCCAATACGATCGCTCCCTCGATGGCCGCGAGCACGAACCGGGCAAGGGCCTCTGCCGCATCCGGCGCCGCGCCATGGTGTTTGAAGCCCAGGCTCATCGCCGCCAGCCACTGGCCAAAGGCGCCGTCGCAGGCGCCTCGCAGGTCCTCGTCGAGGCTAGCGACGTCCAAGGTCATAGAGGCGATGGGACAGCCGTTGCGATAGTCGCTGCCCTCCAGGACCCGGACCTCGCCCTCGAAGATACGCCAAACCGCCTCGGCCGGATCGTCGGTCTGCTCGAAGGTCCGCCGCCAACCCTCGGCGTAGATCGCGCCAGCGTGGGCGGCGGCGGCCGCCGCCAGCTCGGCCTTTCCCTTGGGAAAGAAGTGGTACAGCGAGCCCCACGGCGCGGCCGCCGCCGCGGTGAGCTGCTTGAGCCCCGTCCCGGCATAGCCCTGGACGCGGAACAGCTGCTCGGCGGCGCGCACCAGTCTGGCTCGGGTTTCCGGGCGGGCGCGGGTGTTCTGCGGATCGCTCATGGTGGGGCTGGATAAGGTGATTTGGCGACCTCGGCCAGTATGACGTTAGATCGATCTATCAAATCCTCTCGATCGATCGATCTGATTCCTAAAAGTCGAATGGCTTTGCCCGGCGCATGCGAGAGATTGACACTGCGGCTGCCAGACCTTCCCCGCCCTGGACTGCCGCTTCGCGTCGTGGCGCCACAAATATTGGGGTGCGCTGAATTGTCGCAGCTTGGCCATGGATACTTGCCAGAGTGGCTGATTTCACGTTGCCTGAACCTTGTTCAGGGTAGTGGGGACTGACGGTGGGCTGCCGTCGTCCCGCGGCGTGACAGTGGCGTCCCGAGTATTGTCTTGGCGTCGTGCTATTCCGCGTGGGTCCCCTGTGGCTTTAGAGGGGGCTTGGCGTGCAACCAGCATTCACTCAGAAAAATTTGAGCGCTCTGGCGCTCCCCGGCGCGTTGCTTGTGGCGTCGCTGGTGTTCATCGCCGTCGCGACGGCGGGGGCGCCGGACCTCGCCTCCGTCATGGGACGCGCAGGCCTCTCGATGCTGATGTCAGCTGGCCTGTTAATCTGAATATCGTCTAGAGCGATCAATCTATTTCGTTTGATCCTCTAGATAGATCGATCTAGAACTCCCTATAACTCCAGGGAGAACCGATGCCATGCCCAGCCGCGAACGCGTGAACGCCTTTGTCGCCGCCGTGCGCCAGGGGCGATATGTCGAGGCGATCGCCGACTTCTACGCTCCTGACGCGACCATGCGCGAGAACCTGGGTGCGCCCAGGGGCGGCCGCGACGCCCTGATCGCCCACGAAAAGGCCGTGCTGGGAGCGGTGAAGCGCATCGTCACCATCAAAGCCGACCCGGTGATGGTGGACGGCGATCGGGTGGTGATCGGCTGGGCGTTCGAGATGACCGGCCAGGACGGGGTCGTGCGCGGAATGACCGAGCTCGCCTTGCAGACCTGGCGCGGCGATGAGATCGCCGAGGAGCAGTTCTTCTACGATCCGGCCCAGCTGCAAACGACGGTCAGCGCGGCGGTAGTCGAACAGTCTGAGGCGCTATAACCACCGGACCTGGTCACCGAAGGCGAGTTCTATCTGGCTGCGAAGGGTGTCGAGCGATTCCCGGGGCAGGCGGATTTCGACGCTTGGACCGCTGACGGTTGAGAACAGGATTGAGCCTTCATCGCTGTCCTGGGCGCAGTACACATCGGTGTTTGCGGCGGTAAAGGTAATCTTGTCGGTCATGTCGCATGGCTCCCGTCAGTCCT
>OUNO010002875.1_pt1 | contig 13517 bp, 17 predicted proteins | sample 1779811 | NCBI WGS metagenome assembly OUNO01 (sample SAMEA3914804, study PRJEB12502) | metagenome | biome: forest; material: soil | place: Canada | collected 2010-06-25 | depth 0.3 m | reverse complement strand
CGATCGACGGCAAGGCCTCGCCGCGAAAGCCGAGGGTGGCGATCCGCAGCAGATCGAAGGCGCCGTCCGCGCCCGCAGCGAGCTTGGAGGTGGCGTGGCGCTCCACCGCGAGGGGCAGCTCTTCTGGTAACAGGCCGGCGCCGTCGTCGGCCACCAGGATGCGCGTCAGGCCGCCGCCATCGGCCTGGACCTCGATGTGGCGTCCGCCCGCGTCAAGCGCGTTCTCGATCAGCTCCTTGACCGCGCTCGCCGGGCGCTCAACCACCTCGCCGGCGGCGATGCGGTTGACGAGTTCTGGAGGCAGGCGCCGGATGGCCATGGCGGCACTATAGGCGCGATTCTGGAGCGGCGCGCGCCGAAGGGCGTCACCCCCATGGGTAAGTTCTATGGTTCTTCGGTTTCGACCTGGTCGCGGGCGGAAAGGGCCCGTTCGGCGATGCGGGCCGACTTGCCGCGGCGATCGCGCAGATAATACAGCTTGGCCCGGCGCACGGCGCCGCGGCGCTTCACCTCGATGGATTCGATCATCGGCGAAAGCACCGGGAACACCCGCTCGACGCCTTCACCAAAGCTGATCTTGCGCACGGTGAAGCTCTCCTGGAGCCCGTGACCGGACCGGGCGATGCACACGCCCTCATAGGCCTGGACGCGCTCGCGCTCGCCTTCCTTGATGCGGACGTTAACCCGCACGGTGTCACCCGGCTGGAAGGGAGGGATCTTCTTGCCGGCGGTGATGCGCGCCGCTTCGGCTTTTTCCAGTTCCTCGATCACGTTCATGTCGCTCTAGTCCTTCTGTGTGCTGGGCTTGACTGCGCCCTTTGGCTGTTGATTGGCGAGACGCGCCGCCCATAAGTCCGGCCGCCGCTCCCGCGTGATAGCGTCCCTTTGCTCCCGCCGCCACCGGGCCACCTCGCCATGGTGGCCGGAGAGCAGGACCTCGGGGATGTCGCGGCCCTCGAACGTCCGCGGGCGGGTGAACTGGGGATGCTCCAGCAGACCGCCCTCGAAACTCTCCTCTTCGAGACTGGCGCTCTCGCCGAGCACCCCCGGCAGCAAACGCACGCAGGCCTCAACGAGCACCAGAGCCGCCGCCTCGCCGCCGGCGAGGACCGCGTCCCCTACCGCGATCTCCTCGAACCCGCGGGCGTCGATCACCCGCTGGTCCACCCCCTCGAACCGGCCGCACAGGACGACGAGTCCGGGCGCCGTGGAAAGCTCCCTGGCGCGCGCCTGGGTCAGGGGCCGTCCCCGGGCGCTCATATACAAAAGCGGCCGGTCGGCCGTCTCGAGGCTGTCCAGCGCCGAGGCGATCACGTCCGCCCGCATAACTTGCCCTGGACCGCCCCCGGCGGGGGTGTCGTCCAGGAAGCCGCGCTTATGGTGGGAAAAGGCGCGGATGTCCACCGTCTGGAGGGACCACAGGCCGGCCTCGCGCCAGGCCGTGCCGATCAGCGACACGCCCAGCGGCCCTGGAAAGGCCTCGGGAAACATGGTCAGGACGGTGACGGTGAAAGTCATGGTGGTTCGATGCATAGAGCTTGGTGGCTTTGCACGGAACAGATGCAAAGGCTGAATCAGGCTCTACGCCTCGAACCATCCTGCTCCTGTCGCCTTGGCCGCCGAGGTCAACTGGCGATTGTGTGGCCGGCGCTGTAGGAGAGCCCACTTCTTTAGCGAAGGTCTCTTCCCGTTGCGACTGCCCCAAGCCCGACTCGATCAGGTGCTCGACCGCTTCCGCGAGGTCGAGGCGCGCATGGGCGCGGCCAGCGAGGCGGGCGAGATCGTGCGCCTGGCCAAGGAGCACGCCGAGCTGAAGCCGGTGGCCGAGGCCGCCGAACGGTTGGCGAAGGCCAGGGCCGAACGCGCCGACCTAGAGACGATGGCCGCGGGGTCGGATCCGGAGATGGCCGGGCTGGCCCGGGAGGAACTCGATGCTCTCAGCGGGCGCATCGATGAGATCGAGTCCGACCTGGCTGTGCTGCTGGTCCCGCGCGACGCCGACGAGAACGCCTCGGCGATTCTGGAGGTGCGCGCCGGCACTGGCGGCGACGAGGCGGCCCTGTTCGCCGGCGACCTCTTTCGTATGTACCAGCGCTATGCCCAGCTGCACGGCTGGAAGGTGGAGATCGAGAGCGTTTCTGAGGGCGAGGTCGGCGGCTTCAAGGAGGTCATCGCCTCCATCGGCGGCGAGGGGGTGTTCGGGCGCCTCAAGTTCGAGAGCGGCGTACACAGGGTGCAGCGGGTGCCCGACACCGAGGCCCAGGGCCGCATCCACACCTCCGCCGCCACCGTGGCCGTGCTGCCGGAAGTCGAGGACGTGGAGATCGAGATCAACGATGTCGACCTGCGCATCGACACCTATCGCTCCTCGGGGGCGGGCGGCCAGCACGTCAACAAGACCGATTCGGCGGTGCGCATCACCCACCTGCCCAGCGGCATCGTAGTCACCAGCTCGGAGAAATCGCAGCACCAGAACCGCGCCCGGGCGATGAAGGTGCTGAAGGCCAAGCTGTATGACGTCAAGCGCGAGTCGCTGGACGCTCAACGCTCGCAGTCGCGCAAGAGTCAGGTGGGCTCGGGCGACCGTTCGGAGCGCATCCGCACCTACAATTTTCCGCAAGGCCGGGTCACCGACCACCGCATCAACCTGACTCTGTACAACCTGCCGCGGGTGATCGAGGGCGAGGCCCTGGACGATATCATCGGGCCCCTGATCGCCGAGGACCAGGCCGCCCGCCTGGCGAGCCTTGAGGACGCCGGTTGAGATGACGCTCGCGCGATGATCCCTAGACGCCTGCCCAGGTCATGGTTGTTCCTGCGGAGCGGCCTTCGCCTCGGTGGCCGCACCCGGGCGAAACACATCGTCGTAATTGTCGAATCGACGGCCGGACACGCGGCCGAGGCGTTCGAGCAGGGGCGGGATCCTGGTCAGGGTCTCGCGCAGGAATTCCATGCCCTGGTCGCGGGCGTTGGGGTGGGCCTCGGTGGCGTCATTGAGCGAGGCGATCACCCCATCGAGCGGCATGGCCAAGCGTAGCATCAAGCTGTGCAGGTCGGCGCGCAGCTGGGCGTCGCGCAAGTCGAGCAGCAGTTCGCGGTTGCGCTCGTAGAGATCCAGTTCGCCGCGAGAGGCGATCAGCATGCGCCGGGTGACAGGGCCATAGCGCTCGCCCACGGTCATGGAGCGCATGGCGGCTTCCAGAATGGTGCGCATGGCCGCCATGGCTTCGCCGACGAGGACCGCGGCAGCGCGCTCACGTTCGCGCGCCCGGGCCCTGGCCTCGAACATGTTGGCCACCACCCCGCTCACCGTCGCCACAACCGCGCCCAGGGTCACGGCCGCCAGGGTCTCGGCGTGAGCGTTCGAGGCCAGCTCGGACAATCGCAGAGGCACGTCCCCTCCCCTCGAAACCAGGCGACCCTAGCGGAACGGGCGCCGGCGCACCACGTCTTGCCGGCGAGGGCGATCGACTTCCAGGACCAGGTTATTCATGTATCGCACCGATGAGGAACTTGCCGCCATCCGCCGCAGCGTCGAGCGAGTGGGCCGGTTTTCCGACGGCCTGTTGCGGATCGGGCCATTCCGTCTGGGGGCGGAAGCCGCCCTGTCGTGGATCCCGGGCGTTGGCGAGGCTTATGGCGGCGCCGCGGCTGTGTTCTTGCTCGTCCAGGGCGTGCGGGCCGGCGCGCCGCTGAGCACCCTCGCCGTCTGCGCCGCCCTGATGGGCGGACGAACCTTGATCACCGCTGTGCCGTTCGCCGGACCGCTGGCCGCTGACGCCCTGGCCCTGCATGGACTGTCGGCGCGGATGATCACAGCCGCCATCGACGCCGAACTGGGCCGGCGCGGCGCCAAGCCGGCGGCAAGGCCGCGCTGGCGTCGGATCGGGAGACAAGCGCCAGCCTAATCCGCCGCCGCGACGTTTTTGCAATTGCCGAGGGCTGGGCCGGTGCGCCAAATGTCGCCATGGCCGCCAGACTGTTCGCCTCCCTCCTTATCTTCAGCCTCACCTGCGCCGGCTGCGGTCGGCCGGCCGACAAGACCAATCAGGTGACGCTGGTCGACATTAGTCAAGGACGGCTGGTCAGAGACGGTTGCGAGCAGGCCCCCGACCTCAACTTCAGGAACCAGGTCGTCGCCGCGGCGCCGTTCAAAGGCCCCTCTGAAGTCGAGCACGGTGTGCTCGTCCTGACCGTCGATCCGGGTCAGTGGCGCAATCTCGGATACGGAGTGCGGCAGCAGCTGATCGCCATCATTGATTGCGGAGACGTCGGTCCAGGCAAGTATCACTTCAACATCTATGTTCGGGGTCCCGACGGGACCGACATCATGAAAGTTCCCGCCACGGAACTGATGCAGTGGCGCGCCGCCGGGCTGGCGATGCTGGAGCAGACTCGGCTGCGCGCCGACGCAGTGCCCCGCGCCGCAACGATTCCGAACAGTTCGCCGATCGATCCAGGCGCGCCGGCTCGGTGATGGCGGGCGCCGCCAGAGCGCGGCGCACCGTGTTCAGCGGAGCCATCCTGCGACCTTTTTGCAAATTGCCAAGGCTCTTACCGGCGCGCCAGATACCGCCATGGCCGTCAGATTCTTCGCCTCGATCCTCGCCCTAAGCCTGGTGTGCGCCGGCTGCAGCCCGCCGGCGCCGGCGACCTTGGTCAGGGATGGCTGCGAGCAGGATGCTGACGGGGCGTTCAAGGGTCAGGTAGCCGCCGCTGCCCCTTTCAAAGGCGTCGACGAGTTGGAGCACGATGAGCTCCTCTTGACCGTCGACCCGGGTCAGTGGCGCAACCTGGGCTACGGGATGCGACAACAGATCATCGCCATCTTCGATTGTGCCGACGCCGGCCCCGGCAAGTACCACACCAATATCTATGTCCGGGGGCCCGACGGGAGCGACATAATGACGGTTGCCCAGCCTGAGCTGATGCAGTGGCGCGCCGCCGGGCTGGCGACCCTGAAGCAGGACGGGCTACGCGCCGACGTCGTGGCCACCGACGCCACGGTCCAGATCCCTTCGCAAACCGACCCGGGGGCGCCGGCTCAGTAGGCCAAGGTTATACGGCGGCGGCGCGATCCGCCTCACCCTGTCTTCCAGTTTTCCTTCTCGCGCTGAGGCCGCCAAGCGGTCGCGCGGCTCGCGTGCAGGGCCGGCTCCCACTCAGGCCGGGAGCTCGTAGCCGATGGCCGCCTCGGCCTCCAGGGTGCGGCGCACGGCGTACCTGGCCATCATGGCGTCGTAGTGGCGCATGAGGTTGGGGAACGCGCCTGGGGCCGGGCGCAGGGAATTGAGGAAGCGCCAGAACAGCCGGAAGAGATGGATGTCGGCCACCGAATAGTCGCCGGCGGCCCATTCGGCCGCGCCCAGCTTGCGGTCGGTGAGGGCCCAGATGTGCCCGGCATGGTCCAGGCCCGCTCGACGGGCCGGATGTACGCTGGCGGCGATGAACGACATCCATGAGATCACCCGCGCCTCGGCGGCCGCGTCGCCCCAGGGCATCAGCCGCGTCCCGGGGAAGGCCCGGGCGAGATAGTAGAGGATGGCCGCGACTTCGGTCAGAGGCGCACCGTCGATCGCCAGCACCGGGACCTTGCCCTCGGGATTGAGGGCGAGGAATTCAGGCGTGCGGTTGTCGCCGCGGGCGAAGGACACCGGCCGGGGCTCAAACGGCGCGCCGGTCTCATGCAGGGCGATGTGCGGGGCCATGGAGCTTGCCCCGGGCGCGAAATACAGGACCAGCCGGGTCATGGCCTCAGCCCTCAGGCGCCTAGCACGGCGCGCCGGCGAGCCAGGCTCTCCGCCGGCCACAGAGACTGGGTGTCGTAGTAGACGTCGAACGCCGGAACCTCGGAGGGCAGCCCCACCCAGGGCTGCCGGGAGCGGGTGAAGATATGAACGTCGGGCGGCAGGTCCGAGGGCGTCTCCAGGGTCCCGACGCGCACGAACCGCAGGGCCGGGCGGCGGCCATAATCGCTCCACATCGCCGTCTGGCAGATGGGACAGCGGTAGATTTCATGCAACCCGCTGCTGTCGGTCGGAACCGAAACGGGCGTCGGCGCGCCGGAGAGGATCTCGATGCGATCGGTCTCGATGAGCGCGTTGAGCACAAAGGCGCTGCCGGTCTGCCGCTGGCAGTCCAGACAGTGGCAGCAGTGGACGAACATCGGCCGCGATGTCAGGCGGTAGCGCACCTCGCCACAGGCGCACCGGCCATCGAATGTCTCGCCGTCAGCCATGCGCATCCTATTCTGATCGCGATCAGGAAATATTATGGCCGGATTCTCGCGCGGGGAAGTCTCGCCCGGCCGGCGGATGAGCTGACGATTGCGGCGATCCCTCAGCCAAGCGGATTTAGTGGCCCCCGGGGGAAAAATGGCGTAATTGCGACCGAAAGGGAACGCCGGATTAAAAGCGTAGTTGGGTGGGGTGTTGGTATGCCGTCCAGTTTCAACGGTATAGGGACTAAGTATTACGGGCGCGCGGATCCCTCCGACAGCGGCTCCTACACCACCACCGAGTGGATCGTGTTTCTGTGGATACCGATCTTTCCGTTGCGGTCCTGGCGCGTCGGCTCGCACCGAAAGGGCAAAGACAGCCTGCTGTACTCGAATGAGAAGTTCTACGTCAAACACGCGCCGCTGAACCTGCGCCTGGTGTTGCTCGGCTATCTATGCACGGCGGCGGTTATCGTCGTTCCGCTGGTGGTCTGGTGGGGGCTGAAGGCTTTGGAGAGCGTGGGCTAGAACGGCACGCTGGACTTAGCCCCGACGGTGCTGCGGGCGTGGTTGAAACGGGCGACGCCGGGCCCGATGTTCCCACGCGACGAGCTCGCCTGCAACTGTCAAGGCCGACCCTGAACCGAAGGGCCATACGCCCGGCCACCGCGGCTGCTGTCCTCGACTTGCCGCAGGTCAAGACGTACCTTGCTCTGGCCGATATGCGGACCGAGACCAGCGCCTCAGGGAGAAGAGATTGAATTGCCCAAAATGTAACGTCGAGCTGACGACGACAATTCGGCACAAGATCCCGGTGACGTCATGCCCGTCTTGCAAGGGAGCATGGTTCAGCAAGCAACAGTTCAAGGATTTGGAAGACGAGGTGTTTGATCTCGACGAACACGCCAAGGGGACCTTGGTCTTCAGTTCTGTGCCTACGACGGCCAAATGTCCCGAATGCGGCGCCGCGCTCAAGAAGTTCAACTACAGGCTCTACGACCTGGAGCTTGAGTTTTGCGAAGACGGGCACGGTTACTGGCTCGAAGACGGCCAGGACACCAAGGTCCTGGAGTTGATGAAGACCGAGGAGAAAGCCATCGATCGATCGCAAGGTGCGGAAGACAAATGGGCGTCCACTGTAAAGCACCTGCATTCGAGCTCACTCATGAGCAAGATTCGCGATTTATTCAGCTAGTTACTCGAAGCGACCCTGGGATCGACGCCCAGGCGCAATTACGACCACTCCAGCGGCGCGACCTTGCGGATGACCAGGCCCCAGGCGACCACACCCGCCAGCCCGACCAAGCTGGCGATGACGATGGCCGAGATGAAGTTTCCGGTGGCGTCCACCACCACCCCGGTGATCACCGGTCCGACGATGCCGGCGATGTTGCCGACGCAGTTCTGAAACCCCATCCATTTGCCGCCGGCCCTGGGTCCGGCCAGAGTCTGACCGATGGAGAAGAGCTGCGAGGTGTTGAGTCCGAAACCGACGGCGGCGGCGCACAGGGCGAAGATCGCCACCGGGACATCTCCGAGGGCCGCGAGCACAAGGCTGACGGCCGCGATCAGGTGGCTGGCGATGATCACGGTCTTGCGGGCCAGGGTGTCGCTCGCTCCGGCCTTCATCCACCGATCGGTAAGCCATCCGGCCGCCAGGCTGCTGGCGGCGTAGATGCCGTAGATCAGGCCGCCGGCCGCGGCCATCTCGCTCATGGAGAAGCCGCGCTCCTTGATCAAATAGAGCGGCAGCCACGAGACGACCAAGTAGAACGGGTAGTTGGAGCAGAAATGGCCGAGGGCCGCGCCCCAAGCTTCTCGTCGCCTGAGGATCTGACGGTACGACGGGGCGGGGAGTTCGGTTTCGGTCGTGGACGCGCGGTCCAGGTGGCCGGTCGCGCGCCGCCACGGAACGAGCCACAGCATCGACACCAGGCCGAAGATCAGGAACGTCGGACGCCAGCCGGTGTGGGCCATGAGATTGCCGCCGGCCCAGGTGCCGAATGCCGGCCCGAGCGCCAAACCAACCCCGATTAGGCCGTTGGCGGCGCCCAGCCTGGCCGTGGGCAGATGCTGTGCCAGGAGCCGTGAGCTACACGGGAAGGCGGCGCTCTCGCCTACGCCGAGGACGAGGCGCAGGCCGATGAGGACCGCGAACGAGCCGGCCAGGGCCGTGGCGGCCGTCGCCAGCGACCAGACCGCCAGGCCCAGGGCCAGGGCGCGATAGGCGTTGATGCGGTGGGCCAGCCACCCGGCCAGCAGCTGGCCGGGCGTGTACGTCCAGTAGAATGCCGAAAGGAGCACGCCCATCTGGGCCACGCTCAGCCGCAACTCGCTCTTCATTAGCGGCGCGGCGGTGGCGAGGTTGCCACGGTCGACGTAGTTGATGAACACCGACAGGGCGAGCAAGGGGACCACGGCCGCGCCCAGGACGAGCGGCTTACGCGCTTCGCCGGTGATCACCCCTTCAACGGCCATGATCTATCCCCCGTCCCGCAGAAGGTGTCAGCAAACCAGGCCGCGAGGCAATCCCCGGTGTCCTTCCGCCAGGGGAGGATGGGCTCAATGCGCCGGTTCGATCGGCTCGGCGGGCGGGGTGCGCGGCGGTCGCAGCATCAGGAGCAGCGGGGCCATCACGACGACCATGACGATCATCAGCGAGAACATGGAGTCGTAGCCGATCATCGCCGCCTGGCGGGTGACCTCGCCGTTGAGGGCCTGGACGCCGAAGTCGGTGTTGGGGTTGAGCAGGGTTGGAACCGAGGCGGCGAAGGCGGGGTCGCTGGGAATGGTGCGGTCGGCCAGGGCGTTGTGGGCGGCGGCCGACTGGCGGATCACACCGGCCTGAAGGATGGAGATGCCGGCGCTGGAGCCAAGGCTGCGCATCATGGTGGCGACGATGGTGCCTTCGGTGCGGTGCATCGGGGCCAGGGTGACATAGGCCAGCGCCGTCAGCGGGGCGAACATCAGCCCGGTGCCCACGCCCTGGATGAAGCCGCTGATTTGAATCGGCGCGGCGGTCATCATCAGGTCGAACCGGCTCATCTGGATGAGGGCTACGGTCGTTAGGCCGAGCCCGGCGATCAGCACCGGGCGGGCGCCGAATTTCTGCAGCAGCATCGGCACGGCGATGAAGGCGATGAGCGAGCCGACCCCCCTGGGCATGGATGCCAGGCCGCTTTGCAGGGCGGTGAAGCCCATCAGGTTCTGCATCATCGACGGCAGCAGGGCCGAACTGGAAAACAGCAAGGCGCCGACGAAGAAGCCGAACACGGTGGTGGCGACGAAGTTGCGATCGCGCGCCAGGTCGCGGTGGAAGAACGGCTCGCGCGCGGCGAAGGTCTGGACCAGGAACACCCACAGGCCGATGAAAGCGGCGGCGGCTTCTATCCAGATCTCCTTGGAATCGAACCAGTCCTGGCCAGGGCCGCGATCGAGCATCAGCTGGAAGGCGGCGATGAAGGTGATCAGGCCGCCGCAGCCGAGGAAGTCGAACGGCCGCTCGCGCCCGCCCGGGTCGTCCTCCATGAACAGCCAAAGGCCGAGGTAGGCCAGGGCCCCGATCGGCACATTGATGTAGAACACCCAGCGCCAGGAGAAATTCTCGGTCAGCCACCCGCCCAACACCGGCCCCAGGATCGGGCCCAGGATCACCGCCGAGCTCCACACAGCCATCACCTGCGGGATCTGGCGCAGGGGAAAGATGTCCAGCATCACCGTCTGCGACAGTGGCATCATCGAGGCCCCGGCGATCCCCTGCAGCAGGCGGAAGATGACGATCTCCGGCAGGCTGGTGGCGACGCCGCACAGCATGGAGGCGGCGGTGAAACCGGCGATGGACATCAGGAACATGCGCTTGCGGCCGAACTTCTGCGCCAGCCAGCCGCTCAGCGGGGTCATGATCGCCGCGGCGATTATGTAGGAGGTCAGCACCCAGGTGATCTGGTCCTGGGCCGCCGACACGCTGCCCTGGATGTGCGGCAAGGCGACGTTGGCGATGGTCGAATCGAGCGTGTTCATCAGGGTCGCCAGCATCAGCGCCCCGGTAATCTGGCGCCGGTTGTCGATGTCACGTTGCGACGCCACCTATCCTCCCGATCCTGTCTGATCCGGCCCCGATCCTAAAGAGCTTGTCAGTGTTCACGCCTAAGTAAAGGGTGATAAGTCACCTATATCCGGCGGCAGAGTCGCATGAGGGTCCATGGAGCATTTCGACGTTCTCATTGTCGGCGCAGGGATATCGGGCGTCGGCGCCGCCTATCACTTGAAGACCCGTTGCCCGGGTCGGACCTTCGCCATCTTCGAGGCGCGGCACACGCTTGGCGGCACCTGGGACCTGTTCCGCTATCCAGGCGTGCGCTCCGATTCCGACATGTTCACCCTGGGTTTCTCGTTTCGGCCATGGACCGAGGCCAAGGCCATCGCCGACGGTCCGGCGATCCTATCCTACCTCACCCAAACCGCCCGCGATTACGGGATCGACCGCCACATACGTTTCGGCCGCACGGTGAAGTCGGCGTCATGGGATTCAGTCCAGTCGCGCTGGACGGTGACTTTCGAGCGCGGCTCCGAGGCCCCGATCGAACAGGTCAGCTGCACCTTCCTGCACATGTGCGCCGGCTACTACAACTATGCCCATGGCTACCGGCCAGACTTCCCCGGCGAGGCGGAGTTCGCCGGGCGGATCGTCCATCCCCAGTTCTGGCCGGCCGATCTCGATTACGCCGGCAAACAGGTGGTGGTGATCGGCAGCGGGGCCACCGCCGTCACCCTGGTCCCGGAGATGGCCAAGGACGCGGCCCATGTGACCATGCTCCAGCGCTCGCCGACCTATGTGGTTACCCGCCCGGCCGAGGACGCCTTCGCCAACAATCTGCGGGCCCGGCTGCCAGCCAAGCTCGCCTATGCCATCGTGCGCTGGCGCAACGTCCTGATGCAGCTGTGGTTCTACAACCTCACTCGACGTAAGCCGGAGAAGGTCAAGGCTGCGATCATCGACATGGCCCGGGCCCAGCTGGGCCCGGACTACGATGTCGCCACTCATTTCACCCCCACCTACAATCCCTGGGACCAGCGCTTGTGCCTCGTTCCTGACGCCGATCTGTTCGAGGCTATCAAAACCGGCGCGGCTTCTGTGGTCACCGACAAGATCGAGGCCTTCACCGAAGGCGGTATCCGCCTGGCCTCGGGTCGGGAGGTTGCGGCCGACATCATCGTCACCGCCACCGGGCTCGACATGCAGCTGATGGGCGGGCTGGAGGTGAGCGTGGATGGGGCCCGCGTCGATCTGCCCAACACCTTCAGCTACAAGGGGATGATGTACAGCGGGGTGCCGAACCTCGCCGCCAGCTTCGGCTACACCAACGCCTCGTGGACCCTGAAGGCGGATCTGACGGCCGAATATCTTTGCCGGCTGCTCAACCACATGCTGCGCCACGGCTACGCCGAGTGCCGGCCGATCAACGACGATCCCGATCTGGCCGCCGAGCCCTGGCTCAGCTTCTCCTCGGGCTACGTGCGCAGGGCCATCGACCGGTTGCCGAAACAAGGGGCCAAGATTCCCTGGCGGGTGCACCAGAACTACGCCTTGGACGTATTGGCCTTCCGGTTCGGGTCGCTGGAGGATGGGGTGATGCGGTTCTCCGGGCCCCACCCGGTGGCCGACCCCGCCTTCGCCCAGGAACGGGCGGCCGCGTAACGGCTTGCACTCCTGCCACCATCACCGGGATCGCCTGAATTGAAAAAGCTCGACCTCAACGCCATCGCTCAGGAGAGCGGATGCAGCTATCCGCCGCCGTTCGACGCCCCGTGCCTCGGATCGACTTGGCGGCGGCTGGGCCGGGCGGCGGGACTGACCGCGTTCGGCGTCAATCTATCGCGGCTTCCGCCGGGGGTGTGGTCCAGCCAGCGGCACTGGCACAGCCACGAGGACGAATTCGTCATGGTGATTGAAGGCGAACTGACTCTGGTTACCAACGCCGGCGAGGAGACGCTCGGCCCCGGCGACTGCGCGACGTTCAAGGCCGGCGATCCCGACAGCCATCACCTGGTCAACAGGTCCGATCGGGACGCGGTGGTGCTGGAGGTCGGTAATTCGGTCCCCGAACTGGATCGCTGCGACTATCCGGACATCGATATGGTCGCCGAACCCGGGAACCCGGCCTACGTCCACCGCGACGGGACGCCGTACCCGCTGAATGCGCCGGCGCCTGGCCACACTCCACTTGGATGATCTGAAATCGCGCCTGGGGCCTGTCTTGGGCCCTCGGATTGCAATTTCGTCATCTCAAGACCGGGTGGCGGAACGGCCGGTCAGACCCTAACTAGTCGTCAGTTGACGCAGCGTTTTTAGGCCGTGTGGCAATCGCCAGGGGCGAGGCGAAGTTGCACCGCAGGCCCGCATGAGACAGGATTGAAATATGTTCGTCGCTCTATCAGCTCTTGCGCTGGCCCTGCAGGCCGCCGCCTCCGGCGTGTCGCCCGAGATCGTCGGCCTGTGGAGGACGGCCGGGGACGAAGGCCTGGTCCGCATCGAGGCCTGCGGCCAGGCGATCTGCGGCCGCGCCGTGGACGACCCGCCGCCTCCGACAAACGTCGGCAGCCACAACCCTGACCTTCGCGACCAGGCGGTCGACGGACAGCTGATCATGAAATTGAAGCCCCTGGGCCCTGGCCAATGGGGCGATGGCTGGATCCACAATCCCGATAACGGCAAGACCTACAAGGCCTCGATAACCCTCACCCCCGACGGGCGCCTGCGCCTCAGAGGCTGCATCGTCGTTCCGCTTTGCCGAACCCAGACCTGGACGCGGGCCGGTAGTTTCGCTGGGCGTGGCGTAACCACACCAGCGTCGTGACCGTTCCGGTCGCCGAGCCCGGCGTGTCCGCGCCGCCGGCGCGGCCTTCGAATCTCATAGGCGGCGCCATCCTCGCCGTCTGGTTGGCCCTGAGCGCGGCGCTGGTCATCGCGCCTCGGCCGCCCCATGTCCTCACCTTCGCCTTTGTCATGGTCGGCTGGCTGCTCACCGTCATGGCGCATGAGTTCGCCCACGCCGTGGTTGGCTGGCTCGGCGGCGACCACACGGTAAAGGCCAAGGGCTATCTGGACTTTGATCCGCGCCGCTACGGCAGTTGGCAGACCACCCTGCTTATCCCCCTGGCGGCCTTGGCGCTCGGCGGCGTCGGCTTCCCGGGCGGTGCGGTCTATCTGCGCGACGACCTGATGCGCGGCCGCTTCTGGCGAAGCGCCGCCGCCCTGGCCGGCCCCGCGGCCACCTTGGCCATCCTGCTGGTGTTGGCG
>OUNO010098031.1_pt1 | contig 13519 bp, 13 predicted proteins | sample 1779811 | NCBI WGS metagenome assembly OUNO01 (sample SAMEA3914804, study PRJEB12502) | metagenome | biome: forest; material: soil | place: Canada | collected 2010-06-25 | depth 0.3 m | reverse complement strand
CCGTGGGCGGCGTCAGCGACGGCCTGCTCCGCAGGGCTCATTGGGAATTCGCCTACCGCAATCGCCTCGCAGCAACTGACGCACTGGTCCTGATCGCCACGTTCGTCATTGCCCACCTCGTCAGGTACGGCACCGGCGTAGCGTACGCCGACCTCGGCGTCGTCCATGTGCAATACGTCTATCTCGCGGCGGGCTTGGCGAGCATTTGGTACGTCGCCCTCGCGGCGGTTCGCAGCCGGGACCCACGGGTGTTCGGTTCCGGTGCACAGGAATACCAGCTCGTCGCCCGTGCTTCGCTTGCTGTCTTCGGTGTCCTGGCGATCTGCACGCTCCTTCTCAAATGGGATCTCTCGAGGTTGCACCTCGCAGTTGTCTTCTCGGTCGGCCCACTCGGACTGATCGCAAGCCGCAAGCTGTGGAGGACGTGGCTTCATCGACGGCGAACGATAGGGCAGTTCAGGACCACAGTCCTGGTCGTTGGAGGAATTCAGTCGGGCCTGGCGATGGCCAGGCAATTCCGCAGCGACCCCCGGTCGGGCTATCGGGTGCAGGGCATCTGGATCCCCGATCGGGTGGCGGAGCCAGGTGAGATGTTGCTGACGAACGGCGGTCCTATTCCAGTTCTCGGAGTGGAGCAGACGATGGCTTCAGCCATTGCCGCGACCAGCGCTGACACAGTTGCCGTGACCGATTCGGAGCACTTCGGACCGGATGGAATGCGTGAACTCACGTGGGAGCTCGAGGTCCTTTCGATCGATCTCCTGATTGCCCCGAACGTGGTTGACGTGGTGGGTTCGCGGCTCGTCATGAGAACCGTGGCGAACCGACCGCTCATTCACGTGGATGAGCCTCAGTATGAAGGCGCTAGCAAGTTGGGCAAGGCTCTGTTTGACAGGGGTCTTGCAGCGCTGGTGCTTCTGGTCGCTTCGCCACTCTTTGTGGGTGTCGCCATCGCCATCAGGCTGACGAGTCCGGGTGGTGTGTTCTACCGCCAGGAACGGATCGGGTTCAACGGCGAACCATTCAAGATGATGAAGTTTCGGTCGATGCGAACCGGGGCCGATGCTCAGTTGGCTGAGCTCCTCGCAGAGCAGGGCGGGACGGACTCGCCCCTGTTCAAGGTTCAGAACGATCCTCGAGTCACCAGGATCGGTGGCTTCATTCGACGCTTCTCGATCGACGAATTGCCCCAACTCGTCAACGTCATCAAAGGGAACATGAGCCTGGTGGGGCCTCGCCCACAGGTCCCCGATGAGGTTGCGCTCTACGATGAGCGCGCGCGCCGCCGGCTCCACGTGAAGCCGGGTATGACCGGGCTGTGGCAAGTGTCTGGCCGATCCAACTTGGGTTGGGACGAGGCAGTCCAGCTCGATCTCTATTACGTCGAAAACTGGTCGATTCTTGCCGACCTCACAATTCTGGCCAAGACGGTGAAAGCTGTCTTCGGATCTGACGGTGCGTATTGAGCAGGCGCGTTTCGATTCGCCCGAGACCTTTGACGAAAATGCGAAAGAATGAGGTGTTCGCCAAATGAAGGCATCATTGATCACAGTCACCTATAACAGTGCCAACGACCTGAAAGAGTTTTGGAACAGTTTCGACGGCCTCCTCGCTGAATGGATTGTTGTTGACAACGCTTCGACGGACGGATCTGCCGAGATTGCCACGCGTCTTGGCGCGAGGGTTATTGAGCTCCCGGAGAACGTAGGTTTCTCAGCGGCCAACAACCGCGGAGTCGAAGCAGCAAACACCGATGTCCTGATTTTCGTCAACCCCGATGTTCGGGTGACTCGGCCCGGATTGGACGACCTTGTGGAACTCCTCTCGCTGCGGGGAGGTCTGCTGGCACCACAACTCGTAAATGCGGACGGCTCGCTTCAGGAGAATGGGCGAGCAATGCCTTATCCGCATCGAAAGCTTGCGCACATGTTTCTGCCCAATGGCAAGATCTCAAAGGGATATTCGAGATTTGCCAAACCCGGCGAGACCGTTGCGGTTCCCTGGGTCATGGGAGCGGCGTTGGCCATGAACCGCAAGGACTTTGAAGCCATTGGTGGCTGGAACGACCTGTACTTCATCTACTACGAAGATGCAGACATCTGCCTGCGCTCGTGGAAGCACGGAATTGAGGTCAATCTCGCGGGTTCGGTCAACTGGGTTCACGGTTGGGCACGGGAGACTGCCCGGTCCTTTTCGTGGCGGATATGGAAGTTTGAGATAGTTTCAGCCGTCAAGTTCTATTTGACCCATCCTTCATCCGTCTTGCCTTTGGGCAAGTTCAGCAGACAAATGAAGGCAATTGAACAGAGCCAGGCCGGTGTATTGACGTGAGCGGGTATTGAGATGGGATCCGAGGACAAGATTTCGCTCATCACGACGGTTCTGAATGAGGCAGGGTCGATGAGAAGGTTTTTGAACTCCATCGAGTCTCAGACGAAATTGCCAGATGAGGTGGTCGTGGTCGACGGCGGCTCCGACGACGGCACCGTTGAGATTCTGGAGTCTTGGTCAGCACAGACATCGGTCGCGGTTCGCGTTGTTGTTGAACCCGGCGCCAACATCTCTGTCGGGCGGAACATCGCCATTGATTCGGCTCTTCATCCGCTGATTGCGGTCACAGATGCTGGCACGACCCTCGATCCGGGATGGCTTGAAAGCCTGGCAGAGTTGGCGAAGCCGGAGATTGGTGTCGTCTCGGGTTTCTTCGATCCCGAAGGCGACACGTTCTTGGGGCGAGCGATTGCAGCTGCCGTCATGCCCACGCTTGGGGAGATCGACGCCTCAAACTTCCTGCCGTCAAGCCGATCGGTGATGTTCCGCAAATCAATCTGGGAGCAAGTCGGCGGGTATCCCGAATGGCTCGACTACTGCGAGGATCTTGTGTTCGATCTTGCGATGAAGGATGCAGGCGGCAACTTCGCGTTCGCTTCGGACGCGAGAGTGACCTGGAATGCGCGGCCGGATCTGAAGTCGTATGCCAAGCAGTACTTCAGATATGCCCGGGGAGACGGCAAGGCGAATCTTTGGCTGAAGCGGCATGTTGCCCGATACGTGGCCTATGGAGTGGGTTCAGCATTCCTTCTGCTGGGCGTGCTTGATCCTCGCTGGTTGCTGGTCGACCTAGTTGGTGGTGCGATCCATCTGAGGAAATTCGCCTATCGTGTGTCGACTCGTAGGTCGACTTTCCGTTCTCCGTTTGAGTGGTTGGCGGCTATCGGACTCGTGCCGATTGTCGTTGCAATTGGAGACATCTCCAAGATGGTTGGCTACCCGCGAGGAGTCTCCTGGCGCGCATCGCGACGCTTGCCCGCTGGCGTGTCATTCAAATGACACAGTCACGACAAATCGCGCGAACCCGTGTGTCGCCGACGTCCTCTCCTGGTCGCCTCGCGGTGGTAGGCCAATCTCGGCGCAGCGGCTCAGTTTGGTTGAACGCGTCTTTTGCCCTTTGCGTCTTGACTGCGACGTCTCGAGGTTTCTTCGAGTTCGTCGGCGGCAAGCAGTTGGGCTACGCCACACAGTTGGGGTTCGCCCTTTTGTTTGTCGTGACCCTGTTCTTGTCGAGGCATCGAGAGACCGTCCCCCATTTCAAGCAGAACGCGATACTCATCTACGCCTTGTTCATGGTTTCCTTCGCTTCGGCGGTATATGTGACGATGACCAAGTCGTACTTCGCCTCCGTGACATATGTGCTCGTGATGGGCATCTACTACTCGTTCTACTTCGTTTTCTCCTCCTTCCGGTTCAACGCAGTCGGAAAGATCAGATGCACGCTTTGGCTCGGGATAGTGGGTCTCATCCTGGTCGTCGTTGCGACCCTCCAACAGCGGAATCAGCTCCTGGATGTATTTCCAGGAAGCGACTTGGCCAGCCTGGATGGCAACGTTAGACCGTCGTCCTTGACGGGGAGCTACCTTCACTATCCACTCGCTATCGCGCTGATCAGCTTCTTCCTTATCGAGGCGTACGCCCAATCGAAAAGCAAGATCGTGTTGTCTGTGGCCCTGGTGCTTGTCGTAGCGGTCGTAGTGAGCTATTCGCGGTCTGGCGCGATGATTCTGGTGCTCAGTCTTTGCGCCTACTTTGGCATCACTCCGAGTGTCTCCAATCGGCTCAAAGCATTGTTCTTCGCCGTCTGCGGACTGCCACTTGTGCTCCTGGTTTTCCAGGACAACCCCTACACGACGCGGATCATGAGTTCGGTGCAGGCCGGAGGTGCAGGAAATGCGACCCGGCTCGAGCAATGGAACACCGCAATCCACATGTGGCTCTCGTCGCCGTTGCTGATCGGCAGTTACACGGGAATGGTCACCAACATTACGAAGAACGTTGGAAATGCTGAGACTACTGTCGTCGAGTCGGGGATGCTTCAGCAGTTGCTGAGTTTCGGTCTGATCGGCGTGATCTTGTTCTATGCGATGTTCGTCTGTTCGTACAGAAGCATTTCGAAAGATCACACTTGGATCCGCGCCATCGTTGTCGGGGCGGTCGCGGAGTCCTTTATCTATCAATCAATAGAAGTCTTCCCGTTCATGCTCATACTGGCTCTCGCTCCTCTGTACTCGTATCACCTGCAACGGCGCGCAGAGGACCCAGTTGCGCCGAGGGTGTCACGTAGTGTCGGTCGATCCACCGTGGTGCGTTCGGGGAGGAGGTTCGGGTGAGCCTCAAGACCTACTGGTGGGCGCCTCGGCACGATCGCCGTGCCTTGATGTCCGAAGTCCGTCATCGGAAGATCGCTTGGGCCCGCATGACGGCGGCCGGAGGGGTTCCGTTCTGCAATTTCGGCGACGAACTTTCGCGCCTCGCGGTTGCCGAGGTCACGGGACGCGGCGTTCGTTGGTCCAAAATTGACGAAGCATCACTCTTCGGTATCGGGTCAATCCTTGAGCTCTATTTCAATCGCGGCGGCACTGGGATGGTTTGGGGGAGCGGTCTTCGCGTTCCCCAAGATTTCTCCGGTGAGGTCATCCCGGAGAACTTTCTTGCCGTGAGGGGACACCTGACGAAGGACGCTCTCGGGCTTGGCGATGAATGTGTCCTGGGCGATCCCGGCCTCGTTGCGAAAAGCCTTTTTTCGTCGGGGCGAGGCCGTCGATCAGGAGTCCTTGTCGTACCGCATTTTGGAGTCTACGGATCGGGCGCTGGCTACCAATTGGTGAAGTCATTCAAAAGCCAGTTCATGTCGGTGCTGCCTCCGTCGACCGAGGTAAGCGAATTGTGCCGGGCAATTGGCTCTGCGGAACATTTGATTACGTCGTCCCTTCACGGGCTGGTCGTCGGTCACGCCCTCGGGACTCCGACATCGTTGGTCAGTTTCGGTTCGACGACTGAGCCTGATCACAAGTATTCGGATTACATGAGTGTCTATGGGAGGTCTGCTTCCGTGCACGAAGTTCGCCTGGCCTTGGACAAGTCGGGTCTGGCCGAAATGCGGAGCCAGGCAGAAGATTGCCAGGACGACATTGACGGCCACATTGATGGCATCGTTGATTCGCTGTTTCGAGCCGCCTCGCAGTTTCGAAGCTGAGTCATGACAGTTCGAACTGAGGCAATCTCAAATCTGAGATCAAGACTTTCATTGCTGGCAATTGTTGGTATCCAGTTCGGCGGAGGATTGCTGGGCTTTCTTACGTGGGCAGGCCTCAGCCACGCCGCTTCCGGCCGTGTAGTCGAATTGGGAGCCCACATTCTGGCGATCGGCATGCTGATCTACCTGCCACTGACCTTGGGGCTTCCATTTCTGCTTCCCAATTTCTTCCGTCAGAACGAGGTCAATGGCGCAGCCATGGCGAACGCCGCATACTCGATTCGAACTATCGCCGTTGCCTCGCTGGCGGCGCAGGTCGTTGGGTTGATACTCGCCGCTGTTGGTAGCGGCAATGGTTGGCCAACAAACTACGCCGGGCCGGCCTTGGTATTTGGCGGGCTGATCTGCGCCGGTTCGACGCTTCAACAGATGGCTCGAATTGAGAACCGTGTCGGACTCATGATTTTGGGTTCGAGTTACAACGTCTCATTGCCGCTCGTCACCCTCATGTGCGTCAGATTCACTGATTCCGGACTCGGACTTCCGGTGATGATTTCAGCTGGATTGGCCTCTTTGGGTGTGATTCAAGTGCTGCTGTGCCTGAGAACCGTTCAGCGCTTCGATATCTCGCATGAGTCTCGGGCGGAGGTGCGACATGTGCTGGCGACCTCTCTTCCGCTTGTGCCTCATCTGCTGGCATTCGGCGTGTTGACTCAAGGCCTGCGGATACCGACAATGTTTGGGTCCTCGACTGAGTCGACACTGACTGCCCACTTCACGATGCTGTTCGTGGGTCTGAGCCTCGCAGTTGTTACCGGGATCAACAGCGTGCTGGCTGTGACGATTCAGAGGGCCGCCGAGGACCAGGTGGGCTCCGTCTTGACCCTCATGTCCTGGGCCTACGGGGCTCTTGGACTGCTGGCCTCTGCTGCCCTGATGTGTGTGTATCGATCTCCCGTCCGCAATCTATTCGACGGAGCTCCGCAGTTCTCTCGTATCGAGATTGCGCTGCTCGCATTCATACCGTCAGCATTTTGTAGCTACTTCTTTTTGAGTTCGCTCATGATTCGCTACAGGCGGACGTGGGGTCTGCTGTGCAGTTCCGGCCCGGTCGCGATCGGCTATGCGGCACTCGCCATCTGGGCCGAACGTTCAGGGACCGACGTTCAATTGCAAATGGAGGTATACGCGGTTTCGCTGCTGGCGCTGCCCGTACTTGTCTTTGGCTTTGCCGTGGTTCAAACCCCGTTTCATTTTCGGGCACTGCTTCTGTCGAGCCTGCGGGTGCTTTGTGGGTTTGCGCCGTGCCTCATCGTGGCCTTTTGGCCATGACGCAGTGGCGCCTCAGCTCGTGTATTCGGCGACCGTTGGTCTGGATTGGTGTCCAAATCTTGCGCGCAAACCCTGCACAGGTCGCTCAACATAGTGAAATATCAACATCGCGGCACCAGTTGCAAGCACAAAAGACAGAAGAGCGTCCGGCCAAACTCCGAGCCCCGCGTAGTGGTCGACCAAGATCAGGATCAGCCGGTGGTCGAGATAGAACGCATATGAGATCAAACCGAGATAGGCGATCGGCCGCGAGTTCAGAATTCGCCCGTACCAGGTTGAGGGCTGAGAAATCAGAGCCGTGAAGATGAAAATCAGGCCAATGCCTTCGGCTGTCGGTCCAAAGACCATCATGGATGAAGTGGGTATCACCCGAGCCACAGCGAACAGTGACAATCCAATGAGCACCAACGGCCCTGAGCCGATCTTGCCTTTAAAGAGACGTCGACCCCGCACTGGGTTGAAAGCTACGGCCATGAGTGCTCCGAAGAGAATTGAGTCGAGTCGAGTGTCGGTTGCGAGGTAAAGGCGATCGAAGCTGGCACCGAGCATGTAGTGAAGCACCGACCGCCAAATGAGTTCGATCGTGCAAAATGACACGAGCAGACCAATCTGCTGGCCACGTGACAGCTTTCGGAGGATAAGTATGAAGAACAGGGGGAACAGTACGTAGTAGTGCTCTTCGACGGCCAGTGACCACAACGCGTTCATTCCGGGTGGAATGCCCTCCCGTCCTTCGAAAATGATCCAATAGTTGGTGAGGTGGAATGCTGAAGCGATACTGCCCCCGGTGGTCAGAGTCGACGAAACCACGCCTGAAATGCCGATGACTATTGCGGCGGCGAGGGCGAGATACATCGCGGGGAAAATTCTTAGCGCTCGACGGATGTAGAAGCCGCTGACACTTATTCGTCCTGTGGCGTCCTGCTCGCCGAGCATCAATGTGGTGATCAGATACCCACTTAGGAAGAAGAAGATCGTTACTCCTGTGGATCCCCGGATGATCTGTGGCAGGTCGGCGTGATCGATGAAGACGATGATGATCGACAGTGCTCGTACGCCGTCAAGCGAAGGTATCTTTGAACGGGCCGGCTTGGGCATCGGACAACCTATCGTTCGGCTTGAGGGGCTTGAGGGGCTTGAGGGGCTTGAGCGAAGCGCCAAACTGCCAGACAGAGGCCGGCCACCGAGACCATATTGCTCGCAGTGAAGCCGTGAGTTCGCGTAAAAGACACCAGGACCCAACCCTCCATTCCGTGACCTGAGAACAACCAGAGGATCGACAAGGCCGCTAGTGCGAACGCGCCGTAACGGCCAGTGCGGTCGCTCGTTCCGGCGACCAGCACCAGGGCGGTGAGCACGATACCGGCCAGCATGTGACGGATCGTGGCACACGATCGTGACGTGACTGTTACGAAACGGATTCGCCCGCGAGTGCAACGTGGGCAGTCCATGTGAGGTCAGTTACGTTCCCAGGCGCATCGGTCTGAGTTGACTGATTCCAATAGCTATTGCAAAGTGCTGAACCCTGGCCGAGGTGCTAGCGACTTGTCGACTCCATATTCATCAGTTGAGATCGGAGAAACCCGATTCGGATCGTGCCCGGCATTGCTAAGGGCCTCGCGGGCGATCTCGTACCAACTACGCGGGCTGCCGCCACTTGTGATGTTGTACGTGCCGTAGTGGTTACCGGGCTTCAGTAGAGAGACAATGCCATCAGCCAAGTCGCTCGTATAGGTCAACAGCCCGACCTGGTCGTCGACGACCGACGGGTCGATGCCCTTCTCGGCCAGTGACTGCATGGTCTTGATGAAGTTGTTGCCGTCGCCGATCACCCAACTGGTCCGTGCAATGTAGTGTTTGGGAGCCACACTAGCGGCGAGGTCGCCGGCGGCTTTGCTTTGGCCGTAGACGCCGAGTGGGGCGAACGTCTCGTCGGTCCTGTGGATCTCTTCTTCGCCGTCAAACACGTAGTCGGTCGAGACATGCACAAGGGTTAGATCGTTCTCGATGGCGGTCTGCGCGAGATAGGCAGCCGCGTGAGCGTTGATGTTCCACGCGTCGCGACGTCCCTGGGGTGTCTCGGCCACGTCGACTGCTGTGTAGGCGGCGGCATTGATGATCGTGTCAAAATCGCGCCAGTTGACCTCCGCGTACGCGCTTCGGTCGGTGATGTCGAAGTCATCGCGAGTCCATGTCACGGCCTCAGGAAGTGCGGCAGCGAGTGCGCGGCCGAGTTGTCCGTTGGCACCGAGGATCAGCGTCTTCTTGGCGCTCATCGGTGTGACAGCTGCGAGGCGTGGGTGGGCGAGGTCCTTGTCGGATACCTCAGCATTGGCAAGCGGGATCGGCCATTCGATCGCGACAGTCTCGTCGGCGAGGTTGAGAAACGTGTACCGGGTTTCGGGGTTCCAATGATCGTTAACCAGGTAGGAGTATGCGGTGTTGTCGACGAGAGTCTGGAACGCATTGGCCACGCCGCGTGGGACGTATACTGCCGATGAAGGATCAAGCTCGGCTGTGAAGACCGAGCCGAAGGACTCACCTTCACGAAGATCCACCCACGCCCCAAAGATCCTTCCTGTGGCGATGGATACGTACTTGTCCCACGGCTCGGCGTGGATTCCCCGGGTCGCGCCCGCGTTTTCGTTGAAGGAGACGTTGTTCTGTACCGGGTGAAAATCGGGCAGTCCGAGGGCGACCATCTTTTGGCGCTGCCAGTTCTCTTTGAACCAGCCGCGACTGTCACCATGCACGGGCAGTGTAAGAAGTAGTAGCCCAGGAATCGTTGTTCCTCGGATCGAGAGGTCCCGGCTCATGGCCTCACTGTCCCTGCAGTTGGTACTTGGCCTCGGTCTCTGCCTTCTGAGCCCGCCACCAATGCTGGTTGTCCTTGTACCAATCGATGGTTGCCACTATTCCCCTCTCGAAATCATCGAATTGTGGTGACCAGCCGAGTTCGGTGCGGAGTCTGGTTGAGTCGATCGCGTAGCGCATGTCGTGACCCGGGCGATCGTTGACGTGGTCGTAGTCGTAGGCCGGACGGCCAAACGCCTGCAGGATGAGTTCAACGACGGATTTGTTGTCCTTTTCGCCATCGGCGCCGATCAGGTAGGTCTCGCCCGCCACGCCCTTGTCGAGAATCGTCAGCACCGCCGAACTGTGGTCGTTGGCGTGGATCCAATCCCGGACATTGAGGCCCTGGCCGTACAACTTGGGCCGTACGCCGTCGATGAGGTTGGTGATCTGGCGGGGGATGAATTTTTCGATGTGCTGGTGCGGCCCGTAGTTGTTCGAGCAGTTGCTGATCGTGGCAGCAATGCCGAACGAACGAACCCATGCCCGGACGAGGAGGTCTGAGCCTGCTTTGGTCGAAGAGTAGGGGCTCGAGGGGTTATAGGGAGTCGACTCTGTGAACCGTTGAGGATCGTCAAGTTCGAGATCGCCATACACCTCGTCAGTCGATATGTGGTGATAGCGCTTGCCGTTCCGGCGAACGGCTTCCAGGAGAGTGAACGTCCCGATCAGATTGGTCTTCACGAACGGGCTGGGGTCGTTGAGCGAATTGTCGTTGTGGGATTCGGCCGCATAGTGAACGGTGACGTCGGAATCGGCGACGAGAGAATTAACCAACTCGGCGTCGCATATGTCGCCAACCACCAGTTTGACCCGGTCCCAAGGGAGGCCCTCGAGAGATGCGCGATTGCCCGCGTACGTGAGCTTGTCGAGCACGATGATCTGCGCGTCCGTGTTGGCCACGGCGTAATGGACAAAATTGGAGCCGATGAACCCGGCACCGCCTGTCACCAGCATCTTTGTCATGAACAGAGTTTACGGGCAGTTCATCGGCGCGGTACCGGGCATCCTTATGATTTGCGTCATGCGAGGAATCATTTTGGCGGGTGGGACGGGGTCTCGACTGCACCCTGTGACGCTTGGAGTCAGCAAACAACTTGTCCCGGTCTACGACAAGCCGATGATCTATTACCCGTTGTCGACGCTCATGCTCGCTGGGATTAGAGACATCCTCGTCATCACCACGCCGCACGATGCCGCGTACTTCGAAAACCTCCTCGGCGATGGATTTCAGTTCGGCGTCTCAATCACCTATTCACAGCAGCCTTCGCCCGACGGTCTCGCTCAGGCATTCATCCTTGGCGCCGATCACATTGGATCTGAGTCTGCCGCGCTTGTCCTGGGTGACAACATCTTCTATGGGCCGGGCCTGGGCAGCAACCTTCAACGATTTGGCAACATTGAAGGGGCGGCTGTGTTCGGCTACTGGGTAGCCGATCCGGCTGCATACGGTGTCGTCGAATTCAACGAGAACGGCAAGGCCCTTTCTTTGGAGGAGAAGCCGGCCAGTCCGAAAAGCAGCTACGCGGTGCCTGGCCTGTATTTCTATGACAATACGGTTCTGGGTCATGCCGCCGAACTGAAGCCCTCCGCGCGTGGCGAGCTGGAGATCACGGATCTCAACCGGATCTATCTTGAGCAAGGCAACCTCTCGGTCGAGGTTCTTCCGCGGGGGACAGCCTGGCTTGATACGGGGACGTTTGACTCTCTGAACGATGCGTCCAACTTTGTCAGAACTGTTGAGAGCCGGCAGGGTCTCAAGATCGCCTGCCCCGAGGAGATTGCCTGGAGTCAGGGATTTCTGTCCTCCGATGAACTTCGAGCAAGAGCTGAGCCGCTGATCAAGAGTGGCTACGGGCAGTATCTGATCGAACTCCTCGAGCGAGAGTCCTAGGCCGAGGTGACCTTAGCCACAGAATCCCGATGCCGAGCGCGGTGCCAGCAGTGTTAGCGACAACATCGGAAAGGGTTGCGAATCGGTGTGGGCTGAGGACGAGCTGGAGCAATTCGATCGTCACGGAGATCGAGATGCCGAGGGCAAGTATCGACCACGGATTGGTACGCCTCACGGTGTCGACGAAAATCGCCAGGGGTGCGAACAGCAGCACGTTCGCCACGATCTCAATGTCCTTGTAGCCGAGCCAATCGGGGAAGCCGGAACGATGCAAGGCATCCACGACCGAGACGATCTGCGCACCGACCGGCGCCTCGACGGGGGTGGGCCACAAGGCCACATAGAGCAGCACCGCCAGGTAGACGAACGCCATGGCGATGATGATCCGACCTCGTGTCATCGTTCCAGCCTAAGTTGGGCTTGTTACAGAACCGCGTAGTTCTCGGATCCTTCGCGTGACAGGCCCTACTATCGCGCTATGGCTGAATCAGGCGACTTCATCCCGTATGAAGAATTCGGCCGGCGCTTCTTCGAGCTGGCCGCGACCCCCGAGCGCATTCTCGGTGCCGTCAACCTGCTCGCCGGCGAACCCATCGCGATGGGGCCGATCGGCGTCGGGCCGGGCCGGCTCGCCAAGGTGACGGCGTCCGGCGCGATCGGCCTGGCTACGGCGGCAGCGATCGAGGGCGATCTGATCGCCTACCGTGTCACCCTTCCGGTGGCGCTGGACTTCGAGCTCAACCTCCAGGTCGACACGCATCGCTTCCACGCCGACGTCCAGATACCGCTCGTGCTCACGGCCCGCGCGGCCGAGCCCCTGCACATCGTGATCGATGTCGACGCCCCCAAGCCCAGGCAGATCGTCGTCAACCTGCGGGCATCTGGCCTTCGCGCCTCGGTCCTGAGTCTCGCGGTCGGGGTCGAGGGCGAACTGCAGCGGTTCATCGCGAAGTACGTCGTGCGCGAGCTCGAGAAGCCGGCCATCGCCCAGGCCAGGACAATAGACGTCGGCGCCGCGATCGACGGCGCCTGGCAGTCGATCTCGCCAGGGTAGGTTGCGACCGACAGTCAGACGCCCATCCGGGCCGGCCTGAGGTAGCGGGTGATGATGACCCGCATTGTGGCGATCTCGGAGTCGGGATCCAGGGACGTGTGCCCAGCCATCATCCCGCGATAGGCCTCGACGAGGGCCAGCATCCAACGTGCGGTGGCCTCGATGTGGAGCTCCCGATCGACGAGACCCTCGTCGGATGCGCGGAGGACGAAGCTCGAGAGGCCCGACTCGGTCTGTGAGTCGATCGCGATCGACGGATCGGTCGTCAGGTCGTCGAGGACCGACCAGATGGCATCCCAGGCATCGGCGGCACCACGGGCTTTGTCGATCACGGCATCATTCACGTCTCCATTGTGAGGCATGCGGGCAGGCCATACGGACGGTCGCGGCGCTGTACGTTGACGCATATGACAGATGTGATCTCGATGACCGACCTCCACAAGAGCTTCGGATCGACCCACGCACTCGACGGCCTCAACCTCCGCGTCGCCGAGGGCGAGGTCCACGGATTCCTCGGGCCCAATGGCGCCGGCAAGTCCACGGCGATCCGGGTCCTGCTCGGGCTCCTTCGGGCCGACAGTGGCATCGCGACCCTGTTCGGCGGAGACCCCTGGCGCGACAGCGCCTCACTTCACCGGCGGCTCGCGTACGTCCCCGGCGACGTCAACCTCTGGCCCAGCCTGTCCGGCGGCGAGGTCATCGATCTGCTCGGAAGTCTTCGCGGCGGCCTCAACGAGAAGCGGCGCGCCGACCTGATCGACCGGTTCGAGCTCGATCCGACCAAGAAGGGTCGGACGTACTCCAAGGGCAACCGGCAGAAGGTCGCCCTCGTCGCGGCCCTCTCCTCCGATGTCGA
>OUNO010007753.1_pt1 | contig 13530 bp, 11 predicted proteins | sample 1779811 | NCBI WGS metagenome assembly OUNO01 (sample SAMEA3914804, study PRJEB12502) | metagenome | biome: forest; material: soil | place: Canada | collected 2010-06-25 | depth 0.3 m | reverse complement strand
GTCAGGCCCGCCTTCTTCAGCCCGTCCATAATATCTGGAACCAAAGCATTATGAGCGCCTGACAAAATACTGAGTCCGACGACATGCACGTCTTCTTCGACGGCCGCATTCACAACCATTTCAGGCGTCTGGTGGAGGCCTGTGTAAATGACCTCAAATCCGGCGTCGCGAAGAGCGCGGGCAATCACCTTCGCACCACGATCGTGGCCATCCAGACCAGGTTTTGCGACCAAAACTCGAATTTTCTGCGTCTGCTGCATCACTTAGAAGCTCCCCGCCTCGCTATACACGCCATAAACGCCGCGAAGAGTATCGCAGATTTCCTGGAGGGTAGCATATGCCTTTACCGCAGCTAAGACCGGTTCGCAAAGATTCTGACCTGCTTCGGCCGCTTCCCGAACCTGGCGAATCGACGCTTCGTAAGCCGCCTTGTCGCGCTTCTTTCTCAAAGCAGCAATCTTCTCAGACTGCTTGTCCCCAATCGAACGATCAATATAGAGCGTCTCGATCGTGCGCTTCGGCTCTTTCATCTGGTAGCGATTAACACCAACCATGACTTTTTCCTTAACCTCGAGCTGACGCTGAAAGTGGTAGGCGCTGTTTGCAATTTCCGCCTGTGGAAAGCCTTTTTCAACGGCCTTCACCATTCCACCCATCTCATAGATCTTGTTGATGTAGTCCAGCGCTTCGCGCTCAACACGATTGGTGAGCGTTTCCATGAAGTACGAACCGCCGAATGGATCAACAACGTTCGTCACGCCTGTCTCTTCAGCAATCACCTGCTGAGTGCGAAGTGCGATCATGACGGCTTCGTCAGTCGGCAGCGCCAAAGTCTCGTCCATCGAATTCGTGTGAAGCGAATTGGTTCCGCCCATGACGGCAGCCAAAGCCTGAATCGCAACACGAACGATGTTGTTGTACGGCTGCTGAGCGGTGAGAGAAACTCCCGCCGTCTGGGCATGCGTTCTGAGCATCCAAGACTTTGGATCTTTCGCGCCGTAACGATCGCGCATCAAACGCGCCCAAATTCTGCGTGCAGCTCGAAACTTTGCGATTTCTTCGAAGAAGTCGTTGTGAACGTCGAAGAAGAACGAAAGACGTGGCGCAAAGTCGTCGATATCCATTCCGCGCTTAACAGACTCTTCAACGTAGGCGAGGCCGTCAGCCAAAGTGAATGCTAGCTCTTGAACCGCTGTCGCTCCAGCCTCGCGGATGTGATAGCCGCTGATCGAAACTGTGTTCCAGTTCGAGTAATTCTTCGTACCGTGTTCGATCGTATCGATAACGAGCTTAACCGCATGCTCGACCGGAAAGAGCCATTCCTTCTGCGCGATATATTCCTTAAGAATGTCGTTCTGAAGAGTCCCGCGGACTTTCTCTTTCGGCACGCCCTGCTTTTCAGCAACAGCGTAATACATCATCAAAATCACGATGGCCGGACCATTGATGGTCATCGAAGTCGTCACTTCGCCGAGCGGAATCCCAGCGAAGAGCTCTTCCATGTCTTCGAGAGAAGAAACGGAAACTCCGCACTTACCGACTTCGCCTTTGCTGCGAGGACTATCAGCATCGTAGCCCATCAGCGTTGGCATATCGAACGCTGTCGATAGACCCGTCTGACCATGCTCGAGTAAAAGTTTAAAGCGTTGATTCGTCGCTGCAGCAGTCGAAAAGCCCGCAAACTGGCGCATCGTCCAGAGTTTGCCGCGATACATGTTTCGCTGAACACCGCGAGTATAGGGGAACTCACCCGGCATCGCCAGATCGCGAAGGTAATCAAAGTCCTCGGCGGCAAGATCCACTGGCGTTGAAACCAACGGCATGTCCATGTCGCTCCACGTGGTGAATTTAACCGCGCGTGGCGGAAACTTCTTCTCAGAGGCTTCCTGCTTTTTCTGCCATTCCGTCTGAGCCTGACGAATTTTCGCCAATGCTTCTTCTGAGAACAGGCCAGTTTTCTTATTATCCGACATAGACTTCTCCTGCTTCGCCGACTGCGACTACTTTGCGGCCAATTCTTGAGCGGCGATTACCAAACGCTGGATCTCAGAGGTTCCCTCATAGATCTCAGTAATCTTAGCATCACGGAAATTGCGCTCGACCACGTATTCCTTAGTGTAGCCATAGCCACCATGGACTTGGATTGCTTTAGTCGTAATCCACATCGCGGCTTCGGAAGCAGCCAGCTTGGCCATTGCTGCTTCGCGAGTATACTTCAGATCCAAATCCTTATTCTTCGCCGCCGACCAGGTCAGCAAGCGAGCGCCTTGAAGGCGTGTGGCCATATCGGCGATAAACCACTGAATCGCCTGAAGCTTCGCAATCGGCGCGCCAAACTGTTCGCGCTCCTGAGCAAACTTCTTGGACGCCTCAAAAGCGCAACGAGCGATTCCAAGTGCCTGAGAGGCGATACCGATGCGGCCTCCGTCCAAGGTATGAAGTGCGATTTTAAGGCCCTGACCTTCCTCACCTAGTCGGCAATCGGTCGGAACAAAAACATCGTCAAAGAAAAGCTGAGCGGTCGAAGAGGCGTTGATACCAAGCTTTTCTTCGAGTTTAGCAACCTCGAAGCCTTTTGATTTCGTATCGACAATCAAACAGACAATCGCCTTATGGCCCTTCGTCGGGTCGAGCGTCGCGAAAAGGATACAAGTATCCGCTTCTTTGCCGTTGGTGATCCAGTTCTTGGTTCCACGTACGCTGTAGCCGCCTTCAACCTTATTCGCGATGCACTTCATTCCCCCGGGATCAGATCCCGCGCTTGGTTCTGAAAGCGCAAAACATCCGAGCTTCTCGCCTTTGGCGAGTGGAGTCAGCCATTTCTTCTTCTGCGCATCCGTTCCAAAGCTCTGCAACGGGCCACAAACGAGGGAGTTGTTCACCGACATGATCACGCCTGTTGAGGCGCAAGCTGCCGAAATCTCTTCCATCGCCATCGCGTAAGAAACCGCGTCCATTCCGGCGCCGCCGTATTCTTCAGGGACCATCATTCCCATCAGGCCCATCTCGCCGAGCTGTCTCACAATCTCGGTAGGAAACCGATGCGTTTCATCGAGCTCTTTTGCCTTCGGTGCGATCTCACCCTGGGCAAAGGAACGGATCTGCTCGATGAGCATCTTTTTCGATTCGTCAGTTTCAGGCCAGTTGTAAATCATGGATCAAATCCCCTTGAACTTTGCTTTGCGCTTCTCAATAAACGCGGTCATTCCTTCGCGCTGATCCGCAGTTCCAAAAAGGCGACCAAAGGCGTGGGCCTCGGCGTCGAGCTTCTGATTAAGCCCAACAGATTCTCCGAATTCATTCAGCAACTGCTTCGCACGCGAAACCGCCGAATGAGAGTTCTCGGAAATCTGCCTAGCGAGCTCGAGTACATGCTTCATAAAGTCTTGTGCAGGATAGACGTGGTTCACCAGTCCGATAGCCATCGCTTCATCGGCCTTGATACGACGGCCCGAGAAAATCAGTTCTTTTGCGCGAGGGAGGCCCACAAACTTGGCCAGGCGAATGTTGGCTCCAAAGCCTGGAATAATTCCAAGAGCCACTTCGGGCTGTCCAAAAACAGCATTGTCGCTTGCGACAATAAAATCGCAAGAAATCGCCATTTCCGTTCCGCCACCCAGAGCGAAGCCGTTCACGGCTGCAATGGTTGGTTTTGGCATCAGCTCCAAAAGCTTGGTCACTTGGTGTCCCAGCTGGGCAAACTCCGTACCTTCGGAGAATCCCTTGTCTTTCATCTCAGCGATGTCCGCACCTGCGATGAAGGACTTTTCACCCTCACCAGTCAAGATGACTACGCGAGAGACCGGGTTTACTGCTTCGATACGAAGCGCGTCTCTCAGATCTCGAATCGTTTCCGAATTCAATGCGTTCAGCACTGAAGGACGATTGATTTTAATAATAGTGATCCCTGGCTCGGCTGTCTCGACGAGCAAGTTCTTATACGTTGTCATACTTGTAGAATCCCCGGCCTGATTTACGGCCCATCCAGCCTGCGGCTACATATTGTTTCAAGAGTGGGCAGGGACGATATTTTGAGTCGCCCAAACCCTCGTGCAAAACTTCCATAATTGCTAGGCATGTATCCAAGCCGATAAAATCAGCGAGTGTCAGCGGGCCCATCGGCTGATTTGTTCCGAGCTTCATCGAAATGTCGATGTCTTCCGCTGTCGCAATGCCTTCATAAAGCGCAGTAATCGCCTCGTTGATCATCGGCATCAGAATTCGATTCACCGCAAATCCTGGAATGTCGCGAACTTCGATAAACGTTTTTCCCATCTTCTCGGAAACCTGGCGAACCGTCTGAAAAACTTCCGTAGCTGTTTGAAGGCCACGAATTCCCTCGATGAGCTTCATCACCGGAACCGGATTCATAAAATGCATTCCGGCTACCATGTGCGGACGACGTGTCTGCGCTGCAATTTTGGTGATGCTGATCGAGGACGTGTTCGAAGCCAAGATCGCTTTCGGATCGCAAGCCTCGTCCAATTGACGGAAGAGCGAAAATTTCAAATCTGGCTTTTCGGTCACCGCTTCGATGACCATTTGTGCTGCCTTTAGATCGGCAATTCCCGAAACCGGTTTGATCGCGTCCAAAATCTTATTCATTTCCGCTTCAGTGATCTTAGCTTTCTCGACCAGCTTCTTCAGACCACCCGCGATTTTCTTTTTTCCCGCCTCAGCTTGCGCGAGGCCCGCGTCAGCTAGAATTACCTGATAACCGGATTGCGCGGCGACCTGAGCAATCCCGTTGCCCATCTGTCCTGCACCCAAAACTCCGATAACTTGAATCTCTGAAAACGAATACAAAGCAGGCCTCCAATCGCCGACGGAAAGCCTTCAATTAATCGCGATTGGGCCTTATTTTCCAATACAAAACTGAGAAAACACGCGCCCCAAGATATCGTCGGGAAGCGTGTCCCCAATCAATGGGTTCAGGGCAAAGAGCGCCTGGCGAAGATCCGAGGCAAATAGATCGATTTCTGAAGCCTGAAGCGCTCGCTCAAGGTGCTCCAAAGCCGAACGCACCGCTTCGGCGTGCTCGAGACGCGTCAAAAGCACCTCTCCGGGATCGCGACGAACCCATTTCTGACTGAAGTCAGCGATCGCTCGAGCCGCTTCACTCACTCCGGAATGATCCGAAGAAGAAATCGACCATGCCTGAGAAATTCCCAAACCCACTAGAAACGATTTCAGCGTTTTCTGCTGAGCGTCGCTCGCGAGATCGCGCTTACTCGCAATGCCGATCGTACGAGAAACCGGTTTGCCGAGCCGAGTCCATTCCTCTTCAAGCGCCTTAAATTCGGCGGCGTCACCGGTCGGATCTACGACCCAGAGAATTAAATCCGCATCCCGCGCTGCTGCCTCGGTCCGCTCAATTCCCATCTGCTCAATTCGGTCTTCGGCCTGACGCAGGCCTGCCGTGTCTTCGAGGCGCAAAGTGACTGACCCCAGCGTCCCAGTAAGTGTCAGGCGCTCTCGCACCACGTCGCGGGTGGTGCCGGCGATTTCCGAAACAATCGAACGGTCTTCGCCCAAAAGGACGTTAAAAAAACTCGATTTGCCAGCATTTGGAAGGCCCACGAAGGCTACGCGAACGCCGTCTTGAACTTTCGATCCTCGTCCAAAACTGTCTCGAAGATGAATCAAACGCGCCGAAATCGAAGAGATCCGCTTTTTCAAATTAACGAGGCTCACCTCGTCGACATCTTGATCGGCAAAATCGATTCCGATTTCACCGAGAGTGGCCAATTGTCGGAGCTCCTCGGCCATTTCGACGATCAGTCGACTCTGTGATCCCGACATTTTTTCCAGCGCGAGATCCGCCGCCGCACCATTTGAGGCTCCAATGAGATCTGCAATCGCCTCGGCCTCGCCAATCGCCATCTTGCCGTTTCTGACTGCGCGAAAACTGAACTCGCCGGGAAGAGCCGGACGAGCACCTCTCTCTATCACCGCTTCCAGCGTGCGTGAGGCGATAAAGCCCCCGCCATGAACATGGAGCTCGACCGAGTCTTCACCCGTAAAACTCTTCGGAGCGCGAAACAAAATAACGACGGCATCATCTAGCGTCCGCCCCGCTTCGTCGCGCAACCGCACGCGCTTTGCCATCCGAGCCTGAAGCCCAGCAGAAAGCGCCTCGCCGGCAAGCTCATCCAAAATGGACGGAGCTTTCGGCCCGCTCACGCGGATTACTGCAATCGCGCCACCTACAGCACTCGAAAGAGCAGCAATCGTATCTTGGGCTAAATAGCCCGACTGATCAGGCGCGGACCGCCGGGACATTAGTGCCTCCCAGCTTTTTGTTCAGGAACAGCTGCTGAAGAATGCTCGTTCCAGCGTTGATGACCATGTAAATGGTCAAGCCCGCGGGCAGGTTGATCATGAACACGCCGAAGATGACTGGCATGAACTGCATCATTTTCTGCTGAGTCGGGTCAGTCGCCGTATTTGGCTGAAGTTTCTGCTGAAGGAACATCACGCCCGTCAAAAGCACTGGTGTGATGTAGAACGGATCTTTCGCCGAAAGATCCTGAATCCAGAAGCCGAATGGTGCGTGATAGAGCTCAATCGAGCTGTAAAGCACGTTATAAAGCGCGAAAAAGACCGGCATTTGAACCAAAATCGGCAGACATCCCGCCATCGGGTTGTAGCCGTGGGTTTTCATCAAACCCATCATTTCGCGGTTCAGAGTTTCCTTGTCGTTGGCGTGTTTTTCTTGAAGGCGCTTAATCTGCGGCTGGATCTTCGCCATTTCCTTCATGCTCTTCATACTTTTGTAAGTAAGAGGATAGGTCAGCAGCTTCACCAAAAGCGTGAGGACAATGATCGCGGCGCCCCAGTTATGAAAGAGGTCGTAGAGGCTGCGCATCACTTGAAGAAGTGGGTACGCGAAGAACGTAAAGAATCCGAAATCAACGGTGTGATCGAGAGTTGGATCCACCGCACGAAGTGCGCTCAACTCTTTAGGACCAAAATACGCCTTCAGAGGAATCGTGATCGAGTTGCTCGTGACTGGGTAAACCATGCTGACGCGTGCAGACCATGGACCCGTCGGCTGAACCAGCGCGCGAGGCTCAAGCTGTCCTTCTGGAACCAAGAGGCTCATCAAGAAGTAACGGTTGGTTACGCCGATCCAGCGAACCGGAGTTGGAACGTCGACCATCTTCGTCGACTCTTCAATGCGATTGCGTTCCATCGACTTGTTCGTCCAGTAAAGTAGCTGGCGATCTTTCGCTTCTGGATCGTCTTTGGATCCGTGCTGATAAAGAGAAAGAAATGCGTAATTAGGGCGCTTTCCTTTGAAATCGACAGTCACCTTCACGTCGGCAAAGTTCTGTGTTTCTGGCGCCGTGATCTGACGGACCATCTTCAAATTCTGATCTTCGTAGCTCCACTGAACTCCATTTGGAATAGAAGTGAGCACGCCCTGAACTTGAGTAACATAGGCGTAGTCCTGAAGATCAAAAGCAATCTCGCCTTCACCATCGCTCTGGTTCGTTACGGCCTTCACATCGACTGAAGCGGCTTCTTTAGCGATGCCAAGTTTGTAAGAGCGAAGCGTCCAATCCGAAAAAAAGCGGTTACCGTTACTGACCTGCGCGGTGCTGGTCGCAAGCTGAATGGCTTTGCGTTCTTCTGCTTTGCGCTCACCCGTCGAAGGCTTAATGAGATTTGATCCCACCTTTTCTGGGGCGGTCGCAGTCGCGGTATTTGTCGCGGTCGTAGCAACCGAGCTCGTCTGCTCGGTCGTCGCGCTCGGCTTGACCGTGCGCGGTTCCATGTAAAACTTCTGCCAGCCGACGAAAATCAAGAAGCACAACGCGATTGCTAGGCCAGTTTTACGGTCCATGATCAGTTTCTCTTTCTGGGCACAGGGTCGTACCCCGATTTCGCCCACGGATGACAGCGACAGATACGAAAGAAGCTCAGGATACTTCCCCTGACCAACCCATGGTAATCAAGCGCTTCTTTTGAATATTCGCTGCAGGTCGGTACAAAGCGGCAACCCATCCCTGGCCCGGCCAATAGGTGGATCGCTGGTGAAATGAGGTTTTGATAGATGAAGAAGAAAAGCCGAATCACGACTTTGCCCGCGCGGGCCGGCCTCCGGCAGCCAGTAAACCCGGCACCTGTTCGGCGAGACACTTGGCAAGCCTCTGGGCATAAAGGTGGTCCATCTTCTTCTGAGAAGGCACGACCACATTATAATCAAATGGCCCAAGCACGGGGCCTAGGCGGCGAAACGCTTCGCGAATGCGGCGTTTGACCCGGTTTCTCGCTACGGAGTTACCCCGGGACTTCAAAGTAATGCCGACCCGGTAATGTCCCCAGGTGTTCGGGATCCGAAACAATAGGCATTCGGAGGCGCGGAAAACTTCCGCACCTCCGAAAAACTTTCGGTATTCCCATGGATAATGGAGCCGGAACTCGGGGCTAAAGCCCTCAGTTCCTGCGGCAGGCTTATTTGCCAGCGACACTCACGGTGAGGCGTTTACGGCCTTTTGCGCGGCGTTTGTTGAGAATTTTGCGGCCGGTGGAAGATCCCATGCGAGCGCGGAAACCGTGACGGCGGCGGCGCTTGGTACGGCTAGGTTGGAGTGTACGTTTCATAAATAAAGCTCTCTGTCTGGCTGACTAAATTTTTCATGGAATTACTGGACCCAGCACCCGTTGTCAAGGGCGTCGGCTCGTGCTACTCCCCGGCACCTCGTACAGACAAGCGCTTTGGGGGTATTTGGATGCAGTCTGAGCTTTGGCAAGCGACCTATCGCATTTTAGAACAGTCGATTGTCCCGCAGATGATGACCGTGTGGATTCAACCGCTTGAATTCGTGCGTTCAGAACAGTCCGATCCCCAAAATATTCGCATCTACTTATCCGCACAGAATGAGTTCTCGGTAAAGTGGGTTCGCGACCACTACCAGAAGTCCATTGAGAGCGCGGTTGGTCAGATTACCGGCGCCCGTTGCGAAGTCATGTTCTCGATCAAAGAATCAGAAGAGTACTTTGCCCCGGCCCCATCGGCGGCCACTCTTCAGCAGGGCGCCGTTCTTGCCGGCGATCCTTATCCCTCCCCTTCGAGTTTTCCGCAGAGCCTTCCGGAAAATGAGCCCGTTTATCAGCAGCAGCCCGTCCGCGTTTCGCAGCCACGCAGCGAAATCACATTCGACCAGCGCTATACGTTCGACAGCTTCGTGGTCGGCGCCAGCAACCAGTTTGCGCACGCCTCGGCTGTTGCAGTCGCGGAACAACCAGCCCGTCTTTATAATCCGCTTTTCCTCTACAGCCATCCGGGCCTGGGAAAAACGCACCTTCTTCACGCCATCGCTAACCATGTTTTGGCCTGCAATCCGAACGCGCGCGTTGCCTATCTCTCCGCCGAAGCTTTCGTAAACGAGCTGATCGATAGCCTTCAGCACAAGAAGATGGCTCAGTTCCGCACGAAATACCGTGATAGCTACGACCTGATTCTCATCGACGATATCCAGTTCATCGCGGGCAAGAAGTCGACCGAAGAAGAGTTTTTTCACACCTTCAACGCGCTTCACAGCTCGCGCCGTCAGATCGTCGTGACCAGCGATCGTCCACCAAAAGAGATCGAAGGACTCGAAGAGCGCGTCCGCACTCGCTTTGAGTGGGGCATGGTCGCCGATATTCATCCGCCCGAAATCGAAACGCGTATTGCGATTCTTAAGGCGAAGGCCGAGCGCGACGACATTTACATGCCGGACGACGTCGCGACCTTCCTTGCGACTTACATCAAGAGCAACGTCCGTGAGCTTGAAGGAACGTTGATCAAGCTTCAGATGCAGGCTTCTCTCACCGGCTCAGAAATTTCGCTCGAAATGGCTAAGCAGCTTTTGAAGGCCGCGATTCCTGAAGAGGGATCCCACTTCACGGTTGAGTCTATCCAAGCCGCCGTCGCCAAGTACTTCCATTTGAAGACGCAGGACTTTAAATCGAGTTCCAGGACTCGTGCAGTTGCACTGCCTCGCCAAATCGCCATGTACTTGATCCGCAAGTACACCAGCCTCGGCTACAAAGAGATTGGCCACTACTTCGGCGGCAAAGATCACAGCACGATCGTTCACGCCTTCCAGAAGATTGAAGCCGAGCTCGAAGTCGATTCCGCGATTCGCGAAGCCGTCGAAGCCATTCAGAACCAGCTCTAAGTAAGTCGCTTGAGTTCATAGGCACACGTGCGCCCAGTGACTTAAGCGGACTCGTGCGTGCTCTCTCCGCGTCCGCGCAAACCGATCAGCTATTCGATTTCTGTGGATACTTTCGTGGAAAACCCTGTGAACGGCATGTGAATGGATTGCTTGTCCCCACACTATTCACAGCCTCACCCCGGGTTTATCCCCAAGCTAAAACAGGTATTATCCCAATCTAAACAACCAGATAACTGCCTTACCCACATATCCACAAAGATGAGGAGGCGCGCGGCTCAAGGCAAACGTGAATGAATCCAGGGGTGCCCGTGGATAAGCCGGCCCGCGAACGACACCATCCTCGGCTTGGCGCTCCAGTAGCGGAGTTCAAGCCTCTGCTATTCGGGCTTATCCACACAAACGTGTTGAAAAGGCGTGCACAACATGGTCAGTTGGCGGCCATAGGGAGTTATCCCAAAAATGCTGGTTTTATCCCCGCGGGTTTTCCCCGGAGTTATACAGCGGTTTTTGGTAAGAGTTTCGGTCAGTTAAGGGTGTTATCCACTAATTCACACCCTCTACTACTACTACTCTTAATATTTATAATAACTCTCTCTTAGGGATACCCCGTTCGAAGTGTTCGGAGCCCTTTAGTGAAAGAGGAAGGTTATGAAGTTTTCAATTCATCGTGATCCGCTTTTGGCAGCATTACAAAAGGCGCAATCAGTCGTTGAGAAACGAAACACGGTTCAGATCCTCGCGAACATTCTTTGTACCGTAAAAGATTCGCAGCTCTCTCTCTCGGCAACCGACCTTGAAGTCGGAGTGAAGATCACTCTGCCAGTAGAAAGCTCACAAGACGGAAAGCTCACTCTCTCCGCAAAACACTTTCTCGATATCGTGAAGGAACTCCCTTCGAAAAATCTCGAGATCACCCGCAAAGAAAATAACTGGGTTGAAATCGTTTGCGGAAAATCCCGCTTTAACGTCGTGAGCCTCTCGGCTGACGAATACCCAGCTCTTCCAGCATTCGAAGAGAAACACTATTTTGATTCACGCGTTGATGCGCTGAAAGAGATGATTAACCGCACCTCTTTCGCAGTCGCTACCGATCCTACGCGCTATCACCTGAACGGCGTTTTCTTTGAAAACCTCGACAACAGCATGATGCGTATGACGGCAACGGACGGACATCGTCTTTCCTTTGTTGATCAGGAAGTCTTCATGACGATGCCTGAGCTCAAGCGCGGCATCATCATTCCTAAAAAAGGTTTGAGCGAATTCCGTAAACTTCTTGATGAAGGCGGTTCAACCGTAGGTCTCGCATTCGAACGCGGATACGTTTTTGCTCACATGAACGGCAACTATCTTTTCATTCGTTTGATCGAAGGCGAATACCCTGATTATCGCCAGGTCGTGCCTAAGTCGACCGATCGTCAAGTGACGATTCCTCGCGATGAGTTCACATCAGCACTTAAACGCGTCAGCCTTCTTGCGCATGAAAAAAGCCGCGGCGTGAAGATGTCCCTTCAGGGCTCTTTACTGACAATCTCTTCAAGCAATCCAGACATGGGTGAAGCTCGCGAAGAAATCGACGTGACCTACACCGGTGAAGCGATTGAAATCGGATTCAACGCCAAGTACTTGCTCGATAGCCTCTCGGTCATGACTTCGGATTCTCTCGAATTCCATTTCAAAGATCGTTTGAGCCCAGGAATCGTTCGCGAAGCCGGCAAACAGAATCACACGTATGTGATTATGCCGATGCGCATCTAGTGCTCGGATAATTCGAGTTTCGTGAAAGTCGTCCGGCTGACTCTTCGCCAGTTTAGGAACGTTGAGGAATCAGTTTTGGTTCCTCACCCGCACCTCAACTTTCTGGTGGGAAGGAACGGCCAGGGGAAGACGAGTTTCTTAGAGGCTCTGGGCTACCTGGCGACATTGCGATCGTTTCGAGGTGCTAAGTCCGACGAAGTGATCCGTTGGGGAGCCCAAACAACGGAAGTGCATGCCGAGGTCAGCCCTGACTCTGTGGAGACCGGTGAGGCCGACCTCAGCTGGAAGTCTGACCTCAAGCTCGTTTTCGTTCAGGAAGGCGAGAGGACGTCTAAGACGGCATTTATTAACGGCAAGCCGTTCCGAAGTTCGACCCAATACCTGAGTCAAAGGTTTGGATCTGTCGAGCTCGGGTTTCACGCGATCATATTTAATCCGGCCGACCATGACCTCGTTCGGGGCGAACCTTCGATCCGCCGCAGCTATTTGGATCGCGTTATCGCTGCCGAGGAGATGGACTACTTAAAAGCTCTCTCGAAGTACCAGCGGTTGCTCGAGCAAAGAAATGCCCTTTTGAAGGCAGACCAGCCCCCCACTAAGGCACTTCTTCAAGGTTTTACGGAGCCCTTGGTGCAGCAGGCCGCTTGGCTCGTTCGTAAGCGACTTGAGTGGCTTTTCGGGGCCTCCGAACACCTCAATCCGATCGCTCAAAGGATTGCCCCCGGGCAGCCGGATTTGAAGGCTTTTTACCTCTCAAATTGGGTCCCCGAAATTTACGGTTTGTCCATTGTGAACAATCACTTATCAGAGGCTCATTTCTCTGGACATCCCGTACTGCCTTCACTAGAAATCTTAGAACAGGCGTTTTGGAAAAAGCAGCTAGCCCTCGCCGACGCGGAAATTCGAGCACGCAGTACGCTCGTAGGTCCGCATCGCGACGATTGGGGGTTTGTGTTGGGGAGGCAGCAGCTCAAGGGACATGGATCACAAGGCGAAGTTCGCTCCGCTTTGTTGGCGTTGAAACTTTCAGAGATTGAAATGTTCCGCCGTAAAACCGGACATCGTCCCATCTTGCTCTTGGATGATTTTTCATCAGAGCTCGACCGGCAGCGAAGATCGTTTCTTCTTAGTTATCTGAGTAAAACGGATCTCCAAGTTTTTGTGACCACCACGGAAACTTCTTTCGAAACTTCTGAGACCTTCAATCGCTTCGAAGTGCAGGACGGAAAAATCTCCGAAGTGCTCTAAGAAGCAACCCCGTCCTAGACGGGCAGAGAGAGACAAGAATGCTACCGACGGATACCCCGCAGAGCGACTACTCTGCAGACAAGATTAAAGTTCTGGAAGGCCTTGAGGCCGTCAGAAAACGTCCTGGCATGTACATCGGCGATACCGGTGTGCGCGGGCTGCATCACTGTGTTTACGAAATCGTCGACAACTCGATCGATGAGGCCCTCGCTGGCTTCTGCAAAAACATCAGCGTCACCGTTCACGTCGACAACAGCATCACCGTCGAAGACGACGGTCGTGGAATTCCAACCGGTCTGCATTCCGGTTACGGCGTTTCTGCCGTCGAAGTCGTCATGACCAAGCTGCATGCCGG
>OUNO010989275.1_pt1 | contig 13533 bp, 7 predicted proteins | sample 1779811 | NCBI WGS metagenome assembly OUNO01 (sample SAMEA3914804, study PRJEB12502) | metagenome | biome: forest; material: soil | place: Canada | collected 2010-06-25 | depth 0.3 m | reverse complement strand
AATGAGGTGATGGGGGACCGCCGCCAGCTCTTCACGCGAAGGCTTAGCGGTTCCGATAGTCATCTCACGGTAAACGAGGAGGCTATCGGCATTGATAATCTCGATCGGTGCCGCACCAGATTTGGTAGCAGCGTCCGCGAACTCGATGGCGAGCCCAGTCTTACCAGACGCGGTCGGGCCCGTGAGAATGCCTATTTTAGGCTGATTTTGCGAGGTCACACGCGTCTCTGGAACCACTCTTCAAAGCGGGCCCGCGGAATGCGTGCAACCGTTGGACGGCCGTGAGGGCAGTTCCATGGATGTTCGCATTTGAACATTTCGGTGATCAGTGCGGCTGCTTCGACTGGACCGATGCGGTCGCCCGCGCGAATCGCGGAATGGCAGGCTTCGCTAGCTAGGCGTTCGAAGAGTGATTCGTCGAACGCCAAGGTTCCCGCCGCTTCCGCGGAAACTTCAAGAGTGCGATCGATCAACCCTTTGAGGCGCGTGCGAAGTTCATCGGTTCCCCATTCAGCAGGAACGGCGCGCACCAGGGCGCGGTCTTCTCCGAAAATCTCGACCTCAAAGCCCAAGCGTTGCAGCCATTCGAGTCTGCCTTCGAGCTCGGAGCGACGATCGGATGGAAACGCGACGGCTTCTGGAAGCAAAAGCGTCTGTGACTGAACGGCGCGAGTCTGACCCAAGGCACGAGCCTTCAGTTTCTCGTAACGAACGCGTTCATGTGCCGCGTGCTGATCGATCAGACCGAGCTCATCGCCCAAGTCATAGAAGAGGTAAGTTTGGAAAACGATTCCAATGTAGCGCTCAGGTTGGAAGGGATGCTCGAACATTTGCGAGACTGGAATCCCGGTCGTGTTCTCAGGTACTGCTGCTTCGCGAAAATTCCAGAGCGTCGGAGCGGAAGGCGTGCTCGACATTCCTGCCTGAGGCGTCCAGTTGAAACCACCCGCGTTCGGTCGATCCAGAACATCGGACGGCGAACCACTCGCCCAGGGTTCTGAAGCCGCGCGCGAGAATGCTGATCCACCACCAAAATGTCCTGGAAAATGGCTGGTTCCTGAGGTGTTTCCGGATCCACCGGCGAACGCTGCGTTTCCGTAGCGACCGATCAAAGTTTCCAAACGTGACGCGATTCCGCGAAAGATTTGTCCGCTGTCTAAGAAGCGAACTTCAGTCTTCGTCGGGTGCACGTTCACGTCGAGGCGATCGGGTGAAACGTCGAGGAAGATCGCGATCGCTGGAAACTGTCCTGGCAGAAGTGCCTGTCTGAATGCTGAGAGCACGGACTGCTGAAGTAATCGATCGCGAACCGCGCGACGGTTGACGACTTGCGCGAGCTTGCGAGTGTTCGGCGAGCTCAGGCCCTGAAGCCAATGAACGCGAAGTTTGATTCCATCGGGAAGTGACCCAGGCTCATCTTCGCTCGTCCAGCTGACGAGTGGAAAGTCTTCTCCATCCGCAAGCAGGGCGCGAACGCGGTCGGCTTCTGTCTGTGGTCTGAGATTCATGACCGTGCGCTCGCCGCTGACGAGTCGGAACCCGACGTGTGGGTGCGTGAGCGCGAGACGCTCCATCCATTCACGGACTTGCGAGACCTCGGCTGCCTGTGATTTCAAGAATTTGAGGCGGGCCGGAACCTGAGAAAAAAGACCGCGCGCGCGAACGCGAGTGCCCAGGGGTGAGCCAAGGAAGTGACCAAACGTCGTGGCTTGCGCGTCCGGAAGAACTTCGGCAGCGGAGTCGGCAGGAAGATCGCCCGAGCCACCGAGCCCTAAGTACCTTGCGCCCAGGTCGAGCTCGAATGCGGGTCCATCCGCGACCGAGCGAGAGAGCAGTGAGAGTTCCGAAACGGCAGCCACGCTGGGAAGTGCTTCCCCGCGAAATCCAAGAGTCGCGATGCGATCGAGATCTTCCAAACTGGCGAGTTTGCTCGTCGCGTGGCGTTTGATTGCGGTCGGAAGATCGGCCGGGTGAATGCCTTTGCCGTTATCGAGCACTTCGATCAGCGCTTTGCCACCGTCTTCGAGAATGACTGCGACTTCGGTTGCGCCGGCATCAAGGCTGTTTTCGACCAGTTCCTTCACCACGCTCGCAGGGCGTTCGATCACTTCGCCAGCGGCGATGCGTTCGGCGACGGCCCGAGGGAGGACGCGAATACGGCTCGGGGTGGACCCGGACTGACTGTTTTGGTGCGACTGCATACCGGACTTCGATCATGTCGGGCGCCAGATCGCAAGTGGGGTCGAAACTGTTAAGGGGCGCGGTAAGTGAGCGAAAGCCTAAAGGAACCCAGGAAAATAGCCGATTGAATAAGTAGGGTATTATAGATAAACTGTTAAGTAGGGAAAGGTAAGGGTTTTCGAGTGTTTACGTGCACTCACCAATCAGCTCTTACGATGGGAAGGGTCGCCGGTAAGGCGCTTCTTTCGGTGGCACTGCTTTTCCTTTCGGGACTGCTGGCCCCTGGTTGTTCCAAGAAGAAGACCGAATACCACGTTTCCATCTTTGCCGATCTCCAGCAGGAGACCCGCCTTGATGCCCGATACGCCGTTTACAAGATTTCGGACACGGACGCGACCGAGGTCGATGCTCCCGCCCCTTGGACTGTTTCGAACGCTGCTGCTGGGCGAATCGAGGTCGGTGCGGTACCTGGCGTTTCTGATCATCTTCGTTCCCGAAAAGATTTCTACGCCGTCGCGCCGGTGGTTTACGTCCTGAAAGTTTTCAATCTCAACTTCGCCGGAAAAGACGGGGACTACTTTTGGGAAGCGCCTGTCCTCTCCACGATGCTGGAAGTGAACGGCGTCAGCACGGCGGTCTGGCTGCTTCTCAAATCTTCGGCTCAGCTTTCCGGAAGCGGAATTAAAATCAGCCGTGCGGCTTGGGACCAAGCACTTTTCAAATTCGAGAAGAGTTGCCAATCCTGTAAAAACTATTCAGGTGAAGAGGCCTTTGCTTGGATCAAGTCACATCCAAGTTTGAAACAGGAAATCTCGGATCTCTTCAAAGCCGATGGCGGAATCAGCCTCTCCGATATCGTCATGAGCGATCCACCTGTATTTGCTGCCTACACGACGGATACTAATCCTTACCCGCTCAATCTGACGTCGCAGCTCTGGGCCGATGGGATCCAGGAAGGCGTTTCGTTCGACGCCGTGATGTCGATTTATAGTTTGAGCACGTCTCGAACGCGCCACGTGCCCGATAGTTGGATGGTGAGCCACTGGACCTCCGACGACTATTCAGTCGTGCCACCGGTACTGGGCAGTCCAGTGATCGATCCACTTCCTGATTTTGATGGGTCCAAGCTCGCGACGATTGACGGGACCCTGGTTGAGAATTCTACTCAGCCCATCGAAGTCACCGGGACGATTACCTTGGATGACGGCCGTGATGTTTCGGTTTCGACGAAAAGCATGAAATTGCTTTTTGCGGCACCGACGAAAGATCGACCTCCGATTCGTTTAGCTCAAAAGGCCTTTCCGCTTTACCGGGTGAATAAATCCATCACTTATGAACTCACTCCGTTCATGCATGAATTGGGATTTGCCGACAAAGATGCAGGCACCGTCCTTTCGTTCTACGGCAGCACTCAATTCGTTGGCCCTTCGCCTAGCGCCACCGTGACGTTTGATCCGTATCTGATTTACGATCCGCAGAACCCAGGCCCTTTCGAATCACCGGCGCCGCTTCCGATTCCAAGGCCATTGATTTCTTCGATGCCGCTTCCGGACTCTTCGCCATCCGCTTCGCCGTGCGTGGGTTTCACGACTACCATCGCAGGTCGTCTACCCAACAACATGTACTTCACGGACGGAACTACGCTGAGCTTCTTTCCGTCAGAAGAGCAGGGGCCGGTCGATCCACAGCCAAGCGCTGATATCGACGTTCCACTCTTGGTCCATGACTGCCAGGGCGGAATTCTCCAGGCCATCCTGACCGTGCGCGTACTTCCTGATCATCCGCCACGGCTGACCTCATACACAGTTGGCTCGACTGTCTACACACCACCGAGCGGACTTGAATTTGATCCGGGCACACCCATCGCCGTTCAGGTGAATGAGCTGCCAAAGTCCGTGATTGATTCTCTCAATACCTACATGACTGAGTCTTGGTTTTCGATCTCTTCGATCCCTTTTGCAGCACAGGGCAATACCATTCAGTTCAATGCGCGCGATCAGGATGGCGACCCGGTCGTTCTATCGTGTATCGGTTGCAGGTCCGATCCACAGCTCGCACAGACCGGCAGCGTTGAAGATATTTTTCCAAGTGCCAAGAAGCCAGGCGTCATGCCGACGACTTTGCCGGCGAATCCCGCCAAGGCATTCGCGACCGGGTATTACGGTTTCAGAGATGCTTCAGATCCGAATCTCTGGTGGGCATCGAACCGCAACGAACCTTGGCTTGCTGACCCGGTCATGCAGCAGTTCTATAATGAAGTGAGCGCGGTTCTGCCGTCGCCTTCACCGATGCCGGTACCTACGAGCAGACCGCTCATCAGTGGGTATGACCAATCGTACCGGGTGCTGTTCGCGCCTTCGTTCTGGTCATTTGTGCAGCATATTGTGAACAATGTACCTGACCGCGGAAACACGGCTCCGAACTCGCGAATGCCTGCCGGGCAAGCGGGTGCAGGAAATCCTGATAAGACGGTCTATCTCTACCTTGATTACGACTATACAGGCAATGGGGGAGTGCCTGCGGATCCGGAAGCGGTCCCAGCTCCCGATGCACAAGGAAATAGCGCGACCGCTTATTCGTGGAGACCGAAGTTCATGCGGTCTCTTTTCGCCGCGTCTCGTCCCGTAAAATACGAGATCAAAGTTCACGTCAATAACATTGCGGACCCGCCTTACTGGCGTACACAGCCCGTGTTTAGTACGACAAGGCCAGCTCCCTCTGCCGGTCCTAGCCCTGCTCTCATTCAAGAGCGTCGAACCTTTCTCGTTCGCTCTGAAGGTGGGGGAAGCTTCTACGATTGCGGCACGATCGCTGATCCGATTCCATTCCCAATAGGATCTCCTTCTCCGATTGCGACAGTCTATCCGGCCTCAAAACCAAACCTCGGTGGTTGCGTTCCTGTGGTCGGCCCAGTGGCCACCTACGATCAAGCGGCGGGTGAAGCCGTGGATGACGTAGAAGGTGCTTATCCGCTCGGTTATATGGCACCCGGAACAGGTTACGCTATCTTTCCGGTGCCTTCAGCTTCGCCTTCGATGCAGCCGAACGGTACGCCGGTGCGCGGACCGAATTGTGAATGGCTGCAGGTTGATCAAGGTACCGGCGAACTCTGGGGAACGCCCGACTATCTTGCGGCAGACCTCTGTACGTTCCAGATTAAGTTCACGAATCAAAATGGGATGAGCGCAGTCTCTGATCCGATCACTTATTTTATCGCGGATAAGCTTCATGCGGCGGATCCGACCTATCTCGGTGCTCCAACAGACTATGCACCTGCTTCGGCCCCCATCGTGGTGAAGGAAGGAAAGACACTGGATCTGAGCATGGCCAAAGTCTTTGCTGGTGACCCTGCGATCGGCCCAATTGACTGGGACATCGAGATGGGGAATTGGAATGACAAGTGGAAATGGAGCTGTGTGAATTGCGCAGACCCAAGCTTCGGCACGCAGTGGCGTTTTTACGGCGTAGCTCCGAACCCAGGTACGGGAGCCATTGGTACGAACTTCACCTGGACACCTGATCACGCGGTCATTCAAGGCACGACCGTGGGTCAGACGTTGGATCTTCCGCCGTTCGTATTTAAAGGAATCAACTTAGCGGGCGAGGTCGCGATTCGCCAAGTCTACGTGCAGGTAGTGAATCAGCCCACCCCGATGATGTTTACGGTGTTTGGAACACAGCTCGGAGATTCTGCGCCTTCATTTATCGACTCACCTCGCGCGACGCCCCCTTTAGCGCTCGTTCCACTTCCACAGATGGGCGTGTTTACGGTTCAGGAAAACCCAGGTGGTGTTCCAGGCGCGTCGACTGATCTTCAGCTGACAACAGATTTCATTCCCGGCACGAATTGGACGACGAATTACGATTACACGCTTTCGGAATGCATCGTGAACCTCATGCCTACCCCCTATGTCGGTGGGCCAGAGTTTGGTACCGGTCCCGTCGTGTCCGTTCCGTGTGCCGCCACGGGTTGGACCAGTTTGATTCCTGGAATCGGCACAAGCTTTAGTGCGCCGATGAGTAATGGCGCGATTCTGCGACTTTCTCCTTCAAACTTTCCGGTCACGAGCAGGCAGGGAAGAGGCGGAAGGGTCACCGCAAATGGCCCAGTCTACCGCGCCTACCGCATCGACTTGAAGGCAACTCAGACGAGTGCGCCAAATATCGAATCGACCGGAACGTTTTATGTGAAGGTGCTGGATCGAAATCAAAACCCTTCCGCTGTTCAGCTTGAGATTATTACGCCATCTCCAACTCCTTCACCGTCTCCATCTCCATCGCCTTCGGCTTCTCCGTCACCGCAACCTTCGCCTGCAATCGTGACCCGATTGATTAATCCGGCTGCCGAACCGGGATGTGATTGGGCCTCGAATCGTTGCAGCTATCAGGACCCCGCCACGACGGCGCCGGCTGTTGTTGTCGAAGGCCCGCATTACCGAATCACTTTGAACTCGCAGGTGACTGGAACTCGAAAAGTGAAAGCCTATATTTCGGATCCGGATAACGGAACGACCGCGCTTGTTCCATACGGATTTACGATGAGCTTTGCCGATCCACTTCACGATCCGTCGATTATGCCGGCCGAACAAGGCTACGGAAATTACGGCACCATTAAGAACACACCAACTCCTGTGGAATGGCAGTTCTCGCCGAATACGAACTGCAATGCCCCGGGAGGCAATCCGCAAACTTTCTACCGAGCCGTCTTGCTCCGGATGGACGATGACTACCGTGGTGCGAGCGATCCGCCGTGCACAACGTGTACGGTCAAAGCTGTGCTTGAGGTGCTCAACACCGGCGGCACTTGCAGCGATAATTAAAATAACCCCGGGTACTTTTGGCTATGCAATGCGCCATAGAATGCTGCGTCGCATAGCCAAAAGTACCCGGGGGTTGTTTTACGCGACGACAACGCGGTTGCGGCCGGTCTGCTTGGCGGAATAGAGCGCCTTGTCGGCAGCCTTAAGCAGCGTCTGAGCCGATTCGATATCCGTGCGCAATTCGGCTACGCCCATGCTCGTGGTCACTGGCAGACGTTTGCCGTCATACATGAAGGCGTGTGTTTCGACCGCAGCGCGAATGCGCTCTGCAAGCTCGAGTGCGACCTTGGCGCCCGTGTTGGCAAGGAGAACAACGAATTCTTCGCCGCCGTAGCGTGCGAAGACATCTTTCGGGCGCAAGTAAGACGACTGGACGAGTGCGGTGAACTCTTTAAGCACGTAGTCGCCAGCGTCGTGTCCGTAGCCGTCGTTCACTTTTTTGAAGTGATCGAGGTCGAAGAACAAAACCGTGAAGTCGGTATGCAGCGCCTTGGCGCGCTTGAACTCGGCTTCCATGGCTTCGGTGAGATAACCCTTATTGAAAATCTTGGTCATCGGATCGGTGTGAGCAGCAGACCCAAGGTTTTCCCAGGCAAGGATCTCGATTGCTCCAACAGGGAGGAACTTGAAGATGGTGCTTCCCAGCGTGATCATGTCCTCTTTGTTCAAGACGACGGGCTGATTGGCGGTGAGTTTCTTTTCGTTGATCAAAGTTCCGTTCGAAGACCCTAGATCGGTGAGAGTCACCTTGCCGGCTTGGCGAGAAACCTTCGCGTGCTTACGGGAAATGCCCTGGTCAGCGACGCTGATCTCGGCGGACGGATCGCGGCCGATCACCATTTCATCAGTGGTGATGAAAAAGCGATGCCCCTGCGGGGCGCCACGCACGAGGATCAAACAGGCCTCTGATTCTTGGGCCTTTTTGAGGTCCTTTTTCAGAGTGGCCTGGTCTTCGGAAATGACGGTCGTTTTATCGGAAGGGGAGTCGCTCACAGTCTCCAGAGTAAGATGGAAATCCCTGAGCGTGCAAGCAACTGATTTGCTAAGCTATTCCCGACCGATTCGTTAAGTCTGTCCGCGGCGAAGGCGCCCGACCGGAGTATTCGGATCGTTTTCTGCGTCGACCTGGGAGCGGCGCTCGGTAAGCGCATCGCGGATGTAGATTTTGCCTTCTTCAACCCCAGGCTGGTCAAACGGGTTGACCCCCCAGAGGGTGCCGGTCACGGATGTCAGAACCGAGAATGCGAAGTAAAGCGCACCCATGCTTCGTTCATCGATCCGGTCGAGCTGGATGGTGAGATGTGGGCGATTTCTGCGGGTAAGCACCATGGCGATCGCCCGGTACTCAACGTTCAACAGATTGTGCAGGGAATGTCCCTGCAGCTGGGCGAAGGAAGAAAGCTGGGTGGTTTCGATTCCAGAGATCGAGCGTGGAATCGCCACTTCGTCGTCGACGCGGTCGACGGTCATGAACCAGGTGATTTTGTCATCTGGACCATCGCGAAGGAGCTGAAGAATGCTATGCTGGTCGGTCGCGCCCAGGGCTGCGATCGGTGTGAAACCTTTGCCGTCTTTGCCCAAGCTCTCGCCCCAGAGCTGAACAAACCACGAGCTCAGCTGCTTAAGTGGGCTCGAGTAAGGCATCGAAACGTGAATCGGGCGAGTCTTGTACTGACGAATCAATTCAGCACCGATGACGAAGAGTGGGTTCTTCTCATGTACGGCTTTGTCGTTGTACTCGCGCACTTGTTGCGCGCCTTTAAGGAATTCCGACACGTTGAGGCCAGCCAGAGCCATCGGAAAGAGACCGACCGGAGTGAAGATCGAGAAGCGGCCACCGACCGATGGAGCGATCTCGAGCGTCTGAATGCCGTGCATGCGGGCGAACTTTCTCAGGTCGCCTTTTTCAGGATCGGTGATGCCGATCGCGTGAGTCTTCCAGCGGTCTTTGCCGAGCCAGTCGAGCGCAATCAGAAACTGCGCGATGGTTTCAAACGTCGTTCCGGATTTGGTGACGCAGCAAACGAGAGTCGTGGCCGGATTGAGTTTGGAAACGGTCGTCTTCCAGTCAATCGGGTCTGGGTTCTCCATGAAATGGAAACGGATCTTGTCCGAGGTCTTTTCGCGAAGAGCGGAGAGAAGAGAAATCGGCCCGAGTGAGCTTCCGCCGATGCCGAGAAACAGGCAGTCAGTGAAGAGCTCTTGCGCCAAAATCTGCTGGGCGAGCTCGACGGACTTCTTTGCGTGCGAAATTTCTTCGTTAGAAGGAGCGTCGTAGAAACCGACTTCTTTCTGATCGAATCGTGCCTTCAGCTTTTCCCAGGCTGATTGAAACTCTGCTCCACCACCGGCGTAATCGCCTGGCGAACGGCTCAGATTTGACCAGTCAAACGTGATGGGGGCATGTCCGAGACGAGAAGCGGTGATCATGTTCGCGATCCTACCTATTGGCCTGCGCCATTGGCAATAGCTCTACCAATAATCAGGCGTTGAATCTGGTTCGTACCTTCGACGATCTGCATGACCTTGGCTTCACGCATGTAACGCTCGACAGGAAATTCCTGAGTATATCCGGAGCCGCCCAGAATCTGAACGGCATCAGTCGTCACGCTCATCGCGGTGTCGGTGGCGAAGAGCTTGGCCATCGCGGCCTCGGTTGAAAACGGCTTTCCGTTGTCCTTCAGCCAGGCCGCGCGATGAACGAGCAGGCGAGCGGCGTCAAGGCTTGTCGCCATGTCGGCAAGCATGAAGCTCACGCCTTGGAATTCAGCGATGGGCTTTCCGAATTGTTCGCGTTCACGAGAGTGTTTCGCAGCCGCCTCGAGTGCACCGCGTGCAAGACCAACGGCCGAAGCTGCGATCGTGATGCGGCCGCTGTCGAGGGCGGTCATCGCGATCTTAAAACCATCGCCTTCTTTGCCGACGAGGTTCTCGGCCGGAACGCGAAGGTCTTGGAGGACGAGTTCCATCGTGTGCGAGATGTGCGCGCCCATCTTTTTCTCGCGCTTGCCGTAGTTCAGGCCTTTCATGCCTTTTTCTACAATGAAGCTAGAAACGCCCTTGGGGCCCGGGCCGCCCGTGCGGGCCATCAGTATAATGACGTCAGCCGAGTCACCCTGGGTGGTCCAAAGCTTGGTTCCATTAATGACGTAGTGGTCGCCTTCGCGCTTTGCGGTCGTTCTGAGCGAGCCTGCGTCTGAACCGCTGGATGCTTCGCTAAGGCTGAACGCTCCGATTCCATGACCGGTAGCGAGCTTAGGAATGTATTTGGCCTTTTGGGCCTCAGTGCCAAAGATATTGAGAATGATCTGGGGAAGGCCGGTCACTGCAACGCTGATGGCGTAGGCAGCGCTTCCAATGGCGATCTCTTCGAGTGCGGCAGCGTATTCTTGGTAGCCAAGGCCGGCGCCACCGTAAGCTTCCGGGGCGGGAATTCCAGTCAAACCAAGCTCGCCGAGCTTCTGAATGATCTCGGGACGAAAGCGCTCATCGTGTTCATCCTTCTCAACGAGAGGGGCGAGTTCCTTTTCGCTGAAGCGTTTCGCCAAGGCGCGAATCTCGGTCTGAACGGGGTTTTCTTCGAAACTAAACGGAGCGCTCATAAGTTAAATGCTCGGAATGAAAGAGGGTTTCCGTTCTTTTATGGGGTTCTGGGGTTGAAGACAAGAAGCTTCGAAAAGGGGCCCCACAGAGGTTTGAATGTTAACAATTCATAAAAATAAGACGCTGAAATCAAAGGGTTTTTAAAAGACGGATACGAAGAGTCAAGTTTTATGTGCCAGGTCCGATGAGTTAGTTGCTATGAAAAATACACGCTCTAGTCAGGTATTGGGGTTCGTAATGTGTGTGGGTGTTCTCGTCGGCTCTGCCGCTAAGGCAGATGACAAGACCATCAACAATCCGGAGATGTCGCCTATCATCCGGGAAGAATTTCGTCGTGCGAGAGAGGAATTGAAATCACAGCTCACGGAATCGAAGAAGCGCATCGCTGACCTCGAAGCCGCACGAGCAAAAATTGTCGCTCACTATAAAAAATTGGGCCTCCAGGAAAAGAACTGGATCGAGCATCTGCGTAAGTACGATCTTTTGATCGTGGCACGCAACTCGGATGACAAAGCAGAATATGTTCCAGTGAAAGAAGTCGCACAGCGCGACATCGACAACTTGAACAAACTGTTCGACGACTACGTCCAGATGCGTCCGTTCTCGGGCCGTCTGACCGCCGAACAGACCCGTAAGTTCATCGATGAAGGCCGAGAAAAACTCAGCTTCTTGTCGAAAATGCATACGGATCCATCTGAGAAAAACACTCCTGACCTCGCGATTGTCGCGAAGGAAAAAATGGATGCAGAACGTGAAGTCCGTCGCGTTCAGGTTCTCGCCCTCCAGCTGGGCTTCGACTTGAACAAAGACATTCAGTACGCTGACATTCCAACGAAGCGGTCGGATCGCGCTCCGGCTTCTGTCACGGCTGAGTAATTTCCTGACTTAATACACCATAGCTAGAGCTTGGATCCGCCGGCGAATCAGAAAGGGTTCGCCGGCGAGGTCCAAAAAACAAAGCGACGGTGTTGGGCTTAAGCGGGAAAAGGGCAAACAAAACAAATCGAGAGCCGCCTCTTCACGGGGGCGGCTTTTGGTTTTTGTGGAGACTGAGTTTATGACGAAGCTTTGGATTCTGGGTGCGTTTGTATTTCTGTCGATAGCATCCGCTTGGGCCTCTGGTCAGGCGAGCCTCGCAGACCTGGACTCCGCTGCTCTCGTGCTGCGAATGTCGGTTGATGGGCATCCTGATGTGGCTTGTGGGATCCAGGCGGAGGAGGCGGGTGCTCTTCTGCGCGCGGTTCATCCGATGATCGATTCCAAGATTCAAGAGGTTCGCAAGCGCGCCTATGTGAAAGGCTATTGGCCCCATGTGCAGGCCGTCGAGACCTGCCAGAAGGCTTGCCATTGCGGTGTGTGGGGCGATCTGGCGGAAGGGGCCGAGATGCGGACAGGTACCCCCAAGGCGAGCCAGAAGCGCTGGAAGAAGGCTCTCGAATCCGCGAAATCAAAGGCCACAAAACAAACAGAGAAGCAGAGCTTAGCTTGTGCCAAGTCTGCTTCTCCGAAGTTTTGTACGAGTGATCTTTTAAAGACGTTACGTAAAGAAGCTGCAGGAAACTAGCCGCAGGGCGAGGTTTGCGAAGCGGCTGTTACGTTACGGCCTTGCTGCTGCAGCTGCGTTCATCTCATCGACGATTTCAGGAATCGTGACCGTACGAATGTGATTCGCCGGATCCTTCAGGTAGCCCATGAGTTTTTCCGACGCGACCACTGACTGCGGGTGAATGTCGTGGAAGAGGATGATGCCTTTTCCGAGCTGGTTCATTTGCTTCAGAGCGCGCTGAACGATGGAATCAGGGTTTTTGTCCTGCCAGTCGAGCGTGTCGACGTTCCAGAACACGTGAATCATTCCCTGGTCCGCAATGATCTGACGAACTGAGGTCACGTTGGTGCCAGAGCCGTAAGGTAGGCGGAAGTACTTGGGACGAACTCCGAGAATCGTCGTGAAATCGTTTACGGCATCGACGATTTCGTGCTGTCTTCCGGCAGCGCTGAGCTTCGGCACGTTGGCGTGAGTATAGGAATGGGAAGCCACGGCATGGCCTTCAGCGATCTCTCGTTTTCCCATAGCTGCGTAAGCTGCCATTTTCAGCTGCTGGGTCAACATGAAGAAAGTCGCCTTCATGTCGTGTTTTTTGAGATTGTCGATGACCTTGGTTGTCGTTCCGGCTGGGCCGTCGTCATAGGTGAGGGCCCAGGTTCCCTTAGGAAATCCGTTGCCGGTCATGTTTCCGTAGGTGCCGACGCCGGCTTTGTAGATCGGACCCGACTGTGGGTCGCGGCCTAGGTTTTCAAATTCGACGTGGTCTCTCATTTCTCGAGCCAAGCGATCCACAAGATCGGCGACATGAAGTCCTTTTTCGCCACGAAGTGGTTCGAAGTACTTGTGGGCATTTCGTTTTACTTTTGCGCCCTTTTTCAGCTCTTCCACGTCGGCGTTGTGAGTCGCTAGACGTTTATCAAAGTTACGTTGAAAAACGGTGTGGTCACAGGTGACGTAGTAGTCTTGCAGGTCTTCGAATGACTCTTTAACATCGAGGAGCGCGAGGCGTGCGTAGAGGGTGTCCGGTCCGCCACGAATCAGATCTTGGATCTCTTCACCCGCGTCAGAAGTGTATTTTCGAACCACTTCGTCGCGCCTGAAACCAGGGTTTGTCTGAACCTCTTGCTCGATTTTCACCATGTAGATGTCTTCAAGCGAATGTCGAATCGATTGGCGAATCTGGTGAAGAGCCAAAAGCTTCAGATAGGTAACGCTTTTGCGAATCTTGGCGAGCGGCTTACCACTATCCAGCATCTCGTCATAGTGATCGAGAAGTTCGGCGCCCAGCATGTAGGCTTGCACCATGGCTCGCAGGCGAGCTCTGCGCTTGTCTTCGTAGCGGCCTGGCGAGGCTAAGACGCGCGCCGCTTCAGCGGCGTCGTC
>OUNO011320513.1_pt1 | contig 13549 bp, 10 predicted proteins | sample 1779811 | NCBI WGS metagenome assembly OUNO01 (sample SAMEA3914804, study PRJEB12502) | metagenome | biome: forest; material: soil | place: Canada | collected 2010-06-25 | depth 0.3 m | reverse complement strand
CGGCAGCTCGATCATGGTGCCAACCCGGTAGTCGATGGTGATCCCCTTCTCCGCCATCACCTCCCGCGCGACCCGGTCTGTGAGGGACCGCAGGTAGTTCATCTCCTCGCCCTTGGCGACCAGGGGGTGCATGATTTCCGGCATCGGCGGCGTTTGCGACCCTGCGGCGACCTCGCAGGCGGCTTCCATGATCGCCCGCACCTGCATCTCGTAGATCTCGGGAAACGACACCCCAAGCCGACAGCCGCGATGTCCGAGCATGGGATTGGTTTCGCGCAGTTCTCCAGCCCGCCGGAGCAGTTTGGCGGCGTCGAGACCGGTGGCCTTGGCGACCGCGGTCAGCTCTTCCTCAGTATGCGGAAGAAACTCATGGAGGGGTGGATCGAGCAAGCGGAAGGTGACTGGAAAGCCTTCCATGATCTGCAGCAGTTCGACGAAATCGCCCCTCTGCATCGGCAGGATCTTGGCTAGGGCCGCGCGCCGGCCATGCTCGTCGTCGGCCAGGATCATCTCCCTGACCGCGTCGATCCGGTGGGCGTCGAAGAACATGTGCTCGGTGCGGGCGAGCCCGATGCCCTCGGCGCCAAATTGACGCGCCGTTCTGGCGTCCAACGGTGTTTCGGCGTTGGCGCGCACCTTTAGCCGCCTGACCGCGTCGGCCCACGACATCAAGGTGGCGAAGTCGCCCGACAGCTCAGGCTCGACCATGCGCGCGGCTCCGGCCAATATTTCACCGCGGCCGCCATCGACGGTGATCACCTCTCCGGCCGAGAAGGTCCGGCCGCGCGCGCGCAGCGTTCCCTCGCGTTTGTTGATCTGAATTTCGGCCGCCCCGCATACGCAGGGCCGGCCCATCCCCCTGGCCACAACCGCGGCGTGACTGGTCATCCCTCCCCTGGCGGTGACCACTCCGCGCGCGGCGTCCATCCCCCGAATGTCTTCTGGAGAGGTCTCGTCCCGCACCAGGATGACCGACTCACCGGCCGCGGCCTCGCGCACGGCGGCTTCGGCGCTGAACACGATCTTCCCGACCGCCGCGCCCGGCGAGGCTGGCAAGCCCTGGGCGATCACGTCGCGCTCGCCTCCCGGGTCTATGGTGGGATGCATGAGTTGGTCGAGCGAAGTGGGCTCGATGCGCGAGACCGCCTCTTCCCTCGAGATCACCCCCTCGCTCGCCAGATCGACGGCGATACGCAGCGCGGCGCGCGCAGTGCGCTTGCCATTGCGCGTCTGGAGCAGATAGAGGCGCCCGCGCTCGACCGTGAACTCGACGTCCTGCATGTCGCGGTAGTGCACTTCGAGGCGCTTCACAGCCTCGCAAAACTCGCCAAATACAGTCGGCATCGCTTCCTGCATCGAGGGCGCGGAGTCTCCCATTTCATCCCGCGCGTCCGTGGTCAGGGGCTGAGGCGTTCGGATGCCGGCCACCACATCCTCTCCCTGGGCGTTGATCAGGAACTCGCCGTACAGGCGCGGCTCGCCCGTCGCCGGGTCGCGGGTAAAGGCGACGCCGGTGGCGCTGGTCTCGCCCATGTTACCGAACACCATGGACTGGACATTGACCGCCGTGCCCCAGGCTTCGGGAATGCCATGCATGCGGCGATAGAATTTGGCCCGGTCATTCATCCAGCTGTCGAAGACGGCGCCGATCGCTCCCCACAGCTGGTCCGAAGGATCCTCGGGAAAGTCGTGGCCAAGTTCCTGTCGAACCGCCGCCTTGTAGGCCTCGACCACGGCGCGCCAGTCGTCGGCGCTGAGGGCGGTATCGACGCTGACGCCAAGCGTGTCCTTATGGTCGTCCAGGATTTCCTCGAACATATGATGGTCCAGGCCAAGAACCACGTTCGAGTACATCTGGATGAAGCGGCGGTAGCTGTCGAAGGCGAAGCGACGGTCGGCGGCGAGTTCGGCCAGGCCCTCGACGGTAGAGTCGTTGAGCCCGAGGTTGAGCACCGTGTCCATCATTCCTGGCATGGACGTCCTGGCCCCTGAACGGACCGAGACCAGCAGGGGATTAGCCGGGTCTCCGAAACGCCTTCCCACCAGGGTCTCGACCCGTCCCAGCGCCTCGCGCACCTCCAATTCCAACTCGGGCGGGAAAACGCCGTCGTTGGCGTAATACTGGTTGCACACCTCGGTAGTGATAGTGAAACCAGGCGGCACGGGCAGCCCCAGAGACGACATCTCGGCCAGATTGGCGCCCTTGCCGCCCAGCAGATTCTTCATGCCAGCGTCGCCTTCGGCGTCGGCCCCGCCGAAGGCATAGACGTGCTTGGCCTTGGAAAGGGTCTGTGTACTCATGGTTCGTTCCTAGCCTGAAACGCGCGAGAAGTCCGCTGCGCGCCCCATGGTTTCGCGAACCTGTCCAAGCAGCCTCAGACGATTGTCTCGCTCGGCCGCAACGGCGGAGTTTACCAGCACCCCGTCAAAGAATGCGTCCAACGGCCGCCGGAGCGAAGCCAGCGCTTCCAGCGCGGCCTTATAGTCCTCGGCCGCCAGCGCAGCCTCCAGTCCTGGCCGGCTTTCCCGCAAGGCGTCGAACAGGGCCGCTTCTTCCCCAGGCTCCGCCGGCCGGATTGGCTTGCCGTCAGGCAACGGTTGCTTGCGGGCCTCGGCTTTGAGGATGTTGCCGGCGCGCTTGTAGGCGGCCAGGAGATCAGCGCCGTCCTCATGAGCGAGAAATCCCGCCAGGGCTTCGATGCGAGCCACGACCCGCGTGAGGTCGTCGTCACCGAGCGCGAACACTGCGTCGACAAGGTCATGGCGCGCGCCCCGCTCGCGCAACAGCACCTTCAGACGGTCGGCGAAGAAATCCGCCACCCCGTCGCCGGGATAGGGCGAAGCCTCGATCATCCGCCCCAACGGCGCCCTGACGCGGTTTTCCAGGACGATGCGAATGACCCCGAGGCCGGCGCGCCTGAGCGCGAACGGGTCGCGCGACCCCGTCGGCGCCTCGCCGATAGAGAAGAAGGCGAGGATCATATCCATCTTGTCGGCCAGCGCGACCGCCATGGTGACCGGCGCGGTCGGCGCCGCCTCGGATGGGCCCTGAGGCCGATAGTGGTCGCGGATGGCCTCCGCGACGCGGGCGTCCTGGCTCTCGGCTGCGGCGTAATAGCCACCCATGATTCCCTGCAGCTCAGGGAACTCACCCACCATGGCGGTCGCGAGGTCGGCCTTGGCCAGACGGCCGGCGGCGGCGGCTAGTTCCGGATCGGCGCCCACCGCTGGGGCGATCTGACGCGCCAGCGCCTGGATGCGTTTCGCACGCTCGTATATCGATCCGAGCTTGGCGTGAAAGGTGACGCCTTTGAGCCGTTCGAGGCGGCTCTCCAGGGGCCGCTTCAGATCCTCAGCCCAGAAGAATCGAGCATCTTCCAGGCGGGCGGCCAGCACTCTGGCGTTGCCGGCCGCGATCAGGGCCCCGCCGTCGACGGCTTCGATGTTGGCGACAGCGATGAAGTGGGGCGCCAGGCCCCCCGCCTCCCCCGCCGAACGGATCGCGAAGTATCGCTGGTGGGTGCGCATGGAGGTGCGGATCACTTCGGGTGGCAGAGTAAGGAACCCCGGATCCATGTCGCCGAGCAGGGGCGTTGGCCATTCGGCCATGCCGGCCAGTTCCTCCAGCAGGCCGTCATCCTCCACCAGGACCAGCCCCTTTCGCGCGCATAAAGCCGTGGCGCCGTCCAGAATGCGTTGCTTGCGCCGTTCGACCTCCAGAACCACGAAGTGAGCCTCCAGGGCGGACCGGTAGCCGTCGAAATCACGGGCGCGAAAAGGCTCGGCCGGCCCCATGAATCTGTGACCCTCGCTCAAGTCACCGCTCTCGATCCCATCGATGGCGAAGGGCACGACCTCCCCGTTGAAAACGCACAGGATGTGGTGAAGGGGCCTTACCCAACGCAGGGTTCCCGCCCCCCAGGTCATGGACTTGGGCCAAGAAAACCCGGCGACGATAGCCGTCGCCATTTCGGCGATTACATCGCTCGTGCGCTGACCTGGTCTCACGATTTTGGCGTAGAGAATCCCATCGCGCTCAATCAGAACGCTTCGCTCCAAGCCGGTGGTGCGCAGAAAGCCGGCGATTGCCGGCTCCGGCGCCCCCACCCGAGGCCCCTTGCGTTCCTCTTCTCGATCCTCTTGTCGCTCCGCAAGGCCGTCCACAACGAGAGTCAGGCGCCGTGGCCCGGCGAATGTGGCCAGCCCCTCATAGGTCAGCTCCGCTTTCGACAGCCGCTCGGCGGCCGCGCGTTCGAGTTCGCGCGCGGCGCCGGTCTGCATGCGCGCAGGTATCTCCTCGCTGAACAGTTCCAGGAGCAGTTGCGGCATGGCCTCAGGCGTCCGCCTCTTCCAGCGCGACCCAGGCCAGAGCGCAGGCTTTGCACAGATCGCGGATGCGCCCGATATAGCTTTGCCGCTCGGCAACCGCGATGGCGCCGCGCGCGTCGAGCAGATTGAACAGGTGCGAGGCCTTGAGCACCTGGTCGAAGGCCGGCAGCACCAGGGGTTGCCCACGCCGGCCGGTGCTCGCCAGCAGCTTGGGCGCCAGGGCCTCCATATCGAGGAACTGCCGCTTCAGCATGTCGGTGTCGGCCGCCTCCTGTTCAAAGGCGGAGAACTGGCGCTCGTTCTCCAGGAACACATCTCCGTAGGTCATGAAGTCAGGACTCTGAGGATCGTTGAACGCCAGGTCATAGACATTGTCGACGCCCTGGACGTAGAGCGCCAGGCGCTCGAGCCCATAGGTCAGCTCGCCAGAGACCGGGAAGACGTCGAGCCCCCCGACCTGCTGGAAGTAGGTGTACTGGCTGACCTCCATGCCGTCGCACCAGACTTCCCAACCTAGCCCCCAGGCGCCCACGGTGGGGTTTTCCCAATCGTCCTCCACGAACCGGATGTCGTGAGCCCTGGGATCGATGCCGATCGCCTCGAGCGACGACAGGTACATGGCCTGCATGTCGGCGGGATTGGGTTTCAGGATGACCTGATATTGGTGGAACTGGCGCAGGCGGTTGGGATTGTCCCCGTGACGGCCGTCGGAAGGCCGGCGGGAGGGCTGCACATAGGCCGCCCGCCAGGGCTTGGGCCCGAGCGCCCGCAGAACGGTCGCCGGGTGGAGGGTGCCGGCGCCGACCTCCACGTCGTAGGGCTGCAGAATCACGCACCCACGCGCGGCCCAGAACGCGTGCAGCGTCAAAATAATATCCTGAAAAGACAGGGCTTTTGACGCCTTCATCGAGATTGGATCATCGCGTTAGGGCGGCGCGCGCCAGGGCGCGCCGACCTTAGGTCGCCACAATCCGCCCTTCAAGCAAGCTAGCGCCCGCTTGAAGCCGCTGCGCCGATCGAGGCGCTGGCGGTGGGTAGATTGACATCGGTCGGTATGAGCACCCGGTTGACCACCTGGATGATGCCGTTGGACGCGCGCACGTCCGCCTCGATGATGTCGGCGTCGTTGACCTTGGGCACCGGGCCGCTGCCATCAAGCTGAAGATTACCCTTCTCCACGGACTGCACCGGTCCGCGAGCCCCTTTGAACTTGCTGGTGTCCAAACTGAGATGAACCAAGTGGTAGGTCAGCACCTGTTGCAGCACCGGCACGTTCTTGGGATCGAGCAGGGCTGCAAGCTGGGCCGGAGGCAGGGCTTTAAAGGCCTCGTCGGTGGGCGCAAACAGGGTCAGCCCGGGCGTTGCGGCCAGCACGCCACTCATGTTGGTCGCGTCCAATGCCTTGGAGAGAATGGTGAAGTCGGCGGACCCTTTCAGGGTTGTCACCATGTTGCCATTGGCGATCAGGTGTGGCGCAGTCGAGGTCGCCTGGGCGGCGGCGGGCGCCATCGGAGCCGTTCCGCCGGGAGCGGCTCCTGATTGGCTCTGGGCCATGGCGGCAAACGGTGAGATGACCACAAAAGCAGCCGTGGCGAACAGGCGAGTCAAACGCATGAGCATCCTCATTTCGTGGGCGCCCCCCAAGGGACGTCCTCACCCCGAGGCTAAACAGCCGGAATGCTCATTCGTCAATTCAATTGCCGGCGGGCTTCGTCTTGCGGCCGGCATTGGACATCGGGCGGCCGTATTTGGCTCGATTGGCCCGAGTGTCAGGCACCGGGCCGTTGGTCACCATCTGGTTGTCGCCAGCCGCGAGAGCAGATGCCTGTCCCGGCGGCAGTTGGTCAGCCGGCACCGGGCCAGACGTGTTGACGCCGGCCATGGTGGCGGAGGGGGCCGCCGGTGGCGGCGCGCTGTTCGTGTCAGGCGCCATCTGGCTGGGCGGCGCCTGGGTTTGGGCGAAGGCCGGCATGGCGAGCGCCAGCGCGGCGGCGACGAGGATCGGTTTCAGAGGGGTCATCAGTCTTGCCTTTTCAGCTCCGGAGGCCCGCACGCGCCAAGCACGCCGGATTTTCCGGACCCTAAGAATACGCGTCAGTTGCCGGTAGGTTGCGTTGGCGGGAGCCGGCGCCGCTAGTCGGCGTCGGGCTGACCGTCTGGATGGGCCGTCGCAAAGGCCTCCAGAGCCCTCGCACGCTGGTCGACGTCCATGATCGCTGGGAAGGAGCGAAGGTCGACCTTGAACCGGCGGGCAGCGTACACCTGCGGCACGAGACAGCAGTCGGCGATAGTTAGGGCGTCTCCGAAGGCGAAGGCGCCGCCGTGGCGGCCGATCAGGACCTCCAGGGCCGTGAAGCCTTCGCAGATCCAGCGGGCGATCCAGGCCTCCACCTGATCCTCCGAGGCCGAGAAGTCAGCACGCAGCGCCTTCAGCACCCGCAGATTGTTGAGGGGATGAACGTCGCACGCGACGGTGGCAGCCATGGCGCGCACGATGGCCCGGGCGCCCGGTTGCGCAGGCAGTAACGCAGGTTCTGGGAAGCGGTCCTCGAGCCATTCCAGGATCGCCAGGCTCTGGGTAAGGGCGCCGTCTTGCGTTTCCAGCACCGGCACGAGGCCCTGAGGGGCCAGCGCCAGGTACTCGGCGTCGCGCTGGGCCCCCAGTCGCAAATCATGCGGCGCCTGGTCAAAGGTCGCGCCCTTGAGTGCGAGCGCGATGCGGACGCGATAGGTGGCGCTCGAGCGCCAATATCCATGCAGAACGAGTTTGTTCACGATGCCGTCGAGCTCTTGATCATGGCCTGCCGAACCCACCACCGCGGGTACAGATGCGCCATTTGAGCGGTGAGCGCCCTCGCCTTCGCGCGGTCAGCGCACAGGGCGAAACAGGTGGCGCCCGAACCGGACATGCGCGCCAGCAGTGTTTCCGCCTGGGCGGCGAGCGCGGCCAATGCCTCCCCTATGCTAGGCTGCAGGCGCACGGCGGGCGCCTCCAGATCGTTGCGGCATCCGCGCAGAAACGCCGCCGCCTCGGCGGGGGTGGCGATCGTCTCTGGAGAGACGGGCGCGTCGGCGGCGCCAGGCGCGCAGTCGTAGGCCCGGTAAACCTCAGCGGTTGGCGATGGAATCCCCGGGTTGACCAGGACCAGGTGGAGGTTGGGCAGATTGGGGGCGGGTGAGAGACGATCGCCCCGCCCCTCGGCGATTGTCGAGCGGCCGTGCAGGCAGGCGGCTACATCCGATCCCAAAGACCGCGCGATCTCACCAAGGGTCTGGTCGCTCAGGTTCACACCCGCCACACGGCGAATAAGACGCATGGCGGCGGCGGCGTCTGCGGAACCTCCGCCGAGACCAGAGGCGATGGGCAGACGTTTGTCGAGCGTGAGACGGAACGGGTCCAGCGGGCGGCTCACCGCGGCCAATAAAGCGTCGCGAGCGCTGATGACGAGGTTGCCGTCCGCCGGGCCGAGTTCGCCGGCGAACGGTCCGACCATCCTGAATTCCATCCGATCGGCGGAGTCCAATCTGAGTTCATCGCCGACATCTGTGAAAGCCATGAGGCTGTGGATCGGATGATAGCCGTCGGCGCCGATCGGCCCCACGTGCAAGAGCAGGTTGATCTTGGCGGGCGCGAACTCACGCCGCGCGCCACCTGATCGCATGGACGAAGCGGTCAGGAACCGGCCGTCGGCAAGGTTGACCCGTCCAGGCCGCTTTTGAGCTTGGCTTCCACCTCTTCCCTGAGCTTCGAACTGGGTTCCAGGGTCAGCACCCGGCTCCATTGGAATCGGGCTTCAGTCTTGCGCCCGACCCGCCAGTAGGCGTCGCCGAGATGGTTGTTCACATCCGGGTCGCCGGCTTCGATGGCCACCGCCTGCTCGAGCTTATCCACGGCCGTGTTGTAGTCGCCCAGTCGGTAGTACCCCCAGCCGAGGGAATCGATCATCGCGCCGGACTTGGGATTCGCGTTTACGGCTTTCTGCACCATGGCCACGGCTTCGCGCAGTTTTTCACCGCGATCGATCCAGGAATAACCCAGGAAATTCAATAATTCCGGTTCCTCGGGTCGCTGCTTGAGCGCCGCCGTCAGATCGCGCTCCGCCTGCGGCCAGCGGTTGCTCTCCTGGAGGTCCACAGCGCGCATGTAAAGCAGCCGCCAGTCGGGCGGATCGCCTTCCGTGGCGATGAGCTTGTTCAGCACCGTCACCGATTCATCGTATTGCTCGTCGGCGCGAAGCAGATCGGCCAGGGTGGTGGCTGCATCCTTGCTGTTCGGTTCGGCGGCCAGCGCGTCGCGGGCGACCTTGAGAGCCTCGTCCTTGTTCTTGTCTGTCTGATAGGACCAGGCGAGCTTGGCGCGGGCGGCGACGTAGTCCGCCGAACCTGGCTTGGGAGTCCGATAGGCCGCCCGGGAGCCCTCCCTGTCGCCGACGTCGGTGAGGATATCTCCCACCAGCAGCCAGGCCGTGTCGCGGCTGGGATCGAGCCGCAGAGCGAGACGCAGATAGGCCAGGGCCACTTCTTCCTGCTTCTGGATCACCAGGACCGAGGCCGGAGCGATCAAGGCCTCGGCGGCCGATTCACGCAGGGACGGCGGAGGCGGCGCCGCTCGCTTCGCCGCGGCCCGAGCTCGCGCCGTAATGAGGGTCGGATCGCCCGGCGTCCGCGCAAGCGCCTGGTCGTAAGTGGCTACAGCATCGCTCCAGCGCCCCCTGCGTTCCAGGAGCGCGCCCAGATCGGCGCTGGCGATACCGCCCGGGTCTCCGCGCTCGATCAAGGCGCGGTAGGCGGTTTCGGCTTCATCATAGCGATGGGCGTGCTCAAAGAGTTGGCCCTGGTCGAGATTGGCGAAAAACGCGCCAACCGGATCGCCCTCGATGACCGGAAGGGTGATGGCGGCTTCGTTGTCGCCGGTCTCCGCCGCCGCGAAAGGCTCCAGCAACCTATTCACAGTCGAGTGAGCCGCGCCCTCCTTGCGGGCGTCGAGCAAGGCCCTGGCCTTGTCGGCGTGCCCTTCGGCCATGTCTTCCACGGCCTGCGTCAGGCCGGCCAGGTGGCGAACGGCCGGATCATCATCGGATGTCGGTGCGATCGCCGCCGCCGCCTTCACATCGCCGGCGAGCAAGGCGGCGGTGAAGGTATGGCTCTGGAGCAATTGAGCGTCCGCGCCGTCGGCGGCGCCGGCCGCCCGACTGAAATACCCGGTCGCATCGCCACCCAGGCCGCCGTTGATGGCCGACTGCCCAGCCAGGAATAGACCGTAGGCGGACTCGCCTGACGCGGCCGACGATGGACCTGGGCTAAGCGGTGGCGCGCGTGAGCCCGCGCAGGCGGCAAGCACAATCAGCGGCGTGAGGGCGATGAGGCGGAATTTGGATGGCATGTCGCGCTGGCATTTGGTCTTTGATCGCGGCGCGGGCAAGGCGTGCCCGCTCACATATTCGGGTAGTTCGGACCGCCGCCCCCCTCCGGGGTGGTCCAGACGATGTTCTGGGAGGGGTCCTTTATATCGCAGGTTTTGCAGTGGACGCAGTTCTGGGCGTTTATCTGGAACCGAGGATTGGCCCCGGTCTCGTCATACAGCACTTCGTAGACTCCGGCGGGACAATAGAGCCGCGCCGGTTCTCCGTAGAGCGGCAGATTGACCTTGATGGGCGTCGACGGGTCCTTGAGGACCAGGTGAGTGGGCTGGTCTTCCTCATGGTTGGTGAACGACAGAAAGACGCTGGACAGTTTGTCGAAACTTAGGACCCCGTCAGGCTTGGGATAGACAATCGGCGTGAAATCCTGGGCGAGCCCCGTGGCTTCCGCATCAGTCTTTTTGTGCTTGAGGGTGCCGAAGAATGAAAAGCCTCCGAACAGATTGGTGACATTGAGATCGAACATAATCACGGTGCCGCCAAGCCAGGTGCCGAGCTTCGACAACAGCGGCTTGGCGTTGCGCACCAGGCGTAACTCCTGGCGCACCCAGGAGGTGTCATAGGCCGACTGGTACTCGGAAAGCGTGTCGCCGGCGCGTCCTGCCCGAATGGCGGCAAAGGCGGCCTCGGCAGCCAGCATTCCGGTTTTCATGGCGTTGTGGCTGCCCTTGATGCGCGGCAGGTTCACGAACCCGGCTGAACAGCCAATCAGGGCGCCTCCGGGAAAGGCCAGGGCCGGCACTGACTGGAACCCGCCTTCCGTAATCGCGCGGGCGCCGTAGGCAATGCGCTTGCCTCCCTCAAGGGAGCGCCGCACGGAGGGATGATGCTTCAGGCGCTGAAACTCATCGAAAGGGGAAATCCATGGATTGGCGTAGTTGAGATGAACCACAAAGCCCACGGCGACGTAACGGTCCCCGAAATGATACATAAAACTACCGCCACCAGTCTTTGAATCTAAAGGCCATCCGACCGTGTGTTGCACCAAGCCCGCGTGGAAATTTTCCTGAGGCACCTGCCACAATTCTTTGAAGCCGATCCCGTACTTCTGAGGTCCGCGGCCTTCGGTCAGTCCGAACTTCGTTTGGAGCTGCTTGGCGAGCGAGCCGCGCGCGCCTTCGGCGATCAGGGTGTATTTTGCATGCAACTCCAGGCCTGGTTGATAGTCGGGCTTGCGCGCACCGTCCTTGCCGATGCCGAAGACGCCGGCGACCACACCCTTCATCGCCCCGCGCTTGTCGTAGACCACCTCTGAAGCGGCCATTCCCGGATAGATCTCAACGCCCAGGGTCTCAGCTTCAACGGCGAGCCAGCGGCAGAGATTGGCCAGCGAGGCGATGTAACAGCCATGATTGTGCATAAAGCCGGGCATCGGCCACATAGGCACGCCGACATCGCCCTGGGGTCCGAGCGCCAGGAATCGTTCCTCGGCCACGGGCGTCTCCAGAGGAGCGCCCTTGGCTTGCCAGTCGGGTATCAGTTCGTTCAGCGCCCTGGGGTCAATGACCGCGCCAGAGATGATATGCGCGCCGACCTCCGAGCCCTTCTCCACCACGGCTACCGAGACCTCGCCGCCTGCCGCGGCGGCGAGGTGTTTAAGACGAATGGCGGCTGAAAGACCCGCCGGTCCAGCCCCGACGACCACGACGTCGTACTCCATGGCCTCGCGTGGGTCGCTTTGGCCTATGTCTCCGCTCATGGGCTTTGCCTTTTGTGGCTGTGGCGCCCGGTCTTAATCGAAGCCGCTGGCGAAACGGTCAAGAATAAACACCGGCGGCGGTCTGGCGCTCCCCGACGGATCGACCCGGGTGTAAGGTCACGGCCATGAGCGTTGATCGCCGTGCGGCGGAGAGCCTGCTGTCATTCTGGACGGACGCCGGCGTCGACACTTTGTACGGCGAGGCCGCCGTGGATCGGATGGCGGCGCCCGCCACGCCAGGACCGAGGGCCTTGCGACCGGAACTCGCCCGACCCTCGCCGAGACCTCATAGTCTCGCCAATGCCGGTGTCGGACGCGAGCTGGCGGCGGCGGCGGCCGACCTGGATGCGCTTGCCGCGGCGATTGCCACCTACGATGGATGCGACCTTAAGACCCAGGGTGCGCGCCAGGCTGTGTTTGGCCGGGGCGCTACCGACGCCGCCGTTGTGATCATCGGAGAGGGTCCTGGCGCGGATGAGGATGCCCAAGGCGCGCCGTTCGTCGGCCGGGCCGGCCGACTTCTGGACAAAATGCTGGTGGCCGCCGGCTTGGAAGGACGTGTCTTCATAACCAATACCGTATTCTGGCGCCCCCCGGGCAATCGCACGCCCACCGTGGAGGAACAGCTTGCCTGCGCCCCGTTTCTGGAGCGGGCCATTGAACTTGTGCGGCCGAAGGTCCTCCTGTTCGTCGGAGCGGCGGCGGCCAAATCCTTGCTCGACAGGAGCGAGGGCATCCTGGCCCTCCGGGGCCGCTGGTTCGAATGGCGCGCCAACTCCATCGAACTGGAAATTCCCGCCCTGCCGACCCTGCATCCGGCGTTTCTCCTGCGCCAGCCCGCGGCCAAGAAGAAGGTCTGGCAAGATCTCCTCCTGCTGGCGGAACGCGTCGATCGGACCGAGCGGCCCGACTAGGCCCAGACCATTCGTTCTTGATATGTTCTAGCCGTTGGGTTAGCTTGGGCCATGCCCCCTTCCCCCGTCCCGGCGCGCGGCCGCGGCGCTCGGTCCAACGCCAGCGGTCGGTTCGAGGCGCTTGGGCGCGAGGCGTTCGATGACGGCTGGAACGAAACCGATCTTGCGCCCGCTCCCCTCGCCACCACCCTCACGCCAGAGCACGCGCGTTCGATCATCGCGCGCAACGATAGCCCGGATATAGGCTTCGACCGCTCCATCAATCCCTATCGCGGCTGCGAACACGGTTGCATCTACTGCTACGCGAGGCCGTCCCACGCCTATGTCGGCCTGTCTCCGGGTCTCGATTTCGAAAGCAGGCTGTTCTTCAAAGTCGGAGCCGCCCGCCTGCTGGCAAGGGAACTGGCCCGGCCTGGCTATCGCGCGGACGCGATTCACATCGGCGGCAATACCGACCCCTACCAACCAGCCGAAAAGCGCCTGCTCGTCACGCGGCAGGTGTTGGAAGTCCTGGAACGGACCTCGCACCCGTTCTCGATCATCTCCAAGTCGGCCCTGATTGCTCGTGACGCCGACATCATTGGGCCGATGGGGCGGGCGGGACTGGCCAGAGTCGCGATCTCGGTGACCACACTCGACCGTAAGCTGGCCCGAGTGATGGAACCCAGGGCGGCGACTCCGGAGCGGCGACTGGCTGCGATGGCGGCGTTGGCCACGTCCGGCGCCCCCGTCAGCGTCATGTTCGCCCCTGTCATCCCGGGCCTGAACGACCACGAATTGGAGGCGGTTCTGGAGCGCGCCGCCCAGGCGGGGGCGGTCAGCGCAGGCTATGTGGTCCTGCGACTGCCCAGAGAGATCAAAGACCTGTTCCGCGAATGGCTGGAAACCGCTGTCCCCGACCGGGCGAACAGGGTCATGTCGCTGGTTCGGCAGACGCGCGGGGGCCTGGATTACGACCCGCGCTGGGGGCAGCGCATGAAAGGAGATGGCCCTCTCGCCGACATGCTCGGCCGGCGCTTCGCCATCGCCCGGCGTCGCTTCGGCCTGGATCGACCCTCGGCGCCGCTGGACCTCAGCCGATTCCGCCCGCCGGGGCGCCCCAGCGATCAGCCTGACCTGTTCGAGACGGGATCGGCGCCTTAGGCGTCATACCCTGGGCTGTGCCGATCGAGACGGCGCAGCGCGCC
>OUNO010001065.1_pt2 | contig 13551 bp, 11 predicted proteins | sample 1779811 | NCBI WGS metagenome assembly OUNO01 (sample SAMEA3914804, study PRJEB12502) | metagenome | biome: forest; material: soil | place: Canada | collected 2010-06-25 | depth 0.3 m | reverse complement strand
GCAGGCACTCGCGGTAGGTCTCGAGGATGACCGGGAAGCGGGGGAAGTCGCGGGCCACTTCGAGCAGGCTCTGGGACTTCAGGCGCTGCTGCCAGAGCGGCGTGCGCTTGCCTGGGTAGGCCCGCGGGATCAGCAGCGAGCGCGAGGCGTTCTCGCGGAAGCGGGCGCCGAACAGGGCCGAGCCGGAGAGCTCGCTGACGATCAGGTCCTCGATCTCGTCGGGCTCGATCAGGACGAGGTCGGCGGACGGCGCCTCGTCGGCGTCGGGGAGGTGGATGACGATGCCGTCGTCGGACCAGATCGCGTCGGCCTCGAGGTCGTACTCGGCGCGGATCTTGGCGGCCAGCGCCAGGCCCCAGGCGGCGTGGACGCGGCCGCCGAAGGGAGAGAGGACGCAGAGGCGCCAGTCGCCGATCTCGTCGCGGAAGCGCTCGACCACGATCGACTCATCGGAGGGGACGACGCGGGTCGCCTGCTGCTGCTCGCGCAGGTAGGTGACGAGGTTGTTGGCGGCGCGCGGGTCGAGGTCGTACTCGGCGGCCAGTTCGGCCGGCTCGCGCGAGACCGCCTCGCGGGAGAACTCGCCGATCGCCCGGCCCAGCTCGGCCGGGCGGCCGATCCCGTCGCCGCGCCAGAAGGGGACGGCGCCCGGGGCGCCCGGGGCCGGGACGACGATCACCCGGTCGCGGGTGATTTCCTCGATCCGCCAGCTGGTCGCGCCGAGCAGGAAGGTCTGGCCCGGCCGGGCCTCGTAGACCATCTCCTCGTCGAGCTCGCCGACCCGGCGGCCGTCCGGCAGGTTGACGCTGTAGAGGCCGCGGTCGGGGATCGTGCCGGCGTTGGTGACGACCAGCGAGCGGGCGCCTTTGCGGCCGTGGATCGTGCCCTCGGTGCGGTCCCAGACGATCCGCGGCCGCAGCTCGGCGAAGCGGTCCGACGGGTAGCGGCCATCGAGCATGTCGAGGACGTTCTCCAGCTGTTCGCGCGAGAGCTCGCGGAAGGACTCGGTCGCGGTGACCAGCGCCTCGACCTCGTCGACCTTCCACTCGTCCATCGCCGCCATCGAGACCAGGTGCTGGGCGAGCACGTCGAGTGGGTTCTGCGGGATCGTCGTCTCCTCGATCTCGCCTTCGCGCATGCGGCGGGCGACGACCGCGCACTCGAGCAGGTCGCCGCGGTATTTGGGGAAGATCCGGCCTTTGGAGACCTCGCCGAGGCCGTGGCCGGCGCGGCCGATCCGCTGCAGGCCGCGGGTCACCGACTTCGGCGACTCGACCTGGATGACGAGGTCGACGGCGCCCATATCGATGCCAAGCTCGAGGGAGCTCGTGGCGACCAGGCAGGGGAGTTGGCCGGACTTGAGCAGCTCCTCGACGACGGTTCGCTCTTCGTGGGAGAGAGAGCCGTGGTGGGCGCGGGCGATCTCTACGTACGGGCCGCTCCCAGGAGAACCGGGGGAGGATCCTGCGGGCGGGGGCTGCGCCTCCGTTCTCGGACCCTCCCCCGGTTCTCCCGAGTTCGGAGCCGTCGTCTCACCAGATGGGGGGCCGTCCGAGTTGGTGGGCTTGTGTCCCGCGTGCTCGGTGGCGGGAAGCTCCTGCTCGCCTTCTCCGTTGGCGAGCTCGTTCATGCGCTTGGCGAGGCGCTCGGAGGCGCGGCGGTTGTTGACGAAGATGATGGTTGACGTGTGTTCCTGAACCAGCTCCAGGAGCTTGGGGTAGATCGCGGGCCAGATCGAGCGGATGTGGGCGGAGGGCTCGACTTCGGTCGTGGGAAGGCCGTCCTCGGAGGGGTAGGCGGGGGCGCCGGGGTCGGCCATGTCCTCGACCGGGACGACGATCTCGAGGTCGAGCTTCTTCACCCGCCCCGCGTCCACCACCCTGCACTCGCGTTTCGGCCCGACCAGAAACTGGGCTATCCGCTCCAAAGGCCTCTGCGTAGCCGACAGCCCGATCCGCTGAACGCCGCTTCTCGGCGCGCGATCCGAGGAGGAGGGGGAGGCCTCAACCGAACCTCCCGCTTTTCGTGAGGGCGAGGCCTCCGCCTCCTCCCCCGACTTCCCGGCCCGAACCAGATCGTCCAACCGCTCGAGCGTCAACGCCAGATGCGCCCCCCGCTTGGATTGCGCCACCGCATGAATCTCGTCGACGATCACCGCCTCGGTCGTGGCGAGGATCTCGCGGACGCCGGAGGAGAGCATCAGGTAGAGCGACTCGGGGGTCGTGATCAGGATGTCCGGCGGGGTTTTGCGCATCGCCCGCCGTTCGGCCTGGGAGGTGTCGCCGGTCCGCAGGCCGACCGAGATCTCGGCGCCGATGCCGCGCAGCGGCGCCCGCAGGTTGCGCTCGATGTCGTAGGAGAGCGCCTTCAGGGGGGAGACGTAGACGAGGCGGACGCCGGTGCCAAGCTGCGGCTCCCGCGCCAGCTTGTCGATCCCCCAGAGGAAGCTGGCGAGCGTCTTGCCGGAGCCGGTGGGGGCGCAGATCAGGGCGTTGTCGCCGCCGGAGATCGCCTCCCAGCCGCCGATCTGGGCGGGGGTCGGCCCCTCGAAGGAGGCCTCGAACCAGCGCCGCACCGGGGCGCTGAACGGCCCCAGCGGGTCAGGTTTCGTGCTCTGTTTCGGCGCGGTGGTCAACCCACCGATCTTACGCAGGCGCCGCCGCGGGCCCTAAAGCACGGCCGACGGGCCGATTTCGGAAGCAGCGGCGGGCAAACCGGCCCGCCGGCCCCCGGTTAAGGGGTGCCGCCGGCGAACTTGACGAATTCGAACCAGGACTTCTTCGGCTTGAAGCCTTTGGCGAAGAGGCCGGAGCCGTCGCAGAAGTTGCAGGCGCCGGGCTGGTCGTCGACCGAGAACCAGTAGACCCGCTGCAGGCGCCATTTGGCCTGGTTGCGCTGCAGCAGCGCGAAGGAGCCCTTCAGCTGGGTCGCCTGGCCGGCGACGCCCTTGGCGAAGACGTTGACCGAGGGGTTCGGCGGCTTCGAGCTCCAGCCGAGCTCGGTGATCCAGAGGCCCTTGGCGGCGTCCTTGTTCTTCGCCAGGACTTTGCGGAATTCTTCGATCTCCACGGTCAGGTCCTGGTACTTGGCGGTGTAGGGGTGCAGCGCGGCGCCGTTGAACTTGGACTTGATCCCCGGGTTTTTTTTGTACATCTGTTCGAGGAAGGCGGGGCCGCAGACGCTCTTGGGCTTCGGTTCGGTCCGACACCCCTTGGGCAGCGCGAAGAGCCCGGCGAGCACGACCTGGGCGCCGGGATCGACGCCTTTGATCGCCGTGTAGGAGAGCTTGACAAGCTTCCCGTATTCGGCCGGGTTGGGGTGGGCGACGAAGTACTTGAAGTTCGGCTCGTTCCAGATCTGCCAGGCGCGGATCGGGTGCACCGGCACCGCCGGGTGGGTGGCCCAGAAGACCCCGTTGGGGCCGTAGCGCGCGACCGCCTGCTGCAGGAAGCCGCGCCAGGCGGTCGCCGCCGGGCCGGTCGTCGGCAGGTGCGCCGGGGCTTTGCCGCTGGTCCCGGGAACGGTCGCCAGGGGCACCGCCCAGGTCGGGGCACCGGTGACGAAGGGCAGGACCTCGATGTTCGATTTGGCCGCGTGTTCGATCAGCAGGTCGATGCCGGCCCAGTCGACGATCGCGCCCTTGGTCGGCTGCAGCGAGCTCCAGTCGACCGGGATGCGGATGCTGTCGACGCCGCCCTGCTGAAGCCGTTCGAACTGTTCCTGGCTCGGCGTCGCCTGCGGCACGACGCCCCAGAACCGCGCCGGCAGCGCCGACGCGCTCGCCGCGAAGACGCTGAGCACGAGGACCGTGGCGATCAGGAGGGCCGCGCAGGCACGCGCCTTTGCAGCGATGTGCATCGTCGCTTTCACGATCGGCTAGCTCGCCTTCGGCGAGACTTCGCCGCCGGGGCCGCGGCGCTGGCGCCGCTGGCGGATCACGACCGCGCCGATTGAGATTGCCGCGAGGACGGCGACCGCGATCAGGATCGGGACCAGCGGCGAGGAGGAGCTGTCATCGCTGCTGGGAGCGGGGCTGGAAACCTTCTGCTGTTCGCCCAGGGAGCCGCCTGACTGCTGCGCGGTTGGGCCGTTGCCTCCATTACCCTGGCCGGTCCCACCGCCACTTCCCGTGCTTGAGTTGTTACTACCCCCAGATGAGCTTTCCGGCGAAGATTCAGATTCAGGAGATTCCGTGGTCCCCGAGGTGTTCGAGTTCGAACCGCCTCCGGTCGACGACGTGTTCGCCCCTTCGTTCCCGCCACCACCACCGCCGCTGTGAGTGGTCCCCGTCACCGGCGGCGTCTTGTGGCCTGCCGGGGTCGGGATTTCGGTTTCGTACTCGGGGATTCCCGAGTCGGCGTGAGCGAGCACGGGAAAGCTAGCCAATGCCAGCAGAGCAAGCACTGACAGAAGCGAGAAAGAGAGTCGGGCCGAGCTACGGCGGGGGCGGCGGAGCCGATGCATTCCGCGCAAGGTTAGAGGAATCAGCGGCGTTGATCGCTCCAGCCGCTTTGATCGTTGGCCTGGCGCTCGCGGGAGGCGGCTTTGACCTTGCGCAGAGACACATTGCCGGTCTGGCCGTATGGCTGACGGTCGTCTTGCTCCTGGCCTTCGGAGCGGCCGCTCGCGCGACTCTCGGCCGGCCGTTCTACTGGGCGAGTGGGCTGATCGGGGGTCTGGCGCTTTGGTCTGCAATCTCATCTCTCTGGTCCGGGTCGATTGAGTTGAGCGTGGTCGAGGCAGACCGGGTACTGGTCTACCTAGGAATCTTCCTTGCCGCATTCCTAATCGCCCAAACCGACCAAAGGCGCCAACGTTTCGGCGAAGGCATCGCAATTTCTTTGGTCGCGATCGCTTTCCTCGCTCTCACCAGCCGCCTGCTCCCGCACGTCCTCAGCGTCGAAGCGCTTGGCAACGGCCCCCGGCTGCGCTACCCGCTCGGCTACTGGAACGCCGACGGGATCGTCTTCGGGATGGCCGCGGCGCTGATCCTCTGGCTCAGCCGCCACTCGCTGATCGCCTGGCTGCGCTGGGCCGCGGTGGCTTCGCTGCCGGCGGTCCTGCTGGCGCTCTACCTGACCTTCTCCCGCGGCGGACTGGTGGCGCTGGTTGTCGCCTGCGGCTGCCTGATCGCCCTCTCCCACGACCGGCTCTGGCTGCTGGCGACGCTGGCGATCGGGGCAATCGCGGCGCTGCCGGCGCTGATTGCCGTGCAGGCGCACCAGAGCCTCTCCGACAACTCCGCCGTCCAGGCGACGGTCGACCAGGGCCTGCAGGTCTTCCTCCTGACACTGCTCGGCGCGGCGCTGGCCCTGGCGCTGTTCTGGGGGCTGCGCCGGCTCGAGGGCGGTGGCGGCGCGGCCACCGGGCGGGCGCTGGAGATCTCCCGCAACCCGACCGTGCTGAAACGGATCGCGCTGGGGATCGCCCTGCTCGGGATCGGCGCCGCGATCGCCGTCGGCGGCCGCGCCTGGGACCAGTTCTCCAGCTCGGACCTGCAGTTCCCCAACAGCCCCTCCGCTCATTTCAGCCAGCTCTCGGGCGCCGGGCGGCACGAGTTCTGGCGGGTCGCGATCGAAGCCTTCGAAGAAGAGCCGGCGATCGGGCACGGCGCCGGCACGTACCAGTTCTCCTGGGACCAGCTGCGGACCCTCGCGATGCCGGTCCGCGACGCTCACTCGCTGTACCTCGAGGCCTTCGCCGAGCTGGGGTTGATCGGCGGCCTGCTCGTGCTGGCGATGGTCGGCGTCCTGCTCTGGTCGGGCCTGGCGGCCTGGCGAGCGGCGAAGGGGGCGCAGCGCGAGCTCTACGCGGCCCTGTTTGCGATCACCCTCGCGTTCGCCGTCGGCGCCGGGATCGACTGGTTCTGGGAGATCGCCGCCGTCGGGGCGATCTTCTTCCTCGCCACCGGAGCGCTGGTCGCCGGCCGCTGCGCGCAGCTGCTGCGGGCACGCGCCGACGCCAACGGCCACGGCGAGCAGCGCCGCTACGGGCTCGCCGTCGCCGGCCTGGCGGTCGCCTGGATCACGGCGCTGGCGCTGATCGGGCCGCTGCTGGTCGACCGCGAGATCGACGCCAGCAAGTCGGCCGCCGCCGACGGCAACCTGCCCAGCGCGGTCGAACACGCCAACACGGCGAGGTCGATCGAGCCCTGGGCGGCGACCCCCTACGTCCAGCTCGGCCTGCTGGCGGAGGTCCAGGGCGAATACGTGACCGCCGCCGGCCGCCTCAGCCAGGCGATCAACCGCGAGGAAGGCAACTGGCTGCTCTATTACCTGCGGGCGAGGATCGAGAACGAGGCGGGCGAAGGCGCCGCCGCCCGTGCCGACCTGCGTGAAGCCCAGCGCCTCAACCCGCTCGAGGAATGCCTGCGCGGCGGATTCGAAGGCTGCGGATGAGCCGGATAACCGACGCCCAGAAGACAGGCTCGGCGACCGCGCGGCGGGCCCAGCCGCAGCCGGACCCGCGCGACCCGGCCACGGCCGGGCGCCTCGGCCTCAGCGGCCCCGGGGGATCGCGCCGGCGCGGGGCGCTGCTGCGGCGGCTGCTGGCGCTGGGCGACTGGGTGGCGCTGATCGGCTCGCTCTTCGTCGTCACCGCGACGACCTCGACGACCGACGTCGCGACCCTCTTCTGGGCAGTGCTCTTCAGCCCGATCTGGATCCTCGTCGTCAAGCTCCACGGCCTCTACGACAACGACCACCGGCGGATCCGCCACAGCACCCTCGACGAGCTGCCGTCGCTGGTCTCGGCCAGCGTCCTCGGGGTGCTCGTCCTCGACGGCCTGCTGGCGCTGAGCCCGGTCGGGCCGCTCTCCCCCGCCGCCGCGATCGGGGTCGGGGTCGGGACGCTGCTCGGCAGCTTCGTCCTGCGCGGCGTCCTGCGCTTCTTCTGGCACCGCCTGACCGGGCTCGCGGCGGGGCTGGTGGTCGGGCCCCCGGCGGCGGTCGACATCATCGCCCGGCGGGTCTCGACCCACCCGGAGACTCGCCTCGGGCTGGTCGGCTACCTCTCTTCCGAGACGGCCGTCACCGCGACCGAGATCCCGCGGCTGGGATCGATCGCCGACATCTCCCGGGTTGCCCGCGAGTGCGCGATCGAGCGCGTCGTCGTGACCGAACAGGAGATGAGCGAGCCGGCCGCCGAGCGGCTGATCGAGGAGTGCAAGGCCGAGGGGCTGGCGCTGACCTTCCTGCCCCAGCACTACGGCCTGCTGGGGCCGGGGATCGAGCTCAACCGCCTGGCCGAGCTGCCGGTCCTCGACTTCCGCTTCAGCGACCCGCCGCGCTCGACCCAGGCGATGAAGCGGGGCATGGACGTCGTCGTCTCCGGCGCCCTGCTGGCGCTGCTCTCGCCGCTGCTGGTGCTGGCCGCGCTGGCGATCCTGGTCGACTCCGGCCGGCCGGTCTTCTTCCGCCAGCGCCGCGCCGGCAAGGAAGGGCGCTCGTTCACGATGCTGAAGTTCCGGACGATGGTCGCCGACGCCGAGGCGCGGCTCGGCGAGCTGGTCGACCTCAGCAAGCTCGAGCAGCCGGCCTTCAAGATCCAGGACGACCCGCGGGTGACGCGCATCGGCCGGGTCCTGCGGCGGACCAGCATCGACGAGCTGCCGCAGCTGATCAACGTCCTGCGCGGCGACATGTCGCTGGTCGGGCCGCGGCCCGAGGAGGAGAGCGTCGTCGCCCTCTACGACGAGCGCCAGCGCGGGCGCCTGGCGGTGAAGCCGGGGCTGACCGGGCCGATGCAGGTCTACGGCCGCAGCGACCTGACCTTCGAGGAGCGGCTGGCGATGGAGCGCGACTACCTCGACAACCTCTCGCTGCTGACCGACCTGGCAATCCTGCTGCGGACGCCGAGCGCGATCATCCGCGGCGATGGCGCCTATTAACGAGTTGAGCGAGAACCCCGCCAGCGCCGGCCTCGAGGTCGTGATCGTCAGCCACGGCGCCGAAGAGCTGCTGCGGCGCTGCCTGCGCTCGCTGGCCGAGCACCCGGCGAGCGGCGGCATGCGGGTCACCGTGGTCGACAGCGGCAGCCCCGACTCGACCCCGGAGATGGTCGCCCGCGAGTTCCCCGCGGTGCGCCTGCTGCGGCGCGAGAACATCGGCTTCTCGGCCGCCAACAACGTCGTCCTGCGCGAGGACGAGGCCGCCGCGGTGCTGCTGCTCAACCCCGACACCGAGGTCTACGCCGGGACCCTCGACGCCGCCCTGGCGCGACTGCGCAGCGAGCCGCGAATCGGGATGGTCGGGGTCAAGCTGGTGACCGAGAGCGGTGAGCTCGACCACGCCTGCAAGCGCTCCTTCCCGACCCCGCTCAGCGCCCTCGCCCACTTCACCGGGATCGGCCGCGGGGCCGGCACCGACGGCGCCCTGAGCCAGTACCGGGCGACCCACCTCGACGACGACGAGGCGGGCGAGGTCGACGCCGTCAACGGCGCCTTCATGCTCTGCCGGGCCGAGGCGGTGCGCGAGGTCGGCCTGCTCGACGAGGGCTACTGGCTCTACATGGAGGACCTCGACTGGTGCCACCGCTTCTGGGACGCGGGCTGGAAGGTCTTCTACGAGCCCGCCGGCGTCGCCCTGCACGTCAAGGGCGGCTCCAGCGCCGGTCGCCGGGCACCGCGCCAGGAGATCGCCTTCCACCGCGGCATGGGCCGCTTCTACCGCCGCTTCGACGCACCGAGCCACAACCCGCTGCTGAACGCCGCCGTCTACGCCGGGATCGGCGCCAAGCTGGCGACCAGCCTGGCGATCACGGCCGCGACGGGGCGCTAGGGATCAGGCCGCGACGAGCGCTTCTGAAGGGGAGGGAGTCGGCGATCTCGGCCAGGTGCGGGGCGGTTTTGTCGCGCTCGCTGAGCAGCGGGTCGGTGACCTGCCACTCGACGCCGACCCCGGGGTCATCCCAGGCGATCCCGGCCTCGGTGGCCGGGTCGTAGAGGCTGGAGACGAGGTAGGTGACGTCGGCGACGTCGCTGAGCACGGCGAAGCCGTGGCCGAAGCCGACCGGGACGAAGAGCTGGCGGTGCTTGACGTCGTCAAGCACGTGGGCCTCCCACTGGCCATACGTCAAGGAGCCACGCCGCAGGTCGACGGCGACGTCGAGGATCGATCCACGGGCGCAGCGGACCAGCTTCGCCTGGCCGGGCTCGGTCTGGAAGTGGATGCCGCGCAGCGTCCCCTTGGCCGAGCGCGAGTGGTTGTGCTGGACGAACGGGGTGTCGACGCCGAGCGCCGCCCAGGCGTCGCGGCTGAAGCTCTCGACCATGAAGCCGCGCTCGTCGCCGTGGACCTGGGGCTCGACGAGGACGACGCCGTCGAGCTTGGTGGGCAGGCTCTCCGGCATCAGCTCAGCGACTTGCCGTACTGCTTCTCGTAGTACTCGCGGTACTCGCCGGAGCGGATCGGCCCCCACCACTCCTCGTTGTCGCGGTACCAGGCGACGGTCTTCTCCAGGCCCTCGGCGAAGTGGACCCGGGCCTCCCAGCCGAGCTCGTCGCGCAGCTTGTCGGAGGAGAGCGAGTAGCGGCGGTCGTGGCCGAGCCGGTCTTTGACGTACTCGATCAGCGACTCGTCGCCGCCGGTCAGCTCGATCACCCGCTTGACGACCTCGATGTTCTCGCACTCGTCCGGGCCACCGACGTTGTAGGCCTCGCCGGGGCGGCCGTTCATCAGCACCGCGTGGATGCCGCGGCAGAAGTCCTCGACGTAGAGCCAGTTGCGGACCTGCTTGCCGTCGCCGTAGATCGGCAGCGAGTCGCCGTGCAGGGCGTTGAGCACCATCAGCGGGATCAGCTTCTCCGGGTACTGGCGCGGGCCGTAGTTGTTGGAGCCGCGGACGATCGAGGCTTCGGTCCCGTAGGTGTGGAAGTGGGCGGAGACGAGCAGGTCGCCGGCGGCCTTGGTCGCCGAGTAGGGCGAAGAGGGGTCGAGCGGCGAGGTCTCGGTGAAGGAGCCGGAATCGATCGAGCCGTAGACCTCGTCGGTCGAGACCTGCAGGTAGCGGGAGACGCCGAGCTCACGGGCGGCGTCGAGCAGGGTGCCGGTGCCGATCACGTGGGTGCGGGCGAAGGCGTCCTGGTCGTCGATCGAGCGGTCGACGTGGGACTCGGCGGCGAAGTTGACGACCGCTTCGACCCCCTCCATCGCCTCGCGGACGATCGCCGGGTCCTCGATCCCGCCCTCGATCAGCTGCACGCCCTCGGGCAGGTTCTCGCGCCGGCCGGCGTAGGTCAGCTTGTCGAGCACGACGATCTCGTGCTCGGCGCCGGCGATCCGGACGTAGGTGGAACCGATGAACCCGGCAGCGCCGGTAACCAAGAGCTTCATTAAGCCTCCATCTCCGCTTCTCGTTGTGCCAGGTAGCCGGCCAGGCCGTCGTGCCAGGACGGCAGCCGGATCGCGTGCTCGCGCTGGCTGGTCAGGGCCGAGAACGGCGGCCGCGCCGCCGGCCGGCCGAGCATCTCGGTGGTGCTGGAAAGGACCTTGCAGTCGACTTTGGCCTGCTCGAAGATCTCCCGCGCGAATTCGTACCAGGAGCATTTGCCGGCCGCTGCCATGTGGTGGATGCCGTACTCGATCCCCTCGATCAGGCGGACGATCCCGTAGGCCAGGTGCCAGGTGTAGGTCGGCGAGCCGACCTGGTCGCGGACGACGAGGACCTCGCTCTGGCTCTCGGCCAGGCGCAGCATCGTCGCGACGAAGTTGTTGCCGCCGATCCCGAAGAGGCCGGCGGAGCGGACGATGAAGTGGCGCTTGTTGGCGGCCGCGGTGGCCTCCTCGCCGGCCAGCTTGGTGCGGCCGTAGGCGGAGAGCGGCGCCGGCTGGTCGCTCTCGACGTAGGGCGCGCCCTTGGCGCCGTCGAAGACGTAGTCGGTGGAGACGTAGACGACCGCGGCGCCGACCCGGGCGGCGGCCGCGGCGACGTTGCCGGCGCCGGTGCCGTTGACCGCGAAGGCGGCCTCCTCGGCCGCCTCGGCGCCGTCGACGTCGGTCCAGGCGGCGCTGTTGATGACGATGTCCGGCCGCTCGAGGTCGACCTTCTTCTCCAGCGCGGCGGCGTCGGTGACGTCGAGCTCACGGCGGCCGAAGCCGACGACGTCGTGGCCGGCATTGCCGGCGGCGAGCATCAGGTCGCGGCCAAGCATCCCGGCCGCCCCGGTGACGAGCAGCTTCACAGCCAACCCTCCACTAGACGATTTTGATCTCTGAATTGTCGCCGACCAGCAGGCGCAGCGTCTTCGGCGGCCCGTCGCTGCGGGTCAGCTTGACGTTGCGGCCCAGCAGGCTGGCCTCCATCCGAGTGCCGAGATCCTCGACCACCGAGCCGGCGAGGATGATCGAGTGCTCGACCTCCGAGCGCCGCACGTGGACCTCCTCGCCGATCGAGGTGTAGGGGCCGATGTAGGCGTCCTCGATGCAGGCGCCGGCACCGATCACGGCGGGGCCGCGGACGACGGAGCGGGTCAGCGAGGCGCCCGGCTCGAGCACGACCCGGCCCTCGACCCGCGAGTCCTCGTCGACCGTGCCGTCGAGGCGGGTCTGCAGCTCCTCGAGCACGAGCCGGTTGGCCTCCAGCATGTCGGCCAACTGGCCGGTGTCCTTCCACCAGCCGCTGACCACCTCGGAGCGAACCTGGTGGCCGTCGTCGATCAGGCCCTGGATCGCCTCGGTGATCTCCAGCTCGCCGCGCCAGGAGGGCTCGAGCGCGCGGGCGGCCTCAAAGATCGCCGGGGTGAAGAGGTAGACGCCGACCAGGGCGAGGTTCGAAGGCGGGTCTTTGGGCTTCTCGATCAGCCGCACGATCCGTTCGCCGTCGAGCTCCGCGACCCCGTAGGAACTGGGGTCGTCGACCGGGGTGAGCAGGATCAGCGCGTCGGGCGAGCTCTCGACGAAGGTCTGGACGAGGCCGCGCAGGCCGTCGCGCAAGAGGTTGTCGCCGAGGTACATGACGAACGGGGCGCCGGCGATGAACGGCTCGGCGGTCAGGACCGCGTGGGCCAGCCCGGCCGGCTTGTCCTGGACGATGTAGGTGATCTCGGCGCCGAACTGGGAGCCGTCGCCGGCCGCCTCGCGAATCTCGTCGCCGGTCTCGGGGGCGATGATGATCCCGATCTCCTTGACCCCGGCCTCGACCAGCGCCTCGATCCCGTAAAACAGCACGGGCTTGTTGGCGACGGGCACGAGCTGCTTCGCCGAGGTGTGGGTTATGGGGCGCAGGCGGGTGCCGGCGCCGCCGGAGAGAATCAATCCCTTCAAGGGCTCCATGGAAGGCTGCAACCCTACTTACTGGCGAAAAGACCTGTGCAAGCCAACGTTTACATCCCCAACTTCAACGGATCGCAGCACCTCGAGAAGGCGCTGCGCAGCCTCGAGGCGCAGAGCCGCCCGCAGCAGGTCGTCGTCGTCGACAACGGCTCCAGCGACGACTCGGTCGCCCTGATCCGCGAGCGCTTTCCCGCCGTCGAGCTGCTCGAGCTGGGTGAGAACATCGGCTTCGGGCCGGCGCTCAACCGCGCCATCGCCGCCCACCCGGCGGACAACCTCGTCCTCCTCAACAGCGACGTCGAGTGCGAGCCGCGCTTCCTCGAGGCGTTGCTGGCGGAGCTCGGCGAGGGCGTCGACTCGGTCGCCGGGGTCCTGGTCTCCGAACGCGACCCGCGGCTGATCGACTCCGCCGGGGTCGTCGCCGACCGCACCCTGATGGGCTTCGACTACCTCAACGGCGAGCCGCTCGCCGCCGCTCTGTCGGCGCCGGCGCCGCTCGGCCCGACCGGCGGCGCGGCGCTCTACCGGCGCGCCGCCTTCGACGCCGTCGGCGGCTTCGACGAGCGCATCTTCCTCTACTACGAGGACCTCGACCTGGCCCTCCGGCTGGCGGCCGGCGGCGGCCGCTGCCGCCTCGCCGCCGAGGCCCGGGCGCTGCACGCCTACTCGGCCGGCCTCGGCGCCGGCAGCGGTCGCAAGTTCGCCTTCACCGGCTGGAGCCGCGGCTACATGCTGCGCCGCTACGGGGTGACCTCGCGGCCGGGGACGGCGCTGCGGGCGCTCGCCTGCGAGGCGGCGATCTGCGCCGGCCAGCTGCTCGGGGACCACACCGCGAAGGGGATCGGCGGCCGCCTGCGCGGCTGGCGCGACGGCGGCGGGCTGGAGCGCCGCGAGGCGGGGGCGGCGGCGCTGCTCGACATCACCGCCCGCCAGGCGCTGGCGCTGCGGCGCCGGCGGCGCGGCTGAGGCTTCAGGCCCGGGAGCCCCGCAGGCGGGCGCGGAGCCGGCGCAGGATCCCGGTGTAGCCCGAGCGCAGCTTGGCGATCTCCCCCAGCAGCTCCTGGTTCTGGGCCGCCAGCTCGTCGCGGCTCGCCTCCATCGCCGCCAAGCCGACCCGAGTCTCCTCCAGCGCGGCGCTCAGGGCCGCGTTCTCGTCGAGGAGGGCGGCGACGCGGCGCGCGGTCGTCATCGCCGAGCCGCGCGGCGCCCCGGCGTGTCCCAGGACCAGCCTGCGCACCTCCGCCGCGAGCTCGGCGTTGACCCGCAGCAGCTCCTCGACCCG
>OUNO010001852.1_pt2 | contig 13554 bp, 12 predicted proteins | sample 1779811 | NCBI WGS metagenome assembly OUNO01 (sample SAMEA3914804, study PRJEB12502) | metagenome | biome: forest; material: soil | place: Canada | collected 2010-06-25 | depth 0.3 m | reverse complement strand
GGGCGATGAGCGCCGCGCCGACGAGCAGGCGGCCGCGACCGTAGGATGAGATCTTGTGCATGGTGTTCCCCCAGGCGCGCGGAGGGCGCGACTTCCTGGAGGGCCAGACAAGGCGGGTCGGACCTACCTCAGAAAAAAGTTCACGGTGCTGTCACGGGGCGGCCGGGCATCGGCAGGCCGAGACAGATCCGTCATGCGGGGCCGCCCGGGCCAGAGCCCGGGCCTTGTCGGCTAGCGATCCGCCGTCGAGGTCAGGAGGCTTCGGACTCGGCCTCGCCTTGGCGAAACTCATCGGCGTCGACGAAGGCGACGCCTTGTTCGTCCAGCACCCAGGCGCCCAGGAAGGCGGGGTGGGCCGGATCGATCTCCTCGTCAATCAGGTCGCCGTCGTAGAGGCCCACGGTGCTGTAATCGAAGTCCAGCGACAGCTGGTGGGCCATGCCGACCATCTCCTCGGCCATGCGGCGCGAATAGCCCAGGGCCTCGCTCTGGTTGGCGAAGTCGTCGCTCAGGGTGCTGATCTCCACCGCGTCGCTGCCTTGAGTGGCGCTGGTCGTCAGGATGGTGAAGGCGGGCATGGCGGCTCTCGTCGATAAGGGGGCTCTCCCCTAGACCGGTTTGGGCGAGGACGAGCGCTAAATTCTGAAAGGCGGTCTTCAGGAGCGCCTGTCGGATAACGGTGGACCGCCGAGGTTGCCGCTTGCCCGGGGCGCTGGGGTTGGAGATATCACCGCCGGGTCCAAGTGTCGGCGCGCCTGCGCTTCAGGGCGCCCACAAAGCGGTTCGAGTGCGCGTATGACGGTTTCCAGTCCGGATCTGAGCGACATCAAGGGCGGCGACTGGGTCGATCGGCGGCCTTGCAGCTTCTTCGCTGTCACATTCAAGCTCGCCTGCGCCGGCGCGGCGTCATAGTGCTGCCGCTGTGATTGCATGTGGAGCAAGCCTATGTCCAAGCCGGCCGCGGAGGCCCCCGACCCTATCGACGTGCATGTGGGCAAGATGATCCGGGCCCGGCGGCGCGCGATCGGCGTCTCCCAGCACCAGCTGGCGCCCGCGATCGGCGTGACCTTCCAGCAGGTGCAGAAGTACGAGCTGGGCGGCAATCGCGTCAGCGCCTCCAAGCTCTTCGCCATCGCCCAGGCCCTGGGGGTGCCGGTGGCCAGCTTCTTCGCCGACCTGGAAGAGGCTGGCGCGGACCCTTCGGTTCTTTCCGAGTTCGGCGATTTCCTGGTGCTCAACGGCGCGACCGAGCTGATCAAGGCCTATCGCGACCTGTCGGTCGATCAGCGTCGCGTGCTGGTCGACCTGGCGCAGGTGATGGCGGCGTCCTAGGGCGCGGGTAGATCGTAGTTGGGTGGCGCCGGACCTTTGATGGGCTCCGCCCTAGGACCCGGGAGCGGACATTGCGAAGGTCTGAGGGGGGGAGAGCAGACCTTGGCGTCTCAGCTAAGCGCGCGTAAGTCACCTCTTGCTGCCCCCGTGACGGGGAGAGCACGCGACTACGCCGGACAGAGCACGCAAGAAATCGAGCGCTTCGAGCCGACCGCGCGGTCAAGTCACGACCTCGGGGACTTTGACTTATTTGCAGAGTTTCTCAGCTAGAAGGCCATACTGCCGCAGTTCTTCGTTTTCGCTGCCTTGGGCGCGTCTATCAATCCGCTCCGTTGACGTCGCCTCGGAGGCCAACGCAAGCGCCTTGCGGGCATCGGGGCACGAGCGTCCCAGCTTTGCACGCGTCGCAAGCGCCGTCGCCAAGTGTCGTGCTATCTCTGCCCAATCGGCGGGATAGCCGCTTGGCGAATAGACTTCCATGGCCGCGCGATGGGCTGCTATCGCTTCATTGACCAGTTGGCGGCTTTGCGTTCGCTCCGCGATCAGGTTAAGCGTCGTGCCAAGGCCATCTTGCGTGTCGGCCCAAATAAACGGGTCTTCCGTGCGCTTGGTCACGGCGAGCGATCCTCGCATCAGGCCTACTGCTTCGACCAGATCGCGCGTTCCATTGTGTCGCCAACCCCGTCGCTGCAGCGTTGAAGCCAGGTTGTTCTGGACGCTGGCCCATGCCTGCGGGTCGAATTCTCGGGTGACCACCGTCAAAATCTCTTGGAACAGAGCGATGGAGTCGTCGAGCGGGTCAAAATCGTCGCTCAAGATCCAGGTCCCGGGGTCCGTAGTCGCCAGCTCTATAGCGATGTTGCCCTGGATGGCCGCCCACTCGTGGGGATGGCCTACTCGCGTGTAAATCTCCAGCGCGCGGCGATAGGCCGCAATCGCCTCGTCGCGAGCGCCAGGCTTGCCGTATTCGGCTCCCAATGCGCCAAGCGCGACCGCCAGGTTCATCTGGGCCATCGCCCAACCTTCGGGGCGTTCATCCTTGCGATAGACCTCGAACGTGCTTCGAAAGATTTCGGCGGCTTGTTCGAGTTCGGCTTGGCTGTCGTCGAAGTCGCCAAGTTTCAGAAGGGCGATGCCGAGTGAATTTTGCGTGCCGGCCCACTGCTCGGGCTGCGTTCCCTTGGAAACGAGCGGAAGGACCCGATTGCGATAGAGATCGAGCGCCCGCAATAGTGCGGCCCGATCCCGGAACCTGCTCGCCTGTTCGTACAAGGCGTCGGCGGCGCCGCGCAGCAGCCGCCATTGTCGAAGCGAGGAGTCTAGCAATTCTGTATCTGCGGCGGCGATGCGAATAGTCGAGGCCTTCTCGAAATCGAACTGCAACTCCGCCAGGGCCGCCCTGGCTTCAACGCCAGCCTCCCAAGCCTTTAACGCTTGCTCGGTGTTGGCACGCCGCAGCCCCCCCAAGACCGCCAACTGGCGGTCCGCATCCGCCAGGCGTCCCTCTGCGATTGCAATATTTGCGCGCACCAGCGCCGCATCCGCCGTCGACCGCATTGCCGGGTCGGCCAGTTCGGCGACCTGCCGCCTGAGGGCGCCAATTTGCCGGCGCAAGGCTGCGGCTTCGGCGGCCTTTTCTTGAAGCAGGCCGATCAACGTCCGGAAGCCCGGATTGGCCGATGAGGTCTGTAGGCGCTCTGCGATCGCACGCAGCGTCGGGTCCGGAACGCTCGATCGCTGCGAAAGCCGCCTGATCTCGGCGGCAAGGTCGCGGGCTTCAGCGGCCGTCAAGGGCCGGGCATAGGACGGACGCTGTTGAGCCTGGACGTTGCCAGCCAGGATGGCGGCGCAACAGAGTCCCGCAGCCAGGACCTTGAGCGCCTTCATGGCTTGGCGGGGCAACGGCGAAATTTACTCGGCGGCGTGTCGCGAGCGTCATCCCAGGTAAGTTGCTCGTCTATCCCGTTTGTCCAATAGGCGAAGCGAGCGGCCTGGAAATCATCGCCCCGCGCCTCCAATACATCGCCCTTTGCAGACGTGATGGTCGCCACCGATTGATAGCGCGCTACGCCCGGCGGTGCCTTTTGGGCGGTGATCATGAGCGCATCGCCGTGGACGACGAACTTGAACGAGACAGCGCAGTCCTGTTCGCCCCAGACACCTACGATCTTGTCGCGAATTGGCGAAGGCTCCAGCGCGCGGGGCATAGCCTGGGCAATCGCATCGACCTTGCCCTCGATCGCGCCAGGCGAGCTTTCAACGACCGGCGTTGGCGCAAACAACGAGAGGACGTCGACGGCAAGGCTCACGCTCGAGAACAGCGCCAATACGAGAAATGCCAGCCACTTCCCCGGGGCTCTCGAGCCAACGACCTTGGTGCGCGCAAGCTTCGAGGGACGATTGACCCAGGCTGCGATGATCGCCAAGCCGAACACGACGGTCAGCAACAGTCGGGCCCAGTATTCAGCGCCCCTCTCGACCGCCGAGGTCAACAGCAAGAACACCAGTGTGATTGCGACGGCCGCCAGCAAGCCGAGCCCCGCCCAGTCCCATATGCGCGACCATTTCAAGCTCATGGCGCACCCCCTACCCCGGAGTGGATGCTAGCAGGGGCCACGTAACATGTCGTGTGGCGGCATACCTTTTGGGGTGAGGGCAGAATGGTCGCGGAGAAATCGACCAAGGCCGCGCCCTTCCAACCCTCAAGGCCCGACCAGCAAGTTTTTATCGACGACGCCGAGTTTGCGACACGCCTAGGTGCAGAGCGGCAGGAGCTGCGCAAGCTTCTTGGAATATGGGATCGTTGATCCTCTGAGCAGACCTAGCGGACTTCCTACATGGGCCGAGAGCGGTAGATATTGCCTGCGCCGCCAGGCGACATCACGCCGCTTGGCGGCTGAGCACCAGGTCGCCGCCGGGGGCGGTCCTGACGGTCAGGCCGAAGGCCTTGGCCAGGGCTAGGGCCAGGCGGTCGGTCTGGGTGACCTTGAAGACCCCAGAAACCTCCAGCTTTCCGACGCCGGGGTCGTCGAAGACGATCTTGCGGCGGTCATAGCGGTGGGCCTCGGCGGTGACGCGGGCTAGGGGCGTCTTTTGGAAGGTGCGCAGGCCCTGCGGCCAGTTTGCGTCGGAGGCGGCGTCGGCCTGGAGGGCCTTCAACGGTTCGCCTGGGCCCAGCCGCACGCGGCGCTGGGGGATGGGCTGGTAGCGGGCCAGGCGCTTGAGGGCGCCGTGGCCGACCGCGAGGGTCGGGGCGCCGGACAGAACGGTGATCTCGACCTGGCGTTCGGGGCCGAGCGCCAGGTCCAGGGTCGAGCCTTCGGTTCGCAGGCTGGCGTCGCCGGCCTCCAGGGCCAGGGTGGTGTGGCTCGGGGTCGTCAGCCGGGCGCGGCCGCGCCGCAGGCGGACCTGCTGGCGGCCGTTGTCGGCCTGGGTGGTGGCGGCGCTATCGGTGTCCAGGGTCAGGATCGCGCCGTCCGCCAGGGTGATCGTGCGGATCTCGCCCAAGGCCGTGGCGTATTGCTGGCCCGGGCTCGACGGCGTCTGGCGCTGGCCAAGCCCGACGGCGGCGAGACCGACCGCGGCGACCAGGCAGGCGGCCAGGGCGACCTTCAGGCCGGCGGGCAGGGCGTTGGGGCGGCGCGTTGCGCTGGTGCGCAGGCCCGCCCGTTTTGAGTTCCGCAGGATCGCGGACGCCTCGAAGCCCTGGATCAGACGCTCATAGGTCTCGCGGTGTTGCGGCGTGGCTTGCCAGGCGTCGAACGCGGCCTGGTGGCGCGCGGCCTCGGGGCCGCGCATCCGCGCGAACCATTGGGCCGCGTCCTGGCGCAGGCGCTCGTCCGGGTCGGTGGATGCCACGGTCTCTCCCCTGCCCTAGCGGCGGCCGCGCCGCCGGCGGCGAAGATGGCCCACGGCGCGGTCGAGGTCGCCGATGGCGTCCATCATGTGCTTTTCGATGGCGCTGACGCTCAGGCCCATCCTGGCGGCGATCTCGGCGTAGCTGAGATCGTCCAGGCGGTGAAGCAGGTAAATCTCCCGGGTCTTGGGTTTGAGTTTCAGCATGGCCGTCTCGTACAGGGCCAGGGTCTGGGCCGCTTCGAGCACCTGGTGGGGATCGCCGTCATGGGCGGCGTGGCGTTCGGGTTCAAGCTCCACGTGGCCCCGCTCGATCGCGCCGCGCACGCTCTTGGCGCGGTTGCGCAGGAGGTTGCGGGTGATGGTCTTCAGATAGTGCTCGGGATTGACCAGCACCTGGCGGCGGGCCGCCTGGGTCAGGTGCAGGAAGGCTTCGGCCACCAGGTCGCTGGCCTCGGCGTGGCCGCCGGCCCGGCGGGTCAGGAGCCGCACCATCCTGGAGCCCTGGTCGCGAAACAGGGCGTCCAGCCAGTCGGCTGGGTGGGCCTTCGAGTCCTCGTCATTGTCGGGGCGGGCGCCCAGCAGGGTGTCGCTCATCGCGCGCCCTCCCCGGCCTGGCGGCCCGCCGGCGCCGGTGGGCCTGGGCGGGCGCCGAGCGTCGTCACGCGCTCGCGGGTCTGATGGCCGGTGGCCATGGATCGCCTCCGTCATGAGGCGCCGCCCGACGGGAGGTCGGGTCGTCCTGAGACCATGGCTTGAGCAGCAGGGCGCGCGTCGCCAGGGGCGACGTCGCGCATGGGCCCGGCCACGCCGGGTGACGACCGGACGTGGAGCGGTTCGTTCAAGCGAGGTTCTCACGCCTCGGCGTCGCGCTTCGCGCGACACCGGGGGGAGTCTAGAACGGTGTTCGGCGGGGGCGCAAGAGTCCAAGAGCCGGGCGCAGGGTCGTGCTGGTCCGGTTAGGCGGTGATGCTGGGAGAGCTAGCTCGCTGCGGACACCGCCAGGTCGCCGACGCGAGCGGGCCTGGCGATTGTCCGTTGACGATGAGGGGGAGCGTGGCTCGCGGGTCTCAAGGCCGTGGGGTAAAGATGGGCGATGCGGCGGCGGTGTCAACGGGTTGGTCAGGGCGTCGCCGCCGTGGGCGGCCGGGCTCTAGGCGGCGGGGGCCGCCCCAAGCCCCGATATCGGGTCTTGGCCCTTCGGGTTGCGATCCCTGACGCGGGAGGCTGGCGCGACCGCGCAGAGTCCGCGCCGCCGGGATCACCAGTTCCTGAGGCTTGGCGGCAGCATCGAGGCGGCGCAGTAGCGGAAGGTCTCGGCATCGCCGCCACGCTTGAGGGTGAAGGTGAGGTTGTCCTGGACATCGATAGTCGCCGTCTCGACCGAGCGCGGCGCGGGGCCCTGACCGGCGTCGATGCAGGATTGCTCGATGTCGTAGGATGCGCCGTGCCTGGCCAAGACCTTGATCTGGCAGGCATGCGTGTGGGCGCCGCTCAGGCCCCGCCCATCATAGCGCCGGAGCGCGGCGTTCGGCGGATCACCACAGGAACTGTCGCCGGAGACGAAGACGCCGTGCTTGAGCGGCATGGCGCCGCCAAGATCGCGGGAGGGCTCGATCAGCGCCTCACGATCGGGTCCGCCCTGGGCCGATCCGGCGGCGGCGGGTGCGTCGGTCGCAGGAGCGTTAGCCTGCGGGGCGCTCTTCAGGGGAGCGCTCGCCGTCGCCGTAGTCTTGCTGTCGCTTGCGGAGGCGGCGGGTGCGCGTTGAGTGGGATGTTCGCCGCACGCCACTAAGGCCAAGACCGAGAACAAGCTGACGACGACGGCTCGGGACGATATGCGGCTTTCCTCTTTTGAACGGCGTCGGCTGGTTGGGCTCCACTCACGTCGAGAATGAGGCGCTGGGGGGCGTCGCCGCCGTTGGCGGCCGAGCTCTAGGCGGCGGGCCGCCCCAAGCCCCCGGGGCGGGGTCTTTGCCCTTCGGGTTATGATCCCTGACGCGAGTGGGGTGGTGGGGATCGCGCCAATAGCGGCCCTTGACACGCCTCCAGCTACACGACGTTCGCAGGGGGCGCGTCGTCGACCGCAATGCCGAACCGTGCTCTCGAGCTCCGTGTGTCCGAGGAGGAATTGGCAGGCTCGTAGCTACCTCAGGTCGTTCAAATATCTCTCGACGAACGCCTGCGCTACCCGTGCACTCGTAAACGCCGCATAGCTCTGGTAATCATCGTTTTTATGATGATCGGCGAAGTCACAGACAGATTTTATCGACATATACCTGGGCTTCGGAGCCCGCGCGTTCGCGGCTGCGGCGTAAATTCCATAAGCTTCCATTTCCACGCCGCATACGTCTCTGTGTTGAGCCTGGATCTCGGCTAGAAAACCCTGGTCCGCGAGCACCGCTGAACTGGATGCTACAGGACCAACGACCAGTTTGAGCTGGTGCGGTGCGGCGCTATGCCATGTATCAGCTATCCCCGATAACAAACCCCGGTCCGTTCGAAGTTGCTCAAAACGCGAACGCAGCATGGGATCAACCGCCACCTGATGTGGGGCGATTGCAAACAACGACTGATCATCGCGCTGAGCCCGCTTCCCACTTTGCCAATCCCAGCTAGGATCGGCCAAAATGGCATCGCCCACGTTCGCCTTGCCACGTACGCCGGCGCAAATGCCCGTCATTACTACCAGCCTAGGCCTGGTGATCTCGATGAGGCGCGCTGCGGTTAGCGCCGCTGACACCATTCCCATGCGAGAGCAAGATGCGGCAACAACGCTCGCCGATCGCCCGCCCACTTCAAATTTTCCATCGTAGACAAACGTCAAGTCGTCCAACGGGCGGGCGGGAGACCAGCTCCATGGAAGGTTTAGAACAGCTTTAAGTTCGGGGTCGGCTAACGCGCAGATAACCGCTACATCAACACCATAGTCGGGCACGGCTTTAGTTCTTGCCGTATCGACTATATATTTGATACAATTCTTTATCTGCTGAATCCATGACTCATTTCCCTCCTCGTAGATTATAACCGTCCAAAGCCTTGAGCTGAAAAGCGGGGCGACTCTCTCTGCCACTTGGCGATCAGCCGTTAGGCCCACGATGAGGTGCGGCTTGCGCAGCTCATCGTACTCCATCAACTCGGTCAAAAGCTCTTGGGAGTGCCGCTCACTAGGGTCGTCGTCCTCCGACCTCAATGGGAGCAGGATATCCATGACCATGAGGTCGTATTGCTTAGAGCGCAACGCATCCCGAGCGTCATTGGCGGAAACAACAATATCAACGTCTTCCCGCACAAGGCATTCGGGAACTAGAGCTGCTAATAATTTGCCGTGGCGTCGTGGATTATCATCAACAATAAGAATTTTCATTTATTAACTATCCCCTGAATGCCGTCTATGAGCATTTTAAGCCGAGACTGCCAATCGCCGTAGGCAGAGTTGTAATGAATGATTCCCCGAAATAAGTCCGGGTGGTCTGCAAGGAGCTCATCAGCCAGCGCATCCAGCGTAAGCTGCCCCCCCGCTTTGTTGAATGCCTCATACCCCGTGATAAATATTACCGGGCAGCTGTATTCCTCAAGCTCCATGTTCCGAATAACTTCCAACCCGCCGAAGCCCTGCGGGCGCCCACCGCCCTCGGTGCCGCCGATGTCAAACGTTGGAAGGGACATATCGAGTATCAGGACGTCAGGGACCGCGATGGCTAACTGATCCAAAGCGCCCCTCACCGACATAGCGAACACGATATGTGGTTCAACGAGAGCCACTCGAAGGTAACCTTCAATGTGCCTTTGCTTTGGTTCCTCGTCTTCCACTAGCAATATATGCATCAGGACACCTGCAGAACGGCAACAGTGTATTTTGCGGGCTTCAATTTTATTGAAACCACGAATTCATTCTGCTCAACGCGAAATCTAATGGATCCCTCCGCCGAATGTCGAAGCGCGGCGGCGATCTTCAAAAAGCCCGACCCGCCCTCCTTGCGAGCGCGCTTAGATACTTCTCCCGAAGCGATCAATGTGCGGATGCGATCGAGCCTTTCCTCAACTGCCACCTTATCAACGGAATGCGCAATCTGATTACGGACCTCAAGAATGAGAAGATCGTCCGGCTCGTTCACGCTGCACCGAATTTTTACTGGAACGTTGCGTTTCACTTGGCTGTGAGCTTTTATATTATCGAGTGCAATGAATATTGCATCTGTGAGCAATAGAAGGTCGGGGGTTTGGAGTTCTACATCTCCACTAACCTCCATATCCATATCGGGCTCAAACGCACGGTGAGACTTCAAGGCGGACTCGACCGCAATCTCCAGGCTCTGTCGTAAAGTGAATTTATGAGATGCCAGCTGCCCCTCGGGCCGGACAAACCAAGCGGCCGCCTCGTCAAGGCGGCGTTGAACTTCGGCGGAAACGACACCAATCGCGCTCGAAAGTTCCGGTAGTGCGGGATCGCCACTGGCGACTTCATGCAAGCCTGCGCGCAGCAGATCGAACAGATCGTGTAGCTCCTGCTTCAGAGTAGTGCCGATGGCAAGCCGCGCCTCTGAGAGTGACGGCTCCAGCGCGCCCCAAAATAGAGTGTAGCACATACGTAAGAAATCATCGAAACCGAAGCCCGTCTGCATGACGCTTCTCACGATGAAGAGCATTTTAGTCGTGAGTTCGATGTCAAATAGGCCGTGCGGCGCGTCCGCATTACGTATTTGTAGCTGCTGATCCTTTAGCTTAATTAGCGAGGCGTCGAAGCTCTCCGAGAAATCCCAAAAGCATTTCTGCGCTCGCTCGCGGTCGCCGTGGGACAGGCTCTCCAGCTTTTGAAGCCAAAAGCTATTGGGTTTGTATGAGCTGAATTCGGTCTCACGAGACGTTATAACGTTGGCAAATTCAAGTGGACCCCGGATCAATCCAATAAACGACTGATGTCGAACGCGTTTGCTCAAGAAATAATCTAGGCCATAATCCGCGTTCGTTAGAAATTCCTCGCGTATGCGATACAAAATATCGGCAAGAATCGCGTCCGACTGATCGTCAGGTGTAAAGAATACCTGCCGAGCGCCTATAGTTGAGAATACCTCACGTAATATCTGATCGAAATCACCCGTTGACCCTATGCCGGCCCTCACCAGGTCGAAGTAACGGTCGAAGTCTTCTTCGAGATTTTTTCGCGCCCATCGAGTGATGGCGTCAGTATCGACGTGAATGCGGCTACCATCCACCAAGCGAAGGCCGTCTGCGATAACAATTCTATTGGTTATTTCATAAACTTCGCTTGCGTAATCATCAGTCCTGCCGGGGTCTATTGAAATAAGCGTCGCGCATACCGATTGCCGCTCTTCTGTAACGGAGCGAGACGTCGGAAAAAGCGAAGACATGTCCATAACATTTGGAACACATATCAAGCGCAGATAATATAGCAGTCGCTCCCGGCTAAACATTGAGTCAATATCGGCTAGTTGCGTGGGAGATGTTAGACCAGCACCTTTTAGTTGATACGAGAAGGCATATCGCAGCATCGTCGCGACAGAGTCCTTGTCGGTGCTTCGCCAGAGCGCATCCAGAGCGATCAGGGCGGACAGATTTGCAACATGGCCTCGAAAATCGGGCCAACGATACGCGCCTAGGGCGCGGTCGATAGGAAGGAAGGCGGGTGATAGCTCGTTCGTCGCAGCCTCATCTGCAATGAGGTTGATCACTGCAGCTTTGTCGGACAAGGCAATGTGGCATTCGAGAAGCAACCCTGCCTTCAACCTGGCCAGTGGCTGCGATTTCGACTCCGCCCCCATTTCCGCGATGGCGCTCAACGCCTCGCCAAACTCGCCTTGCCTGGTGCGGTGGACAGCCTTCATGAAAGCTGCGATCGGAATGGCCTTGGCTGCGCCAGTCAAGCTATTGCCAGATAGGTTGCCCCAGGCAACTTCCGTTGCGTTGAAGCCCCCATTGGCAATTGAGGGTGCCTGATCCCGAGAGATTGGGAGATCTGCCTCTTCGATCCCGACGTAGCGACTGTTTAGCCCCACATCTCCGAAGGCGAGATGGGTCACACCCTCTGTCGCGTATAGAGAGCCATAGAAGTCGCGGATCCCGGCGAAAAAAGGAATCCCGCTCAGGTTTCGGCTCAACTTCTCAAGCTGACCGGCGGTGCTGACGCTGCTGCCGTCTCGGCGAAGGATGGACGCGACTAGGTGCTCAACCCCCTGGCCCTTCGCCCCAGGCTTTCCCCGGTCACTAACGAAGTGGGATCGTGCGGCGGCACCATAGATCGCTTGCCATGGGTCTATGGCTTGCTCGCGCCGCGACGCTCTGAGCGCCGCCTTGGGTGAATCCGCCAACATGGCGTTCGAAATGTGGGCGCTTCTCACCGGTAGGCGGGCAGCAGCACCGGGCTTCCCGATTGCAAGCCGCAGCTTCTCAAGCCTGAAGTCAGCAACGCCAATCAGTTCGTCCAACGCGAGGGAGAGGGCACCCTTTAGATGATGCTGGCTATTCCGAGAGACGATATGTTGTGCTGCCGCAATAAATGTTTCGTATATATCAATCGGACTGCAGCATTGCTCATGGCGCAGAATATCGGCGATGCCTTCGTCTGTTTTCGGCCACTGCAATGCAAGTCGGTACTTTAAATAGTTGCGCAAACCATCTGAGTATGGCGTTTTCTTGATCCGCTCCTCGACCATGTCGGTGAAGCGCGCCCAAGACGTTCTGTCCTCACTTCGAACGCTAGTGTAGTAGGCAACATACCCAAGCGTGCCACGAGAGTGTTTCGAACGTATTTTATCGGTAAATTTCTTCTGTGATTCCAGGCCGCTGAATATATGATTTAGGTAGATTTGTAATTGAACGCTCCAATAGCTATGCCCAAACTTCTCCGTTATTTGATCGATTGTATCTAGAGAACTAAACTTATCCTCACCGACGATAGCAGATTCCAATTTCTCCGACAGGATTAGAAACGAGTTTATTGAAGAGGCGCTTCTCCGTATAGATTTCGCGATCCAGATAAGCTCTCTATCAATGCTGACTACCGGGATGTTTTCCGAGAACCCTCCGAGAAAATATGCGTGACCTGGCTTTTGTAGATCGGATCCAATCATCGCCTGAAGGGTCGAGTCCGACCAGTCGAGGTATTCGTCAAATTGACTGGAGTTTAGCTTCGACCTTGCGTCTAGAAAGCGTGCCGATAGCGCTGATATGAAAAACTGAACTGGATCTACACGATCTTTTCGGAAGCCGCGCGCGCGCAAGTCCGCGATAATGCCCCGTAGACTATTCTGCTGATCGAGAAATACGCGGGCAGCGTGCTCATCCGACGTCCTGTTAGCAGTAAGATCCATACGAGCTATACCCCCCCGGAAGCTCTTTTGTGCCGATCGTCATGTGTCATCGGCCTTCACATATCCGTAGTGCGATTGCAGGCTCAGGTCGAGGACGTCGCTGTTAGTCGCTTCGAAGTCATCCATACCTTTAGCCCCTTGAGAATTTCAGAGCCGATCAAGCCAGCTTGATCGGTAGAGGGTGCGGCATCTTTCCGGTGCGCGACCGCTCGATCCGCGACGCGTCGCGAGGGGCTTGCGTCTTGGGCGAATGCCACTGTTAGCATTCCCTTGGCTTGCAGAGCCGTGCAGTCACAGCGATCCACATCGGCTTGAGTGTGCAATTGGCTGAACGCCGCAGTCCGCACTTACCAGATGAGCGGGGCGACCCCATTGTCGCCGAGGCAGGCGGCATCCTGCAGAGCGTCTCAAGCTCTTGAGTGAATCTGGTCGGCTGCGTCGTGCAGCCGACCGGGACGCCTGCAAGCAGACTTCTCAAGGTCGCCTGAGAGTCATGGCCCGCTCGATACCTCAGTTCACAGTCGGGGCGCCGCCCTCGCTGCTTTGCGGCGCTTGCGGCCTTCGCTCGGTGCGTTGCGCTGGGAACCGCTGCCGAGTTTTGCAGGCCCGACCGGTCGAGGCCAAACGGCGTCCGGCGGCTCGGAGCGATCGTAGTCGATCCCGTAAAAGTGACCGACGCTCCAGGCGCGCAAGGCCTCCCGCGCAGCTTGCGCCGCTAGGTTTCCTCTGGCTCTGGCGCGCAATTGGGCGTGAACGGAAAACAGGATCAGCCTCCAAGCCACCCGATCGTCGATCAGGCGCCCCAAAGTCTTCGCGATCGCCCGCAGCGCTCGGCCGTGATCGACATCGCCTTTCAGTACGTCAACCATGAAATCGACGGCCACCGACAGGTGGGAGGTCATTTCCGCGTTAGGCCCGGCCAGGAAACCGAGCGCGGCGTTGAAGAGAGCCTCGGCTGGCGCGGCCTCCAGCTTGAGAATATCCACGAGCGTGTAGGCCTCAAGCCATACATGCCCGTGCCGAAGATGCGCCAGCC
>OUNO010002380.1_pt3 | contig 13565 bp, 9 predicted proteins | sample 1779811 | NCBI WGS metagenome assembly OUNO01 (sample SAMEA3914804, study PRJEB12502) | metagenome | biome: forest; material: soil | place: Canada | collected 2010-06-25 | depth 0.3 m | reverse complement strand
GCTCTCGCCGACCTTCGAGACGACCCGGCCGGGCATCTATGTCATCGGCGCGCTGGCCGGTTATCCGCTGATCAAGCATTGCATGAACCAGGGCCATGACGTGGTCGAGTTCATCAACGGCAACACCACGCTCAAGCCCGCCGACGAGCCGATCCTGACGAAGAAGTTCACGCAGTTCCGTGCCCGGCATACGGTCGACGAATGGCTCGCCTTGCTCAAGCGCGATGTGACCATCCTGAACGACCTGTCGCCGCTCCAGCTGCGCGAGTTCATGCTCGATTCGGAAATGCGGCTGTTCGATGCGGGCGAGGTGATCTTCCGCCGCAACGATCCCGGCTCGTCGCTGTTCGCGATCGTCCAGGGCGAGGTGCTGGTCGAGGTCGACCGCAACGACCCGACCATTACCGTGCCGATCGCCCAGGGTTTGATCGTCGGCGAAGTGGGGCTGATTTCGGGCCGGCGGCGCGGCGCCACGGTGCGCGCCGGTAGCGACGTGATCGCGATCGAGGTGTCGCGCACCGCCGCGCTCAAGCTGATGGCCTCGGTCCCGGCGGCGGCGCGCGCGGTGACGCGCATCTCGGTCGAGCGGCAATTGCTGCAGATGTTCGGCTCGGGCCTGACCTCGGCCGACATCACCGAGATCCTCGACACGTCCGAGATCATGACCGTCCGCGCGGGCGAGGCGATCCTCACCGAGGGTGAGGAGGGCGACGACATCTATGTCATCCGGCTCGGCTCGATGATCGTCGAGAAGAGTGTCGGCGGCAAACCGGTGTTCCTGTCCTATCTGCCGGCCGGCTCCTATGTCGGCGAGATGGCGCTGATCGCCGGCGGCACGCGCACCGCGACGGTCAGGGCGGCGATCAAGTCCGAGGTGATCCGGCTCGACGGCACGGCGTTCCGCCGCCTGCTCGAGGCGAAGCCGCGGCTGCTCGAAAAGGCGCGTGTCGACATGGCGGCACGGCAGGACCTCAACGCGTTCGTCGAGAGCCGCAAGGACAGCTTCTCGGGCGTGGTCGACATGTATTCGCAGACCGCCAGGTTCCTGATCGACAACGGCATCGGCGAGGCGACCGACGTGCTGCTGATCGACGAGAATCTGTGCGTCGGTTGCGACAATTGCGAAAAGGCTTGTGCCGATAGCCATGACGGCCTGTCGCGGCTCGATCGCGAGACCGGGCGGACCTATGCCCATCTCCACGTGCCGACCAGTTGCCGGCATTGCGAGAACCCGGCGTGCATGGCCGATTGCCCGCCCAACGCGATCCATCGCGGGCCGGACGGCGAGGTGGTGATCGACGACAGTTGCATCGGCTGCGGTAATTGCCAGCGCAACTGCCCGTACGGCGTGATCCGCATGGATAGCGTGCCGCCGAAGAAGCCCGGCCTGCTCAGCTGGCTGTTGTTCGGGCGCGGCCCCGGGCCGGGCGAGCCGTCCAAGGACTGGCGCCACGACCATGACAAGCCGGGGATCGAGCACCCCAAGAAAGCGATCAAGTGCGACATGTGCTCGGGGATCGATGGCGGGCCGGCCTGTGTGAGGGCGTGTCCGACCGGTGCCGCGATCCGCGTCGCGCCCGAAGAGTTTCTCACCGTGTCGCGGCTCGAAACGGAGACCGAGTCATAGCCGCGCGCGCGCCCATGACCGGCGGGATCGCCGGCCGCGCGTCGAGCCATGACGGCTTTCTGCGCCATGCCGGTTTCCGCTGGCTCAAGATCGCGCTGGCGCTGAGCGGTGTGGCGATCCTTGCCTATGCGCTGATCGACGTGCAGCCGCGCGCCAATGGCGGCAGCTGGTACGGCTATACGCTCGGCACGATCGCGACCCTGCTGATCCTGTGGCTGACCCTGCTCGGGGTGCGCAAACGCGCGATGACGTCCGGGCGCTGGTCGCTCAAGGCATGGACCAGCGCGCATGTCTATCTCGGGCTGAGCCTGATCGTCATCGCCACGCTGCACACCGGTTTCCAGTTTGGCTGGAATGTGCACACGCTCGCCTATGCGCTGATGCTGCTGGTGATCGCCTCGGGGCTGTGGGGGGTCGCCGCCTATGCCTTCATTCCACGTTTCCTCAGCGACAATCGCGAGGAACTGACCCAGCCGCAGATGCGTGACGCGCTGCGCGCGATCGACCGGCAGTTGAACGATGCCGCGCAGCCGCTCGATCCGGTCGATGCGGCGATCGTCGACCGCTCGCTCGACCAGGATCCATTCGGCGGCGGCGTCTGGCGGCGGCTGGCGGGGCATGACCCGCGCTGCGCCACGGCGGCGGCGCAGGACGCGATCCGCGCGCGGATCGGCAACCGGCCCGATATCGCGACCGACCCGCTCGACCGCGTCGATGTGCTGCTCGGGCGCAAGGCCGGGATGCTGGCGCGGTTGCGCCGACATTTGCGTCTGAAGGCGATGCTGGAGATCTGGCTCTATGTGCATGTTCCGATCACCTTCGCGCTGATCGCCGCGCTCATCGCGCATATCGTCAGCGTGTTCTTCTACTGGTGAGGGCGGCGTGACCTTCCTCCTGCGCCAGGTGAGCCGCACCGCCGAGGGCCGCGAGATCGTCCGCGCGACCAAGGTCGAGCGCGACACGGTCACCATCGGCCGCGCGGCGGACAGCGACATCGTCGTGCCCGATCTTGCGGTCGCGCCGCAGCATGCGGTGATCGAACGCAAGGACGCGCGGCGGCTCGGCATCACCACCGAGGCCGGGTTCGCCGTCAAGATCGACGGGCGCGCGACATCGGCCGGTGAGATCGACGTCACGCGGGGCGGCGAGATCGTGGTCGGCGACGCGCGCATCATGGTCGCGCGCGATGGTGACGGGGCGATCGTGCTGACCGTGACCCGCACCGCGGCCGATGCCGAGCCGGTCGATCAAGCCGCCTTCTCGCTCGCTTATGTCCTGCCGGGCAAACGGCCGATGGCCTATCTGCTGATCGCGGTCGTGCTCGCGATCTTTCTCGCCTGGCCGATCTGGCATTTCACCCATCCCGGGCGCATCCAGGCGGATCGCAGCTGGACGCCGGGGCCGCTCAGCGCGGCGCACCATGGCCTCGAAGGCAATTGCAAGGCGTGCCATGTCGCGGCGTTCGTCTCGGTGCGCGATACGGCGTGCGTCGCCTGCCACAAGGATGTGCACGATCACGCCCCGCCAGCGCGGCTGGCGGCGGCGCGCGCGCCGCTCGGGCTGGGCGGCCGTTTGCTGGCGGGCTGGGCCAGGGCGTTCAACAAACCCGGCCGCGGCGCGTGCGTCGATTGCCACCGCGAGCATGAAGGCGCCGGACCGATGCCGCCGACGCCGCAGGTCTTCTGCGCCGACTGCCACACCGCGCTCAAGGATCGGCTGGCCGACACGACGATCGGCAATGCCGGCGATTTCGGCACGATCCACCCGCAATTCCGCCCGCTGGTCGCGACGGCGCTGGGCGCCAAACCGGTGCTGGCACGCGAGACGATCGGGCCGGGCTTGCGCGAGGCCAATGGCCTGAAATTCCCCCACGACGTGCATCTCGATCTGCGCGGCGGGGTGGCGCAGATGGCGCGCACCTTGAAGAGCCGATACGGCTTTGGCGACGCACTGGCCTGCGCCGATTGCCACAAGCCGACTGCCGACGGCGCGCGTTTCCTCCCCGTGGACATGGAGCGCGACTGCAAGATGTGCCACAGCCTCGCCTTCGATTCCGTAGGCGGCACGGTGCGCACGCTGCGCCATGGCGACATTGCGCAGATGATCGCCGACCTGCGCGCGATGTATCGCAGCACCGGGCCGGACCGCCCGCTCGAGCTGGGCGGCATGGCGCGGCGGCGGCCGGGGCTCTATGCTCAGGGCCAGGTCTATCATGCGTATTTTGGCGCGGCAGCGGTGCGGCCGGGCAGCGCCGATGCGGCGATCCGCCAGGTCTTCTCAGCAGGCGGCGCCTGTTACGACTGCCATATCGTCACGCCGCCGGACACCAATGGCTTGATCGACTGGGGCGTGGTGCCGGTGCGCCAGCCGTCGCGTTACCTGATGCATGGCTGGTTCGATCACGCCGCGCACAGCACGCAGGGCTGCGCCTCGTGCCATGCTGCGGCCGGGTCGCGCGATGCCGCCGATGTGCTGATCCCGGGCATCGCGACCTGCCGCGCCTGCCATGGCGGTGAGGGCTCGGCGGCCAAGGTTCCCTCATCCTGCGCGATGTGCCACAGCTATCACCAGAAACAGGACGCACCATGGCGAAGCCGCCGCCGCTTGTCGCCGGCCGCCGCGCCTGAGGCTGTCCTGCCGGGGGGAGGGCGAGGATCATGAGCACGCCATTCGCGGCATGCTGATCGCGCAGATCACCGATCTGCATCTCGGGTTCGACGAGGGCAATCCGGTCGAGTTCAACCGGCGCCGGCTCGACGCGGTGCTCAAGGTGCTGATCGAAGGCCCTAACCGGCCCGACCTGTTGCTGGTCAGCGGCGACCTGGTCGATCGCGGCGATGACGACAGCTATCGTCGCGCCGCCGCCGCGCTCGCGGCATGCCCGTTCCCGGTCTACCCGACCGTCGGCAACCATGATCGCCGCACGCGTTTTGCGCAGCATTTTCCCAAGGTGCCGATGGTCGATGGCTTCGTGCAGTACAGCCTGCGCCATGCCGGGTTGCGGCTGATCGTGATCGATACGCTCGAACCGGGCCGGCACGGCGGCGGTTTCTGCGAGAAGCGCGCAGCATGGCTCGCCGCGCGACTGGCAGAGGATCGCGATGCGCCGACGGTGATCGTCATGCACCATCCGCCGCTCGACGTCGGGATCGAGTGGATGGCGACGCATGCCGACGAACCCTGGGTGGCGCGCTTCGCCGGCGCCATTGCCGGCCACCGCCAGATCAAGGCGATCCTGTGCGGCCACCTCCACCGCGCGATCGTCGCGCCGTGGCACGGCACGACCGTCACCATCTGCCCCTCGACCGCACCGCAGGTCGCGCTCGACCTCAATCCGATCGATTCCGAACGACCCGACCATCGCGAGATGATCGTCGCCGAGCCGCCCGGCTATGCGCTGCACCGCTGGACCGGGTCCGACCTCGTCACCCTGTTCGACACGGTCGAGGACCATGTCGTGCTGGCGCGCTTCGACGAGAAGCTGCAGCCTCTGGTGCGCGGGTTAAGGGCGGAGTGGCCGGTTTAATCCATCACCGTTCGCCTTGAGCTTGTCGAAGGGCTGTCCTTCTTCTTGTCAAGCGAAGAACGGTGCTTCGACAAGCTCAGCACGAACGGAGGTTAGGGCACCCTCATCGGCGGCCGCCAGTCGCGCATCGTGCCGAAGTCGCTGACCTTCCACGGCGCGCCGCTGCGGTTGAGGAACAGGCGCTCCATCTCGCTGCGGTTGAACGGCCGCGAGCCGAGTCGGCCGAACACGGCGATCTGCCCGCCGGTTTCGTCGACCGCGCGGTCGCGGTCGAGGCCTTTGGACAAGGCGAGAGCAGGAGTGGGCGTGCGCGCCCAGGCGATCAGTTCGGGCTTGGGCGCGGGGGAGAAGCCGTAGAAGTTGGGCTGGCTATCAGGTGCGGTGAGCTGGATCACCTTGAGGCCGTTCCGCCCGTCGGCGACATAGGCGAACAGCGAGGCGTTGGTGACGCCGATCACCACGTCCTGCGTGTCGCTGAGCTTCCCATCGAAGGTGACGTTCTGGTAGCGCAGCGGCCGCGTCGGGTTGGTCACGTCAATGATCGCCAGCCCTTCGGCACCGGCCGCGACATAGGCATAGGTGCGCGCTACATAGAGCCGGCGGGCATCGGTCAGCGCGATATGGCCTGAGGGCACTTCCATCGGGTCACGCATACGGGTCACATCGAACAAGGTCACACCGGTCGCGTCTGTAACCCAGAGGTAGCGGAACTGGATCGCGCTCGCCCGGGCATCGCGGAGCTTGCGCACGGCGGCGAGCGTGGGGTGGAGCGGGTCGGTCAGGTCGACCACGACCAAGCCGATATCGGCGGTCACGTACGCCACTTCGCCGGCGAGGATCACGTGCCGCGCCCCATTGAGCACACCCTCAGGGTTCCACGTCACGGCACGGTGCAGGAAGTTGTTGGCGAAGTTGCCATCAGCCATCGTCTCGACATTGACGAGGATCAGGCCCTCCTTCGCATCGGTAACGGCGGCGTAGCTGTAGATCGGCAGGAATGGCTGCTCCTGGTTCATCTGGCGCATCGGCGCGGTGTTGCGCAGCGGGTTGATCGGCTGGTTGGTCGGCAGCGCGACACAGGTCGCGTCCGCGCTGGCGATGTGGGTATCATGGCCGAGCCTGGAGAAGGGCGCCGAGATGATCGGCTCGGACACGCCCTTGTTGCCGATCGAGGCGACGTCATAGACGCGCATCCCGCCGCGCCCCTCCGCAACATACATATACTCGCCGCGCTGCTGGAGGCAGCCGACGCGGTCGACCGTGCCTTTCACCACGTTGCGGAAGGTCTCGATCGGATGGGTCTCGCCCGAGCCGTGGCGATCGAAGCTGGTGCCGCGCGTCCAGTCCTTCAGCTCGCGGCCGTTCCGCTCGACATGCAGCTTCCAGTAATCGGGATAGGCGTAATGCTGGAGGTAGGAGCCGATCACCGCCTGCGGCTCGTCCCATTCGGTGACGCGCACCGCCTCGAACCCACCGGCCAGCCCGGTCCAGGCGTGCAGGCCGACGAAGTTGGTATAGTTGGTGCCGAGCAGCAGCAGTTGCGCCATGATGGCGTTGTTGTCGTCGGCGGCCGAGAGGTGGCAGTCGCCGCACGTCTTGGTCTCGGTGGTGCGCACGGTGTGCGGGAAATGCGGCGCGAAAGCCTGGCTGGAGAAACCGATCGCGCTGATCGGCGGCTGCTGGACATAGATCCGCTCGCGGCTGGCGTTGGTCGAGGACAGGATCAGCGCCGAGCTACTTCGCACCGGCGCGATCTCATTGCCCTTGGTGGTCTGGTGGATGCCGAGCTGGAACATGTCGTCGCGCGCGGCCTGCGGGTTGTAGGTCGCGAAGTTGCGGGTCTGCTCGCCATTGTAATGGTGCGATGTGGTCTTCCAATTGGCCTCGATTGGCAAATGGCAACCGGAGCAACTCGTCGTCCAGGACAGATGGCAGGTGAAGCAGGCCATCTTGTCGTCGCCGTGCGCTCGGTCGCCGGCCGCGATGCCGGGGCCGAAGGCGAAGCGGCCGTCATCGGCGCCGGAGCGGCTCATCAGCTTGGCGCGTGCCGCCTTGAGGTTGAAGGACGGGCTGGACGGGTCGACGCTGTCGCGCACCAGATGGACGCGCCATTCGAGGCTCGGGTCGACGATCGAGCGCTGGATGAGATGGCGCTTGCCGCCGCCGTCATCGATCCATTCGAAGCGGCGTTTGCCATCGGGATTGCGCAACAGTTCGAGATCATTGCCCTGCGGCCGCGCGGCGGGGCCGGAGGTGCGCAGCGTCGGATAGGCGTCGACCGTGCCGTGACAATCCTTGCAGCCGATCTCGACCGCATTGGCGACCTCGCCATAGATCAGCCCATTGCCATGGCTGTCCTGCGCGAAATGGCAGTCGGCGCATTGCAGGCCCTTTTCGGCATGGATATCCATGAGATGGACCGCCTTGCCGGGATTGGTGCCGGGCGGCACGAACTGGCCCTCGCCGGGCTTGCGCCATTTGGCGGGATCGTCGGGCGCGACGATATGCCCCTCGGCGTCGAGCAGATTGCCCTGACGGTCGCGCTTGAACACGCCGCGGAAGTTCCAGCCATGGCCGTGATAATCGGCGAACTGGGTGTCGTGCAGCGTCGGGTTGAGGTCGTTGACGCCGCGCAGGAAGTCGACGTCGCTCCAGTTACCGCGCACCGCGGCGGCCTCCGGGTTGCGGTCGTTGGCGGCGCGGATTTCGGCCGCCGTCGGGTATTTCTGCGCCTTGGGCCACATCGCCGGCGCGTCGGATTCATAGTCCCACATGGTGTAGCCGAGGTACGAATTCAGGAACACATTGGGCTGGTGCATGTGGCAACTCATGCACTGCGCGGTCGGGATCGAGCGGCTGAAGGCGTGGCGCAGCGGATGGCCGCTCTCGGGGGTGACGAGGCCACCATGGCTGGTGGTCTTGGCGGCGATGGTCGGGTCGACCGTCACGCTCTGTCCGTCGCGGCCATATTGCGCATAGATCAGCGAATGGCGCGGCTCGCGGTCATTGGCGTAGATCACATGGCAGCCGGTGCAGCCCGAGCCGCGATAGTCGCCGGGCTGATCGTTGGTGCCCATGAACCACAGCAAGGGATCGTTGAGCCGGGTCTTGTGGATGTTGAGGATCGGGATGGCGACGCGGAGACCCGTGCCGGGGCCGCGATTGCTCTGCTTGAGATCGGGGCGGCCGGGTTCCTCCAGCCGCTGGATCGAGCCGCTCGGGTTGGGCAGGCCGACCTCGGCGAAACCGGTGCCGTTGTTGCGCCCGCCATTCTCGAACACGCGGAAAATATCGCCCGGCGGCGTGACCTGCCAGGTCGGCAGCGGATAGAGCGCCGCCAGCGCACCGCGTGCCGCCTGGTGCGGCGTGACCGTGCCCGGCGGTGTGCCGGGGGACTCGATCTTCGCCGGCTGACCGGTGGTGGTATAGGCCTCGCCGAAGATATAGCTTTTGAACGGGACGATGCCGTTATTGTACGCCGCGCCGCCATACAGCATCGCGCCCGACGCCATGATCGAGCGCTCCGACGCCTCGATCACCTCAAGATGGCAGGCGCCGCAGCTCTGCCGGACGATGCGATAGTCGCCGGGGTTGACGAAGCGGACGAACTCGGACGCTTCGCGGTTGAGCAGGGTGTAGCTGCGTTGGGGGTTGGCGCTGCTCGGATAGTTCCAGTCGTGCGGGTAGCGCGGCAGGACATGGGCGCGGTCGCGCGCGGCGACATAGGCCGGATCGGCGAAACCGTGCGAGGGGTCGCCTTGCACCGTGGCGTCGCCGCCATGGCAATCGGTGCAGCCGAGGATCACCGCTGACGAGGCGTGCATCGAGGGCTCGTCGGTCCTGGTGTGGCAGGAATAGCAGCCGGCCGATTTGGCGGCGGCCTGTTCCTCGGTCTGGCTCATCGGCGCGGGCGGCGCGGTGACGTAGTGGCGCTTGACCGGCTTCTCGCCTTCGCTGGCATAGAGCATCGCCGCCGGGATCAGCAGTAGTGCGGCGAGGGATATCAGGTTGCACAGATGCTGCCTGACCCATGCAGCTCCCCGGCGAAGGCCGGGGCCCAGTTGGGGGACAGATATTGGCTCGCGTTGCGCCCAGTTACTAAAGCTTTCCCAACTGGGCCCCGGCCTTCGCCGGGGAGCATGAAGCGCTTGGTATGAGGCGATCAGGCGGCGCATCAGTAGCTCAGGATCGCATTGGCGAGGATCGAGTAATAACGGTCGCTGCGGTCGGTCGCGGCGAACAGGTCCTTGAGGCCGCTGCCGGCGAACAGCACCGCGCCGGACAGGCGGAAGACGATGTTCTGCGTCGCCTTGGGCCGCCAGATCGCCGCGGTCGACAAGTCCCAGCCGATATCGCGCGGGATGCTGCCCTCATTGCGCAGCGTCTGCAGCACGATCGTATTGTCGAACCACAGATGATTGGCGTTGGTCGACAGGCGCAGGCGCGGCGTCAGGTCGAAATCGGCGCCGACCCCGGCGAGCAGGGTGCCGGGGTTGTTGAAGTTCGACTGCCCCTCATCCTTCGACGAACGCAGATCGTTGAGCACGCCGTTGCGTCCGCTGATCGCGATCGCCCGCCCGCCGCCGGCAAAGGGGATCGACTGGCGAATCCAGTAGCTGGTGTCGGCGCCGGCGAAGATCGGGTTTTCGAGGATCGCGTCGAAGCCGGTTTCCTTGTTGTCATAAGGGTTCCCGTCGCCGCTCGCGTACAGCCCGGACAGGCGGAAACGCATCCAGTCGTGATCGTAGCTCAGCTCGGCGGCGGCGAACTGCGCGTTGATCCGCGCCGGGAGGCTGGTGAAGATGCTGTTCCGGTCGCTACCCAGCGCCTCGTAGAGCGAGACGGTGAGGTTGATGCGCCCGATATGGCCGTCGGCATTATAGCCGAGATAGACCACGTCATAGTCGCGCCCGCGCAAATTGCCGATCAGCGCGGGGCGCACCGGAAAGCCATTGTCGTCGATCTGGACGCGGCTTGCTTCTCGGTTGCGGTTGTACACCGCGGTGAGCTGGCTGGTGAAACCGGGGATCAGGAAATCCTGGCGGTAGACATTGGCGATGAACACCCAGTCGTCGCGCGGCCGCTGGGTGACGTCGTTGAGACCCGAATTGGTGTCCTTCTCCAGCCGCCAGAACGCCGCGAGATTATATTGCAGCCGGTTGCCGTCGCGATTGCCGAACAGGCGCAGCCCGAGATTCTGGTCGTTGAACAGGAAACCGCGAAAGTCGCTCTGGAACGGCTGGATGCCGACGCGGATCGAGTCGAAATCATAGCGGTCGGAGACGTTGCGCAGATGATAGTCGACGAACGCTTCCTGCACGCCGAGAAAATCGTCGGTGCGGTGCGTCGGTGCGCTCGGATCGACCGACAGCACGCGGCGTTCGGGCACGCGGGCGTAATTGACGTTGAACGCCAGCGACAGGCGGTACTCGATCTCGGGCGGCTTGAACGCGGTCGAGCCCTTGGTCAGCGACGCACCGATGATGAAGGTCTGCGAGGCCAGGATGCTGGCCTGTTCGCCGAACACGTCGAGGCTCTGCGGACGCGCGGTGGTCTGCACGCCGACGGGGATCGGGAAGGTGCGCGGCTCGACCACCGTGTCGCTGACCGCGTTCAGGGTGAAGAACCAGTCGTCGTCATGGATCGGCAGCCACGGCACTTTGCTGCGGTCGATCGGCCGGTCACCCTTCAGCGTGTTCTGGTGATAGGGATCGAACCAGCGTTCCTTGACCAGGCCGAGGCTCTCGATCAGCCGCCAGCGATCGGGGACCGGGATCTGGTCGGTCGGGAAAGCGGTCGGCGGCGGCGGGCGGACCGCGCCGATATTGGTCTGCTTCACCTCGGCGGGCAGCGGCGGGTTGTAGCCGGGGCGACGGCGACCGGGGATCGAGTCGACCGGCGGCTTGTCGTTGATTGGCTTGTCGTCGGGGACCGTCTGAGGCGGTGGCGCGGGCGGTGGCGGTGTCACCTGGCCCGAGGCAAGCGCGAGGGGGAGCAGCAACGGCCCCATCGTCACAGCCCGTCGCAGACATTCTGCGCGCTCGTGTCGAGGAACGGCGCGAACGGGCAATTGACGTAGCGCAGCCGGACCTGCGCATCGCCGAGATCGACGACGATCGTATCGGCGCGGATCGCGACCGGCGCGTTGTCGATTCCGCCCAGCCGCATGCCGGCATTGTTGAGCCCGAGAAAACCGATCATGTCGTCCTGGTCGATGCCGTCGCCCGACACGCCGACCGCGCCGACCAGCACATTGCCGCGATAGATCGGCACCGAGCCGGGAAAGATCTGGATGCCGTTCTGCAAGCGGTTCTGGCCGGTCGCGACATCGGGGATGAAGGTGCAGCGTGCCGGTGTGTCGCTGCCGCTGGCGCCGGTCACATAGCCCAGATGCTGCGCGAGATTGGTCAGCACCAGCGCCGATTGCAGGCCGGTAGACAGCGGGTTGAACTGGGCGATCGGCCGCGACAGCGGGCCGTTCGGCCGCGACACCTCACCATCGGGGAAATGCGGGCGCGACAGCAAGCCACCGGCGCGATCGGTGAAGGCATAGGCGCCGGTCAGCGCGGTCGGATCGTTCAGGAAGCTGCGGGTCGCGCCGACGAAATGCTGCACGTCGGCGCTGGGATCGGCGAGCAATTGCTGCGCAGCAAAACGGCTCGACATGAAGGCGGCAGTACGCGCCTTTTGCAGCGAGACGTCGGTGCCGAACAGCGGCGCGTCGGGCGCGCGGACGATGCCGAGCACCGCGCCGTGCGTATCGACCAGCGAGATGGTGACCTGGGCGCGACTGTCGAGCGGCTCGCGGATCTGCGCGCGCGCACGGCTCATCACGGTAAAGGCTTCCTCGAGGATCGCGCGCGCCTCGGCGGCGCTGAGCGGGGTTGCGACGTCGCCGGCATCGGTGGCGGCGCGGATCGGGTAGCGGTCGCTGCCGGCGCCGTCGCTCAGCACGAAGGCGTCGCGGTTGGAGAATTCGCTGGCGGTCGACGGACGTACGCCCGACGCCTCGCTGCCATAGGCCGTGCCGGGGATGATCGTCGCCGCGGCATAACCGCGCACCGTGACCAGCGAGCCAAGCGCGGGATCGGTCGTCGCATAGCTCACAGCGCCGGTCGCGAGCAGCCCGGTATAGGTCATGTCGGTATAGCGTAGCTGCGTGCCGTCGACATAGACATGGTCGGCGCGCACGCTCTCCGGGGCCTCGAAGCCGAGCGTGCCGGCCAGCGCGATCGCCTCTTCGGGATCATTGTCGACATCGATCGAATTGGCGTCGAAGCCGTACACGCCATCGGCCATCACCCCGATGCCGCCGACCACCACGCCGTTCTTGTAGAGCGGGAAGCCGCCGGGATCGGCCGACAGGCCGAGCGGCGAGCGTTTCGGGCCGATCAGCGCCGCGCCGCCGCTTGCGCCGTAGCGTGCGGCGAGGTCGGAGCAGGGCAACTGGCTGAACTGCACGCCGAACAACGGGCCGCTTTCGAGGCCCAGCGTCGAGGAGCCGGGCGGGAAATTCTGCTGGACGATCTGGCTGGCGGTGCGGGTCGAAAAGGCGTTGCCGCCGCTCGACAGATAGGCGCCGGTCACGGCCTTGGCGATCGCGCCGGCCTCGGCCGGGATGGTGAGGTTCTGCGCGTCCATGTTGACGCCGTTGGGCGCGGCGGCGGTCACCGCATTGGCGCGCGCGCCGGTCATGCGGAATACCGCGAGCACATTGCCGACGCGGTCGGTGACCGCGATCACGCCGGGCAGGTGCCGCGCGCTGGCTTCGGCGGCGGCATGGGCGATGACGCTCTGGACATCTGCGACGCTCAGCGCCTCGGCGGCAGGGACCGCGTACAGCCCGCTCGGGGCGGGCGCCGGGGCAGGGGTGGGCGTTGGCGTGCTGCCGCCCGATCCGCTACCGCCGCAGCCCGAGAGGATCAAGGCGATGCCCGCGAGCAGGGCGGGGAGGGCGTGCGCCTTACTTAGCCCCTCCCTTCCAGGGAGGGGTTGGGGTGGGTGCCGCAGGCGCAGATCTCTGCGAGGCTTCCACCCACCCCAACCCCTCCCTGAAAGGGAGGGGCAATATGTCGCGGGCGTGGCCGATAACTCCCTCATCGTAGCGCCCGGATGCCGCGCACCGCCTCGGCCAGCGCGGCGCGGAAGTCGCCGGGGCGATAGGCGTTGGGGTCCTTCACCGCGGCATAAGCGCGGTTGATGTTGACACGGATGCCGGCCGCGGCGCCTACCGTCACGCGGCCCTGCTTGACCAGCGCGTTGAGCAGGGTGTCGATCGCCATCACGCCCTGCGCCGAGCCTTCGTAATCGGTGAAACGCGGCGACAGCACCGGGCCGGCGATCGCATCGACCATCGCAAAGGCACTGTCGCCGCCGCTCGGCGCATTGCCGAGCGCGGTCGCCAGCGCGTTG
>OUNO010038922.1_pt1 | contig 13572 bp, 9 predicted proteins | sample 1779811 | NCBI WGS metagenome assembly OUNO01 (sample SAMEA3914804, study PRJEB12502) | metagenome | biome: forest; material: soil | place: Canada | collected 2010-06-25 | depth 0.3 m | reverse complement strand
CCGCCGCTCAGTCCAGAGATAATGTTTTGAAACAGGTTCAGCAGACCTGGATCTGGAAAGTAATAACGCGGGGCCGTGATGACTTGCTCTCCGACGGTGGTGGGCGGCGGAAAGCAATTCTGGACGCCATAGCATTGCACTGGCGGGTGCTGCTCCGGATCGCTCATCCCGCTGGGGTCCACGCCGTCCACCGGATCGTTCGCCACATAGGCGTAGGGGTTCAGATCGCTCCGGTAGCCGGCGGGATCGGTCTGCATGAAACGCCCGAGGGCCGGATCATAGGCCCTGGCCTTGTAGTCGTAGAGCTGAGCTTCCGGGATCATGATCTGGCCTGTGTAGGCGTAGCGCGAACCGCTCCACGCCGAAGGCAGACCCCAGGGGTCATAGGCCTGGGTTCCCAGGGACGCGCCGGTGCTGTTCGACCAGGCGATGGTCGAGCCCTGCTGGTCGGCGTGCAGCCACTGGGGCGTCGCCGTGCCGGCGCCGGAATACCACAGCGCCGCCTCGTCCTGGCCAGGGCCCGGCACATAGCGGGCCAGGATGTTGCCCGAACTGTCGTATTCGCCGACCAGCATGGAGCCGGCATAGAGGAAGGTGGTCGCCGCCCCGCCGGCAGTCTTGGTCTGGATGCGGCCGGCGGGATCATAAGCCATTGTCACCGCCGTCGGTCCGCTGGCGCCCAGCAGGTCATTCATCGTGTCGTAACTGAACGTTGGCCCGGACGACGACAGCGAGGTCAGGTTGGCGCGTATGTCGGTGTAGGAAAGGGTCGCCCCGCCGGCCGTGGTGTACTGATCTAGGCCGTTGGCGGCGTAGGCGACGCTGGCCGAGCCCGGATGCCAGAGATAGCTCGTATTGCTGGCCTGCCGGCTCACCACGGCCCCCGAAGGGTCGTACCCTAGGGTCCAGGTCACCGCCGCAGCGCCGGTAAGCGACTGCACAAGGCTCGAGATGCGGTCGTCGCCGTCATAGCCGTAGCCGGTCGCCGCCCCCAACCCGCCGGCCCGCGCGATCGACGAGCGCCGGCCAAAGGCGTCGTAGCCATAGGCGGCGATCGTGGAGCCGTTGGCGGTGATGCTGGTCACCCTCTGGAGCACGTCGAAGACGTAGGTTACGGCCAGCGCATTGGCCCCGGTGTCCGGCCAAGTGATCCCCGTCCGGTCGCTGGCGGCGTCATAGGTATAGCTCACCTTGCGACCACCGGTAGGCTCGCCGCCGCCTGCGATCGTCTCGCTGGAGAGCCGGCTGAGCGCATCCCAGACATAGGCCAGGCTGGTCATGCCCGAGGTGGTGTAAGCGAGGGTAAGGGGCCGGTTCAGCAGATCGTAGGTCGCGGTGAAATTCTCAGCCGAGTTGGCAGAGAAGGTCGCGCTGGTGGCGCGATTGAGGGCATCGTAGCCGTAAGTCACCGTGTCGGCGCTGCGCCGCCGGTCGATGGTGAGGTTGCTGTCGGCATCCCAGGTGAAGCCCTCGTAGTCGCTGCCGTTGGAAGTCCCCGGCGTGGTGGGGGAGGGATACTCCACCTGCAAGGCGCGGTCGTAGCCGTCGTAGACCAGGGTGGTTAGATTGTTCTTGGCGTCGGCCACCGTCTTCACAAAGCCGTTGGCTGTATAGCTGAGCGCGCCATAGGTTGTCTGCTGGGCTGAGAGGTAGCCCAGGATCACCGCGGTCAGCCGGTTGGCCGCGTCATAGGCGCTGTAGCTGATCCTATCCGAGCCGTAGCTACCCGACGGGCCGAGCACGCAGGCCGAGGGCGGGGGTGAGGCGAAGGCCGAGGGGTTCATCCGCGTGGCGGCGCATACTAGGCGATTGGCGCCATCATAGGTCCACTGGTTCAGTGTCCAGGTCGTATTGCTCGTGGTGTCGGTGAAGCTCGCCTGGACCTGGCGGCCGAGGGCGTCGTAGACGATGTCCTGGTGCTCGAGCACGGTGACGCCCGACAGGCTGGATTGGTTGGGCGAGGTCCCGTGGGCGATCCTCGTCACCTGACCATTGGGACTCCAGGTGTTCACCAGGGCTGGATAGGTGGTTTGGCCGCTCGCCAGAGGGCCGATGACGCCCAGCAAGTCACGCTTGAGATCGTAGAAATAGGCCGCGGTCTGGCTCGAGCCCAGCGGTCCGACCGTGGCGGCGACGTTGCCGTAGTTGTCGAAGGTCTGCGACGCCGTGGCGCTCAGAGAGCCGTTGCCGGAGCCGGAGGTCACCGAGGTCGGCGCGCGGTTGTTGGCCACGCCGCTGGCGCCGTAGGCGATGGTCGAGACCACCTGGTCCGATGTCCCCGAGCATGAGGCCAGGGTCTGGCAAGTGGAGGTTCCGGTCAGGAGGCTGATCGCCGTCGGACCCTGCGTCACGCCCCCGCCCGAGGTCTGGATGTAGTAGGGGAAGAGGGCGGTATAGGTGAACTGGGTCACAGGCTGGACCGCACCGGTGGTCGGCGGTGGCCCGGAGACGCTTGCGAGCTGGCCCGTGGTCGTGCTGTAGGCATAGTGGGTCACGTTGCTGTTCGCGTCCGTGGTCGTGTTCGGCTTGTTGCATTTGCTGGGCTGGGTGCAGGTGGTGTCGAAACTCGCCTGCGTCAGGATCGTGCCCGAACCGCTGCTGGGGTGGGTGGTGGCCGACGTGACGTTGCCGCGCGCGTCATAGCCATAGACGATATAGTTGTTCTCCGGAAAGGTGACCTGCTGGAGCCGGCCAAAGCTGTCGTAACCATACGCGGTGATTAAGTTCAGGTGTGGCGAGGAACCGGGGTCGACGGTGTCGCTGGTCACCAGCAAGGTGGTCGGGTTCGAGACCACCTGCCGAACGTGGCCGTTCGGATCGGTGGCCGTGGTCGTCTCGACGCCGCCGACGTCGGAATAGGTATACGCCCAGGCCGACGCGCCCGATCCGCCGGGCCCGACCGCGCGGGCACTGTTGATGACGTAGGACACCTGATCCACGGCATTGTAGGAGATGCCGGTGGTGTTGCCGCTCGAGCCGGGCCGCTGGATGCCCACGAGCAGGCCGGCGGTGGAGTAGGTGAAGATCGACTGGGCGCTCATCGGATCGGTGACGACGATGTTCAGCGGCGTCGTTCCCACGCCGTAGGTCACCGTGGGCCAGGAGTGCGCGAAGGCGCAGGTGAACGCCGTCGGCGAGCAATATTCCACGGCGTTGTTGACCCCGGTGACCGAGGCCACCGTGGTCCATTTTGTCAAGTCGGCGAGCGACTGCGGGGTGTCGTTCTGGTAGGTGAACTTCAGCTGATAGCCGAAATTGTCATTCACCGATTGCAGGCGCGAGGCCGAGGTTCCCGAGTAGGTGACCGAGTTGTAGGTATAGGTCACGACCATGCCATCGGGCCAGGCGGCGCTGATCGCTCGCCCGCCGTTGGCGTAGGACGGGCTGAACGCCGCGAACTGGCCGAACACCACCACCACCCCCGCGGCGGTGGTGTAGGTATATTGGTGAGAGGTCGTGTTACAGGTGAGCGTCGATCCGCCGCCCTGGGCGTTGACATAGGCGCTGCCCGACCAGGTGAAGCCTTCCGAGGCGCCGCCGAAGCTCACCGTGGTCGTTCCGGTGGTGGTGCAGACTGCGGAGCCCGTCGGGATGTTCACGGTGCCGGTCACGTTGTCCAGCCAGCCCGAGGCCGTGAGATTGCGTACATAGGCGAGCGCACCCTCGCCCTGGCCGATCGAAAGCTGCGGGCTCGAAACCACGAGCGCGCCGGTGACCAGATCCACCCCGTTGGCGTCGACGCTGGAGCGGACCGGCGGCGGGGTGGTGGCGATCCCCTGGGCGGCGGCATGGGTTGGGCCGAACAGGGCCATGACGCTCAGGGCCGGCAAGAGCCTCGTTGAGAGGAAGCGGCGCCAACTCCTGGCCTGACGGTGCGCGACTTTCGCGTGGGACGGCATTCCCTGCTCCCCCGGAAAGGCGCCGAGGGAATGCTTGCAACTTCCACCACCGCCCGTCAATGTCCCGCCCCGCGGCCGGCGTGCCTAGGCGGAGGTTGGGGGCGGCGATGGTTCGACGGGATTGTGTCCGCGGCCGGCTTTTGGCAGTTGGCCTATTTGCGCTCGGCGCGGCCGCGCCCGCCCTCGCCCAGAGCGGACCGGTCTATTATACCTACGACGCGCTCGGCCGGGCGATAAGCGCTTGGTATCCCGATGGGACCTGCCTCGCCTACGCCTATGATGCTGCCGGCAACCGGACCATCTACACGTCGAGCACCATAGGGTCGCCGGTCGCCAATCCCGTTTCGGCCGGTACTTGGCAGGACGTGGCCTCGACCTTCGATCCGCGCGTCAACGATTCGGTCTGCGGGACCCTGACCGTGAGCGCCGTCGGCGCGCCCTCTCACGGGACGACCTCGATCGTGTCCGGCGGGACGGGAGTGACCTATACGCCCGCCCTGGGCTATACCGGCGCCGACTCATTCACCTATCAGGTCAGCAACGGCCACACGGTCTCTGGGAACGGTACGATCACCATGACCGTCCGGGCACCGACTCTGCCGCCGGTGGCGCGCGGCGGCTCGGCCCTGTTCGCCGGCCTCGCGCCGGTTCAGCCTGGAACCACTACCGACGTCTCGTCCCTGATCAGCGATCCGTACGGCTATGCGCTCACAGTAAGCGGCGTCACCAACGGCGCCAACGGCACGGTCAGCTACTTGGGGACCACCATCACCTATATCTACAAAGCCGTGGTCGTCGGGCAAAAGACCCTCAGCGACAGCTACACCTACACCGTCTCGGACGGCCACGGGCACACGGCCACGGCCACGGTCGTCGTCTCGATGTACGTGACCACGAACCTATAACCCTCTGGCGGGCGCCGGCCTCAGCGACCTGGACCAGCGCGCAGCTCACTGTCGCGCGAGCACGCTTAGGAGCGGGACAGTTCATCAAGAACGGTAATCGCCAACGGTTCGCGCTTCAGGATGTTTTGTTCGTCGAGGCCGAGCATCGCTTCGAGGATTTCAGCGCGGACTTCTCAACTGGGCCACCTTCTGGGGCGCACCGGGGTGAGTCCGCGTAGAATTTCGCCCGTGTCCGTCAATCAACCCCAAAACGGACGCCACGAGTGTCCGCTGAGAGTCAAATCTGTCGGTTGCTCGCGGGTGAAGGATCTCATGGTTCCGATCAAATGAGAAAACCAGGCCGCAAGGAGCCCGCGCCTTGGCGCGGGCGGGAAGCGCCGGCGAGGCTTTGGCGGCGCCGAAGGCGCGCGGAGCGGCGCGCCCGCAGGAGCCGCGAAGCGGCGGGGCCGAGCCCGATCGCCAAGGCCTCAACGCGGCGAAGACGTGGCTTGCGGATCGGCCGTGAGCTGACATCGAACGGGCCTGCCGGTCTTCCTCGCCGCCGTGGCGCAGGCCTCTATGGCCGTGGCGTTGTCGTCGGCGAGGCGCTGGGCTCCCGTTAACGCTCGCCACCGCCCCGGATCGGCGACCGCCAGTATCCGCTCGCCGGCGCGCCATGGATCGCCGCCGAGGGAGAACGCCGCGAGGCGCTCGGGCCAGCCCCAAGATGCCGGCGCGAGACCCGCAACAACGCCGGGAACGCTGGCCCACAGGATGGCGCCGCCGAGCAACCCGGCGAGACCAATCTGGATCAGACGCCAGTTCTGGACGGACGCCACCCGTGCTGACTCGACCCAGCCGCTAAGGTCCCCCGTGGCCTTGGTCAGGGTGCCGGAGGCCGCGGCCAAGGCCGCGCGGTCGGCCCGTCGCGCGTCGGCGGCAACCGCGTCGATTTCAGCGGCCAGGGCCTTGGGCGTCATTCGCAAGGCCGGCGACTCCGTCATGGCGCCCGTCGCCTTCATCGTCGCGGCGATGTCGGCGGCAATCTGGCCAAGCGTGGCGCCATAGTCCGGGATCTCCAGGGCGGCCCGCTCGGCGGACATCGCCTCGATGGCGCGCCGAAGCAGCGCCACCTCGCCCTGCATGCGCGCGAACGCCTCTGCGGGATCGGCGGAGTTTGATCGGGTCTGGGTGTCGCTCATCGTTCTCCTCCTGGCTGTCTAAATTCCGAGCCCACGCCAGCGCCCTATGCGGATCGCGCCCATGAGCTCCTGGGCGATGCCGCCGCCCCGGCTGATGTCGAAGCCCAGCTCCAGCTTGCGGTTGCGCAGGATGGATTCCACCTGCGGGTCGCGCCCCAGCCGGCCGGCCATGGCGCCCATGGCGCTGGTGATCCGTTCGCGCCGGCTGAAGTCCCCGACTTCGAAGGCCCGCGTGCGCTGACCCTCCAGCCGCCGCCAGTCCTCGACGAAGCGGTCGGCGCGCCGGCCGGGGTCCGTTCGAATCTCCGCTTCGAGGGTGATGGCGCGCAGGGCGGTGTTGCTGCGGCCGACGGCGGCCTGGCCGACCAACTCGGGATCGCGCCGGAACGCCTCGGCCGTATCGCGGGCGGCGTGGGGGCGTACGAGATCCAAGGCCTCGCGCGCCCGGTCCCGCGCCAGATCCTGGTGCGGCAGGACCGGCAGGCCGGCTTCCCGTATCCGGTCCATGTCGGCGAGGCTGCGCGCATAGCGCTCCACCGCCCGCTTCAGGTCGGCGGGCTCGGCCGACTTGCCGATCTCCCTGGCCGGCGCGTCGAGCTTCAGGCCCTCGAACGCGCTCCGCGAGCGCTCGGGCATGGGCGCGTGTCCTGGGGCGCGCGCCAGGTCGAGCCCATCGAACATCCCCCGGATCTTCTCCGGCGCCTTGCGGACGATCTCGACGATCCGTTCGGCCAGGCGCTCGCCGATCCCGCGCCGCTCGGCGTAGTCCCGCGCCGGTTCGTAGTCGCCGGCCATGTCCTTGGCCCTCTCGCGCGACAGGGTCCGAGCCAGCCTGTCGGCATCGGCGAAGTCGTCCCGGCCGTAGTGGAGTTCGACGCCCTCGCGGTGGCGCGACAGCGCCACGTAGCTCGCCTGGGCGTCGAGGCCCGGGGTGGCCAGCACATGGACCCGATCAACGGTCATGCCCTGGGCCTTGTGGATGGTGGCGGCATAGCCGTGATCGACCTGGGCATAGTCCTTGACGTCGAACGCCACCGACCGCCCGTCGTCCATCCGCACGGCCATGCGCTCCGGTGAGACCTGCTCAATCTCGCCCAGGGTGCCGTTCTTCACTCCCAGGCCGCGCTCGTTCTTCAGGAACATCACCCGGTCGCCGGGGGCAAACGACCGCTCGCCACGGCCGGTCGCGGTTTCGACCTCCTCGCCGAGCGCGCCGGCCTCGCGCAGCCGCTCGCGCGCCGCCACGTTCAGTGCCCGGACCTCGTCGTTGGTGTGGGTGAGAATGATCCGGCTCCGGTCCGGCTTGGCCAGGCGGTCCCGGTCCCAGCGGTCGACCAGGTCGCCCCGCGCGTCCTCGCGGGTCTCAGCCGCATGGACCATGCCGTGCTCGGCATAGGCCTCCAGGGCCTCGGCGGTCCGGCCGGTAGCGAGATGGCGAGTCGCCTCCCGCTGCCAGTCCTCGGCCTGGCGGCGGATGTCGATGATCTCGACCCCGCCATGGCGCTCATGGATCGCTCGGAACGCCGCCCCCGCCTCGATGGCCTGCAACTGCTGCGGATCGCCGACCATCACCACCTTGGCTCCGGCGTCCTTCGCGGCGGAGACCACCCGCTCCATCTGCCGCGAGCCGATCATGCCGGCCTCGTCGATGACCAGCACGTCACGGGAGGAGAGAAGCTCACGGCCCTGGCCCCACTGATGCTCCAGGCTGGCGATGGTGCGGGAGGGTATGCCTGAGCCGCTCTCCAGGTTCTCCGCCGCGATCCCCGACAGGGCCGCGCCGCGAACCTCGTAGCCCGCGTCCTCCCAGGCCTGGCGCGCCACGCCAAGCATGGCCGACTTTCCCGTCCCGGCGTAACCGACGACCACACTCAGATCGCGCCGGGCGGTGACTTGGTCGAACGCCGCGCGCTGCTCGTCCGAAAGCTCAAGGCCGCGTTCCCGCGCCGCCGCCAGGGCCCGCTCGCGGTCCCCTTCTCTCACCCGGTGCAGCTCGCGCTGGGCCATCAGCGCCGAGGCGCGCTGGAGCCGCGTCTCCACCTCAATCATCTCCCGCGAGGTGAACCGCTCGTCCCCCTTCCCGTCCCGGCCGAGGTCGACGAGGTTGGGCGAGGTCTGCACCGCGCTCATCGCCTGGTCGAACTGGTCCCTGCCTTCGCTGTGGCGGTGAACGAACATCGCAAGGTCGCGGCGCGTGAACGTCGCTTGGTTGCGGGTGATCGCATCCAGCGCGATGTCCGGGTCGGCGATGATCCGCTCGCCGTTGCGCCGGGCGATCTCGGCGTGGTCGTCGAGCCGCTCGGTCTCCAGGCCCTCGATCCCGCGCCGCGCGGCGGCTGGGCCGATCTTGTTCTGCGGCTCGAGATCGAGGCCCTGGGCTTGCAGCGAGCGGTGGTCGATGCGCGCGTCGATGTCGAGTTCGGCCAGGCGTTCGTTGACGTGGTCGGCCCAGCGTTCGCGCCAGCGCTCGACCAACTCGGTGCGGTTCCAATCGCGGGCCTTCTTGCCGAAGCCATCCTCGCCGATCTCGCGCATCGTCAGCATGACGTGGGCGTGCGGCCTGGCGAGGCCGTCGGCGCCGATGTCCCAGTGCACATTAAGGTCGGCAATCATGCCGAGATCGACGAACTCGCGCTGCGCGAAGTCACGGGCGAGCGCGATCCCGTCGGCCTGGCTCATCTCGCGCGGAATCGCGAACTCCACCTCACGCGAAAGCTGCGCATCCTTGCGCAGTTCGGCGGCCTCGACCGCGTTCCACAGCTTCTCCCGATCGCGCCACTCCTCCGGCGCGTCATCGGGCAGCATCACTTCCGAATGGACGACGCCGGCCTTGTTGGAGAAGTCGTGAGCGCGGTCGAGCCGCTCATCGTGCAGGCGCGACGCCGAACGGTAGGCGGCAGAGGCCACGGCGCTGGAGCCGGAGCCGCGCGAGATCACCTTGGCCGAGAAGTGGTAGATCGCCATGACGGCGATCCATCTACGTCACGCCAGCTACGTCGGCACGACGTATAAGCGCGCCCTCACAAGACTTAATCTTGCTCGGGATCACCGCGTCCCAGATCGCACCACTATCCCTGAAGCAACACCAACGTCCATACACTATCATCGCGACATCGAACATCGGTGGAGACGACGATGCGCAAGCCGCGGGATTACGAAGCAGAGCTGAAGGCGCTCGATGATAAGGCGAGATTGCTCAAGGAGCGCAAGGTGCGCCAGCTCGGCGAACTCATCATCGCCACCGGCGCCGACACGCTCGATCCTGAGGTTCTCACCGGCGCGCTGCTCGCCCTCGCCGAGATCAAAGACCCGGCCACGACGGAGGCGTGGCGCGCGCGGGGCGCGGGGTACTTTCGCAGCCAGGGCCGGAAACGGAAAGCTGATCGCGAACCTCAAAACCACGGCCAGAGCGAGCCGGCGAACGCAGGCCCGGACTCATCGTCTTGAGGCCGGCTCCCGCCGCGCCGGGACGAAGGACTGGGTCATGCAGAGGCGCGAGCGAACCCGTCGTCTGATCGAGCTCGGCGGCCTGGTGCAGAAGGCCGGCCTGGTCGAACTGACAGGCGACGATCGGGCCGTTCTCCTGGGCGCGTTCCTCCAGGTCGCCGACATGCTGCGCAGCGAGGACCGTGCGGACGCACTGGCCCTGTGGCGGCGGCGTGGCGCGTGCGCGTTCGCGATAGACGCGAGGACCGCCGGCGCGGACGGTTGAGGCTCAGGTCCAGGCCGTCGGCGACCGCCGCGACCCACCCCGCCCCACGCCACGGCAAGTCTTTGCGTCCCACGCTAGCCCCTCCCCGCATGCGGGCGCGCGCCGCCTTGCACGCCGTCCCGCCGCCGCCAAGTCTGGCTCACACGGCCCCGAGTTGTGCGGAGACGGACAGATGAACCAGGCCCCCGATCGCATCATCCGCATCCGGACCGTGCTCAGCCGCACCGGCCTCAGCCGCTCGACCCTCTACCGCAAGATCGGCGAGGGAACCTTCCCGAGGCAGGTCAAGATCAGCATCCACGGCGCCGGCTGGCGGGAGTCCGCCGTCAACCAATGGATCGAGAATCCCGATGGCTACCGGTCATCCGAAGGGCGGAACTGAGCGCCACTTCCGCGAGGGGTTGGCCAGGAGTTGCCACCCGCGCATATTCGACCGGCGTGTACAGGATGTCACGCGCTCTCGGGGGGGACATGGAGAAGTTCGAGCTGCCGATCGAGGACTTGCTCCTCGACCTGGAAAACCCGCGCATTGGTTCGGTCGCCACACAGTCTGAAGCGCTGGCCGCGATCGTCGAGATCGACCTCAGCTTCTTCCGCAACATGATGAAGAGCATCCGGGCGCACGGCTTGGACCCCGGTGACTCCTTTTATCTGATCGACGAAGGCGAGGACATTGACGGCTATACCGTCCTCGACGGAAACCGGCGCCTGGCCGCGCTTATGGTGCTGCGGGACCCTACTGTCCTTCAAGGCGCCGAGCTCACCAGCGCGACCGTGAAGCTCCTCTTGAAGGAGGCTGAAGGCTTTGATCCGAAAAGCCTCTCCTTGGTGAGTTGCGTACTTTTCGATGATCGCCCATCGGCCAATGAGTGGATCCTGCGCCGACACGGCCGCGGACTTGACGGTGAGGGACGGCTCGCGTGGGGACCGCTTGAGATTCAGCGCTTCCAGAACGATCGCACCGTCCTGGACGTCATCGAGTTCGTGGCGAAGAACTCCACCTATACCGAGGACGCTTGGTCGACTCTCAAATCCGCCGTCGAGGGCAGTTCCAGCGCGCTGCGGCGGCTGCTGGAGTCAAAGGCGGGCCGCGACTGGCTAGGGTTCGAGGTGGCCTCTGCGGACGGCGGCGGCAAAGTCCCTTCATTCAACCGCGAGCCGAAGTTTGTCCTCGACGTACTGACGCACGTCTTCGGCGACGTCAGTCGGGGAAAGGTCAATACGCGGAGCCACAACAAGGCTTCCGAGATCCAGGAATATTTCGACACCCTTCCGGACGAGCTTCATCCGCCGATCGACGGCGCGCCCGTCAAGCAACTGTTCCGAGATGCTGTTGTCAGCAACGGCGAAGAGCGGCCGCGCCAGAAGGCGGCGGCTGAAAAGAAGAAGGCCACGAGTGCCCAAACGGCGAAGCCTAAGCCGCCCCGCCCGACACTCTCACCCGCCCGTCATCGCTTCGCCTTGCCGGCAGCAGAGAAGGGACAGCAGCTACTTAGGGAAGCCGCCATCCTTCGACTGGTCGACAATCCTCTGGCCGCCGCCTTCGTCCTCAGAGCGTTCCTGCAGCACACGATTGACGCTTACATGACGGCTGAAAGCATGCCGTTCTGGGAGGGCCAAAAGCAGCTGGAGCTAAGCACCCGTGCCGAACGGGTGCTGACGCACCTGACTACCAACAAGCGAGCCGAGGCCAAGAATCTGAAGGGCGTGAGGAGGACCCTCACCAGCCCATCCGATCCCGCCTCGATCCAAGCTCTCAACGACTACCATCATGACCTCTACCAGGTGCCCGCCGCCGACACGCTCCGCTCGGCATGGGACAGCGCAGAGGCCCTCTTCATAGCGGTGCACGGCAAAGCATGAACTCCGAGCCTCTCAAACGCTTACCACCCTCAGGCCATTTCTCGCCGCTGCGCTACCCAGGGGGGAAAGGCAAGCTGGCTAAATTCGTCACCCAAATCATCCGCACCAACCGCCTCTCTGACGGGCTGTATGTCGAGCCCTATGCTGGTGGCGCCGCGGTTGCCTGGGAACTTCTGCTCACCGGCGTGGTACGCAGAGTGGCCATCAACGACCTCAATGGTCCGGTGCACGCATTTTGGCGCTGCGTCCTGGAGCAAACAGAGGCCCTCACGAGGCTGATCCGCGAGACGCCCGTGACCATGGTGACCCGGGACCGGATGAAGAGCATCCTCCTCGCGCCCGGAGAGGCCGATGAGCTCCAGGTTGCGTTCGCCTTTTTCTTCCTCAATCGCACGAACCGCTCTGGGATCCTCAACGGTGGCGTGATCGGCGGGAAAGAGCAAACCGGTTATTGGAAGATCGACGCGAGATACAACAAGGATGATCTCATCAAGCGCATTGACCGGATTGCAGCCGCGAGACGTCGCATCTCTCTTACTAAGCTTGATGCGGTGGAATTCCTGAAGACGAAGGCCCCTGCGTGGCCGCAGCGGACGCTCGTTTACCTGGACCCGCCCTACTACGAGAAGGGGCGCGAGTTGTACTACGACTTCTACAAGCACGACGATCACGCCAACGTCGCGGCCGCAGTCCACCGGCTGCCCCACGTGAGCTGGGTGGTTTCCTATGACGATGCGTTGCCAATCCACGAGCTATATAGTGGGGAGCAGCGCCTGCAGTACTCGATCGGGTACAGCGCCCGCGAGCGCACGAGCGGCCGGGAGGCCATGTTCTTCAGCGCAAACCTCTCCGTGCCTGAGGTTCAGGGGTCTATGGTCGAGATCGAGCGGACTCCGGCACCAGTTCCGCAAACAGTGTGACTACGCGAGTCGGCGCGCGCGAAACAAGCCTGGGCCACACGCCGTCACGCTGTCCCTCTCTTCTCGAAATATGGCGGCGGCCACGTCCTTGAGTATCAATCCAACCTTGGCCGCGCGGCCCGGCCGTGGTACCCGTGCGCCATGCATCGCACCGCATCAAACCCGTCCGATTGCAACGCCGCCACCCTCGCGGGGCGTCGGAAGGGTTTTGCGCGCGTGATCGCGACCTAGCCTTCCAGACAGAGCCCCGCCGGACCGGCCGGGGCTCATCGACAAAGGAAGGCGCCCCGGCCTCCGGCATTTCGAAAGACCGGAGATGACTGACACCATAACCCTACCCCCAACGCCCATACTGGAGACGACGCGTCTGCGCCTGCGCCCCCTGGAGTGGCGCGACATCCCCGCCATTCAAAAGGGGTTCCCGCAGTGGGCGGTCGTGCGCCATCTGCATGCCGGCATCCCCTGGCCTTACCCGGAAGATGGCGCCGAAGCCAATGTGCGCGAGTGCCTGGAGCAACGCGAACGGGGCGAGCGGTTCTTCTGGGCGATTACCCTCAAAGGCGGTGACGACGAACTGATCGGCCGCATTGACCTGTGGCGGCCGAACGAGAACCGCGACGTGCGCGGATTCTGGTTGAATCCAGCGTTCCACGGCCGCGGCCTGATGACCGAGGCCGCCGAGCGGGTGACGCAATACGCCTTCGAAGACCTGGCGTGGCCCCTGCTCTACCTCACCAATGCGGAGGCCAATCACGCCTCGCACCGGATCAAGGAGAAGCAGGGCGCGCTCATCATCGACCGCTCGCCGGACGCCTATATGGATGGGCCAGGCGTGAGGGTGACCTGGCTGTTGACCCGACACGCGTGGCTGACGCGGCGGGGCTAACCCGAATATCTCACGGAAGTAGGTGCATCGGGGCTCTGAATCTGGGAAAATACTTCTGCAACAAATACTTACCCTCCGCAGAGGTGTTCCCCGATGCAAACAGAGTGTAGCCTGGAACTGTTCGAGTTTGCACCTGTCGAAAGACGCTCGGTGGTGGCTGCCTTCGACGGCGGGAAGATCACATCGGACGCCGGCGCCCTGCTTCT
>OUNO010000272.1_pt3 | contig 13580 bp, 19 predicted proteins | sample 1779811 | NCBI WGS metagenome assembly OUNO01 (sample SAMEA3914804, study PRJEB12502) | metagenome | biome: forest; material: soil | place: Canada | collected 2010-06-25 | depth 0.3 m | reverse complement strand
GGCGCTGGCGTCGACGACCACGCCGGCCTCAAAGCGGAGTCGCACGCCGGAGACCTCGCGACCGCCGATCACCGCCGGCAGGTGGAAGCTGACCTCGCCCTCGACCGAGTCCTCGACCGGGCCGGTGAAGAACTCGCCGTCGGGCATGTTGTGGCGGCCGTCGCAGGGGATGAACTTGCGGCCGGCGATGCCGAGCTTGATGTCGGTTCCCGGCGCGGTCACCCGCACCTCCTCGTGGCCCTCGATCCACTCGGCCAGGCGCACGGTCTCTTCCGAGGCGCGGCGCCAGGCCTGGAGCGGGTCGCCGTCGCCGGCGAGACAGGCGCCGTAGTAGAAGTCTTCGTAATCGGCCAGGCTCATCTCCGCCTCCGAGGCGTAGGCGCTGGTCGGGTAGAGCGTGTAGCACCAGCGGAAGTCACCCTCGGCGCTGCGCTTCATCGCTCGCCGCATCAGGTCCCCGGTCACCGACTGGCGCAGCGTCTGGCGCTCCGGGGCGACGCCGGAGAGCTCCCGGGTGTTGGTGCTGGCGCCGATCGCGATCCGCACGTCGGCGTTGTCGACCATCCACTCGGCGAAGGGTGAGATCCATTCCAGCTGGGCGTCGCTGGCGTGCTTGAAGTAGGCGGCGATCTGGCCCTCGAGGGCGATGTTGAGGACCGGATTGGCGCCGGCCTTGAGGACCTCCTCGTAGACCGCCAGCAGCAGCGGCGCGGCGGCACTCTCGCCGTCGATCGAGACGACCTCCCCCGGCTTCACTTCGGTCGAGTAGCCGACCAGGATCTTGGCCAGGCCCTCGGTGCGCGGGTCGCTCATCTCGCCGTCTCCTCTCTCTCGCTCACGCTTGCGCGCGAGCTGGTGATCATCGCCATGAAGATCGCGTGGAACCTCGGGTCGTCGGTCAGCTCGGGATGGAATGCCGAGGCCAGCAGGCTACCTTCGCGGATCGCCACCGGGTGGCCCTCGTAGGAGGCGAGCACGTCAACCCCCGGCCCATGGCGCTCGACCCAGGGGGCGCGGATGAAGATCGCCCGCAGCGGCTCGTCGCCGATCCCCGTCACCGCGACGTCGGCCTCGAAGCTCTGCAACTGGCGGCCGAAGGCGTTGCGCCGGGCCGTGGCGTCGATGAAGCCAAGGTGGTCGGAGTCGCAGACGATCATCCCGGCGCAGGTGCCGAGGATCGGCCGGCCGGCTTCGTGGTGGGCGTGCAGCGCCGGCTCCAGACCGGCGGAGGCGATCCCCTTGACGATCGTCGTGCTCTCGCCACCGGGCATGACCAACCCGTCGAGGCCCTCCATCGCGGCGGCGGTCCGAACCTCGGAAACCTCGGCGCCGAGCCGGCGCAGGATGCGGGCGTGCGCCTCGAAGTCGCCCTGCAGCGCTAGGACGCCGACGCGCAGCTCAGGCTCCGCGGTTCTGCAGGAGCGCGTCCTCGGCGGCGAGGCCGGCGATCTCCAAGCCCGGCATCGCCTCGCCGAGGCCGATCGAGGCGGCGGCGACGCGCTCGGGGTCGTTGAAGTGGGTCGTCGCCTCGACGATCGCGCGGGCGCGGCGCTCGGGGTCGGAGCTCTTGAAGATGCCGGAGCCGACGAAGTTGCCCTCGGCGCCGAGCTGCATCATCAGCGCCGCGTCGGCCGGAGTGGCGATTCCGCCGGCGCAGAACAGCGGTACCGGCAGGCGCCCGGCGGCGGCGACCTCCTGGACGACTTCCAGGGGCGCGGGAAGTTCTTTGGCGGCAGCTGCGAGCTCCTCCGGGCGCAGGATCGCGAGCTGCTTGATCCCGGTCGTGATCTCGCGCATGTGGCGCACCGCCTCGACGACGTTACCGGTCCCGGCCTCACCCTTAGAGCGGATCATCGCCGCGCCCTCGCCCAGGCGCCGCAGCGCCTCGCCGAGGTTGGTGGCACCGCAGACGAAGGGCACCTCAAATGCAAGCTTGTCGATGTGGTTGGCCTCGTCGGCCGGGGTCAGGACCTCGGACTCGTCGATGTAATCGACTTCCAGGGCTTCCAGGACCTGGGCCTCGGCGAAGTGGCCGATCCGGGCCTTGGCCATGACCGGGATGCTGACCGCCGCCTGGATCCCTTTGATCATCGCCGGGTCCGACATGCGGGCGACGCCGCCGTCGCGGCGGATATCCGAAGGAACCCGCTCCAGCGCCATCACCGCGCAGGCACCCGCGTCCTCGGCAATCTTCGCCTCCTCGGGGGTGACCACGTCCATGATCACCCCGCCTTTGAGCATCTCAGCCAGGCCGGTCTTGAGTCTGAAGGTGGCGCGCTCAGTCATGGATCAGCATCTTACGGGGAGAGCGCCGCTCGCCCGTTGGCGGTCCGATGGGGGTGTCCGAGAACGAACACCTCGCCCGCAGGACACCCCCATCGGGGCGTCCGCCAAGCAGTGCGCGAAAGCCGGCTACTTCAGCTTGTAGGCGCGGATGCGGTCTTTGTGGGCAGCTTCATCTCTCGCGTATAGGCCGTGAGCGAGGGCCTGAACGAGCGCCATGAGTGCCGTGTTGGAGCGTGCGAACGAGGGGCTGTTCGAGGAGAAGTAAAGGGTCAGCTCTGCGTGCTCCCCCACCTCCGACATGGTCGCGTCGGAGATCGCCAAGGTGCGGGCGCCGCGGTGCAGGGCGAGCTTCATCGCCCGCAGCAGCAGCGGGTGGGCGCGACCGGCGGAAAGGGTGATGACGAGGGTGTTCTCGTCGATCCGGCCGAGGCGCTGCAGGGACTCGCCGCCGGTGCTGGCGACGATCTCGGCGCGGATGTCAAGCAGGCTGAGGGTGTGACGCAGGTAGCTGGCGAAGAAGGCCATCTGGTCGACGCCGACGATCACGATGCGCTGCGCCGTCGCGAGGGCGGCGACCGAGGCATCGACCTGCTCGGGGGTCAGCTTGCGCGCGGTTTCCTCGAGGTTGGAGTAGTCGGCGCTGAGCGAGCCCTCGAGCTCGGAGTGGTCGAAGGAGAAGAGGGCGCCTCCGTTGCTGGCCCCGGCGCCGGCGATCGTCGTGCGGTACTCCTCGATCGCTGCCTGCTGGAGCTCCGGGTAACCCTCGAAACCGAGGGCCTGGGAGAAGCGCACCACCGTCGATGACGAGGTGCTCGCTCTCCTGGCCAGCTCCTCGGCGGTGAGGAAGGCTGCCTCGTCGAGATGATCGACGATGTACCGGGCTACATCTTTCTGGGAGCGAGAGAACTCGTCGAAACGCTCCTGGATGTAGTCGGAAAGGCTTTTAAGTTGTGGGGACTTCGTCGCGGTCTTGGTCACGGCGATCCATTTCGCCGAACCTGACTCTTTCCCTTCTGAGAAACTCCAAGAATGACTCTCGAACAGGCACTCCGGATCACAAACGCCAACATGATCGCTTTCGATCTCGTCCTCGGGAGTGCCGCGATCGCGGCTCCGGCGGCGACCCTGAAGGTGCTGGGCCACGACGAGCCCTCCCCCGACGCGAAGCACCTCTTTCGGCGCTGTGGGCCGATCTGGCTGACCTTCGCCGCCGCCCACGCGGTCGCCGCCAAGCGCGGTCGGCCCGGCGACTGGCAGGCGCTGGCCTGGCTGCGGGGCACTGAGATCGCGACCGACGCCCTCTGGGCCGGCTCGCCGGCGGTCAGCCGGCCGGGCGCCAAGCTCGGCCTGCGCCTCGCCGGCGCCGCCAACATCGCGATGGCGGCGGGCTTCGCCTGGATGGCAAGGCGTTGACGTGGGTCAGTTCGACGGCCAACCCAGCATCCGCTGGAGCCTCCGCGGCCTGAACGAAGAGGGCGACGAGGTCTGGCTGATCCGCGGCATCGCCCGCAAGCTGTACCACTGCCCCGGCTGTCACGGTGACATCGAAGTCGGCAGCGAGCACACCATCGTCCAGTACGTTCGGCGCCTCGGAGGCACAGACCATCACCACTGGCACCGCCAGTGCGCGGAAGAGATCCTGACCCCGGAGCTCGGCAGCCTCAAGCGCATTCCCGCGAACGAATCCAGTCAGTCGAAGCTGGAGGCGCGCGGACGGGTCAAGTCGGGGCGACGGCGCCGTTAGCGTGAGTCGCCGCCGCAAACTGATCTCGATCTACCGACGGATCGCCGTCACTTACTGGAAGCAAGCGCCGTCCCTGCTGCCACTGGCGGTCGTGATCTTCGTCCCGCTCGGCCTGATCGACGCGATCAGCACCGAAGTCAGCCTCGACTCGCTCACCCTGCGCCACGGTGTCGAGATCGCGGCGGTGCTCGCCGCCACGGCCGCGGCGACCGTGACCGGCCTGCTCGGAGAGGTCTTCTACAGCGGCGCGGTGGCCGTCTCGTTGACCCACGCACCCGACCAGAAGCCGCCCTCGACCCTGGAGGTTGCCCGCCGGCTCGACTACAAGCGGTTGATCCTCGTCGACCTCGCCTACGTCTTCATGGTCATCCTCGGGTTGGTGATCTTCTTCGTCCCCGGGATCCTCGTCTTCGTCTGGTTCGGCCTCGCCGGCCCGGTGGTCGAGATCGAGAAGCGCACCGTTCGCGGCGCGCTGATCCGCAGCTACCGGCTGGTCCGCAACAACTTCTGGGTCGTCCTGCTCGTCCTCGGCCCGGTCGAGATCGTCGGCGACGTGATCAGCGAGTACATCACCCACCTCGTCCACTCCGGCCTGGGCGACTCCTTCGTCGCCACCTGGATGGCCGAGTCGGCTGCCAACATCGCCTTCACCCCGGTCTTCGCGGTCGCCGCGGTGCTCCTCACGCTCGACCTGATCGCGGCCAAAGAGGACGGGGCGGCTGAGCCCGTTCCGACGACAGCGCCGGAGCCCACCCCAGCATGATCTACGCCTCCTTCGTCTCCGACTTCTGGAACGAGCACATCCTCGCCCACGAACGGCAGGGGGTCTTCCTCGTCCTCGTCGGGTTCATCCTCTCCTTCGCCTTCATCCGTATGAGCACGCGGCTGATGCGCAGCCCGAAGGTGCCGTGGTGGCCGGGCAGCGTCTCGACCGGCGGCGTCCACCTGCACCACCTGGTCTTCGGAATCGTCGCGATGATGATCGCCGGGACGCTCGGCTTCACGGTCCACGGCGAGAGCCCCTACGCCGAGATCTGCGGTTTCTTCTTCGGCGTCGGCGCCGGTCTGACGATTGACGAGTTCGCGCTCTGGGTCTACCTCGACGACGTCTACTGGGCCGAGGAGGGCCGCAGCTCGATCGACGCGACGGTGATCGCCGCGGCGGCGATGGGGCTGGTCGTGGTCGGCGCCAACCCGCTCGACCTCGGCAACGAATCCGAAGGGGTCGCGGCGGTGATCGCCTCCGGCGTCCTGCTCTTCCTCGTCGTCGCGACCTGCTTCCTGAAGGGACGCAACCTGCATGGGATCGTCGGCTTCTTCTTCTTCCCGATCGCCCTCTATGGCGCCTGCCGGATCGGCAAGCCGACGTCACCGTGGGGACGCCGCCGCTACGGCGAGCGGCGCCCGAAGAAAGAGGCCAAGGCCGAGAAGCGCTTCCAGGCCGGGCGCCGCACCGATCGCTTCAAGGACGCCTTCCGCGACATCGTCGGCGGCAAGCCCAGCGAGGGGGTCGCCGCCGCCCGCGACGAGGCAATCGCCGCGACCCGCGAGGCCGGCGAAGAAGTTCGCCAGCGGGCCGAAAAAGTAGCCCACGCGGCCGACCTCGGGCATCGGGACCAGGACAAATGATCGGCTGGACGACGTGAACGAGCAGCGCGGCGACGCCGAGGAGGATCAGGCCGCTTCGATTCGGGACCAGACCACCTCAGACTCCGACCAGACTTCTTCCGACGCCGACCAGACCGCGTCCGACCGCGACCAGCAGCAGGCGGTCGCCGACGAACGCTCGGCCCGGCGCGACCAGCTGGCCTCCGACCGTGACCTCGCCCGCAACCCGACCGAGGCCGGCGAGCAGGCCCACCGCCTCTCCCAGCTCGAACGCGAGCGCAGCGGGCTAGAGCGCCAGGCGACGGCGCTGATCAGGGCTCAGATCGCCGAGCAACGCGACCGCCAGGCCATTCGCAGGGAGTCTGAGGCCCGCAGTCGCGACGCCACGGCTGCCGCCCGTGACCGCACCGCCGAGCTGCGGGACGCGCGGATCCTCGCGGCGGCGCAGGGCCTGCAGGACGCCCGCGAGCCGAAGCTCGAGGTGGCGATCGCCGCGGCGGCGGACCTGCGCTCCCATGCCGCCGAAGACCGCGCCCGCGCCGCCAACGATCGCGAGCGGGCGGCACGCGACCGCGAGGAGTCCGCCACCGACCGCAAGCAGCTCACCGCGGCCCTGGCCGCCGCCCACCTCGACTACCTGACCGGCTCCTTCCGTCGCGGCATGGGCGAGATGGCGCTGCGGAGCGAGCTGGAACGGGCGCAGCGCACCGACCGCCCGCTCACCCTGCTGGTGATCGACGCCGACGACCTGAAGGCTTTCAACGACAGCCGCGGGCACGCGGCCGGCGACTCCCTGCTGCGCGACATCGCCACCACCGTCAGATCTTCGCTGCGTCCTCACGACCCACTCGTCCGCGTCGGTGGCGACGAGTTCGTCTGCACGATCGCCGACTCGGACCTCGCCAACGCCGAACGGCTCGTCGTCGAGATCTCGGCCGCCCTGACGCTGATTCAACCCGATGCGACGATCAGCGTCGGCCTCGCCGAGATGGGGGCCGACGACACCCTGGAGACGCTGATCGAGCGCGGCGACGCCGCGCTCTACGCGAGCAAGCGCGGCGACAGGCGAGAATCAGGCTCGGCCGAGCCGACGACGTAGGTTGGCCCGCACCGCCGGCCACTCGTCATCGATGACGCTGTAGTAGGCGGAGTCGCGCTGGCCCACGTCGGGCACGATCATGTGATTGCGCAGGATGCCCTCGAACTGGGCCGGCAACGCCGCCATCGCCGCCCGCGAGCGCTCGTTGCGAGCGTCGGTTTTGAGCTCGACCCGGACGCAGCCGAGCCGCTCGAAGGCGTACTCGAACAGCAGCAGTTTGGTCTCGACGTTGATCCCGCGGCGCCAGACCGCCGGGGTGAACCAGGTCCAGCCGATCTCGACCACCTTGTCGGCGGGCCGCACGTTCAGGTAGCGGCTGCTGCCGACCAACTCGCCGCTGGCCCGCTCGCGGACCGCAAATGCACCCTCGCGCCCCTCGGCGGCGGCGTCGAGCGAGATCCGGTACCACTCGTCGAAGTACTCACGGCTGGAGCCGAGGTGGGCCAACCAGGCCCAGATCTCCGGCGCCTGAGCCGCACGCCAGAGCCCCTCGGCGTGCGACTCCTCGAGTGGCTCGAGCACGACCAGGTCCCCTTCGAGCCTCGTTGCCAGGTTCTCCACCCGGCAATTCTTACCGAAATGCTCAGACAGTCCCGTTCATGTTCATCAGGCCGATGACCTGGCCCTCGGGGTCGGAGAAGAGGCCGATCTGGCCGCTGGGGATGTCCATCGGCCCCATCACCCGGGAGCCGCCGAGCGACTCCGCCTTGACCAGCCCAGCCTCGACGTCGTCGACTTCGACGTAGAAGGTGACGCGGCCCTCGTGCCCCTCCGCCTGGCCGATCCCGCCGCCGATCGCACCGCCGGTCTCGATCCCGGTGTAGGGCATCGCCTCCATGTCGCTCATCTTCCAGTCGAAGAGGCCGGAGTAGAAGCCCTTCATCGCCTCGCGGTCCTTGGCCGCGACTTCAAACCACATCGTCGGATTTCCCATCGTTGTTTCCTTTCGTCCCTGTCGGGATTTGCCCGGCGCTCAGGCCGAGCCGAATTTGTCAGCGCCCGGGTCGCCGCCGGCTGCGGCGGTGGCCAGGCGGTCCAGGTAGTGGCGCCAGCCGTGCCCGTGTTTGGCGGCCGACTCCTCACTGGGGAGGTCGCTGTGGATCAGGCGCAGGTGGGTGCCGTCGCCCTCGGCGGTAAGCAGCACTTCGACGGTGCTGGAACCCGGCGGCGTAACCGAGTCCTCCCCCGTCCAGCCCCAGGTGAAGACAACCCGGTTAGGCGGTTCGAGGGCGACGTACTCGCCGGCCACGGCGGCGTCATCGTTGATGTCGAGGTCGAAGCCTCCGCCGGGGCGTGGGTCCAGCCGCGCCGAGCGGCCCATCCACTGGATCACCCGGTCGGGGTCGGTGAAGAAGTCGAAGACCGTCTCAGGGCTTGCCCCGATTCGGACCTCCACCTCGACCGCGTCCACCGTCTTTGCGTCTGCCACGTTTGTCCCTCCTCTGCTGCTCCAGCTCGGCGGCCAGCTTCAGCCGCTCGAGACGATCGGTCCAGAACCTGTCCATGAAGTCGCGCAGGCCGGCCAGCCCCTCAGGCCGGGCCCGGTAGTAACGGCTGGTGCCCTGACGGCGCTCGCTCAGCAGCCCGGCCCCGCGCAGCACCGTCAGGTGCTGGGAGATCGCCGGGCGCGAGACGTCGAAGCGGGAGGCGATCTCACCGGCGCTCAGCTCCTCGTCGCTGACGAGGGCGAGGATCTGGCGACGGCTCGGCTCGGCGATCGCCCGCGCCACCAGGTCGAGTGCCTCCTCGTTTGCCAGGGTCACCATCGTCCGGCATAGTTAAGCAGATACTTACGTAAGTAGCAACTTACGGTTGGGCACAATCCTCGGTCAGCCCGACGAGGAGCTGGCGCTGCAGACTTCGAAGCCGATTTCGGTGGCGATGGTGTGACGCCCAAGCTGCTCGTTGTTACGGGTTTCCCGAGCGACCTCATAAGCGGCCAGATCGCCCTTCTTCGCTGCGGTGAGCGCCTGCTGGTCGTATGCGTTGACCCGCCGCTGCGCCTGAACGTAGCTGCGGTAGGCGGATTCGAGACTCAGCGGCGGCACGAGTGCTTCGAGATCTTCGGTCTGCCGGGTCGAATTTTCCAACAGTTCTTCGGAGTAGGCCACATTCGCTTCGTGCTCTCCGTTCGGGAAGCGGACCTTTGCCCCGTTGACGAATCTGTCCTGGCTCGCTTTGCAAATCTTGTCGCCCTTTGCGATCAGCTGGGCCTTGGTCAACCGCTCCGGTTCGTTTTTCGGATTTTTCCTCGCCGGATCTTCAGCCGTTTTGTCGGTGACGCCCGTCGTCGTATCACCCGACGCGGTGCCACCCCCTCCCCCGCCTCCTCCCGAGGCGAGGACGATCGCGACGATCGCCGCCGCGACCAGAGCGGCGACACCTCCCCCTAGCATCAGTCGCCGGCGCCCGGCTTCTTTCGTCGAGGTTGAGCTTTTCGCCCCTATGGAGGGGGAAACCTCAACCGCGGTCTCCTTGGTCGGAGGCGGCGGGGGGTCTGCCGGGGTGCTCTCGACGGTGGGCTCGGTCGGGGCCGGGGACATCGTCCGAGGTTCGACCGTGGCGGCGGCGCCGGTGGCGACGGTGTGCTCGGGGATCGCCACCGGGGCGCCGCTGAGGGCGGCGACCGCGGCGCGGCCGAGGTCGCCGGCGGACGGGTAGCGGTCCTCGGGCGCCTTCGACATCGCCCGGATGACGACGTCGTCGAGCGCCATCGGCACCTCCGGCGAGTACAGCGAGGGGGCCGGCGGCGGGTCGTTGAGGTGGGCGTAGAGGCGGGCCGCCTCGCCTTCGCGCGGGAACGGGACCCGGCCGGTGAGCAGCTTGAAGAGCAGGCAGCCGAGCGCGTAGACGTCGACCCTGGCGTCGACCGGGCCGCCGGCGATCTGCTCGGGGGCGACGTAGTCGAGGGTGCCGACGAAGCGTCCGGTCTGGGTCAGGCCCGACTGGGTGGCGACGTTGCGGGCGACGCCGAAGTCGGTGATGTAGGCGTGCTCGGAGCCCTCCTCGCCGCTGAGCAGGACGTTGGCGGGCTTGACGTCGCGGTGGACCAGGCCGGCGGCGTGGATCGCGTCGAGGCCGTTGCCGACCTGCGATATCAGCGCCACCGCGTGGGCGGAGTCGAGCCTGCCGTCGCGATCGATCCGGCGGCCGAGGTCGGAGCCGGCGACGAAGCGCATCGCGATGTAGGGGACGCCGCGCTCCGCCCCGGCGGAGTAGATCGGGACCACGTTGGGGTGCTCGATCGAGGCGGCGATCCGCGACTCCTCGGCGAAGCGCTTGGCGAAGACCTCTTCGGCCGCCGCCTCGGGGGCGATCAGCTTCAGCGCCACGTGGCGATCGAGGCCCGGCTCGACTGCCAGGTAGAGGATCCCCATGCCACCGCGACCGAGGCGGCGCTCGATCCGGTAGCCGGCGAAATCGTCGCCCTCCGACAGCTCGGTCCAGCCCTGGTCCTCAACCATCACACAACCCTAGTCGCAGCTTCCGCGGCCTAGACTGACGGTTGGGTGATGCGACGGAGGCTTGCAATAACTGCGCTGGTGGCGCTGGTGGTCGGCGTCGGAGCCGCGACTGCCGGCGCCGAGATCTTTCAGAAAAAAAACATCAGGATCGCCTTCAGCGGCGGATTCACCCCCCACGCCCTGCCGCGCGACCGCCCGGCGCCGGTGACGATCGAACTCGACAGCTCGATCTCGACCGTCGACGGCAGCCAGCCGCCGGCGCTGCGCGATCTCGAAATCTCCCTCAACAGCCAGGGGCGGCTCTCGACCCGCGGCCTGCCGACCTGCACCAGCGCCGCCCTGCAGTCGACGACGACCGAATCGGCCCTGGCCCGCTGCGGCCCGGCACTGGTCGGGCACGGCAGCTTCGGCGCCTCGGTCGCGTCAAACCAGTCGCCGATCCCGGCGAACGGGAAGATCCTCGCTTTCAACGGCCGACAAGGGGGCAAGACGACCGTCTTGCTGCACCTCTACGGGACGGTGCCGGTGCGGGCGACCTTCGTCCTGCCGCTGGCGATCGAGCGCCGCCGCACGGGCCAGCTGGGAACCGTGCTCGCGACCAAGATCCCGGTGCTCGCCGGCGGCCTCGGATCGATCACCTCGGTGAAGCTGAAAATCGGCCGCTCTTACTCCTTCCAGGGGCAGCGGCGCAGCTTCCTCAGCGCCAGCTGCGCGGCGCCGGCCGGATTCCACAGGGCGCCCTTCCCCTTCGCCCGCGGTGTCTTCCACTTCGCCGACGAAACCGAAGTCAAGGCCCCCCTGAGTCGCTTCTGCAGCGTCCGCTAGCCGTCGCTCAGAGGCCGAGGTCGGCGACGCCGCCCTCGTCCCAGCCAAGGTGGTGGGCGAGCTCGTGGCGCAGCGTCCGCTCGACTTGACGGGCGAGCAGACGGCGGTTATGTCCGAAATCACGCTCCAGCGTGTCGCGGTAGATCACGATCCGGTCCTCGAAGCCTTCGCGGGCGACCCCGTCGCCGAAGTAGTGGCCGTAGGCATGGTGCTCGGTGCCGAGGTCGGAGACGACGACGGCGACGTCTTCCAGCAGCCGCTGGAACTCCTCGGGCAGGGCGTCGATCGCGTCGGCGACGAGCGCCTCGAACTCGTCGAGCTGGGGCTCCTCGGCCATGCCTGAACGGTAGAGGCTCGGCCTCCCGCCGAGTCGGTCAGGCCGCCTGGACTCTGTCCCCGGCATGCAATACGTTCGCCCCCCGGCCTGAGCCGGGTCCAACCAGCAATCGAGCGGGAGATCCATACATGAGAGACGGTCAATCGACCAGCACCAAACTGCGGGTACTCACCACCTTCTTCGCCCTGATCGCGATCGTCGCCGGCGGCGCGCTCTGGTCCGGCTGCGGCAGCAGCGACAGCAGCAGCAGCGCCTCCGACGTCAGCTCCAGCGCCAGAGAAGAAGTCGAAGAAGGCGCCCAGAAGGCCGAAGAAGGTCTCAAGGAAGGCAGCGAAGAAGCGCAGAAGGGCCTCGAAGAAGCCAAGAAGCAGGCTGAAAACAGCAAGGGCTCGGCCAAGAAGGGCATCGAAGAAGGCACCAAGCGCGCCGAAGAAGGCATTCAGGAGGGCAAGGAACAGGCCGAAAAGGGCATCGAAGAAGCGAAGAAGCAGGCTGAAAAGTATTTGGAATAACGGCCGCGTCGCGACGGCGGGCTCAGCGCCCGTCGTCGGCGACCGCCGTCCAACCCGGATGGGCGACACCGAGCCTCGCCCCGACCTCCTCGCGCAGTCTCGCCGCTAGCTCCGGCAGACGCTCGTCCCACGCACCGGCGCGGATCTCCGCCGCCAGAGCTCGCTGCCCGGTCCGGTCGGGCGCCAACGCCGCGGTCTCGCGAGCGAGGGCGGCGCAGACGTTGGCTGCCACCCGGACGCCGAAACGGTGCTCCGCCGGCACCGCGCCGAGCAGATCGTCACGCAGGTAGCTCTCGAGGGCTTCGAGCAGCTCGTGGGCGTCCGGGCGGTCCTGCATCAGTCGACCATCGCCAGCAGGTCCCACTCCGCCTCGCAGGTGCGACGGCCGATCGCCGCCAGCTCCAACGAGGGGCGTTGGCCAGAGCTGTGCTCGTGCAGCTGGCGCAGGGTCAGGACGCCCCAGCGCAGGTTGCCGAGCGCCTCCCAGAAGCGCAGCTCCTCGATCCCGATATCGGTCGCGCCGCCGGCCTCGCGGTAGGAGGCGAGCAACTCCCGGCGCGAGCCGAGGCCGGCGGCGGGCCGGTCGTCGCGGCCGAAGCGCCAGGTCCGGGAGCACATCCAGCCAAGGTCCTCGGCCGGGTCGCCGGCGTGGACCAGCTCCCAGTCGAGCACCGCGGCGAGGCCGTCCTCGTCGACCAGGACGTTCCCCATCCGGAAGTCGCCGTGGACGACGACCGGCGCCCGAGTCGCCGGCAAGCGCCGGCGCAGCCAGCGCAAGCCCAGCTCCAGCGCCGGATGCGGGTCCGGGTAACGGTCGAGCTCGGCCTGCAGCGCATCGAGCTCGACCGCCGCCCCGGCAGGGCGCCCGGCGATCGCCGGAACCTCGGACACGGGGATGCGATGAATCGCGGCGAGCGCCGCCGCCATCTCGCCGAGCAGGCGCTCGCGCGCCCTGCCGAAGCCCTCATCGCGGAAAATCCGGCCCGGGATCGCCTCGCCCTCGAGCCGGCGCATCACAATTCCCTCGCCGTCGGGGGTGCGCCAGATCGGCTCGGCGACCCGGGCACCGTGGGCGTAAGCCACGCTCAAGGCCTGCCACTCGCGCTCGGCGGTTCCCTTCGTGACCAGCAGGACGAGCGGCACCTCGCCGCCGCCGGGAAGGCGTGCGTCGAAGGCCCAGAGCGAGCGAGAGGCGCCGCCGGGCAGCGGCGCCAGGCCCGAGACCTCGACCGCGCCAAGCGCCTCGTGCGCCTGCTCGCGCAACTCCTCGGCGCTGACCCAGCTCCCGGGCAGGTCGGTCATCGCCCCCAATCTTCGACTACTCGGTCGAAAGATGCAACCCCCACTATTCCGCTTGTTGATGGGTTTCTACGGGGTTCCTTCGACCGCCTGGGTTGACGGTAATTGAGACGCGGAAGTAGGTTCGCCAGATGGACTTCACGATCCCGGCGGCGATCGAGGCGCGAATCGCCGAGCTCAACCGCTTCATCGCGGCGGAGGTTCGCCCGCTCGAAGCCGAGGACGACAACGCGCGCTTCTTCGACCACCGGCGCGAGTTCTCGCGAACCGACCTCGAGCGCGACGGGATTCCGCGCGAGGAGTGGGAGGAATTGCTCGGCGAGGTTCGCCGCCGCGCCGACGCGGCCGGCTTCTGGCGCCTCGCCCTCCCCACCGAGCTCGGCGGCGCCGCGGCGGGCAACCTCGA
>OUNO011322970.1_pt1 | contig 13600 bp, 13 predicted proteins | sample 1779811 | NCBI WGS metagenome assembly OUNO01 (sample SAMEA3914804, study PRJEB12502) | metagenome | biome: forest; material: soil | place: Canada | collected 2010-06-25 | depth 0.3 m | reverse complement strand
CGATCACCGCGGGGTCGTCCTTACCCGAGATCAGCATGCGGGGTACGTGCGGAAATTCGGCGGCATACAGCGCCAGCGCGACGAGACCGTCGATCGTCGGCAGGATCAAATCGATCAAGGCGAGCTCGATGCTCGGAACCTGGCGCAGCACTTCCAAGCCAGCTTCCGCGGACTCAGCGCTGACGATGCTCAGGTCCGGTGCCAAACGACCGAACGCGCTCGCGAGTCCTTCGTGGAAGAGCGGGTGGTCATCGACCAGGAGGACTTGAACCATGCTTGAGCCTCGAGGCAGCGCGGGCGCGTTTGCTACGCAGCATCAGCCGCGGCGCCAGAGCTCGTCAAGTGTGCGGAGCGAGTGCGTGGAGCGCGACTTGCCTATAAGGGCAATTGTCAGCAACTAGCCCTGCCGCGTCTACTCACGAGTCATGAAAAAAACCATTTTGCTCCTGCTCGGCTTGCTTGCTACCTCGGTCATTGCTGCCTGTGGAGGCTCGGACAGTAACGCCGGCTCCGGCAATTGCAGTGGTCCAGAGGGCAGCAACGCCTCGGCCGAATGCTTGAGCTGTGTGAAAGACTCGTGCGGGTCGCAGTACTCCAACTTTTGCTCGGGCAACTGCGGGGCGAACGCCGCTACCTCGAGCTGCCAGCAAGCGGCCGAGGACATCGGCACCTGCATTGTCTCGAATTGCGGCGCCCAGTGCGATACGGGCGCTCCCCCGGCGTCGGGCGGGAGCAGCGCGGGTGGCGCGGGCAACACGAGCGGCGGCGCACAGAGCTCCGGTGGCGCGAGCAATCCGAGCGGCGGTGCGCAGAGCTCCGGTGGCTCGGGCAGTGCCGGCACGCCGACCACGCCCAACTGTGTCGCGCTCGAAGCCTGCTGTGGCACGCTTCCCGGCGAACAGGTGCAAGGGCCCTGCTTCCAAGCGGCGGGCTACAACAACGACGGGCCGTGCCTCAACTTGCTCAAGGCCTACCAGAACGGTGGCCAATGCACGGCCACCAGCGGCAATGAGACGGTCGCCTGCACGATCGACAAAACCTGCACGAAGCAAACGTTTCCCAAGACCTCCGCAGAGGCCTACAAGAGCGGCTGTACGATGAGCAACGGTGCAGTCAGCGACGCGTGCTCGCCGGACGGCGTCATCGGTTGCTGCACGGTGAGCGTATCCGAGATCTGCGCCTACGATGCAGACTCCGCGATCTCCGAAGAAGACTGCAAAGCGAGCGGCGGCACGTACTCTACGATGCCGTGAGTCTGGCCGTGATCGGCTGACCGATGGCTCGTCGGTCAGCCCGAGAGCGGCTCTCGAAACCTCTCGCGCTCAGATTCGATTCCACTTCACACGCAAGCCCGCGGGTATCTGCTCGAAGTCCCCTTCAGCCATGAACGCGGTCGGCTTGGCGGCGGCCAACCAGTTACTGATGAACCTGCGCAGCGCGGCCTGACGCTCGCGGTCTTCCGGTAATACCGGAATCGAAGTTGCTGGAGCGCTCGCGTCACCCTGCTCGCGCTGCCCGTGTCGCCAGATCTCCCAAGCTTCTGTGACGGCGTCGAACAGCTCTGGCGACAACGGGGTGAGCAGGTAGACCTCCGTCGCGTTGGGCTCCGCGGAGCGCAGCTCGAAGTGATGTGGAGTCCCTTGGTAGTCCGCAGTTCCGTTCAGTACACCGTCAGTGAACCCTTCGACGAAATGTACGATCTCGAAACCTGAGCTCGCCGCGTCTACGCACATGCCTTTGTTCGACGCTACCAGAGCGGTGGGCTTGCGCGGCAGGGTCTTTGCCTTACCTAGCCGTTAGGAGGTCTCCAATGCAGGATACTCGAAGTGTTCATGGCATCGCGAATGGCCACTGGGAGCGCTCGGAACCGCGTTCCGCGTGGCTGCTCTTGTTGGCTCGCCTCGGGGTTGCGGAGCTGCGCGAGCTCGGCGAATTGGCTCGTTCGGCGACGCACCGGCACGAGGCGATAGCGGAGGATTCGAGCGACGACACGGAAGCGCTCGCCGCAGCTGAGTGAGTAACTCGCTGCGTACCGTGTCGATCCGCCGCACCGGGGCAACAAAACACGCTCGCACTCGGAGCGAACCGAACCCACCGAATGGGTCAGACTCAATCGCGGCGCCGCCAGAGACGTACCGGAGCGTGCTCTGGCGGTGCCGCGAAGCAGGTCCGCGCGCGGGCAGCTTGGCTCGAACTAAGACCCGCTGTGCGCGCGCTGTCCCAGCGCCTTCCGTGTTCGCTCACGCAGCTTGCCCAACATGCGTCTGGGCCACGCGAACTCGGATGACAGAATCGTGAGCCCAATCGGAATCACGATCAGCGCGGGGCCGGGCAACACAATCATGGCGAGGCCCGTGGCGAGCACGATACCGCCCACCACCGCGACGCCAATTTTGCGAGCAGGGCTCCCGGAACCAGCAGGGCGCGTGCTCGGCGGCTCGTTCGGCGGACGGCGCAGTAGCGACGCAATCACGGCACCGGTGAGCAGCGCCGCGATCACGGCCAACGAGGCCCAGATCGGGATTTTGTACACACCAGCGAGTAGCATCTTGGCGCCGACGAACATCAGCACCAGTGCCAGGCCGTACTTCAGGTAGTGGAACTTATCCATCATCCCGGCCAGCGCGAAGTACAGCGAGCGTAGGCCGAGGATGGCGAAGATGTTCGACGTGAACACGATGAACGGGTCGCGCGTGACCGCGAAAATGGCGGGAATCGAGTCCATCGCGAACACGATGTCCGTGCCTTCGATTGCGACGAGCACGAGCAAGAGCGGCGTTGCATACCGCTTGCCCGCCTGTACGATCGTGAAGCGCCCTTCGTGAAATTCTTCCACCGAAGGCACGGCGCGCCGAAACGCGCGGAACAGCGCGTTCTTGCGCGGGTCGACGTTGCCCTCGCGCTGCACGAGCAGCTTCACACCAGTGAACACCAGGAACGCGCCGAACACGTAGCCGAGCCAATGAAAGCGCGTGAGCAATGCAGCGCCCAGCACCACGAACAACGCGCGCAACACGAGCGCGCTCAGAATGCCCCACAGCAATACCTTGGGCTGTAGCTTGGCCGGCACCGCGAACACCGAGAAAATAACGATGAACACGAAGATGTTGTCGACCGACAACGCCTTCTCGATCACGTAGCCAGACAGGAACTCCAGCGCGCGCTCGGGGCCGAACCAGAAGTAGATGCCGGCGTTGAAGACCATGGCCAGCGTGACCCACACGCCCGTCCAGGCCAGCGCCTCTTTGACGCTCGTTTCGTGGTCCTTCTTGTGAAATACGCCCAGATCGAGCGCCAACATGCCGAGCACGAAGGCGACGAAGCCTGCCCACAACCAAGGAGTTCCGATGCTCTCGTGCATTTTTGGCGCGGTCCCTGGAAACTGCGTCATTTTGACGCAGGAATTGCAGAATCCTTAATGCACAGTTATCACCCGGCAAGCCGGCTTTATTCCCGCGGTCGAGGGGCTACGCGCGGTGGCGGCAGGCTGGTCAATGCCAGATCGCCGGTTTGCCCCCAGCGCCAAATACGCGGCAGGCCGGCGTAGAGCAGGCGGTGGTAGAGCCCGGCGGGCAGCACGCGGCGCAGGAAATCGAACAATTGCGCGTCGAGGGTGCCGGCGACCCACAGCGGCGGGTTCTTGTGCTCGATCACATCGAGGATCGTCTCCGCCACGTCTTGCGGTGTGTAGAAGGTGAGCGTCATCAGTCCGGCGATCAGCTCGTCCATGTTCGCATAGTGCGCGTGGTACGGGTCACTGGGATCGGCAAGCGCGCGTTGCCCTTGTGCGGTGAAGCGTGTCTTCCGAAAGCCGTCCGAGTTGATGAAGCCGGGACGTACGAGAGATACGCGCACGCCAAACGGTCGCATCTCGTACCAGAGCGACTCGGAGGCGCCTTCGAGCGCGAACTTCGATGCGCTATAGATGGACATGGTCGGCATGGCGGTCATACCGCCGACGGACGAAACGTTGATGATGCGACCGTAGCGTTGCTCGCGCATGTGCGGCAGCACGAGCTTGGTCAGCTCCATCGGACCGATGAAGTTGGCGTCGAGCTGTGCCAAGCGCTCTTGCGCGGTGACGTGCTCGGCCACACCGCGGTAGCTGAGCCCCGCGTTGTTCACCAGCACGTCGACACCGCCCCAGCGGTCGGCCACGGCGCGCATCGCGGCCCGGCGTTCGGCATCTACCGTCACATCCAGCGGCAGAAGTAGCACGCGCTCGCCTTCCTTGATGCCTTCGGTCGCGAAGCGCTCCAGCGACGAGCTGCGCGCGGTCAGCACCAGGCGGTGCGGCGTCTCGAGCAACAATTTGGCGAGCTCGAGCCCAATGCCGGCGCTGGCTCCGGTGACGAAGATCGTGGCGATCTCGCGCCGCTCTTTGCGACGACCGAATAGGCGTACGAACGCTTTGGCGCTGTTGCGCAGACCGCGCAGCAACGCCACCAATCGGCGCAGGGCACCGCTATGCGGTAGGATCGCCTCCCGAAGTTCGGATCCGTTGGGCGCGAGCACTCCTAATTCTACCACAGCTTTGCCGAGGAATAGGTCACGCGGGTGCCAGCGTTAGTGAGCAAGGTGAAGGGTCGAATTCTATTCTACGGCGGTACGCTCCTCGTGCTCGCGTTCTCGGTGCTCTACGCAACGAGCATGCCGGGGGCTTCGTTCGAAGGGGAGTTGCCCCCGTCGACTCCGCAGCTTCGAGAATTGGCAACTCGTCTTCGCGAGCACGTGGCCGTTCTCGCCGGGACCATTGGGATTCGCGATACTGCACGACCGGAGCAGCTGAATGCGGCACGTGACTACATCGAGAGCACGCTGCGCGCGCTCGCCGCTCAGCCGGGGCAACTTCAGCGCGAGGACGTTGGACCGGCGGGTGAGCACGCCCAGAACGTGATTTTCGAGGTCCCCGCGTCGGTGCCGCCCAGCATTCGGCCGCACTACATCGTGGTCGTCGGTGCGCACTATGACTCCATCGACACGGGTCCCGGAGCCAATGACAACGGCTCCGGCGTTGCAGCAACGCTCGAGCTCGCCTCGGCCTTCGCCAAAGCGCCCGCCGCGTCGCGCATCCGCTTCGTGTTCTTCGCCAACGAGGAACCGCCCTTTTTTCAGAACCCGGGCATGGGTTCGCTCGTGAACGCGGAGCACGCGCGTCAGCGGAGCGATCCGATCTCCGCCATGCTCTCACTCGAGACCATTGGCCACTATAGCGATACTCCGTATTCACAGCACTATCCGTGGCCCGTGGGTCTGCTGTATCCGAATCGCGGCAACTTCCTGGGCTTCGTCGGTGATCTCGGCTCTCGCTCTTTGGTCCGCTCTGCCATTGCAACGTTCCGTGACGCAGAACAGTTCCCTTCGCAGGGCGCCGCGCTGCCAACGACGTTCCCCGGCGTGGATTGGTCCGATCACTGGGCCTTCCGCAAAGCGGGCTACCCCGCGATCATGTTGACGGACACCGCGCTATTTCGCGACTCGAACTATCACCGGGCATCCGACACGCCCGAGAAGCTCGACTACGAACGGTTGGCGCGCGTGACTCGCGGCATCCAAGCCGTCGTGCGCGAGCTGGCACAATAGGCGGTTCCCTTGCTCTCCCGCGGGAATGATTGCTCGGAGTGGGCGAAGGGGGCGACCCGCGCTACATCACTCCCAGATGGTCACGCATTCGAAAGACGCGAGTCCCGCAGCGCTCGAGCAGCGCATCGCGAGCGGCGGCTCGACCTTGCTCATCGCCTACCTATGGGGGCCGGATTGCCCGAACTGCGTCATCTTCAAGCGGAGCTTGCCCAAGCTCTTGGAGCAACTCGATGGCGTGAACGCGGAGCTGCTCGAGGTCGACGTCTATGCGCACCCCGAAGTAGCGCAGCGCTACGGGGTCTTCGGCATCCCGCACTTTCTGCTCTTCAAGGATGGCCAAAAGCTGGGCAAGATGAGCGAGTTCCGTGGAGAAGCATTTTGGACGAACGTGATTCGCGAGCACGCCTGAGCCGTAGCCTAGCCCAGGCAGAGGCCGTGCTGAAGCACGAGGCCGCGCTCAACGCGCACGGGCTCGACGACTCGCGCGCGAGCCCGCCCGAACTGCTCGAGCTGGGGAATGCCGCGCTTCGCTTTTTGAAAACGGTGGACGGAGATCTGGAGTTGCTCTCCGCCCTCGACGATCAGCTCGACGGCGCGCTGATGTTGCCACTGCTGGATGCGCCACGCCGCTTGTCCGTTGCGAGCGAGGTCGAGCTTGCCGTCGAACTGGCGCGTGCGCTCGCGTTCTGCGCGCGCGACGACATGCACGGCGAGATCGCCGCCGCCTACGCGCGGGCGGGGCGCCGCGAGGACGCCCTGGCGCAGGTCGACAGCAACCTCGAAACGGCGGAGCTGCCGTTCTTGGCCGAAGCTCGAGCGGGCGATGTGTATCAGCTGCTCGGCGATACCGACTCTGCCGAAGCTTATTTTCGCCGATCGCTCGCGGTCGCCGGAGATGGCTCCGAGAAACGCCAAGCTGCGCTGCGCATCGCCAATTTGCTCATCGATCAGGGGAGGGAAGCCGAAGCTTCCGCTCTGCTCGCGGCTGAGCACGTCGATCGATAGACGAGGGCTCTAGACGGGACGGCGCGCCGCGGCTCGTGGCGGCGCGCCGTCCTCTTTTCAGGGCTTAGAATTGCGAGATGTGCTCGCGCTTCTTGGGCACCGAGGCATCACCCGTGGTTGCGATGTCGTGGGCACCGTTCGCTTCGAAGATTTGCTTCGTGCGTTTCTCGGTTTCGCCGTTGTCGGTGTGCACGGCGATCAGGATGTTGCCGCCACGAACCTTACCTTCGTAGGTCTTGGCCTCGAACTCGGGCACACCGAGCCCAATCAAGCCGCCAGCCACGCCGCCGACCGCCGCACCGGCGGCAGCTCCGCTCAACGTCGCCATGAGCGGACCCGCCGCGATCAGTGGGCCGACACCCGGGATGGCGAGCGCACCGATGCCTGCGAGCAAGCCGAGCGTGCCGCCAATGACCCCGCCGGCTCCGACGCCCGCGACAGCGCCTTCGGGAGCCTTGGTGTTGTGCTCGTGCGCGAAGTCTTTGCCGCTCCGCTTGTCCGGAAAGAGCACCGAGATGTCCGAGGACGACACGCCGCGACGCTGCAGCTCATCGACGATGCGCTCGGTTTGAATCTGGGTCTCTACGATTGCAATGACCGACTTTTTCATGGCTGTTTCTTTCCTCGTTATTGAGCAAGCTCGAGTTGGCTATCGACCTGAGCGCCGCTACCCGCGATTCGGCGAGCGGTCGCTTCGATCGCGGTGCGTTCCGCTTCGGATTTGACGGGGCCGCGCAGCGTGACCTTGCCGTTGATCGTGATGATCTTCACGTTCTTGGCCGTGAACGAGAGTGACTTGTCCTTCATCACCTCTTGCCGAATTTGCTGCGTCATCTTGCGATCGGCTGCACTCGGCCCTTGGTCCATGGGCGTGAGCGAATTACTGCCATTCGCGTCGCGCGAGTTGATGCGCGTGTTGTCTGGAGCGACCGCAGCTCGCGAAGGGTCCATCGGCGCCGCAGCGGCGTTGCCCGTGCTCGTGTCGGTTGGCCCGCTGCCCTCGTTGCCGCCGCCCCAAGTGCCGGGATCGTTGCTGCCCGGCTTCGCGGACGGGGTCACGCGCTCTTTGGCGACGGTGCCCGAGGCGGGGGTCGTGCGTTCGGCAGCGGCCACGCCGTCATTCGAGGCCGGCGTAAAGTCCGGTCCAACGTTGGGCTGATTGGTTGCCTGCGCCACGCTGTCCGACGATGCCGCTACGGGCGGCGGCGGATTCGACGCGCAAGCTGCGCTCAGCAGCGTGCCGAAGAACAAAACTCCAAAGTGTCTCATGACAATCCTTCCTGTCCCTCCCCGTGCTGCGTTGCTCGCGAGCAAGCGTTGGAGGGCTTGGCGCGGAGTCAGCAATAAGCAGACCAACGCGCGCCGACACCTGCGCGTCGCCGTACCTCATCAGTTTCCGGCAGATTTCGAGAACGATCGCAAATCGTGGCCGCATTGTCGTGGCGCTGCTGAGGCGTATCCGAGCGTGCGCGTCGGCCGGCGCTGAGGCGTCACGTCACGCTCGGCGATTGTGTCGAGCTGCCGGCAATGCCTGGCTGAGCGCGCGAACGCGCCTGGATTTGGGCCATCCGAGCGACTAGGCGGAGCCAGCGTAGACCTGCCTCGTGCGTCGCGGCATTCTACCGGGAACGTGGCCCGCAAACTCGCCGACAAGTCCGACCCGCCAGTGCTTCCCTTGGCAGTGCCGCGGACGGAGCCGGCGTCTTGGCGCCTGCAGCCGCCAACGATCTTTTCTTACCTCGATGCCGTGGCTCACCATGGCTCGATCCGCAAGGCCGCCGATGCGTTGCACATCGCCTCGTCCGCGCTCAACCGTCGGGTCTTGGATCTCGAGGCAGAGGTCGGCTCGCCGCTGTTCGAGCGTTTGCCTCGTGGCGTGCGTGCCACGGCGGCGGGCGAGCTGCTGCTCGCGTACGTGCGCCGCTCACTGAAAGAGCTGCGCTTGGTCGAAGCGCAGATCGATGGCCTGCGCGGCCTGGTCCACGGGCGAGTGCGCGTGGCCGTAGCGGAGTCGGTCACTGGACGCATGCTGCCCGACGCCATCGCCGAGTATCATGGCCGCCACCCCGGAGTCGGATTCACCGTGAGGGTTGGAGGCCCCCAGGAGATCTCGGCCGCGTTGCTGCGGGACAAGGCGGACCTGATTCTGACGCACGACCTTTCGGATGACCCCGATATCGCGATTTTGGCTGAAAGCCAGCAGCCACTGTGCGTCTTGGTGACTCCAGAGCACCCGCTCGCGAGTCGCCCTCAACTCCGTTTGAGCGAATGCGTCGCTTATCCAATTGCCATGCCCGACGAAACGTTGGCAGCGCGCGCCTTGATGGATCTGTCCTTGCGTCGTCATTCGATTCGCTTCGAGCCCGCTTTGGTTTCCAACTCGATCGAAACCACCAAGATGTTTGCACGCAGCAGCAACGGCCTCTGCTTCTCGTTTCACATCGGCAAGAAGCCGGATGTTTCCGGAATGATCGCCATCCCGCTCACTGATCCCGAGCTGCAATCGGCGAGCCTGCGCTTGGCGAGTCGACGCGGACGCGTGCTTTCGGTCGCTGCCGCATCGTTCGCGGAACAGTTGATCGCGGTGTTCGAGGAATTGTGAATCGCGATTGAGCACGTGATTCACGCGGCCTTCTGCCGAGTTAGTCGTGAGTCGAGCCTCAGTCGAAAGAGTGCTCTGATTTTGAGAGCAGGGTGCGCGTGGATTGGCGCTAGACAGCGTTGGAGCATCGCGCGTAAATCGCCATCGTTGTGATCCTTGCGCTCTCTACCGAGCGCAACACGCCCAGTACATGAAAACGCTTCGAAACAATCCAGAAGCGTAGGCGCCGCCGCGCCTTACGACGGAGGTTAAAAGCGATGTCGACTGAAAGCGCGAAACCAAAACTGTGGACCCCAGGCGATTGGAATGCCTACTTCGGGTTCGGCACCAACATTCTGGTGAACCTACTCGTCCTGACGGGCCTGTTGCGGTTCGTCCTGAAAATGCCCGATCACATCGTGTTCGGGCGCATCTTGCCGGCGACCGGCTTGATGATGTGCTTGAGCACACTCTACTACGCGCGCCTGGCGTACAATTTGGCCAAGAAGACCGGACGCACCGACGTCTGCGCGCTGCCCTCCGGGATCAGCGTGCCGCACATGTTCGTGGTCGTGTTCGTGATCATGTTGCCGATTGCGCTCAAGACGGGCGACCCAATCAAGGGTTGGGAAGCGGGCTTGTGCTGGGTGTTCGTGCAGAGCTTCGTGCTCATGGCCGGCGGCTTCATCGCCCCGATCATTCGTAAGATCACGCCCCGCGCGGCACTGCTCGGTACGCTCGCTGGTGTCTCCGTCTCCTTCATCTCCATGCGTCCAGCGCTCGAGATGTTCATGACGCCGGTCATCGGTCTGGTCTGCTTCACGGTCATTCTCGCCAGCTGGTTTGGTGGCGTGCGTTACTTCCGCGGCATGCCGGCGGGTTTGGTGGCTATCGCGGCCGGCAGCCTGATCGCATGGGGCTCGACGGCCCTCGGCTACAACTTTGGCGGCATGTCGGCCAAGGGTCTGACCGAGTCGTTCTCGAACTTCGGCTTCTCGATCCCGCTGCCGGCGTTCGGTCACGTGTTCTCGGGTTTCCAGTTCCTGGGTACGATCCTAGTCACCGCTATCCCATTCGGCATCTACGACTTGGTCGAGGCGCTCGACAACGTAGAGAGCGCGGCCGTCGCCGGTGACAGCTTCCCCACGACGCGCGTGCTCACCGCCGACGGCGTGGTCAGCTTGATCGGTTGCTGCATGGGCAACCCCTTCATCAACGCCGTGTACATCGGACACCCCGGCTGGAAGTCGATGGGTGGTCGCATCGGCTACTCCGCCGCGACCGGCGTCACCGTCATCGTCTTGGCCTGGTTCGGCATCATTTCGGTGATGGTCTCGCTCGTGCCAGTCGTCGCGATCTCGCCCATCTTGCTGTACATCGGCATGCTGATCGGCTCGCAGGCGTTCCAAGAGAGCCCGCGCTCGCACGCTCCGGCCATCGTGCTCGCGCTCACGCCGCATCTTGCCGCGTGGGGCAAGCTCCTGATCGACAACTCACTCGCCGCCGCTGGTACCAACGCTCATCAAGTCGGGCTCGACAAGCTCGGTCAAGTGGGCGTGCTGTATCACGGCCTCGAAGTCATGGGCGGGGGCTCGATCCTCGGTGGCTTGATGTTGGGCGCGATCGCCGCGTTCATCATCGACCGCGCGTTCGTCAAAGCCGCGTCCTTCGCCGCCGCTGCTGCGGGCCTCACGTTCTTCGGCTTCATGCACGGTGAAGCGATTGGCATCGGTCAATCGCCGCTCGTGACGGTCGCCTACCTGGGCGTGGCTGGCGTGCTCTTCGGTTGCGCCAAGTTCGCGACCATCACGGCCGCCGCACCCGAGGAACACCACGAGGAGCACGCCGGCGCAGTGCCGGCCGAGTAAAGCGCTGACAGCCTTAGCGCGGAGGGGAAGGGACGCCCCTCCGCGCTTTTTTTCGGTTCCACCTGATACGTGAGTCACTCTCCGGGGTGCGGAGGGGAGGGCAGAGACGTTGTGAGCGTTTCCCCCTCCGCACTTTTTTTCCGGGGGCTAGCCGCCGCCGCCGTGACGCCCGAAGGCTCGTCTCACCCTTCGAGACCGCGTCGTGGTCGAGAAATGCGGCTATTTGTCGCGATAAATTAACGGGGTTCGCTATGCAATTCTCGCCATTGCGGCGGCCCTCGCGCCTGGGCAGGCTCCGCCCGGGTAGACAACGCGCGGGGCGACGAGAAAATGCGCAACCGACGCCGCGGTCTGTCCGACAGGGACGGCAATGGCTCACTCCAACAAGTTTTCTAAGCGTTACTCCACTCGCAACACCTCTCGCGCCACCGCGGCCCTCTGCTTGGGCGTTCTCGGGGCCGCGTCGCTGCAAGCCGTTGGCTGCAGCTCTGAGTTCCACTCATGCAACGAAAGCCGCACGTGCGTTCCGACTGCCGGCAGCGGTGCTAGCGACGCGGGCGAGGCGGGGGTTGGCAATGGCGGCGCAACGCATGTCGGCGGCGCCGGAGGGCGCGCTGGCAGCAGTGGCGCGCCGGTGGAGCTCGCGGGTGAGGGCGGTGATGACGCGAGCGCAGGCAGCGCGGGTGAGGGGTCAGTCGCTGGTGGCGGTGGCGCCTCTGGTGGCGACGGTCTCTCTGGCGGCGCCGGCGTGTCTGGCGGCGGAGCCTCGAACGGTGGCGCTGGAGCTGGCGGCAGCGGCGGCACTTTGGGGGGCGCCGGTGCCGCGCCCGTCGACACCACACCTCCCGCCATTGTTTCGATCACACCAGCCAATGGGGCCAAGGGCATCGCAGCGGACACCAAGATCGTGATCACGTTCAGCGAGCCCGTCGACAAGCCCGCAGCCGAAGCGGCGGTCCTTACGACAGCAGGCAACGTCACGTTCAGCTGGAACGCGAACGCCACTGTCCTCACTGCTACACCGACGAATCTGCTGGCGTACGCGGCCGGCGCGACCGCAAATAGCTACACGGTTCAGGTGAGTACGGGGCTGAAAGACCTCGCGGGCAACCATTCCAACGCGGCGTTCAACAGCTCGTTCTCGACGCTTCGTCAGATCCCGCAGACGATTACGCGAGGGGTGCCGGGCTGCTACGAAGCATCGAACCTCTCCACGCCGTACCAGCTCGAGTCTTTCGCTTCTGCCTACGTGGGCGACAATGGCGACAACAGCGTGGCTCGGTTTTTCCCAGACTTCGACATCTCCGCCCTTCCACAGACGCTGACTAGTGTCGTCTCGGCCACTCTGACGATTCCGATCCAGGCGAGCCCTGCCCTCGATGTCCATTGGGGCACGCCGTTCGTCGATCTCGGCAACCTGATCGTAGATCACGTCTACGAATCTAGCTTCAACAGCAGCACGGCGACGAAGGCGCGGCTGTCGACAATCGGTACGCTGATGCCAGCATCGGCAACCCCCTTCTATGGTGACAAGACGATCGACGTTACTGCTGCCCTGACCGACGATATCGTGAATCGCATTGCGCGCAACAATCACTCGATGTACCGGCTGGGGTTCACGACGAAGACGGACAATGACGCGACCATCGATTGCGTCGCCGTCGTTTTCAACACGACGATGTCATTGAGCGTCGTCTACCTGATCCCCTAGAGCTTCGTTGAAGTCTTACTCGGTGCTTCGGTTCCGGATCGCGTTCGCAGAATCGATATCTGCCGAGGTTGCGCAAGCCGGTGAATTGCCACCAGTTCATCGGCTACTTCGCGTTTACCTCTCGTTTCTTGTCCTGGTTTGACTGGGGCTGGCCTCGTCAGCGCCGCTCGCGGCGACCCTGCGGTAGTTCGCGGTGTATGTACGCCCCCAGCGACTCGGGTCACGAGAAACGCTGTGATGTTCAAAAAATTGCGCGCAAAAAATGTCGCAAAAGGTCCGGCAATTGCGCGTTTTTCGTTCGCTTGCAGATCTTTCCGTCGTCGTTCGATGAGCCCGATCGCGGTGTAGCCAAAGGCGTCATCACACACCGCACCACGTGCGCATTGCGTCACTCGCAATCGCTTGACGGTAGCGCGAGAAATCGCCAATGTTGATCCCTCACGCACTGCGAGCGAGTGGGCGGCGTACGTCTACTCCAAGCGGTGCGTTGGCGCGCGTCACGGCTTCAGCGTCGGCCTCGGGCTTCGACCCTTCCGCGCAAACCAAAGGGTCAGCGCTTCGAGCCGCCAGGAACACGAGAAAGAAAGACATGACTTCGACAACAACTTCAAAGGTACTGGCGGCCGCGCTAGGCCTCGGGCTCGTCGCCCTTGCTGCCTGTGGCTCATCCGATGGTGGCGGTGGCGGCGGTGGGTTTCAATATGGCGGAGCCGCTGGCGCGCTCCAAGGCGGCGCTGGCGCACCGACAGGCACGAGCGGCGCGCCCGCCACGAGCGCTGGTGCCGGCGGCGCTCCGGCAGGTGCGGGCGCGAGCGGCGCTCCGACTGCGGGTGGCGCGGCGGGTGCTGCTGG
>OUNO010003344.1_pt1 | contig 13607 bp, 8 predicted proteins | sample 1779811 | NCBI WGS metagenome assembly OUNO01 (sample SAMEA3914804, study PRJEB12502) | metagenome | biome: forest; material: soil | place: Canada | collected 2010-06-25 | depth 0.3 m | reverse complement strand
TCGACGACCAGCTCCGGCACGAGCGTGCTGTGAGCGCCGGCTTGCGTCGAAATGCCGACCAAATGCACGTCGTTGTCGACGGCTTGGCGCGCGACCTCGTCGGGCGTTTGGAACATGGGCCCGATGTCGACGTCGAAGCCGAGGTCGGCGAGCGCGCTCGACACGACCTTGGCGCCGCGGTCGTGCCCGTCTTGCCCGAGCTTGGCCATCAGGATGCGCGGGTTACGCCCTTGACGCTCGCGAAACACGACCACGCGCGCGCGCAGCGCCGCCCATTCCGCATCGCCTTGGTAGAAGCCACCGTACACGCCCTGCACAGTATGGCTCCGCCCCTCGTGGCGACCAAAGACCTCGGCCAAAGTGGTGCTGATTTCACCGAGGGTGGCGCGCGCGCGCACCGCCACGATCGCGGCCTCGAGCAGGTTCCCGACGCTGGCTTCGGCCTGCGCTCGGAGCGCCGCCAGCGAATCGGCTACCGCGCCAGAATCACGCGTCTTTTTCAGGGTTTCGAGGCGCGCACGCTGCGCCGCCAGCACCGCCTGGCCGTCGACGATGCGCACGTCGGGTGCCGGCTCGTCCGGTGCCAGGAAGCGATTGACCCCCACGATCACGTCGAGCCCGCGGTCGACGCGCGCTTGCCGGCGCGTCGCAGCCTCCTCGATGCGCCGTTTGGGTAGCCCCTGCTCGATCGCCCGCGCCATCCCGCCGAGGCCCTCGACCTCGTCGATGACCACGCGAGCACGCTGCGACAGCTCCTCGGTCAGGGCCTCCATGAAGTACGAGCCGCCCCATGGGTCCACCACCTGAGTCAGGCCTGCTTCGTGTTGCAAGATGAGCTGCGTGTTGCGGGCGACGCGAGCCGAGAGCTCACTGGGTAGCGCGAGCGCCTCGTCGTAGGCGTTGGTGTGTAAGCTCTGCGTGCCGCCCAGCACCGCGGCGAGCGCTTCGACCGTGGTTCGCACGACGTTGTTCAGAGGATCTTGCGCGGTCAGGCTCACGCCCGAGGTCTGGCAATGGGTGCGCAGCTCGAGCGAGCGCGGGTCTCGTGGCGCGAAGTGGCTTCGCATCAGCTCCGCCCACAGGCCGCGCGCTGCGCGCAATTTCGCGATTTCCATGAAAAAGTTCATGCCCGTCGCGAAGAAGAACGAGAGCCGCGGTGCAAACTGATCGATCGCCAAACCGCGCGCGAGCGCTGCTCGAGCGTATTCCAAGCCATCGGCGAGGGTGAAGCCGAGCTCGAGGTCGAGCGTCGCTCCGGCCTCTTGCATGTGATAGCCGGAGATCGAGATCGAGTTGTAACGCGGCATGTGCCGGCTGGTGTACTCGATGATATCGGCCACGATGCGCATCGAAGGTGCGGGCGGATAGATGTAGGTGTTCCGCACCATGAACTCTTTGAGAATATCGTTTTGAATCGTGCCGCTGAGCTGCGCCGCCGCCACGCCTTGCTCCTCCGCAGCCACGATGTAGCTGGCCAAGATCGGCAGCACCGCGCCGTTCATGGTCATCGACACGCTGGTCGAGCCCAGCGGGATGCCATCGAACAAGCGCTTCATGTCTTCGACCGAGTCGATGGCGACACCGGCCTTGCCGACGTCACCGGACACGCGCGGGTGATCGCTGTCGTAGCCGCGGTGGGTGGCCAGATCGAAGGCGACGCTCAGCCCGCGCTGACCGGCAGCGAGGTTCCGCTTGTAGAAGGCGTTGCTCTCTTCGGCCGTGGAAAAGCCGGCATATTGGCGGATCGTCCAAGGGCGCGAGGCGTACATCGTGGCACGCGGACCACGCCGAAACGGGTACGCGCCCGGGCTTTCGTCCAAGTGCTCGATGCCGTTCAAATCTTCGCGCGTGTACAAGGCACGCAGCACGACGCCCTCGGGCGTCTCGCGGTTCAACGTGTCTGGATCGCGACCATCGAGCTCGGCCCGAGCGAGCTCGCGATAGACATCGCGCGTGTTGGTCTTGCTCGAGTCCGCCATCGCTCAGCCGCGCTTGCGTAGGCGCACGATGCGCTCGAGCGCGTTGCCCGCGCTTTTGGCCAGCACATCGGCGCGCCGCGTCGCTTCGGTGGATTCGCTGAAGCCCGCCATCAGCACGATCAGGCTCGGTCGCTCGGAGACGTTCACCGTGCGCGCGTAGCAATCGCTGCCCGAGGGAGCGGCCCACTTGCCTTCGAGGGAGGTGAGCGCGGCGAGCTGCGCGAATGGCCCCAAGTAGAAGCCGACGCGCGTCGCGGCATCGAGCAAGCTGCCGTTGCCCGAGGGCACGCTGATGGCACGCAGCTCCGAGGGGCTGCCGAGCGCGGGGCTACCGCCGCGGACGTCGAAGGTTTGAGGGCGCACCGCGAACACCAACGCGCGCACCGGGCGCAGGCCCTCGCACAGGCTGCTCACGACTTGCTCGGGCGACTCGGCCGCATCGAGCCCCGCCACTGCGGCTTCGAACTCGATCGCCCAGGGCGGACCGCCGGGCTCGAGCTCGGGCGCCAGGAACGGCTTCGGACGCGCCAGGCTCAGCACGGGCTCGTCCAGGTCGGGCGGCGGCTGGAAGGAGTCGGGCGGGGAGACGAACGTGACGTTCGGCATGTCGGGACTCCACGAGCGCGGCGCCAGTGACTTTTTGACGAGCGGGATCGGCGGCTCGCTCGGGTATTGCGGGCGCTCGCCAACGGGAGGCGGGCCGGGGCTGATCGACGCGGAGGCCACCGAAGCGGCGCCGCCCTTGACGATCTTGGACAATCCGGGGAGAAAAATCCCGGAAGCGTGTAGGCCCTCCAAGGCGACGACCAGCTCGGCGAATGGCGCACGCAGCACCCGGATTGGCACCCCCAGGTGAAACGCGAACTCACTGGCCACGTGCCCGTCGAGCACGTCGACCGACGCCACGTCGACCCGGTGGGTCCGAAGATCGCGATTGATCGGCAGCGCGAGCAGGCGCTCGCACATCCCGACCGGGAGCGCCCGCACGACGTCCGCCAGCGGGCGCACGGTGTGAACCGAGGGAAAATCACTGCGATCGAGGGCTCGTTCGAGCAACTCGACCAGCTCTGGGTACAGCTCGTTGACCGCTTGCGTCAGCGAAACACCGCGCTGCACGGCTTCGAACAACGCCGCCTCGACCTGTGCCGGCGAGGCTCCACTATGGATCAGGCGGCGAGCTAGCTCTGCTGACAACGTGCCCTCATCGTAGCGGGCACGCACCCACTACACAATCGGGCTCGGCAAGACGGCGCGATCGGCTGGAGCCCTCAGTCGTGGAACTGAAAGACGACTTCGGTCCGGCGCACGAGGCCGAGCTCGTCCCGAGCGGCCCGCTCCACGGCGGCCGGGTCGTCCTTGATGCGGGCGACCTCGGCGCGCAGCTCCCAGATCTGTTGTGACAGCCGGGACACCTCGTCGTCTGCGCGTACCTTCTCTTCCCGCAGGCCCTGAAGCCTGGGTAGGCCGGTCGCCGAGAGCATCATCGTGGGCACCGAAATAGCCGCCAAGGCCAGGACGGCCAGGGGCATGACGCGCTGCACGAAAAGGCTGCCAGAGCTCATCGCGGCAAGCTGTCACAGCCGGCGAGACAGGGCCAGAAATCGGCTATGGTCGCGGCATTCGTTCTCGCCCGACGGCGGCGGCTCCAGTGGCTGCCGGGCCGGCGGCGAGGCCCTGACGCTCCCCGAGACATCACAATAGCCATGATCGAGACGGATATCCTGCGTGCGGAGCTCGAACGCTTGTACGAGCTGCCCGACCTCTTGGCCCTGAGCCGCGATGTGCTCGGCTTCGAACCCGAGCGCGTCGGTGGCACTTCTGCGAAGGCATCGTTCGCGGGTGCGCTGACCGCCCATTGTCTCGAGCACGACGCGATCGAAGCGTTGTGCGATGCGCTGCTCGCAACCCGTGGCGAAGTGAACGCGAAGGTGGCCGACCTGCGCGTGACGGGCGTCGCGTTCGACGAAGAGCTCAAGGCAGGCGCCGAGCTCGGCCCGTACGTGATCCTGCGTAAACTCGGGGAAGGCCGGCTGGCGATTTCGTACATCGCGCGCAAGGACGGCGCCGAATATCGCCTGAAGGTGCTGCGCCGCGAGGCCACGCGCGATCAGCGCGGCCTGCAGCGCTATTTCACGGTTACCCGCTTGATTGCAGGCATTGCGCACGACGGCCTGCCCGAGCAGCTCAGCGCTGGGCAGCTCGGCGACCGCCATGTCGTGGCGCACGCGTTCGTGGACGGTCAGCCGCTTTCGTCGCGCATCGCGCGCACCGGGCCGCTACACATCAACGATGCCAAGCCGGTCATTCGTGGGATTCTGGAGCCGCTCGCGGCGCTGCACGGCCGGCGCATCGCGCACGGTGATCTGCGCCTCGACAACGTGATCCTCGCGCGCACCCCAGACGGCGGTCAGCGCGTGCTGCTGGTCGACGCGGGCACCGACCGCTTGCGCGCGCGCGCGCGCGTCGTAAACGGCCGGAACGAGCTATTTTCCACGGTCGGCTCGCCGCGTACGGTGGCTCCCGAGCAGATCCGCGGGCTCTCGGCCGACGCGGCCAGCGACGTGTATTCCTTCGGTGCGATGCTGTACGAGCTGCTCAGCGGCAAGCCGCTGTTCGGGGACAAGTCGGCGCTCGAAGCTGCGTTCGCGCACCTCACGATCGAGCCGCCGCCGCCCAGCAGCGTGGCTCCTCGCGGTTGGATCCCGAAGGAGTTGGACGAGCTCGTGCTGCGGCTACTCAGCAAGGATCCGACGCGCCGCCCCAAGAGCGCGAGCGAGGCGCTGGCGCTGTTCGAAGAGACACAGCCCAAGGCCCCAGCGATCAGCAGCGAAGCGCTCGAGGCCAAGCTGCAAGCCGTGCTCGGAGCGCCGAGCAACGACGAAGCGGCTCTCGACCTGGAGGCCACCGTCGATGCCGGCGCGGACGTCGAGCGCGTCGCCGAAACGTTCTCCAAAGCCGCTGAAAGCCTGCCAGAAACCGACAAAGAGGGCAGAAAGAGCCTGCTCTTTCGGGCGGCGCGCCTGTACGCGGGGGCGGCCAAGAATCTGCCTCGGGCGGAGAGCGTGTACGCCGAGCTATGCCAGCTCGATCCCGACGACAACGTCGCCGAGAACGGGCTCGAAGACGCGCGTCGCCGCCAAAACAAATTCGAAGAAGTCGTGGAGATGCTGCTCGCGCGCAGCGAGAAGGCCGATAGCTCGAACGATCGCTCACGCGCGATGTCCGAGATTGGCAAGCTGTACGCGACCGAGCTGAAGGAGCCCGAGCAAGCGCTCGTCGCCTACACGCAAGCGTTCTGTGAAGACCCGAGTCAGTCGAGCGTCGTCGCCGAGATCGAGCGCTTGGCAGGGTCGAGCCAAGAATCCTGGGCTGAGGTCATCAGCAACTGCACGGGCAGCGCTGAGGACGAAGAGCTCGATTCCGACACGCGCAATGCGCTCTGGAATCGCCTGGGGCACTGGTACACCGAAAAGCTGAAGCGCCCGGACCTCGCGCTACCCTGCTATCAGGCCGTGATCGCCAGTGAGCCCGCCGACGAGATCGCGCTGGAAGGCCTGAGCGACATCTACCGCAAGGCCCAGCAGTGGTCCGAGCTGGGTATGGTGCTCACGCGTCGCGCCGACGCCGCCGCGACCCCGGCGCGAGCACGCGATCTGCGAGCCGAAGCCGCCGAGCTGCTCGAGCTGCGCCTGAACGACACCGACAACGCGCGCGCCCTATACGAGCAGCTGCTCAGTGAAGATCCGGGGCAGGTCAAGGCCAGCGACGCCTTGGGTCGCATCTACGAACGCACGGGCGACTTCCAAAGCTTGCTCAAGCTGCTGGAACGGCGCGCCGAAGCGCAACGCGGCGAGGACAAGCTCAAGACGCTGTGCCGCATCGCCGAGATCTACGAAACGAACCTGAGCGACGACGCTGAAGCGTTGAAGCGCTTGCAGGCCGCGAGCGCGCTGGACGCGTCGAGCCTCGAAGCCTTGCGCGGCCAGGACCGGCTCTATTCGAAGCTCGGGCGCTTCCCCGATTTGCTGACTAACCTGCAGCAGCAGGTCGAGATCGCCGCTACGCCGCGCCAAAAGGTGGCGTTGTGGGAGCGCATCGCCGCGATCCACGACGAAGAGTTCCTGGATCACGAGCGGGCAGCCGAAGCGCTGGAGCGGCTGATCGCCATCGATTCGGCCAATGAAAATGCGCTGACCACGCTGATTCGGCACTACCGCGCGCTCGACCGTTGGGAGAGCGTGGCGAGCCTGTACGAGCGACAGTTGAAGCTCGTGACCGAAGCACCGCGTCGCCTGGCGTTGCTCCTGCAGCGGGGCAAAGTGCTCGCAGACCAAATCGGTTCGCCCGAGCGTGCCATGCAGGCCTACGACGCAGTGCTCGAGATTGACCCTCAACACTCGGGGGCGCTCGAAGCGCTGGCTCACTTGCGGCAATCGACCGGCGACGCGGATGCAGCGCTCGCGGCGCTCGAGACGTTGGCCAACCGCGCGACCAGCCCGGAAGCCAAGGCCGAGCAATACATCCGCGCGGCCAAGGTGCTCGAAGCCCGCGGCGACCGCGACGGTGCCATCGAGCGCTACAAGCGCGCGCTCGACGCCAACCCGCGTGACACCACGTCCGCGGCTGCCTTGCGCGAGGCGTACACGGCGCGCGGCGACGTCAATGCGGCGCTGCAATTGCTGGAGCGCGAGATCGGCCAGACCGATGGCGATCTGGCCAAAGCCCGGCTTGCTGGACAAATGGCCGTCCTGGCGCGTGATCGCTTGAAGGACGCCAAGCGCGCCGAAGAGGCTGCCAAGCGCGCGATCGGGCTCGATCCAACGAACCTGGACGCACTGACCGTGCTCGGTGACATCGCATTCGACGCGAAGCGCTTCCTCGAAGCCTCCACGCATTACGAGCAGCTCGCGGGGCGCGCCGATTCCCTCGACAAGAAGGAGGCCGCGCGCTTGCTCGTGCGCTACGTCGACGCGCTCAGCCAAACGGGCTCCACCGAAAAAGCGCTGGCTCCGATGGACACGTTGCTGCGCATCGCTCCGGACGACTCGGACGCGCTGGCGCGCGTCGCGCAGGTCACGTTCGAGCATGGCTCGCCCAAGCGCGCAGCCGAGCTGTATCAAGACTTGCTCTCGCGCTTCCAAAGCGCGCTCCACAACGACGTGCGCGTCAAGGCGCACTACCGCTACGGCGAAGCCCTGCGCTTGGCCGGCGATCTCGACGCGAGCCTCGCGCCGCTCAACGAGGCTTCCGATCTCGACCCCAGCGACAGTGAGCCGCTGATCGCGCTGGCCAAGGTGTACGAGTCCCAGGAAAAGTGGAACGACGTAATCAAGGTCAAGACGCGCCACCTCGACATCGCCAGCGGCGATGAACGCGTGCAGCTCTTGATCGACATCGGAGATCTAGCCTCGGGCAAGCTGAACGACCGCGCGCAGGCGACCAAGAGCTTCGTCGCGGCCTTGGAAGAGCACCCGGACGATCGCCGTCTGCTGACCAAGCTGATGCAGCTCTACAGCGAGGAGAAGGACTGGAACAAGCTGGTCGACGTCGTGCTGCGCTTGGCCGAATTCGTCGACGATCCGAAGCAGAAGGTAAAATACCTGCACACGGCGGCGATCGTCACCTCGCGTCAGATCGGCGATCCGGCGCGCGCGCTCGAGTTCTACGAGCAGGTGCTGGCGCTGGAGCCCGGCCTCGACAAGGCCTTGAACGAAGCCGTGGAGCTCGAAGAAGCGCGCGGCAACCACGCCGGCGTGGAGCGCTGGCTCAAGCGCAAGCTCGAGCACGTGAGCGCGGCTGACGACCAAGCGGGCATGCTGCAAACGTTCACGGCCCTCGGTCAGCTGTACGAGAAGGGCATGGGCGCCATCGACCAAGCCATCGATGCCCTGGAAGCGGCTCAAACGCTCGACCCGGACAACCGCGAGCGAACCGAGCACCTGAGCAATCTGTACGTGACCGATCCGGCGCGCTACTTGGACAAGGCCGTGGCCGCTCAAGCGGTGTTGCTCCGCCAAAACCCGTACCGCCACGACTCGTACAAGACGCTGCGCCGCCTGTACACCGAGACCAAGCAAGCCGACGCTTCCTGGTGTTTGTGCCAAGCGTTGACGGTGTTGAACCTGGCCGAGCCAGACGAAGAGCGCTTCTACAAGCGGATGCGCTCCGACACCGCGGCGCCCGCACAAACGGCGTTCTCGGAAGATGATTGGCTGGATCTGGTGATGCACCCGATGGCCGATCCCCTACTCACGAGCGTGTTCGCGCTGATCGAGCCGATCGTGATCGCGCGGCGCAGTCAGGGCATCCAAGAGCTGGGCTACGATCCGAGCTACGCGGTCGACATCGCGAGCCACTCTGCCCCGGTCTGCCAGAGCCTGTACTACGCGGCGGGTGTGCTCGGCATCGCCGTGCCTCCGGCCTACGAGAACCCGAACGACCCGGGTGGCATCTCGTTCCTATTCGCGACCGAGCCCTCGCTGGTGCTCGGTACGACCGCGCTGCGCCCGGACGTACCGCTCCAGCCAGCCGCGTTCATCGCGGGGCGGCAGCTGTCCTTCTTCCGGCCGGGCCTGTACCTGCGCCACCTGCTGGGCACGGGCACTGCGCTCAAGTCGTGGTTCTTCGCAGCCATCAAGCTCACCTCTCCCCAATTTCCAGTCTCGCCGGAGCTGGAAGGCGCGGTTAACGAGGCTTACCAAGCACTCGAAGCCGGTTTGGTGGGTCAGATGCGCGATCAGCTGACGCGGGTGGTCGCAAAATTGCTCACCTCGGGTGCTGCGCTCGACTTGAAGCGCTGGGTCGCAGGAGTCGACCTGAGCGCGGATCGCGCGGGGTTCGTGCTCGCTCACGACTTGGAGACAGCGAGCCAAGTAGTGAAAGCTTCAGATGAAACTTCGAGTGCAGTGTCACTCGACGAGCGCTTCAAGGAGCTCGCGTTGTTCGCCGTCAGCTCTCAGTACTTCGAGATCCGTCAGCGACTGCTGATCTCGGTCGATAGCTGAGCCCCAAGAATCACAAACGGTTTAGGCCCGCTCCAGACACCTACTGGAAGAGCATCATGGAGCGGGACACCGACAAGCTACAGCTGACAGCGCGCGGCCACGCCGTGTGCGAGCTGATGTGCAGCCAGGGGCTCACGCTGGAAGCCGCCTGTGAACGGGTCGAGCACGAGCTGGAGGCCCTGCGCGACGCGGTGGAAAAGATCCTTTCCGATCGCCCGTGGGAGGACGTGCCCAGCGCCGTACAGGCCGCGCTGACGGGCGTGAGCTACCACGTGCAGAGCGCGTATCTCGAAGAACAGCGCCCGGCGGCCGCGAGCGCTTCGCTCAGCGCGTAGCCTGTCCGCCCAGGTCGCCCGCGCCCGCGGACGGGAAAAACGAAGGGTGCGAGAACGTGCCGCTGACGCGCCAACCGTAGAAGCCATCTGGGCGCTTGGCGTGCTTGTTCTGCGGCACCAAGTCGAACAGCCCAGGGACGGTCGAGCCCGGCGCGCCGAACAGGCCGCGCGTCATGTCGTCCTTGTTGGTGAAGCGGTCGTTGAACTTGAAGCGCACGTTCATGCTGGGCACGCTGGCATCGAACGAGTCACGCAGGCGCACGCTGCCATCGGCTTGCAGATCCAAGTCGCGCCCCGCAGCGCTGAGCTGATCGATTTTGAGCGCGCCCGCGGTCGCCGTCGCTTTCAAGGTCAGATCACCGACCTCGACCTTGGGCAGCGCGATCGCGTTCAGCACCTTGGTCTTACCGTCGCCGGCGGACAACGACCCGAACTTGAGATCGACCTTCCCCTCGGCTTTGCTCAGCTTGCCCTCGGGCAGCAAGAACTCGACGTGCCCCCCGAGCGTGCCGCCAATGGGCAGGCCGATCATGTCCGCGAGCATTGGCGCGTCGGCCAGGCTCAGATCCTCGATGTCGACCTCGAGCTTGCGGCCGCCGTCGGCGTCCGAAGTGAAGCCGTCGATATCACCGCCGAACGCGTCGGCGCCGAAATTGACGTGCATCGTGCCGAACAGGAGGCGTAGGAGCGACACACGCGCGTGCACCGTGTCGATGTGCATGACCTTCGGCTTGTTGGGTTTTGCCGGGTCTTCCGGAGGAACCGTGCTGGGCGGAGAGGTCAGCTCCACGTCATCGGCGCGCACACCGCTGAACCAATACGAGCTCAGGTGGCCGAGGCGCAGCGTGAGCGGGTTCGGTCCGGTTTGGCCCGCGTTGAACTCATTTTGAATGCGAGCCCGCAGGCGATCGAACGGGAACGTCAGGTAGCTGAACAGCATCAGCGCGAACAGGTAGAACGCGCCGTACCCGACCCACTTCAAGATGCGCTTGTACTGGGCGTTCACGGCAGTATCTCCGTGGAGGCGGCGGGCGCTGCCTTCTTGGGCTTGTCCGGTGTCGCGATGCGATCGAAGGCGCTGACCTGCATCTCGACGTCGTAGTTGTCAGGCTCCAAGCCGCGCTTGCGGATGTTCAGCGAGGAAATCACGATTGGGCTTCCCGATTGCTCGATGCGCTCCATGAACTTGGACAGCTTGAGCATGCCCACCTTGTGCAGGGCGATCTTGGTCACGCGCTCGGAGTACTTTTTGCCGTGGGGCACGGCCTGGCGGTCCTGGCTTTCCGGGATGTCGATGCCAGCCTCGCTGGCCAAGCCGGCCAGAAACCCCGCCAACTGCGGAGCGGGCTTGCCGTAGCGCTGGAGCGTTGCCGCTTTCTCCAGCTTCTCCTTCTCTACCTGATCGCGGCTGTCGGTGATGCTGTCGGCGGCGTCGCTCAGCGCAGCGTTTTCAGTGCGCTTGGAGTGCACGAGCGCCGTGAGCGCGATGGGCAGCACGAGCACGAACAGCACACCGGCCACGAGCAAACCGACGTTCAGCAGGCGCTGACCGCGCGTGTCCAAGCGAGCGAAGCGATTGACGATGTTCACGGCTTGTCCTCCGCCGGCGCTTCCGTTGCCTTCGGCTTCTTCTTCGTCGGGCCCGCATCTTCTGGGCATTTCAGCTCGAATTCGAGCTGGTATTTCTGGCGGTTATCGCCGGGCGTCTGACTGACCACCTGGCTCACCTTGGCGATCTTGGCGTCCGAGACGCAGCTGCTCTCGCCCATCTTCCCGGCGAGGTCTTGCGCGTCCTTGGTCGTGGGCACGATGCCGTTCACTTTCACGTGCGTGCGATCGACGTCGAGCTCCTCGACGTCGTGCGTCACGCTCATTGGGACCGCATTGGAGAGATCGACCATGACGTCGAAGGCGTCCGCGTGCGGCATCGGATCGGGCTCGTCCTTCGCTTTGGCACGCTCGAGCGCCTCGGCGACGGTATCCGGCTCCGTCAATTCTTCGCCCAGCACCTGAGAGCTCTGAGCGGCGAGCGTCTGCACCAGCTCGTCGTGCTCGCGGCTCAGCGCGTGCAAATCGGCCCAGCTCGAGAATAGGAAGCTGACCAAGGTCGCGGCCACGAGCCCGGCCAAGAGCGGCGCGCGCTCCTTCAAGAACCCGAAGCCGCGCTGATAAGCGAGCGCGCCGCTGCGCAGGTTGAGGTCCACGGCTTTGGTGGAGAGGCCCGCCGCTAGCGCGAGCGCCTTGGCGAACCGGGGCAGCGCCAAGATCACCTCTGCGCTCGCCTCCAATTGAAACGTGGGCAGCGCGCGGACCGGCAAGCCGAGCTCGGTGCTCAAGTACTGATCGGCGCCGCTCGCGCCGGAGCCGCCGCCCACCAAAATCACCGAATCGATCACGAGCTCGGTGTTGGCCTGGAAAGCGAGGAACGTTTGGCGCAGCTCGGCGATCAGGGAAGCCGCACTCTCCGGCAGGCCTGCCACGCCGCGCGACAGCGTGCGCACGAAGATCGGCTCACCCTCGCTGAGCACCGTGATCTCGGTGCGGCGGCTGCCCAAGTCGACGAGAGCGATCGGGCTCTTGCCATTCAGCTCGGGTGCCAGGAGCGCCAAATTCGAGAGCACGAGCGAACCGCAGCCCACGCGCTCGGGCTCGCGTCCGAGGGCTCGCTTCACCAGCTCGATGCGATCCTTGACCAGCTCGGTGCGAGCCAGCGCCGCGATCACCTCGATCGATTCGCGGCTCAGGTCGCCGCGCAGTACGCGGTAGTCGTACACGAGCTCGCTCATGTCGATCGGCATCTGCGACTCGAGCTCGAACGGCAACACGGCGTCGAGTTGCTTGCGCGCAGTGAGCGGCAGCTTGAGTCGGTGCACGAACGCGTTGTCGCCGTCGATCGCGACGGCCAGGCCGTCGCTATGCGGGAGCATCGGGTTCACACAGGCTTGCAGGGCCTGCTCCAAGGTCTCCGCGCTGTCGACGGCCGCTTCGTTGATGGCCTCGATGGCGATGCGTCGATAGCCCGTGCTGAGCAGGAGCGCGCGCACGTGCGTGGAGCCGATGTCTATGCCGATGTAACGTGCCATGAGATTTCTGGTTTCGAGCCGTGGGCCGTGAGGGTGCGCGCGTCAGTCGACGCGATAGTAGACGATGTTTCCGCCGGGACCGGGCTTGAGAGCGCTCAAGATGCTGCCGGCCGTCGCTCCCGGGATTCCCGAGGCGGCGTTCGGGTCGGTGGAGGCCGCGGTCTGGCCGTTCTGAATGCCCGAGCCGCCGGCCGCTCCGGTGAGCCCCTTCGCGCCTCCCGCGAGTGCCTGCAGCTGCTGGGAGATCAAGTCCTGCGGAGTCGGCGCGCCGCGGAAATCGACCACGGCGTGGATGCGGACGCTGGTCTCACGCTTTCCGGAGCGCACGTAGCCCGTGGCATAGATGCTGAACACCTTGCTCTCGGTGGTCACCATCTTTGCGGTCTCGGTCGCCGACACGATCGGGATCGGCGGGATGCCGAGCGCCTTCAAGATCGAGGCGACTGGGCTGCCGCCGGCGCCGCCGCCCAGCGCAGGGGGCGCAGCGGTTGCTCCGGTGGCGCCGGGCGCGGCTGTCCCGGCAGTGGTCTGTTGCAACGTGCTCACGAACTCCTGCGGGCTCTTGAACATCGGTAGGCCCGGCGTGAAGCTGCGCAGCATGGTGATGGCCATGATGAACTTCTGAGCTTCGTTGGCGTCGATGCAGATCGTCGCCATGTTGTTGGAGGCCTGGCAGGCCACGGCCAACAGCGTCTGCGGATTCGCGGTGTTCACGTTCACCGCGCCTTGGCCCCAAACGGTCACGATGCGCTTGTCCGGGTTGTCCGGATCGGGATCGATGAACGTGGACCAGAAGTCGTCGCTCACGCCGCGCACCCGGTGCAGCTCTTCCAAGCTGTCGAATGCCGCATTCTTCCGCTGATAAGGCTTCTTCAGCAGCTGGTAGAACGAGTCTTCCGCCGCAGCCTGCTGCGCGGTGGTCGAGGTCGGGTCGCACAGAGCCTGGTCTTGATCCGGATCGATCCAGTCGATGATCGCGGAGCACACCGCGCGACGGTCGGTATATTGCTCGTCCGCGTCGTGCCCCTCGAACATCGGCGAATACTGCGGCGGGCCGATCAGGCTGGTGATCTGCGACGCCAAACGCGTCTGGCTGAAGGCGTCGCCGCGGGCGGCGACGTTGAAATTGACCTTCGAGTCTTCGTCGACGATCGTGAGCTGGAAGCCGCCGCCCTTGAAGCCCAGGTTCTTGCCCAGCTTGGGGTC
>OUNO011323079.1_pt1 | contig 13614 bp, 13 predicted proteins | sample 1779811 | NCBI WGS metagenome assembly OUNO01 (sample SAMEA3914804, study PRJEB12502) | metagenome | biome: forest; material: soil | place: Canada | collected 2010-06-25 | depth 0.3 m | reverse complement strand
TCACCCGCTCTTGCGGCGGAAGACGCGCTTGTTGTCGACCTGGCCGTGAACGTCATGGGCGTGTTCGGGGCCCTTGCTCGCGGCGTTGGTGGGGTCGGCGTCGTTCTGCTTCTTGGCGCCCAGCGCTTCGGCGAACTTCTTCTTGAGGTCGTCGGCGTTGCTTGATTCAGCCATGCTTGCTCCTCTTAGCTTCTGCTTGTGGGGTCCAGTATGCCGTCTGCCGCGGTGTCGACAACCACGTCGGCGGCGGCGCGGATCCCGTCGCCGGCGAAAAGGCCGCGCTCCTGGGCCGCCCACATGTCCCAGTACGGCGCGTAGACCTCGCCGTCGCGCGACAACGCCCGTTCCTTCCTGAGTGCGGTCGGTGCGCCGAGCCAGATCAGCAGGCTGAGGAACGGTCGGCAGGGGAGTGCGCCACTGCCGACACCCTCGAGGATCAGCAGGGGAGTAGGCGGCACGCGTATGAGGTCCGCCGGCCTGTGACCAGGCCAGTCCCAGCGGGGGATTGATCCGATCTCACCGACGGCGATCCGCGAGAGCACGCCGTCAACGATCAGCTGCGGGGTCGCGGCCAGGCCGGACCAGCCGGGATAGACGTCCTCGAGGTGGAGGACCGGTGCACCCAGGGTCGCGCCGAGCCTTGCCGCGAACAGGGTCTTCCCGGCGCCACTTGGGCCGTCGATCGCGATGACCTTGCTGTCTCCGCACGCTGCCGCCCGGGCATCGAGCAGCGCGCCGAGGTCGTCGTACCGGATTGGGGCCACACGCCAAGTGTCTACTAGACTGCTGAGGCTGCACCGGGATGTAGCGCAGCTTGGTAGCGCATCCGTTTTGGGGGCGGAGGGCCGCAGGTTCAAATCCTGTCATCCCGACAAATTTCCCGTCCGCTCTGCGGGCGGGATTTTGTCGTCTCAGAGGTTTGGCGTCTGCTGCACGAAATCCCGGGCGCTCGGGCCGAAATGTCGTGCTTTGTCCGCCAAATCTTGGGGCGACGTTCACCCGCGCCCTGTGCTCCCGTTGCACTGACCTGCGCGAATGGGGTTGTGAGGACCAGCGCAGCAGCTGAGTTTCTGAATCGCCGGCAGTTTCTTGCCGGCAGCATCGGCATCGCCGCCGGAGTCGGGGTTCTCGGCTCATTCGCCCTGACGAGCGCGGCACCGGCCGCCGTGACCAGACCCTTTTCGCATGGCCTCGCCTCGGGCGATCCACTGCCCGGCGCGGTCGTGCTGTGGACCCGGGTCACACCCTCGCTGGAGGCTCAACCCGGATCCGGGAAGGGCCCGATGGCGACCGTGACCTGGGAGGTCGCGACCGACGACCGGTTCGCCGAGGTCGTCCGCTCCGGGATCGTCCACACGAGCGCGAGCCGGGACCACACGGTCAAGATCGACGCGACGGGGCTCCAACCCGCGACGACGTACTACTACCGGTTCGGACTGGGCACGGTGTACTCCCCGGTCGGCCGAACCAGAACCGCCCCCGCCCACGACAGCGACCCCGAGCGACTCCGCTTCGGGGTCGTTTCATGTGCCAACTGGCAGGCAGGCTACTTCAGCCCCTACCGGCACCTCGCGGAGCGCGGCGACCTCGATGCCGTCATCCACCTCGGCGACTACCTTTACGAGTACCAGCCGGGGAAGTACTCATACGGCCATGCCAACCAGGACATCCGCAGGCACTATCCGCCCCGCGAGATCGTGAGCCTGGCCGACTATCGCCAGCGGCATGCGCAGTACAAGACCGATCCGGACCTCAAGGCACTGCACGCCGCGGTGCCGTTCATCGTGACGTGGGACGATCACGAGGTCTGTGACGGCAACTGGGCCCACGGCGCCTTCGAGCACCAGTCACTGACCGAGGGCTCGTACGAGAAGCGCAAGCGCGCGGCCCATCAGGCGTATGACGAATGGATGCCGGTGCGGATCTCGGGGACCGCCGTGTCGGGCGATGGCGAGCGCATGTACCGCCGGCTCCAGTTCGGCCGCCTCGCCGATCTGTCGATGCTCGACCTGCGTAGCTACCGGAGCAAGCGGGTCGAGCCCGGCGATCCGGCGATCGACAGCCCTGACCGGACCATCGCCGGAACCGCCCAGCTCGACTGGCTGACCGACAACCTCTCGACGACGAGTGCCAAGTGGAAGCTGATCGGCAATCCCGTCATGATCGCGCCGGTACGGATGCCGCCGAGGCCACCCGTCGAGCAGTACGCGCTGAGCCAGAACGTCAGCCTCACCCCTACGAAGGCCTCGGCCCCGAACACCGATGAGTGGGACGGCTACACGGCCGACCGCCGCCGGGTCCTCGAGCACCTCGTCGACGAGCAGATCGGAGACGTCGTGTTCCTGACCGGCGACGTCCATACGGCGTGGGCCAACGACATCCCGGCCGGGAGTTCAGGCCCCTCCGTCGCCACCGAGTTCGTCGTCAACTCGATCACGAGCAACAACACCGACGACTTCATGGGGACCAAACCGCGTACGGCGTCCCTCGCGCTGGAGGCCGTCATCCAGGCCGAGAACCCCCATGTGCGCTTCGTCAATCTCGACGACCACGGCTACTCGGTGCTCAATGTGGACGCCTCGGGCGTGCAGATGGATTGGTATGCGATCAGCGACCGCCGGGACCCCGACGCCGACTCCAGGCTCTTGACCTCGTGGGCCGTCGCAGCCGGCTCGCCGTACGTCGCACCGGTCCACGGTGCCGCGAAGGCCTGAACCCACCTGGCTTCGGCAATTTTGGGAGTTGTGGGAGACTGATACGTCGCTGTTTTTGCCGTCATCACACCGGCCACAGCGCCCCCAAGACAAGTTCCGAGATCTACGCAGGAGACACCCACGTGAAAAGCACCACCGAGACCCTGAGCCCGACACGCGTCAAGCTCACCATCCAGGTGCCTTTTGAGGAGTTCAAGGCCAGCCTTGACACCGCCTACAAGACCATCGGTTCGCAGATCACGATCCCCGGCTTCCGCAAGGGCAAGGTCCCCGCGGCGATCGTCGACCAGCGCGTCGGCCGCAGCGCCGTCCTGGACGAGGCGATCAACAGCGCCCTCCCCGGTTGGTACGGCCAGGCCCTCGAGGAGACCAAGGTCATCCCGCTGAGCCAACCCGAGATCGACCTCACCAAGTTCGTCGATGGCGAGGACATCGAAGTCACCGCCGAGATCGACGTACGTCCCACGATCGACCTCCCCGACGTCAGCAAGATCGAGGTCACGGTCGAGGACGCCGTCGTCACCGATGAGGACATCGACGAGCAGCTCGAAGCCCTCCGCGAGCGCTTCGCGACGTTCCTCGAGGTCGACCGCGCCGCCGCTGACGGCGACTTCATCACGATCGACCTGTCGGCCTCGAAGGATGGCGACAAGATCGAAGCCGCCCAGGCTGATGGCATGCCCTATCAAATCGGCAAGGCCACGATGCTCGACGGTCTCGACGAGGCCGTCACCGGCCTCAAGGCCGGAGAGTCCAAGACCTTCCAGACCCAGCTCGTGGGCGGCGACCTCGCCGGCCAGGACGTCGACGTCGAGGTCAAGGTCACCGAGGTCAAGCAGCAGGAGCTCCCCGAGCTCGACGACGAGTTCGCCCAGACCGCCTCGGAGTTCGACACCGTCGCCGAGCTTCGCGCCGATGTCGCCGAGCGCGTCACGCGCGGCAAGCGCATCGAGCAGGCCGGCGAAGCCCGCGATGCCGTCCTCGAGCAGGTAGTCGAGCTCGTCGACGCGCCGCTCCCCGAAGGCACCGTCACCGATGAGATCGGCGCCCGCCGCGAGCAGATCGAGCAGCAGCTCTCCTACGCCGGACTGACGTTCGAGTCCTACCTCGACTCCGAAGAGCAGACCGTCGACGAATTCGAGGCCGAGCTCGAGAAGCGCGTCCGTGACTCGCTCATCGCGCAGTTCGTCCTCGACGAGATCGCCAGCACCGAGGAGATCGGTGTCGACGATGCCGAGCTCACGCAGCACATCCTGCGTCGTGCCCAGCAGTCCGGTCAGGACCCGCAGGCTTACATCCAGCACGCGATGGAGCACAACCACGTTCCCGAGCTCATGGGTGAGGTCGTCCGCGGCAAGGCTCTCGCCTCGCTCGTCGAGTCGGCCAAGGTCACCGACAAGTCCGGCAACGTCATCGAGCTCGCCAAGCTGCAGGCCGATGGCAGCTTCGCCGAAGAAGGCGCTACCGAGACCGTCGAGCTCGTCGCCGAGGACGCCGACGCCAAAGAGTGACCAAGGACTCGCGCAGCTGAGGTTCCAAATCACCTCAGATACCGGCAGTATGTATCCATGACAGCCGAGCCCGCGCGTACGACCGACGTCGCTGCCCTCGCACTGGACTATGGCGATCGCCTGATCATCGGGACGGTGCGCGAAGTGCACAATGCCGTGGCGCGGCGTGCCTTCGGCGCGACCCGATTCATCGGCAGTCGCGTCCCCGAATCCCTGCACGATGCCGTCGTGACCTCGGTCTACGGCGCGATCTCGGGTGTCCTGCGCGTCTCAAGCGGCTCGGTCAGGGCGCTGTCCGCCCGCGGAGTCGGCCGCCCGGTCGAGAACAGCCCCGTCGGCCGCCGGATCGTCGCGGTCGTCAACGGGTTGATTGGCGACGAACTGCGGATGCTCGACGACCCGCAGGCGATCAAGATGGCGGTGCGCAAGAACGGCGAGGACATCGTCGCCACCCCGTTCCCGATCAAGCAGGCCTACCAGGACGCGACGGGTCACGTCGTGATCTTCCTGCACGGGTTGTGCGAGAGCGACGAGTCGTGGTTCCAGCGCGAGAAGACCGTCGGCACCAACTACGTCCGCCGGATCAGCGAGGACACCGACGGCACCCCGGTGCTCGTACGCTTCAACACCGGGCTCCATGTCTCCGAGAACGGCAAGCACCTCGACGCCCTCATCCAGCAGGTCGTCGACGCCTGGCCGGTCGACGTCACCCGTGTGACCCTCGTCGGTCACTCGATGGGCGGTCTCGTCGTACGCGCTGCCACCAACTACGCGACTGCCGCCGGGGAGATCTGGCCGCAGTTGGTCAAGGACATCGTCTGCCTCGGCACGCCTCATACCGGCGCCAACCTCGAGAAGGTCGCTCATCTCGGCTCCCGGCTGCTGCGGTTCTGGCCCGAGTCGGCGCCCTTCAGCACGATCCTCGAGACCCGGGCGCCCGGCATCACCGATCTCCGCCACGGCTATATCAGCCACGACGAGTGGGAGGGGCAGGACCTCACTGCCCAGTGGGGCCTCGACCGCATCGCCGCGGCGCCGCTCGCCCACGCCGAATACCACTTCGTCGCCGCGACCCTCGGCGCCACCCAGCGTCATCCGTTCAGCTCGATCCTCGGCGATCTCCTGGTCCATTTCTCCTCGGCCACGGGCATGGGCAAGGACGGTCCGGTCATCGACGGCGCCCGGTTCGAATATCTCCCGAGCACGGATCACTTCGCCCTGCTCAACCACCCGCAGATCGGCGACTGGATCGTGGCGTGGCTCAACGACCGCAACCGGAACCTGCCCGCACTGACCACCGGTACGCATCCATGACAGGGACGTCAATGAACCGCGAACTCATCCAATCCAGCATCGACATCGACGCACCCCCGGCAGACGTCTGGGCCGTTGTGAGCGATCTGAGGCGTATGGGGGAGTGGAGCCAGCAATGCGCTCGGATGTTCGTACTCGGACGGGACGTCAAGGCAGGCACCCGGACGTTCAACGTCAACAAGCAGGGCAAGATGGTCTGGCCGACAGCCGCCAAGGTCGTCGAGTTCGAGGCCGACAGGAAGATCGCGTTTCGCGTCGTCAACCGGTCGATCTGGTCCTACGAGCTGGAGCCGACCGCGACGGGGACGAAGCTGACCGAGCAGCGACGGACGCCGGACGGCGTGCTCCCGTTCTCCAATCTGCTCACCCGGCGGGCCTACGGCAGCATCGAGAAGTTCGAGAGCCTGCTCGAGCGCGGCATCGACAAGACGCTTGCCCGCATCAAGACCGAAGTCGAGGCCTGACATGGCGAAGACGATTGCGCCGATCGAGACCACGATCGACATCCTGGCGACTCCCGCCACGGTGTGGGCCACCGTGTCCGACCTGCGTCGAATGACCGACTGGAGCCCCGAAGTCATCTTCCAGGGGTTCACCCATCGCAGGCTGCGGGTCGGAACGCGCAGCCTCAACTTCAACAAGCGCAAGAGCTTCATCTGGCCGACGTCGAGCAAGATCACCGATTTCGAGCCCGAGAAGAAGCTGTCGTTCTACGTGTACGGCGCGGCAGCCCAATGGACCTACACCCTCGAGCCGACCGCGACCGGAACGCGCCTCACCGAGCGCCGGGATCTCAAGGGCGCCAAGCGCGCCGTGGCCTCCAAGACCACCGCAGCCCTGGCGCTCGGCGGGATCGACAGCCATGACGTCGAGCTCATCGAGGGCATGAACAAGACCCTCGCGCACATCAAGGCCGAGGCCGAGAGCTCCTGACTACCGGTCGACCAGGGTCAGCTCGAACGTATAGAGATCCGCGCGGTAGGCATGGCGGCCGAACTCCACGGCCCGGCCGGCGTTGTCGTACGTCGTGCGCTGCATCGTGAGGAGGGGAGCGCCCTTCTTCTCGTTGAGCAGGCGGGCATCCCGGGCATCCGCACGGCGGGCGCCGATCCGTTGGCGGGCGACGCGCATGAGGATCCCGTTCTGGCGCATCGAGGCATAGAGGCCGGTCTTCTCGAGGTCGACCTCGGCGAGGTCGATCGCATCGGCCGGCAGGTAGTTGTGCATCAGCGCGAGGGGCTCTTCGCCGATGAAGCGCAGTCTTTCGAGTGACCACACCTGGTCGCCGACGCCGAGCTGAAGCTGCTGGGCCACGTCCTCCGTCGCCGGGACGAGCTTGAGCTCGAGCACGTCACTGCGAGGCTTCTGGCCGGCGGCGCTGAGGTCGTCGAACAGGCTCGTCAACTCGACCGAGCGGCTGATCTTGCCGTGGACGACCTGTGTCCCGACACCCCGCTTGCGGACCAGCATCCCCTTGTCGACCAGCAGCTGGATCGCCTGGCGCATCGTCGGCCGCGACAGGCCTAGGTCGTTGGCGAGCGAGATCTCGTTGTCGATCTTCTCGCCCGGCGCAATCGCACCGCTCACGATCGCGCGCTCGATCTGCTCAGCCACCTGGAAATACAGCGGCACCCGGCTCGAGCGGTCGAGAACGATGTTCGGATGACGTTGCATAATCGTCAATCTAGCCCAGAATGTCAGTACGTCAATATGTCAGGACAAACTATTGACAAAGTCTTGTGATCGGAGACACACTCTGGGTGTAACAAGTTTGTAACGACAAACGCACTTCGGAGGCTCACCACATGACGTTGGACGACAACGCCACGATCACACGCCGAATCGCCGGCGCCCCCATCTCCTGGGGAGTATGCGAAGTACCGAACTGGGGCTATCAGCTGCCGGCCGAGACCGTCTTCGGGGACATGAAACGTCTGGGCCTCGAAGCCACCGAGTTCGGCCCCGAAGGATTCCTCCCCGATTCTCCCGAGGCGAAGCGAGAGTTTCTCGGCCGCTTCGATCTTCGTGCCGTCGGCGGCTTCCTTCCGGTCCTCCTGCACGATTCAGCCCACGAGCCCATGCCCGGCGTCGATGCGTTCATCGACGACTGCCTCGCCTCGGGCGCGGGAGTCGTCGTACTGGCCGCCATCACGGGAGTCGACGGATATGACGACCGCCCCGTCCTGGACGACGTGCAATGGAAGACCCTGCTCAACAATCTCGACCGCATCGCCGACCACGCCGAGTCGCGCGGAGTGACAGCCGTCGTCCACCCCCACATCGGCACGATGGTCGAGAACGCCGACGACGTGTCCCGCGTCCTGACCGGTTCACACATCGGCCTCTGCGTCGACACGGGCCACCTCGTCGCGGCGGGGGCCGATCCGGTCGCAATCACGATCGCCAATGTGGATCGCGTCAAGCACGTCCACCTCAAGGACGTCGATGCGGCCGTATCGGCACGGCTCCTGGCCAAGGAGCTCAACTTCTCGGAGGCTGTCTCGGCCGGGCTGTTCTGCGTACTCGGCTCCGGCAGCGTCGACATCGCCGCGATGGTGGCGGCGCTGGATGCCTCGGGCTACGAAGGCTGGTATGTGCTCGAACAGGACGTGATGCTGGCCGGAGAAGCCGTCGAAGGCGAAGGACCCATCGCCGACGTACGGGCAGCGCTCGACTACCTGATCAGGGTCTCCGCGTGACGTCGCAGGCCTTCGACCTCATCACGATGGGACGAGTCGGCGTCGACATCTATCCCCAGCAGACCGGCGTCGGCCTCGAGGACGTGACCTCCTTCTCGAAGTTCCTCGGCGGGAGCCCGACCAATGTGGCCGTCGCGGCCTCGCGGCTCGGACACCGGACCGCGGCCATCACCCGGACCGGGCTCGACCCCTTCGGCTCGTACATCCACCGCGCGCTGCGCGAATTCGGGGTCGACGACAGGTTCGTGAGTCCCGTCGAGGGTCTCCCGACCCCCGTGACGTTCTGCGAGATCTTCCCGCCCGACAACTTCCCGCTGTACTTCTACCGCGAACCCAAGGCGCCGGACCTGGAGATCAAGGTCGATGAGCTCGACTTCGACGCGATCCGCGCCGCCAGGGTCTTCTGGGTCACGGTCACGGGCCTCTCGCAGGAGCCGAGCCGCGAAGCACATCTCGCCGCGCTCGAGGCGCGGGGACGCAATGGCATCACGATTCTCGATCTGGACTACCGCCCGATGTTCTGGGGCTCCTCCGAAGAGGCCTCCCAACAGATCGCCGCCGCCCTTCCGCATGTGACCGTTGCCGCCGGCAACAGCGAGGAGTGCCTCGTCGCGGTCGGTGAGAGCGACCCACAGGCGGCCGCCAAGGCACTGCGCGCTGCGGGGGTGGACCTGGCGATCGTCAAGCAGGGACCTGCCGGAGTTCTCGGCCAGCAGGCCGATGAGTCGCTCGTCGTCCCGCCCGTACCGATCCAGGTCGTCAACGGCCTCGGCGCAGGAGATGCCTTCGGCGGCGCGCTGTGCCACGGGCTGCTCGGCGGTTGGGACCTCCACCGCACGCTGTCCTTCGCAAATGCTGCCGGTGCCCACGTGGCCGGACAACTCGCGTGTGCCGACGCGATGCCCACGATCGACCAAGTCGAGACATTGATGACCCGGGGAGAAGCCCGATGAACGCCGTAACGCCCGCAGACATCCGCGCGATAGTCGACCTCCGGGCGAGTCATCCAGAACGCATCGCGGAGCTCGCTGCGGCCCGTCCGCAGCCCAAGGGCCTCGTCGGGAGTACAGGTCGGATGCTTCTCGTCGCGGCCGATCACTCGGCGCGCGGCGCCCTCCGGGCGGGTGACAACCTCCTCGCGATGGGCGACCGCGCAGATCTCCTCGATCGTATGGTCCGCGCGCTGAACCGCCCGGGCGTCGACGGCGTGCTGGGTACGGCAGATGTGATCGATGACCTGCTGATGCTCGGCGCGCTCGACGGCAAGGTCGTGATCGGTTCGATGAACCGCGGCGGCCTGGCGGGCACCGTGTTCGAGATCGATGACCGCTTCACCGGATTCGACGCCGATTTCATCTCCCGTTCGGGCTACCAGGGCGGCAAGATGCTGTTCCGGATCGATCCGAAGGATCCTGCGACGCCGGCGACGATGCAGGCGTGCGCCGAAGCGGTCAAGGAGCTCGCCGACCACGGCCTGATGGCCATGGTGGAACCATTCGTCTCGGGCCGCGACGCCGACGGCCGGCTCCGCAATGACCTGTCGACCGAAGCCGTCGTCCGATCGGCGACGGTTGCCGCTGGCCTTGCCCCGACCTCGGCCTACACGTGGCTCAAGCTCCCGGTTGTCGAAAACATGGATGCGGTCCTCGCTGCGACGACCCTGCCGGTGGTGCTCCTCGGCGGCGAGGTCTCATCCGACCAGGACGCACAATTCGCGGCGTGGTCGAAGGCGCTGGACAGTCCGATGGTGCGCGGTATGGTCGTCGGCCGCTCCCTGCTCTATCCGCCCGACGGCGATGTCGAAGGCGCCGTCGACGCGACCGTGGAGATGATGACCTCGTGAGACATGTCATTCGTCGCGGCGAAGCAGTCGTGGAGCCGTACGCCCTGGAGATCACCCCCAAGTCGGCGGGCTGGGACTTCAGCGGACTGCGGATTCTCGAGCTCGCGCCCGGTGAATCCCAAAGCTTCGCGACGGAGGACGCCGAGATGCTCGTCCTTTCGCTCTCGGGTTCGGCCGAAGTGGACGTCGACGGCGAGCCATTCACCTTGATCGGCCGAGAGACCGTGTTCAGCGGTGTCAGCGACGTCGTCTATGTGCCGCGGGACTCGCGATGCACCGTGGCTAGTGCCGCCGGCGGCCGGTTCGCGCTGCCCTCGGCCCGATGCGATGCGAAGCTCCCGGCGGCGTACGTCCCCGCCGCGGATGTCCCCGCAGAGCTCCGCGGTGCGGGCCCGGCGAGCCGTCAGGTCAACAACTTCGGCGTCCCCGGCGTGCTCGACGCCGACCGGCTCATCGCCTGTGAGGTCCTGACGCCGGGCGGCAACTGGTCGTCCTACCCGCCGCACAAGCACGATGAGGACCGCGAGGGCGAAGCCAAGCTCGAGGAGATCTACTACTTCGAGGTCGCCGATGGCCCGAATGGCCCCGGCGTCGGCTATCAGCGCGTGTACGGCCACGAAGGCGCCGATATCGACGTGACGGCCGAGGTCGCCGACGGCGATGTCGTCCTCGTGCCCCACGGCTGGCACGGACCCTCGATCGCTGCCCCGGGCTACGACCTCTACTACCTCAACGTCATGGCCGGCCCCGGCGCCGAACGGGCCTGGCTCATCTGCGACGACCCGCAACACGCCTGGATCCGGGACACATGGGCCGATCAGGCCATCGATCCGAGACTTCCGTTCGGAGGAGAGTCATGACCGTCCAGCTCACGGTGGCACAGGCCATCGTCCGCTTCCTCGAGGCGCAGTTCGTCGAGCGCGATGGCGAGGAGAACGCGTTCTTCGCCGGCTGCTGGGGCATCTTCGGCCACGGCAACGTCGCCGGCGTCGGCCAGGCCCTCCTCGAACGAGAGCTCTCCGGTGACCCCTCGCACCTGCGCTACTTCCAGGGCCGCAATGAGCAGGCCATGGTCCATGCCTCGGTTGCGTATGCACGTCAGCGCGATCGACTCGCCGCCTTCGCCGTCACAGCCTCGGTCGGACCGGGTGCCACGAACATGGTGACCGGCGCAGCCCTGGCGACGATCAACCGGCTTCCGGTCCTGCTCCTCCCCGGTGATGTCTTCGCCACTCGCGCGGCCAATCCGGTCCTGCAGGAGCTCGAGGACCCGGCGAGCATGGATCGATCGGTCAACGACGCCTTCAAGCCGGTCTCGCGCTACTGGGACCGGATCAACCGCCCCGAGCAACTGCCCTCAGCGCTCCTCTCGGCGATGCGGGTCCTCACCGATCCGGTCGAGACCGGTGCCGTGACCCTCGCCCTGCCGCAGGACGTCCAGGCGGAGTCGTGGGACTGGCCCGAAGAGCTGTTCGCCCGCCGGGTCTGGCACATCGCCCGGCCCGTGCCCGAACCCGCGGCGCTCGACCGCGCTGTCGCGGCGATCCGTGCCGCCCGCACACCCCTCATCGTGGCCGGCGGAGGCGTCATCTATTCCGGCGCCGACGCTGCGCTGCGGGCCTTCGCCGAGGCGACCGGAACACCGGTTGCCGAGACGCAGGCCGGCAAGGGCTCCTTGCCCTACGACCACCCCCAGTCGGTCGGGGCCGTCGGCGCGACGGGCACTGTCGCGGCCAACACCCTGGCCGCCGAGGCGGATCTGATCATCGGCGTCGGTACCCGCTACAGCGACTTCACGACGGCCTCCCGCACGGCGTTCGCCGCCGAGGGAGTCCAGTTCGTCAACCTCAACATCGGCTCGTTCGACGCTCACAAGCAGTCGGCCACGGCCCTAGTCGCCGATGCACGTGAGGGTCTCCTGGCCCTCACAGAACGCCTCGGGGATTGGCGCGCCGACCACGCCCATACGCAAAAGGCCACCGCGATGGCGGCCGACTGGGACGAGGTCGTCCAGGCCTCGTACGACCGCGATGAACGCCCGCTGCCGGCCCAGACCCAGGTCATTGGTGCCGTCAACGAGTTGTCGGACCCGCGCGACATCGTCGTATGTGCAGCCGGCTCGATGCCTGGTGACCTGCACAAACTGTGGAGGACGCGCGACCGCAAGGGCTATCACGTCGAATACGGCTTCTCCTGCATGGGCTACGAGATCGCCGGAGGCCTCGGCGTCAAGCTTGCGACCCTCGACACCGCCGAGGACGATCGACAGGGTGACCGCGACGTGTTCGTCATGGTTGGCGACGGCTCCTACCTGATGATGAACACCGAGCTGGTGACCGCAGTTCAGGAGGGCATCAAGATCATCGTGGTGCTCGTCCAGAACCATGGCTTCGCGTCGATCGGCGCTCTGTCGGAGTCGCTGGGCTCTCAGCGTTTCGGCACTCAATATCGCTATCGCACCGGCACGGGCCTCGACGGCGACCGCCTTCCGGTCGACCTCGCCGCCAATGCCGCGAGCCTCGGCGCCGATGTGATCGTCGCCGACGGCATCGGCGAGTTCCGCGACGCCGTGGCCAAGGCCAAGGAATCCACGCGCACGACTGTCATCCACATCGAGACCGATCCATTGAGCCCCTCGCCCGACAGCCAGGCGTGGTGGGACGTACCCGTGTCAGCGGTCTCGCAGCTCGAGAGCACCCAGGAAGCACGCAAGACCTATCAAGAGCACAAGGGCGCACAACGTCAGCATGTGTCGCCCCCGAACACCGACGGCAAGGAACGCACCACATGAGCACGTATGAGCATTGGATCGGCGGAAAGTTCACCCCGGGAGAGGGCGACCGATTCGGCGACGTCTTCAATCCCGCGCTCGGCACCGCGCAGAGCCGGGTCCATTTCGCGACGGCGGCCGATGTCGACGCCGCCGCGACGGCAGCACTGTCGGCGTTCGAGTCATGGGGCAACACCTCGGTCACGGCCCGGGCACGCATCATGTTCGATTTCCGCCAGCTCCTCGTGGATCACGAGGACGAGCTCGCCGAACTCATTTCCCTCGAGCACGGCAAGACGATCGACGACGCCCGCGGCGAGGTCGTCCGCGGCCGCGAGGTCGTCGAGTTCGCGTGCGGCATCCCGCAACTGCTCAAGGGTGACTTCAACGACCAGGTCTCCGGTGGAGTGGACTCCCACACGTTCCGCCAGCCGCTCGGGGTCGTCGCCGGCATCACGCCGTTCAACTTCCCGATCATGGTCCCGCTCTGGATGCATCCCGTCGCGATCGCGTGCGGCAACACGTTCATCCTCAAGCCGAGCGAGCGCGTGCCCGGGGCCTCCGACCTGGTCGCTCGCCTGTATGCCGAGGCCGGCCTGCCCGATGGCGTCTTCAACGTCGTACACGGTGACAAAGTTGCCGTCGACGCGATCCTCGACCACCCCGACATCGCAGCAGTGTCCTTCGTCGGCTCGACACCGATCGCCCGGTATGTCCACGAGGGCGCCTCGAGGACCGGCAAGAGGGTCCAGGCCCTCGGCGG